>Ga0302202_10001058_pt1 | contig 34693 bp, 21 predicted proteins | sample II_Bog_N3_3_FD_194579 | JGI IMG/M metagenome (GOLD analysis project Ga0302202, IMG submission 194579) | Peat permafrost microbial communities from Stordalen Mire near Abisko, Sweden - II_Bog_N3_3 | ecosystem: Environmental > Terrestrial > Soil > Wetlands > Peat | place: Sweden: Abisko...
GCTGCGGAGCAGAAGATCGAACCGCAGCGCGATGGAGTGCGGCTCACTGTCGAGCGCTCGCCCGATCTCGCAACCCTGCCCGCGACGCTGCACGGAGTTCTCAAGCTCTCCGACACGGTGGCATACAACGTGACCGTGCCTGTGGTTCCCGGCGAGATTGCGCCCGCAGGCAGCGGCGCTGCGACGAGCACTACGGCGATTGGCGCGATCGGCCTGGCCTTTCTCGGCGGCATTCTGCTCAACCTGATGCCGTGCGTCTTCCCCGTTCTCTTTCTGAAGGGGCTTGCGCTGGTGCAGAGTTCGAGCCAGAGCCGAGTGCATCTGCGACGCCACGGGCTCGTCTACGCGCTTGGAATCCTGCTTTCGTTCTGGAGCATCGTCGCCGTGCTGCTTGTTCTGCGCGCCACGGGAGGCCACGCGGGCTGGGGCTTCCAGTTGCAGTCGCCCGTCTTCATCGCGCTGCTTGCGTCGCTGATCTTCCTGCTCGCGCTTTCTCTGGCGGGGCAGTTCGAGATCGGACTGTCGCTGACATCGGTGGGCAGTTCATTGGTAGATCGACCTGACCAGGACAAGACTGGGGAAGGGAAGCAGAGCTACGCAGGCAGCTTCTTCACCGGCGTGTTGGCCACCGTGGTGGCGACTCCGTGCACCGCTCCGCTGATGGGCGCGGCGATTGGATTCGCGCTGACGCAGTCGGCAGCGGTGACCTTCGCGGTGTTTACGGCGCTTGCGCTGGGACTGGCCGCGCCGTATCTGCTGCTGAGCTGGCAACCGGCGTGGGTGCGCGTACTGCCTCGCCCGGGTGCGTGGATGGAGATTCTGAAACAACTGACCGCAGTGCCGCTGTTTGCAACCGCGATCTGGCTGGCGTGGGTGTACGGCCAGTTGCATGCGGCCAGCGGCGTAGACCACATGGCGCTGCTGCTGGCCTGCTTCCTGCTGCTGGCGATTGCGGGATGGGCGCTGGGCCGATGGCCGGCGAAGTGGGCGAGCCGGATCGCGGCGCTGGTTTTGATTGCGCTGGGGCTGGCCATTCCGCTCTCGCAGACACGGGACGCGCCGCGGACAGGAGTTTCGGTTCAGTCAAGCGCAGCGCAGCAGAACACGGCGCAGGCAGGCGCGTCTGCTTCAAACGTAGACGCAAACGCGGTCCTCGTCTGGCAGCCATACTCGGAGCAGGCGCTGGATGCCGCGCGTGCGGCGGGCCATCCGGTCTTTATCGACTTCACCGCTGCGTGGTGCCTCAGTTGCCAGTTCAACGAGCGTGCGGTGCTGCGGTCGGCGGATGTAGAGAACGCGCTGCGCGCGCACAACTTTGTGCTGCTCAAGGCCGACTGGACCAACAGCGATCCGGTGATTACGCAGAAGCTGGCATCGCTGGGCCGCGCCGGCGTGCCCACCTACGTTCTCTATCCCGCGGCTTCAGGAAGTGCGCCGGATGTGCTGCCCGAGTTGCTGACCAAGGGGCTGGTGCTGGCGGCAATCGAGCGCGACGCAAAGCTATAGGGCTGTCTCGTGTCCTTGCGAATCGTAAGGCACTGTGATCCTGTATGAGGCCGAGTGAATTGGGTATCGCTCTACCATCGCGGTGGAACTAGAAAAATACGCATCCGGCGAATCAATTGATCTGGACACTTCATCTAACAGTTACCGCAAGAATTGCACGCTTCCTCTAAGATGATGTCGCAATTTAGGGCAACATAAACGTACCTGGGTGAGGTACTCTTCAATTCCGAAGCGCGCCACGAACCGCACTATATAGAGCTTGTTCATAACTTTAATCCAAGCCATAGCACGTTTATGGCTTGCATGGATTTCTTCGCAATTTCGTCGCTGCTGATAAGTAATTGAATATAAATGGTTTGAATAAATAACCAACAGCATATAGACGAGTAGGTTCTAAAGGTCCTAAATGAATATTTCTCGTTTTTTGGTTCTATCTGTTGTACTTCTCTCAGTTCTGTTTCCCGCGGCTATTGGTGCCTTTGCGGTCAATGCCTCGCCGAACTGCCAACGCTATGTAAGCGACTACGTCACCACGCCGGTACGCAAACGTGTCAGCAAAGCAACCGCGCTGGCCTGGGCAAGATGGCGAACCGGCCATCCCAACTGGAAGCCCAACCCGAAGGTCCAGCGGCCACGGTATGTGATGACTACGCAGGAGGCCATGGACAAGGTGAACTTTGCCTGTGCGGTCCCGCCCAATCCTGTCATCACCGAATTGCTCCACGCTTCGGTCGACAGCGAAGGGCCTCCGTCTGAGGATTATTCTGACATGGACGCGACGCAGCCTTACATTCCGGACTTGACGCCGCCGGAGGTGACAGAAGTTCCGTCCGGGCAGGGCTCGTCCGATTCGACAGCCGTCTCATGGCCATCCGATTCTCCATCAATCCCGCCGCAGGTCCTGGCCCCTGTTTCACCCCCGGCCGGCGGTAGCACTCTGCCACCCATCGTCCCACCAGATACGACGCTGGTCACCGGCGAGGTACCCGAGCCGTCCAGTTTGCTGCTGGTCGCATCCGGCATTGCGGGCTGCAGTCTCTTCTTAAGGCGCAGGCACGCGAGCGAGGCATAGCGAATCGACCACCGGATTTCACTCCACATTCGCCCCATCCTCTGCAAGGGACTCAGAGAGGATGGGGTAAATTATTTCGGCTTGTGCTTGCCCGCGCGGATGCGCGCGACATCGTCCATGCGCTGGGCGAGCAGCTTCTCGCGGCCCTCCTGCGTGGGGTGGTAGTAGCGGCGGCTGGCGAGCGACGGCGGCAGGCACTCCATGTCGGCCACACGGTCCTCCACATTGTGCGCGTACTGGTATCCCTTGCCATAGTCGAGAGACTTCATCAGCTTGGTGGGAGCATTGCGCAGGTGCAGCGGGACGGGCTCGGCGGCGGTTGCCTCGATGTCGCCGCACACGGCCCCGTATGCGGTGTAGACCGCGTTCGACTTGGGCGCGAGCGCGAGATAGACGATGGCCTGCGCCAGCGCGAGATCGCCCTCCGGCTGGCCCAGGAAGTGCATCGCATCGCGCGCGGATAGGCACAGGTTGAGCGCCTCGGGTGCGGCCAGTCCAACGTCCTCCACCGCCATGCGAACGATGCGGCGCGCAACGTACATGGGGTCTTCGCCGGCTTGCAACATGCGCCCCAGCCAGTAGAGCGAGGCGTCCACGTCGGAGTTGCGCACGCTCTTGTGCAGTGCGGAGATGATGTCGTAGTGCTGCTCGCCCTGCTTGTCGTAGAGCAGAACGCGCCGTTGCAACGCCTCTGCCGCGATCTCTTTTGTGATGCGCCGTTCCGCCTCCTCGCCAGCTAGATTCGCCGCCACATCCAGCGCATTAAGCGCGTTGCGCGCGTCGCCGCTGGCGTAGGACGCAATGGTTGCGAGAGCGTCTTCATCGGTGGCAACTCCAGACGCGCCGAGTCCACGAGCCACATCGCCGAGCGCGCGGTGGAGCAGCGCGACGATCTGAGCCTCGCTGAGCGCCAGCAGCGTGTAGACGCGACAGCGCGAGAGCAGCGCGGCATTCAGCTCGAACGAGGGGTTCTCGGTGGTGGCGCCGATCAGGCGGATCGCGCCGCGCTCCACATAGGGCAGAAACGCGTCCTGCTGCGCCTTGTTGAAGCGATGGATCTCGTCGACAAACAGGATGGTGCGCGAACGGAAGCCGGCGGCCTTCTCCGCCGCCACCATCACCTGCTTGATCTCCTTGATGCCGGACATTACGGCGGAGAACTCGATGAATGTCGATTGCGTCATCGCGGCGATGATCTTGGCCAGCGTCGTCTTGCCCGTGCCGGGAGGCCCCCAGAAGATCATCGAGGTGGGGTCGTCGTGCGCGATGGCGAGCGAGAGCGGCTTGCCCGGCCCCAGCAGATGCTCCTGGCCTACGAACTCATCCAGCGAGCGCGGCCTCATGCGATCGGCCAGCGGCGCGTGGCTGGCCTGCGCTGCGGCATCGTCGGGAGTGGGGTTGAAGAGGTTCATAAAGGCGGTTGCTGGTTGTTAGTTGCTGGTTGTTGGTTGAGATGCGGCGCGTAGTTGCGCGGCCTCCCGTTGCCGCGAGGCTTCGTAGAGAAGCAGCGATCCGGCGACCGCCGCGTTGAGGCTCTCCACGCGACCGGGTGTGGGAATGGAGATGCGCGCGTCCGCCAGCGCGAGCCACTCCTCGCCAAGCCCCGCGCCCTCGTTGCCGATCATCAGAGCGCAGGCGTTGGTGAGGCCGGCGTCAGCGGCGGACTCGGAACCGGAGTCGGCGTTGGGCGCGACGGCGGCCAGCAGGCGCACGCCCCGCGACTTCAGCGCGATCAGCTCTTCGGCTGTGATCGCAACGACGGGAACGCGGAAGACCGATCCGGCCGAGGCGCGCACGGCCTTCTGGTTCCACTCGCTCACCGTGCCCGCGGTGGTAAGAACCGCAGTCGCGCCGAACGCCTCCGCCGAGCGAATCAGCGTGCCCAGGTTGCCCGGGTCCTGCAGGCCCGCGGCGACCAGCAGCAGCGCAGCGTTATCGTTTGCGGGGAGCGCGGACTCGATCTTCCAGACCGGAGGCACCAGCAGCGCCGCGATCCCCTGCGGGTGCTGCGTATCGACCGTGCTGGCGAAGACCTCCTCAGCCAGAACCAGCAACTCAACGCCGCGCGGAAGCCATGCAGGCGGCGCGACGCGCTCGCTGAGGAAGATGGTCTTCAGCGGAAGTCCGCTGTCGAGCGCCTCGCGCAGCAGATTTTCGCCTTCGATGGCGACCAGGCCACCGCTCAGCCGCGCGTGACCAGCGAAGGCCGCGCGAAGCTGCTTGACCCGCGCGTTGGCGCGGCTGGTGACGAGAATCGGCTGCGTTGTCATCTAGCCAAATCTTACGCTGTGAGTGGGGAAGTCAGCATTCGGAGCAAGGAAGCGGGCTGGTTGGCGCGAGCAGATTCAATTGCACGCCAGCGCAGTCCACACCCCAGCAGGGGTGTTGTTGGCGCCGCTGATAACCAGGTCCACAAAGCCGCCCGCGGGAACCGCATCGCTGCCGGTCACGGAACACGAATTGCCAGTTGTCGCCGGGCAGGTGAGGTCTGTACTGCTGGTCATGTTTCCCGGAGTGGTGCCGATGCGTAGCGTCACCGTGATCGTTCCCCCTTGTTCGGAGAAGACATTCAGCGCCGTTGCCGTACAACCCGCCGGGACCCAGGTCAGGACCGAATTTGGCGTGGACTCGGTGGTGCTCCCATTCGAGTTGTTCACCGAAAAGTAGGGGTAGTTTGAGACGTAGGAGACAGAGTGATACACCGACGCGAACGGAATCCCGCTGGTTCCACCACCACCTCCTCCGCCGCTTCCCGCCGCACCCGCCGCGCCCTGTGGAATGGTAAAGTTCAGCACCGCCGCTGAACTGGTTCCAGTGTTGATGACCGAAGCCGAACTGCCCGCCGCGCCGGTTGTCACTGTGCCAACGCTTACGGTCGCCGCCGCGCCTTGTGCGCCGGTCGGCCCCGCGCCGCCCGCCTGCGCGATCACCGTCCAGACTCCGGGATAGTTGTCCGGCTCCTGCGACGTGTTGCCGCTCTGCGCGATATAGGTCGAGGCCGGGTTGCCGTAGGTCACCGCATCGTTCGCCGCGTAGCCATAGCCGGTAACCCACGCGCCTTTAAAGTTCATCCCCACGGCTCCGGCTGCTCCGGTGGCTCCGGCTGCCCCATTGGTTCCATTGATTCCGTTAGCGCCGGTTGGTCCGGCTGGTCCTGTCGCGCCAGTGGCTCCGGCTGCCCCGGTCAGTCCGGTTGCTCCGGTCGCACCCACTGGCCCCTGCGGTCCCGCCGGCCCGGTCGCGCCTGTCGCTCCAGCCGCGCCCGCAACTCCGGTCGGCCCCTGCAATCCCTGTGGTCCGGTTGCGCCCGCTGGCCCGGTCGCTCCCGCCGCAGCCAGCAACCCCCAGTACGCCGGGCTGACGTCCGGCTCTCGCCCCACGTTTGCCTGGAGCGCAATGTAGCTGGCGCCGCTGTAGCTCACCGCATCGCCCAGCGCGTACGAGGTGCCAGTCAGCCAGCCACCCTGGAAGGTCACCGGAGGGCCGCTCGCTCCCGTCGCTCCCGTCGGCCCGGCAGGCCCGGTTGCGCCCGCTGCTCCGTTTGTCCCTGCCGCGCCGGGAGGTCCCTGTGGCCCCTGCGCGCCAGCCGCCGCCATCAGCGACCAGTCCCCGGGAAAGTTGTCCGGCCTCTCCGACGTGTTGCCACTCAGTGCGATGTAGGTTGATCCGTTGTAGCTGACAGAATCGTTGGCGGAGTATCCCGTCCCGGTAGTCCACGCGCCTTTGTAGGTCATCCCCGGCGGCCCGGTCGCCCCGTTTGGCCCGGAAATTCCCTGCGCTCCGGTCAAACCAATCGGCCCCTGCGGCCCGGTCAATCCAATCGGCCCTTGCGACCCGGTCGCACCCGCCGCTCCGTCCTGCGCAAAGAACGCCCACCAGGTTGGGCTCTGGTCCGGCGTATTCCCGTTATTGCTCGCCTGCAACGAGACATAGTCCGCGCCGTTGTACCGAACCCCATCCCCCAGCGCGTAGTTCGTCACCGACGAGTAGACCCCCTGAAAGGAGAGCCCGACCGGCCCGGCTGGCCCAACTGGCCCCATCGGCCCGCTCAGGCCCTGCGCACCGGTTGCTCCGGGAATCCCCTGCGCTCCTGCCTGCCCTGCAATGCCCTGATCTCCCTGATTGCCCTTCTCGCCGGGAGGCCCCACGCTTCCCGGCGCTCCCTGCGGCCCTGCTGCTCCGGTCGCGCCCGTCGGGCCCGCCGGCCCTGCTGGCCCCTGCGCCGTCAGCACTCCCCACTGTTGCGGGCTGAGGCTCGGAGTATTCCCATGGTTACTGGCGATCAGCGACGTATAGCTCGATCCCTGCCACACCACCACGTCGCCCAGGTTGTAGTTCGTCGTCGAGCTGTACGTTCCCTGATAGACGAATCCCGGAGGCCCCTGCGGCCCGGTCGCTCCGATCTGCGCCGATGCCAGCAGCCCCCAATCCGCCGGACTGAGCGGCGGGGTGTTCCCATGGTTCCCCGCGATCAGCGAAATATATGCAGACCCCTGATACACCACCACATCGCTCAGTCCGTAGTTCGACGTCGACGCGTACGTTCCCTGGTAATCCAGCCCGCTGCCGCTGCCCGCTGGCCCAGCCGGTCCCGCTGGCCCTTGCAGCCCAGTCGCCCCCGGAGCACCTGTCGATCCAGCCGGGCCAGTAGCGCCAGTCGCTCCCGCTGGCCCTTGCGGCCCAATCGCCCCCGCAGCTCCAGTTGCCCCTGGAATCCCTTGCGGCCCAATCGCCCCTGTAGCTCCAGTCGCCCCCGCCGGCCCCGCATCCACCAACTCCACATCGAGCGTTGATGCGTGGGCCGTCAGGTCGTTCTCCTTGCTGTCGAACTGCACCATGGCCGTTCCAGCCGAGAGCGCCAGTCCATTGTTCGTTGCCGGTAAGCTGATCCATCCCTGCACCATCGCGGTCACGTCCACCGCGACGAACGCCCCAGCCTGGCTCACCGGGAAGACTCCAGCTGCGCTGCCGATCGCCGGTTCGGTCGAATAGGTCACGCTGTACTCGCCCCACGCCCCGTTGATCGGCGCAAAGGTCACCAGCCCCGGCGTCGTCACCCGGTTGCAGTAGAGTCGCAGCACAGCGCGCGACACCTGGCTCGCGGTCGTCCCCGCCGGCAACAGCGACAGGTCAAACTGAAGCAGAGTCGTATAGCCCCCGCCAACATTCAGATTGGAGATTGCCCCGCTATTAACCGTGGGCAGTGCGCTGTTCACATGCGTATCGGCCACCAGTGCCGGCTCAGCGCCCCACCCCGGCACCGCCGTCCACAACATCATTGCCAATCCCAAGCCCACACGCGGAGCTACTCTCAGGCAACGATCAAATTTCAGCCCACTCCACCCGCCCATCCCAGCTCCAGGTGACCCCAGTTGCGAAGCTCTGTTCCGATCGGTCCGAAGACCGGCCGGGGAGATCCACACCTGTTTCAACGTTCCCTACTCGACGATTCACGCTGTCCCCTGGCCACTTGCAGGCATGGCGAGTTCATGGCACAAGACAGAGTTAGATTTGTACCGTTTTAGGACACTCCAGCCTGAATAGCAAGCCTTTTCGCCTCAACCCTCCATCTCTGCCCTGCCTATACTCCTCACGATTGCGAACGCTCCTTCGATTTCCTTTCTTGCCCGCCATCTCATAGACTGCAATCACCGGCCCAATCCGCGCGGAGACCCCAATACTCATGTCCAACCAAGCCCCCAATCAGCCCGGAACCCGCCCTGCACTCGACACTCTGGTCAACACTCCCCGCCTCGTCACCGCCTACTACTCCCTGCACCCAGACCCCGCCGTTCCAGCCCAGCGCGTGGCCTTTGGAACCTCCGGCCACCGCGGCTCGGCGTTTGCCGCCTCCTTCAACGAAGACCACATCGCCGCCATCAGCCAGGCTATCGCCGACTACCGCCGGGCCAACAAAATCTCTGGCCCGCTCTTCCTCGCCAAGGACACCCACGCACTCTCCGAGCCAGCCTTCGCCACCGCGCTGGAGGTTCTTGCGGCCAACTCCATAGAAGTCTTCGTCGACGACCAGTTGGCCTACACCCCCACCCCCGCGCTCTCCCACGCCATCCTGACATATAACGCGAAGCTCAACGGCGGCAAGACGCCCTCGCAGGAACTTCTGGCAAAAAGCGCCAGCGATGGAACCACGCAGTGGGCGGACGGCATTGTGATTACCCCCTCGCACAATCCCCCCGAGGACGGCGGCTTCAAGTACAACCCTCCCAACGGTGGCCCCGCAGACACCAGTGTCACCAAGTGGATCGAGAACCGCGCCAACGACCTTATCGCCAAGAAGCTCGATGGCATCAAGCGCATCCCCTACACCCGCGCGCTCGCCGCCGACACCACTCATCGCCACGACTACATCACCGCCTATGTCAACGACCTGGCAAATGTGATTGATTTCGCACCGCTCGCCAACACTACGCTGAAGCTGGCGGTCGATCCGCTCGGTGGCGCGGGCGTCTACTACTGGCCGCGCATCGCCGAGAAGTACAAGCTCCCCTTCCAGGTGCTCAACCCCTACGTCGATCCCACCTTCCGCTTCATGACCCTGGACTGGGACGGACGCATCCGCATGGACTGCTCCTCTCCATTCGCGATGGCCAGCATGATCGCGAATAAAGACAAGTTCGACGTAGCCTGGGCCTGCGACACCGACCACGACCGGCATGGCATCGTCACCCGCTCGAGCGGCCTGCTCAACCCCAACCACTACCTCGCCGTCGCCATCCAGTACCTCTTCACGCACAGGCCGGAGTGGAAGCAGAACGTAGGCATCGGCAAGACGCTGGTATCGTCGTCCATCATCGACCGCGTAGCCAAGGGCCTCGCCCGCCCAATGCTCGAAGTCCCCGTCGGCTTCAAGTGGTTTGTCGACGGCCTCATCGACGGCTCGCTGGGTTTTGTAGGAGAAGAGTCCGCCGGAGCCAGCTTCCTGCGCCGCGACGGGGCAGTTTGGACAACGGACAAGGACGGCCTCATCATGGGCCTGCTCTCCGCCGAGATGACAGCGGTCACTGGCAAAGATCCCGGCCAGATCTACCTCGACCTCACCGCAAAGTACGGCTCGCCGATCTACCAGCGCATCGACGCCGAGGCCACGCCCGAGCAGAAGTCCAAGCTCGCCAAGCTCAGCGCCAAGCAAGTCACCGCAACCACCCTTGCCGGCGAACCCATCACCTCGATCCTCACCGAAGCCCCCGGCAACCACGCCCCCATCGGCGGCCTTAAAGTCACAACCGAAAATGGCTGGTTCGCCGCCCGCCCCTCCGGCACCGAAGACGTCTACAAGATCTACGCCGAAAGCTTCAACGGCCAGGCCCACCTGACCCAAATCCAATCCGAAGCCAAAGCCCTCGTAAACTCGGTAATTGCATAATGAGCGACCTCTATAAATTCGGTTGGTTTCCTGATGGAGCAAACGAAGAGCGCTATGACTGTCCCAACACATGGCTCAGAGAGAAGACTTCTGGTCCAGACCGTCTGGTCATAGCGCCAAAATCTCATCAAACTCAATTGCTCGAGCAACTACTAGGTTGCTTACCTGAGCCATACTTGCTGCTCTATGTCCTCGTCGTTCCTCGCGGCATTGGCGAGCCTGGACGATACGAGAGCAACTACTCGTACACCATGCCTCAGCTTCAGCAATTTCTCGCTGTATACTCAGACTTTTTCGAGAACGACGCCCGCCATAATCTATGGATTCGCTCAGTATCCGGCGATGGTCTGCTCGTCTACGACCGGCACAACGTCATATATGCCTATGGACCGATCGAACACTTTGTTGCAGCCCTAACCTCTGCCGGGCTCACAGAATCGAAGGATACAAGGCTTCACTTTCACTCGCCACACGTCCATCATTACCACGCCGACTTCGATGCGTACGAAGACCGCATACTGCATCAAGAAGAATGGAGCCTCACGCCGCTTCTGCCCGGCGATGAAAATCCCGATTAAGTCGCAGCATGACCACTCCCGCTCAAACTAGGCACTGGCACTGGAATCTGACCCGTCCCGGTGATATCTTGAAGCGGTAGGAATAATTCGTACCGCCGCTAGGAGGCTCCCATGCCGTCCGTCGAAAAGATCTCCATCGCGCTGCCGCCCGAGATGGTCGCCCAACTCCGCCAGGCCGTCGATACCGGCGAGTATGCCTCATCGAGCGAGGTAGTCCGCGACGCCCTGCGCGACTGGACGCACAAGCGCCAGCTCCAGCAGAACGGCGTCGCCGAGCTGCGCCAGCTCTGGCAGCAGGCCCGTGCCGACAACTCTCCCGGCCTTCCCGCCGACCCGATCCTCGACCAGCTTGAGCGCAAGTACCAGGCCCTCGCCGATGCCGCCGGAGCGACAAAATAATGCGCGTCGAACTCTCCCCTAACGTCGAGGGCGACCTGGAGGCAATCGCCGACTGGATTGCGCAGGACAATCCGCGCCGCGCCGTCAGCTTCATCCGCGAGATTCGCGAGGCCTTTCGCAGGATCGGTGAAGACCCCTTGCTCTATCAACTCCGACCCGACATTGGCGAGGAAGCGCGCGCAGCCATCGTTGGCCGCTACCTCATCCTCTTCTGGGCCGACGGTAAGCTCGTCCGCATTGAACGCGTCGTCTTTGGCGGACGCGACCTTCCTCCACTCTTTCAGTAGGTGCAGGCCGTTCGCCCGCTCACTCCGCCTCGATTTATTGGACAACTTCCGAACTGCTACCGCACGACTTGGAATTTATCCCAGGGAGTGTTGCATACCGGGCAGCGGTCGTGCTCGTCCGGCGTCTCCGAGGTGTAGCCGCAGACCGGGCAGACGAAGAAGTCACGCGGCTTACCGATCCAGGCGTCCTTCTTGCACGCCTCCAGCAGCGCGATCGCCTCGCTATAGAGCCGGGCGTGCGTCTTCTCGGCCTCCATCGCGTTGTGGAAGGTGCGGATGGCCGAGGCATTGTTGTGCTTCGTCGCCTCGGCGATGAACTCCGGGTACATTGTGGCGATCTCGTACTGCTCGCCCGCCAGCGCCGCCTTCAGGTTCTCCAGCGTGCTGCCAACCGCGATCTCGTGGATATTGAACGCAACCTCTCCGCCTAACTGGAGAATGACCCGCGCGTGGTTGCCAGCGTGGATATGCTCCGCCCGCGCCGCGGCGCGAAATAGGCTGGCCGCTCCGCGCAATCCATCCGCATCGGCCTTGATGGCAAATGCGTTGTACTTGGCGTTTGCATTCGACTCACCCTCAAGAGCGCTCAGTAAATTCCGAACCGTAACAACATTTTTCGTAGCGATTTCTGCCATGATTGACTCCTCCATAAACCCCCATAAGATACGCGCTGGCAGTAAATCGCAGTGACGCAGGTTACATATGAGGATCGGAGCCCGGAGCGTGCAGAGTCCCAGATCGAATGCGCTCGACTCACCGCCCGCGCCAGCTCCACTCCATCCCGCCCATCACGGTCCGCCCCTGCATCGGCACGCCGACGATCTCTGCATATCCCGTCCCGCTCAGGTTCAGCAGCCGCAGATAAGGCCGGATGCTGCCCGTATTCCGCGCCAACCCCGCGTCCCACAGTGGATATGCTGTCTGCCCGGTCTTCTGCACCACCTCAACCTGCGTGTGCGCCGAGACCTGCTTGCCCCACGCTCCCGGCAACTCCCCCGTCCATCCGAAGACCGCATTTTGAGCCGCATAGTTGAAGGCATACTCCGAGAGATAGTCCACCGGCAGATTGCCCGAGTGCGCCGCCGTATAGCTCACCTCGATCCACTCCACCGAGCTGATCCGCACCCGCGCACTTGCCTCCGCTCCGCTGATGTCGAGCGTCGGCACGTTGATCGCCTGCCAAAGCTCGCCCGTCGTCAGCGGCAGCGTCTTCGAGTAGTCGATGGCGTTCGTCTCGTTCAGCCGGAAGCCCACCGCCGTCAGCGTCACTCGCCCATTTGCGGGCTTCCAGTCGAGCCCGCCCTCGTAGCTCCAGCTTGACTCCGGCTTCAGCGCAGCATTCCCCTTCGTCGCCGGGTCAGAGTAGTAGAGATCGGTATACGTCGGCAGTCGAAAGCCATGTCCCGCCGACCCACGCAGTCGAACGCTCTTAGTCAACGTAAACGCTGCCGCCGCGCTCGGCGAGAAGACCGAATCTCCGCCCGACAAAATCTCTTCGCGCGCGCCAATCGACAGCGAGGCGCGTCCCAGCGCGCGCAGGCTCAGATTCGCATACCCCGCTCCCTGATTCCGCGCATGGACCCCCAGCGCATCGCTCTGTGCGCCCTGAAAGATATTGAAGCTGTGAATCGAATCCCCCGACTCCTCCAACCCATAGGCCAGCGTCGAGTTCTTCCCAATCTCATTCGTCCGCCTCACCGCGCCCTCGTAGCTCGCCGTCGTGTGGTTGTTCTCGTAGAACGCCGGCTGGCCCTCCAGCAGCACAAACTCATCGGTGTGCCGCAGATAGCCAAAGCTCGCCGCCGTCTTTTTGCCCAACTGCTGCTGAATGCTGGCCAGCCACGCCTTCGTCCTCTCCCACGAGTTGTACGCCCCATAAAAATCGTTCGCGCCGTACGGCCTGTCGCTCGCCGCCAGCAAAACATCCGTCGCACCCAGCCCGCTCTTCAGCCAACTCTCGCTGGCCAGCGCATTGCTGCTGTAGTTTCTGTCGGACATAAATCCGTCGGATGTATCGCGCGATCCTGACAGCGTCTCTGCAAACGGCCCCATCGCATAATCCGCCCGCAGATGCTCCTCCAGCGAGCCATAGCTTCCCGCGCCCGACCTCGCCACCACGCTCAAACCCGCTCCCGGAGCGCTGGTCAGCAGGTTCACCGCTCCGCCAATCGCGTCCGATCCATAAAACGTCGACCCCGATCCGTGCAGCACGTCCACCCGCGCGACCGCATCCAGCGGCACCGGAATGTCGAGGTTCAAGTGACCCGTCTCGGGATCGTCCACGCGCAGTCCGTTGACCAGCACCAGCGACTGCTCGAACGTAGTCCCGCGAATCGCCAGGTCCGCCTGCACGCCCTCGCCCGCCCTCGCCTGCAGGTTCAGCGACGCATCCGTCCGCAGCACATCCACCACGCTGTCCGTTCCCGCCGGCCCACTCTGCGGCAACAGGACCTCCACCGAGCGATCGCTCTCCTCCATCGGCAGCGGCTCCGCCGCCGTCGTCACCTGCACGCTCTGGGCAACGCGGATTGGCGCTTGTGACTGGGCAATACTGGGCGCTGCAACCGCCGGCACGGCATTCGAAGAACTCTGCTGGGAACTCTGCTGGCAGATGCCGCACCGCACGCAGAACAGGCAGAGAGAGAGGTACGCAAGACTTGTTTTCATAAGCCGATCATCGACCAATCCCCAGCGCCGCACAACGATACTTTTGTCTTGCCATAAATAATTGATCGAGTAAACTACATCTGACAAGCCATGCGCATAGAAGCCTTCCTTCGCGAGAGTCCCATGTTCACGGTAAAGCATGCGGCTCGCCACTTTGACGCGCTCGCCGCCGAAGCCTTCTCCACAGACGGCCTCGGCTTCATGGAGGGCCTGCTCCTCGCCGCAATCTTCTTCGAAGCGCCGAGCCCCATCAAGCCCTCGCATCTCGCTGAAACCTTCGCCACCACGCGCGGCAATGTCAGCCACGCCATCTCGTCGCTGGAGGCGAAGGGCCTGGTTCAGCGCCGCATCGATCCAGCCGACGCACGCGGCTACTTGCTCGCCCTCAAGCCCGCCGGCAAAAAGTGCGCGCTGCGCGTCATTGCCGCCTTCGACAGGATGCAGCAGAGGTTCGAGCAAAAAATTGGCAAAACCGCGCTGAAGAACTCACTCGATGCAATTCGCGCGCTCGAATCCTGCAACCCCTCATAGCTGCACAAGTCCCCGTTTTGAAAGGGCGGGACTTTAGTCCCGCCGCAAGTTGGCTCTATTCAATGTGGCTTTAGCCGCCGAGGGAATTTTGAGAGCTTGTTCCGATCTTTTCCGAAGCCTCGACGAAGCCGAAACGAAATTCTGTCCAGCAGAACCAAGTAGAATGGCCCTGTGAGCACCTCTCTCTCCGCAATCCGCCGCAAGGTCGAAACGCGCGAGCGCATCACCCCCGACGATGCCCTCCTGCTCTGGCGCGAGGCCTCGGACGAAGAGATGCGCTCGCTGGCGTCGCTGGTGCGCGCGCGCTTCCATGCGCCCAATTCATGCACCTATCTCCTGATGCGCATCATCAACACCACCAACGTCTGCGTCGCCCAGTGCGACTACTGCGCCTTCTACGCGCTCCCCGGCCAGCCCGGCGGATACGTCCTCACCGAGGCGCAGATCTTCGCCAAGATCGACGAGCTTCTCGCCCTCGGAGGCGACCTCATCGGCTTCAACGGCGGCTTCAACCCGCAGCTCTCCATCGACCACTACTGCAATCTGGTCCGCGCCATCCGCGCCCGCTACGGAGACCGCATCGAGCTATACGCCTTCACCATCGCCGAGTTCCTCTACCTCGCCGACCACGCCTCGCTCTCCTACGCCGCCGCCGCCCAGCGCCTCAAGCAGGCCGGAGTCCGCTGGATCACCGGTGGAGGCTCGGAGATCCTCACCGAAGACTTCCGCCGTCGCCACAGCAAGTTCAAGTACACCGTCGAGCAGTTCTTCCAGGCACAGGCCGCCATCGTCGCCGCCGGCCTACGGACGACAGCCACCATGGTCATCGGCTTCGACGAATCCATCGACGAGCGCATCGAGCACCTAGACCGCACCCGCCGCTTTCAGGACGAGGTCGGCGGCCAGGAGAGCTTCCTCTGCTGGACCTTCAAGCCCTGGTCCACCCCGCTCGGCGCCGCGCTCCACAACATCGAGATCACCACCGCCGAGTACCTCCGCCACCTCGCCCTCAGCCGCATTTACCTCGACAACATCCCGCGCATCCGCACCTCCGTCCTCACCCAGAACGAGCGCGCCCTCGAAGGCCTCCTCTACGGTGCAGACGACTTCGACATCCCCATCGAGGACGAAGTCACCCAGAAAGCCGGAGCCACCATCGACCTCAACTTCGACCGCATCCTCGACGTCGCCCGCGCGCTCGGCTTCACGCCCACCTATCGCCACGTCGCCCCCGCCCACCCACAACCCTCCACCCCTTCCTCCCCACAAACTCCCGCCCATAGCTCATAGCCCACAGCTCATCGCCGAAACAAAAAAATCGCCGTCGCCCACCCTCATAAGCCCCAGCAAATCCGCATGTCAAGCCCCTCGACGCCGGAAATTTCTCCTAACTCGCATCGCATCAACCACTTGCCTCCGAAAAATAGTTGGCATAGTAGTTATGCTCCGTTTGCTAGAATTAACATAGTGATAGAAATCAACCGGACAGTGCGAACCTGCCCCGCCGCACCGTCCACGAAGAGTAAACGATTGATAATGGATGTTTTAGACGTAAAATCGCTACAATGACCACTTTGGCGGAACTGATTTCCGCCAGTCTATTGATACGAAATAAGTTCCGCGCAATATACCCCCGGGAGGGGGAGGGGGGGAGGGGGGAGAAGATTCAACGAAGTTTTAGCGAACAAAGAGTTCACTTGCTGGGCAGGTCGTAGATCACCTCGCCCGGACGCGTGTAGCCCAGTTCTTCGCGCGCCTGGTGTTCGATCGCATTGGGATCGCTCTGGAGCCGGTTCACATGCCCTGTCAACAGGTCGTTCTCGCGTTGCAACTCCTGCATCTGCACGTTGAGCCGTTGTGTATCCTGCCGCTTCTGCTCGTACACCGTCAACCCGTTCGCCCCGAAGACGACGTGATACGCCATCCCCAGCGCAAGCGCCGCGGCAGCCACGGTCGCCAGCTTGCGCCTCTCCAGCGAGAGCCGCCCGCAGAGCGCGCGCAAAGACGCAAAACGCCGTCGCCTCGCCGAAATCGGTGGGTTCACATCCATCCTTTCAGTTGATGAGCCGCAGCCATTCGAGTCAAGAGCAAACTCCGCGTCCACACACGGCAGGAATCAAGTTTGTACATGGGCGCACAATCCCCCGCAGCTTGGTATTCTTGATGCGTCGGATGATTTCGTCGCACACTGGATCTTTTCAACCCTGCTGTTCACGGCTCACACGTCCATCTTTCTCTCCCTATCCACTGAACCACTCTGACAAGGAACGGCCAATTCATGACAGACACAAGCGCAGCCATCCAGGAAATCAAGATAGCCCACAGCCCTGACTCCGACGATGCCTTCATGTTCTACGGCCTCGCCACCAACAAGGTGCGCGTTCCCGGCTTCAAGTTCACCCACACGCTCACCGACATCGAGACGCTGAACCAGCGCGCCATCCACGATCCCTTCTACGATGTCACCGCCATCAGCTTCCACGCTTATCCCTACATGCAGGAGACCTACACACTGATGGCCTGCGGCGGCTCGGTCGGAGAGGGATACGGCCCCATGGTCGTCTCCCCGCGCAAGCTCTCGCTCGACGACCTGAAGAAGACGCGCATCGCCGTCCCCGGAACGCTCACCACCGCCTTTCTCGCGCTCAAGCTCTTCTGCCCCGAGATCGAGACAGTCACCCTCCCCTTCGACAAGATCATCCCCGCCGTCGTCGCGGGCGAGTTCGAAGCCGGCCTCATCATCCACGAAGGCCAGCTCACATACGGCAACGAGGGCTTGGTCAAGGCCCTCGACCTCGGCATCTGGTGGCGCGAGCAGACCGGCCTTCCGCTGCCCCTGGGCGGCAACGCCATACGCCGGGCATTAGGCAAAGACGCAATGCGGATCACCACCAACGCCCTGCGCGACAGCATCCAGCACGCCCTCGACCACCGCGACGAGGCGCTCTCCTACGCCATGCAGTTCGCCCGCGACCTCGACCCCGTCCTCGCCGACAAGTTCGTTGGAATGTACGTCAACGAGCGCACCCTCAACTACGGCGACGACGGACGCGAGGCAATTCGCAAGCTGCTCGAAATGGGCTTCGACCGCGGCATCATTCCCGTGAAGGCCAAAGTCGATTTCGTCGACTGATATTTATTTATCCTTGCTGTAGAGAGAAGAATAATTGTCATTCTGACCCTGCGCTTGCCGAAGGCGATGAATCCCCGTATTTTGTTTGAGGAGCAACTTTCTGCTCAATTTGACAACGCCTCCAGCCCGCGCAACACGGAGCCATTTCCACCCCTCGCATGTGCTATTCTCTTCAAGGTGGTTGTGCTTGAACGGCCTCGGACTCCAGGCTGCCCGAGCCTGATCGCCCCTCCCACAAGAGGCCGCAACAAATGCACGGTTGCAGCGAGCATAAAGGTTGCAACAGTTCGGACGCGTAGCTCAATTGGCAGAGCATTCGACTCTTAATCGACAGGTTGAAGGTTCAATTCCTTCCGCGTCCACCATAAAACAATCATTCTAAAAAGACTTACTCGCAACTAGCGGAGAGCCACAAACTCGCCGATCATTGCCATTATGGGGCAAAGAGGGGCTCTGTTGGGCATACTTCTTCCCACCTCAGCGTGCAAGGAAAAGCTCTGCCCGAAAACCGTTGCCCCACCCGCCACGCTCTCGCCAGCGTGGCCATACAACCAACATCACACCGCCGCGTCCCTCCTTCACACAATCTCGTCACTCCAAACTCCACTCTCGCCGCCTTCATGAATAACGCAGGTTAGGTACGGTCCACCGGGACGTCTTTACCACGTTCGCGCCCCTCAGCACATTAACGATTGTGACGATCCGAGGTTTCAAGACAACGACTCAAAATTGAAATGCGTATTAGGACCGCTGGTCTTGGGTTATTCGGTGTTGACTTTTAGCCTTTCGTTCCGATAGAGTCCTTCGCGAGGAGAATAATAATGAACAAGTCATTGCTGAATTTCCTTTGGTTTGTGCTTATTCTCTGCGTCGCCATTCCACTGCGCGCCCAGAGCGGCTGCGATGATTCTCCAGAGAATCCTACGGTTGTTCTAGCCCTTGTCGGCTCAGCGGGTGCGTTATTCTCCACGCTTCGTTCCCGCATGAAGGCTCGACGCAATTCATCCGCGCGATAGGACTTGGGCACTCAATTCTCCTCAATACAGAGGCCGAACGCATGACCGTTTTTCGGGACTCTGAAACCCGTGTTTCAATCGAACATCCAAGGGGACTTTCGCCGGTGCAGTTTGCTGCGCTTGCGACCACGCTTGCCGTCATTGGATTGTCGATCATCTGGTTTACGATGATCCGTCTTTGGGTAGGGTGGACGACCGACGCTCTGAAATCTATCGGGATGGTTGTACCACTGGTGAGTTTGATCCTCATCCTTCGCGTGTGGAGGAAACTTGGCTGGAGGGCGGAAGGATCCTGGTGGGGCCTTGCACTCTTGATACTCTCCGCGGCAGCAGCGCGGGTTCAGCAGCAAGTATTGCTGATTATGGTTGTCTCGCCTCGCTGGTTGACTCCGATGCCGCCGACATCGCTCATGCTGTTTGCATACGGTTCCGGTGTAGTTTTGCTCCTTGGCGGGGTGCGACTGTATCGGGCCGCACTCTTTCCCATTCTTCTCCTACTGTTAGCCAATCCCGTTCCACATGCGTTTAGTTTGATGGTGGATCTGCCGTTGCAGCACGCCTCGGCCCACATAGCGCGGGCCTTTGCGATGGACCTGGGTTATTCTTTGACCCCGGATCACCTTCGCTTGATGTTCACGCCTGACTTTGGCATGTTCATCGCCCCTGGGTGCAGTGGCATTCGCGGTTCCGTGACGATGGGCCTCATCGCGCTGATCGCCGGTTACCTCTATCGATTTCGCTGGTACGCAAGCGCTTTCGTCGTCACGGGAGCGATTCTGCTGGGCTACGTATTCAACCTGGCGCGACTTTGCCTGCTTGTCCTGTATTACGCGGTCGCGCTGCACTTCCCCTCGCTGCAAAACAAGGCGAAGAATGCGGATTATTTGATCGGCGCTGTGCTCTTTCTTATCGCCACGCTTCTTCTGTTTGCCGTCATCCATCGCCTCCGTGATGCCCGAAATCCGAATGCGTTGGAGACAGCCATCGTCTCTGAACAAGGTGGATTTCAGGAACGTACTCCGCACACATGGTATGCGCAACTTGCGGCGATGACGGCGATCGCGCTTCTCGGATGCACCAGTTTGGCGCGAGCCCATATGGCAATCCATCCATCTGCCGTTGCGCTTGCCGATGCGCCGGCTGAGCAATTTCCTCTTCGTCTTGGCAACTACACCCTGTTACGTTCTTGGAATGAGACTGAACTCACCGGGCCGCTGCTCTACTTTTGGGCGCAGTATGCACCGGCTGACGGAGGCATACCGATCTCCATCGGGGTATCGCCCACACTGGGCTCGCACGACTCCCTCCTCTGTCGCTACGCTCGAGGAGAAAATCCGTTTTGGCAGGGGCCGCTAACTATTACGTCTGCCGACGCTGTTTCCATTGGCTTTAGCTCGGCCCTCTACAATGACGGCGTGACCCAATACCTCGTGGCATCGACGTTATGCAACGGCGGTGTCTGCGACGAATACGCCACCAAACGCACCCACTTCGGCTTCATCTACACCAGCACAAACGCAGAATCTCTGCTACGCGATGATCCCATGCGGCCCGTCCCGGTTATCATCCGAGCTGAGACCCTCGACGAATCAATGCCCGCCGAAGCCGCGCGTCAGCAGTTGACCAACGATTTGCGGGCCTTTCTTGCCTCTGTCAGGCTTGATGATCTAACCCGGCCCTACAGCCGCTAGCGCCTATGGAACTCTCTTTCGCACCGAAAGTAGGCCAGATGCAGTCAACCATGGCACCGCGGTATTTTTTCTGGTCTGTTCTTGAAGTTTGGCGTTACAATTCACGCGTCTACGGTTGATATGGCCACCGCGCAGTAAGTGCGGATGTATAGAACGGTATCGAACGATTTTCAATCTGGATTCGGAGGCAGAGGTCATGATCGCCACTCGTGTTGCAAGGAAGGCCACTTTGAGTGCTGTTTCGGCAGTGGCACTCACCGCAGTCGCGTTATTCACCTCAGGCTGCACCGGCTTCACGGATGCTGTCCACTCCGACACCATACCCACGACCGGAGCGGCGCTTCAGGGAATCGTGCATGGCGGCCGACAGCCCATTGTAGGCGCTCATGTCTATCTCGCCGCCGCGGGCAGCGGCGGATACGGAGTTGCCGCGACCTCGGGCCCATCTGGCACGGCCTCGCTGCTGAACGTAAACGTGACTACCAATGAGCCCACCACCTCTGGGCATGACACCAACGGCTACTACGTCGTCACAGGCGCCGGCGGCGGCTTTAGCATCGGTAACGGAGGCGGCTCTGGCAGCAGCTTTGATTACACCTGCCCCTCGTCAAGTACGCTTGTCTATCTTCTGGCGTCCGGCGGAGATTCTACGGGCAGTGGTGCCAATAGCGCCACCATGCTTGCTGCGCCGCTGGGGCAATGCGGCAGCCTGAGCTCCAGCACTTACGTCACTGTCAACGAGGTCACCACGGCGGCTACCGCCCTTGCCCTGGGACAGTTCATCCTAACCGACTCTCCTTTTATCGGCACGTCCAGCACGAACACTACCGGCCTGGCCAATGCATTCGCCACGGTGAACAATCTGGTCAACATCAGCACGGGCGTTGCGGGTGCAACGACGAGCCCCTTGACTGGTGGCGGCTGTACCGGCTGCAGCATCACAGTAGCTCCTGAGACCGCCAAGCTGAACACCATCGCCAATATTCTGGCCGCGTGCGTCAACACAACGGGCTCGTCCAGTGCAGCGTGCACGGCACTGTTTGGCGCAACGTCGGCGACCGATACCTTTGGGGCTGCCGTCGCCATGAGTCTGAACCCGACGACCAGCCTCGCCTCTCTATATGCGTTACAGACGGGCACATCGCCGTTTACCGGCGTGGGCACACAGCCAACCGACTGGACCGTTGGCATCCTGTATACGGATGGTACGACGTCACTGCTCGATCCACAGAACGTCGCCGCCGACGCCTCTGGTAATATCTGGGTGGTCAACCACAATAGCACTACGACCGGAAACCTTACGGAGTTGAGCCCAACCGGCAGTCCGGTGATCAATGTCTCAACCATTGGCGGAACGATCATGACTGCTCTTCAGCCGCGCAACGAAGCCATCGATACAAACGGTAATGTATGGATTGTTGCCGCTACCAGTCCTGGAGGCATCTTCCAGTACAACACAGGAACTCCGGGCTCCAGTCTCGTCATTGCAGATAGCAAATCTCCGTATGGCATCGCCATCGATGGAAGCAATAATGTTTTCGTTACTCATGAAAGCAGTAGCTCCACGTACACCGTTTATGAGTTCCTTGGCGGCAACCTGGTTTCAACATCAGAGGTTCAGTATCCGCCTTACAAGGTAGGTGGCACCACCCTCCAACAGCCGGAGTACGCGGCGATCGACACCTCTGGCAATGTGTGGATGACCAATGGCAGCTCAACCTCTGGCCTTTATAACAATATCTTTCAGATGTCTGCCTTCAATGGGGGGACAGGCGGGGTCTGCACAGTATTTCCTTGCAATGTAGCTTCCGACAGCTCCTTGGCCGAAACCTATACAAATGTCCTATCAGCTACGGGGAGCATTCCAACTCTGAATGAGGCATGGGGTATAGCGGCGGGCCCGAGTGGGGTAATGTGGACCCCAAATACCGCCGGCCTTACCCTGACGCAGATGACCTCGACCACCTCAGGCACAAACTATGGCTCCAGTGCTTCCTTGACCGCTCCCTCCTATGTCGCCGTGGATGGGGCAGGCAATGTCTGGGTATCGAATAAGAACGGAACTGTGGGTAGCGTGCCGGGCAGCGTGTCGGAGTTCTTCGGCACCGGGACAAGCAGCACAACACCAGCGCTCGGAACACCGCTGTCGCCGACGGGCACGACGGTTGGATTCGCCCACATGGGCCTCCAAACTGGCCAGGGCATTACGCTCGATCCTTCCGGTAATGTGTGGGTCGCAAACCAGGTCGCCAGTGCTGGTGCGGGCGTCGGTGTCTTCGAAATCGTAGGCGCTGGGGCTCCGACGGTCACCCCGATTGCGCTTGCGCTCAAGAATGGCAAGGTCGGCGCGTTGCCATAATCTAGTCTAGGTACCGATTGCGGGGTCCTGCACTCGGTGCGGGGCCCCGTTTTCATCTGCGCTTCCGTTGGCGCGCAACCAGCCCATCGTCTAAAGTTGTTCTGTGAATCGCAATCCTTATCTCGCCGCTACTCCGGTTTCGTTCTCTCTTCTGCTGGCCGGAGCGCTTTCTCTGCTCGCCTGCGGATGCGGATCCAGTGCCGCTCCGGGAAACACGGGCGGGAGCGGCGGCGGAACGGGAGCAAGCTTCACCGGCAAGGTACTGACCGGCTCGCAACCCGTCAGCGGCGCCTCGGTGCAGCTCTACGCGGCCAGTAACAGCGGCTATGGAGCGGCAGGCGCGGCGCTGCTGCCCAGCGCGCTCACCACGGACAGCGCAGGCAGCTTCACGGTTCCCGCGGGCTATGAGTGCGCCAGTTCTTCAACCCAGCTCTACCTGATTTCCAAAGGTGGCAATCCGGGGCTGAGCGGCTCAGCCAACAACTCCGCGTTGTGGCTGATGACGGCGATGGGCAGTTGCGGCAGCATCGTCTCTGGCGCTGCGGTGGTGGTGAACGAGGTGACGACGGTGGCGTCGGGTGCGGCGTTGGCGGCTTTCTACTCCAGCGGCGGCAACGTGGGCGCCAGCATCACCAATGCAGCCGGACTGGCCAATGCCTTTGGCGCTGCCAGCCAACTGGCGAATATGGCTACTGGAACTTCGCCGGGCGCTTCCCTGCCCGTCGGACTCAGCATTCCTTCCGCCAAGATCAACACCCTGGCGGACATCCTGAACAGTTGCACCGCGACCGGCGGAGGTTCTGCCTGCACGGCCCTGTTGACGGCGGCAACACCCTCCAGCAGCGGCATTCCCGGCAATACGCTGGATGCGCTCTATGACATTCTGCGCAATCCAACCAACCATGTCGTCGCGTTGGACGCTCTGCTGCCCTCCAGCCCGGCCTTTACGCCGGTAGTTGCAAACGCGGTGCCGGAGTGGACTCTGGCGGTCACATGGAGCGGCGGCGGCATGGACCTGCCCACCGCGATGGCCTTCGATTCCAGCGGTGACGCCTGGGTAGTGAGCTACTATGGAGTGCTGACGGAGCTGCCGCCACTTGGCGCTGGCGGCGCCGTGCAACAGATAGGCTCTTCCTCCGCCGGGCTGTCGGAGAACTATGGGCTGACGGTGGACGGTGCAAACAACATCTGGGTTGCAAACGAGCAGAGCAGTTACAGCATCAACACCGGCTACGGAAACATAGTGAAGTTCAGCTCCACCGGGCAGGTGCTCTCCGGCACGAATGGATTCAGCGCCGGCGGCGTCTACTTTCCGCAGGGACTGGCAGCAGACACAACCGGCAACGTCTGGGTGGTCGATTACGGCGATTCGCTGGTGACCCTGCTTTCCAGCAGCGGGTCTGCCATAAACAGCGGCAAGGGATGGGGTACTGGAGAACTGTTTCTGCCCGTTGCGGTCGCGGTCGATGCTAGCCATAACGCGTGGGTGGCCAATCAGAGCGCCAACACGATCACGCGTATCTCAGCCGATGGCTCCAGCGTGGCGCAAATCACTTGCTGCAACGGCGCCAGCGGCGTGGCCGTGGACCAGGCTGGCAATATATGGGTGGCGAATTACTTTGGCAGTAGCATCAGCGAGGTCTCCGGCGCAGGAAGCGTACTGCTGAATGGACAGGCGGGCGGCGGTGTGTACACACCCGAGACGGTGGCAATCGATGGAGCTGGTCGCGTCTGGGTGGGAAATTATCATGCGGCCACACTGAGCGAGTTCGCGGGCTACAACTCTGTCACGCCCGGTACGCCATTATCACCAACCACAGGACTAGGAACGGATGCGCAACTTGGCTCTCCATTTACAGTTGCTATAGACGCAAGCGGCAATCTCTGGGTGTCCAACTCCGATGGAGCAAATACGGTGACAACGTTTGTTGGACTGGCCACCCCCGTAAAAACTCCATTGCTGGGGCCGCCGCAATTGCCGTGAGTCCGGGTGCAAGATGAATGCAGATTGATCGCGTCGGAATTGCGATAGCGCGCGGTTAACTGTGCCCCCAGCCCTAACGCGCATTAGTTGACAGTGCAAATCCAAAGCTTGAGAATAAACCTGCTCTGCTAGAGGCATTGAATTTTGTGGGGGAGACCTATGCCATTGCTGCTCCGTTGGTCTCTACCCTCGGGTATATTCCACTACAATTTACTCAATAAGTTCTCTCCCTCCCCTCCCCATTCTGGCTTGTCAGGTGAGTTCTTCTGGTCGTGTCCGGTTTGTCTTCTGGGGACGCTGCTGCTTGCGGGCGGATTGCTCCTGTCCGGGTGCGGAAGCTCCCAGTTCGCGCTTCCGGCGCATCCGTTGAGAATGTCGGGAAAGGTCTATGGCGGACAGCAGCCTGTGACGGGTGGATTGATTCAACTGTATGCGGTTGGGACGACAGGAGACGGTTCCGCGGCAACCCCGCTTATCGGCACTACCGTCACCACCAGCGATGGTAGTGGCGCCAGCAACAGCAACGCAAATGCGGGCAATGCGAACAACACGCTTCCGGCCGGCTCGTTCACCATCACAGGCGATTACACATGCCCTTCTGGTGCGGAGGTCTATCTGGTTGGCACGGGTGGAAATTCTGGAGTGGGCACGAACAATAACCTGGCTTTGATGGCTGCCCTTGGGTTGTGCGGCAATCTTTCTTCCACCAACTATGTCTTTCTCGATGAGTTGACTACCGTCGCCTCCATCGCCGCACTTTCGAATTACATGAGCTCCTACTTCGCGATCGGCTCCGGCTCGGCAGACGCCTCGGCGCTTCAGACCGCGTTCAGTACGGTCAACGAGTACACCGATACCACGCTCGGCATCGTGCCCGGACCGACGCTGCCCTCCAGCAGCTATGCCTCGAGCATCGAAATCCAGACACTGGGCGATGCAATCTCCGCCTGCATCAACTCTGCCGGCGGCACAGCGGGCGACGGCAGCAGTTGCGGTACGCTTTTTGCCGACACCACCCCTTCCGGTGGCCCCGCACCCACCGATACCATCGGCGCCGCGCTGAACATCGTCAACCATCCGGCACTCAATACCTGTACTATCTATAACCTCGTCTCCAGTACGCCACCCTTCGAACCTACACTTAGCGGTTGCCCCTCAAGCTGGACTCTGCCGATCTCTTCTCTGGCTGTCACTGTGTCGGGGGCTTCGACGGTCACGATTGGGCAGACGGCGCAATATACGGCCTCAGTCAGCGCCCCGATGCGCGGGTCGACGAGCCAATCCGTTACCTGGATGGTGAATGGCCTGAGCGGAGGCAACTCAGCAACGGGCACCATCTCCTCCACCGGACTCTATACGCCGCCATCCACTGCTCCTTCCTCTGCAGTCACGATTACTGCGGTCAGCGTCTTGTCGAGCACTACGACCGGCTCCATCAGTGTTACTGTGGTGCCAATTTCGGTCGCGGTAAGCGGGCCTGCCAACGTCGTCTTCGGGCAGACGGGCCAATACTCCGCAGTGGTGACCGGTACGACGAGCCAGGCGGTCACGTGGATGGTAAACGGCGTGACGGGCGGCAGCACGGCGGAGGGCACAATCTCGACGAGCGGCTTGTATTCCGCACCCACCACTACTCCAGCGAGCCCGGTCACGATCAGCGGACAAAGCGCCGGTCCCCCTGTGACCACTGGGTCGGTCGCCGTCACCCTCTCAGCGGCTGCGGTTTCCCTGTTCAACTATGCTACAGGCGACACTCGCACCGTCACACAGCCCACCTACCCGGCGGTGTGCCAAACTCTGTCCGCGCAGTTCACCACCTCGCAGCGCCCGTTGCCGCCCGCTTCCGACGACACCAGTCGCCTGCAAGCTGCATTGACCGCGTGCAAAAACACAGGTGAGAGCGTCGAACTCACACCCTCTGGCACCAGCAATGCCTTCTACTCCGCCGAACTCAACGTCATTGGCGAAGGCCTGGTCATCGACTCCGGCGTCACCCTCGAAGCCAACAACAGCTACTCCAGCCAGTCGGAACTGCTCAATATCACGGGTGTCAACTCCTCCGTCATGGGACCTGGTATTGTCGACGGCCGTGGAGACATTATCAGCGGCACGCCGCGGCTGGTCCAAACCAACAACGCCAACAACTTCATCGCCTACAACGTCACTCTCCAGCAGGCGGCGCACCCCAACCTCTATATCCAGGGCGGTAACGGCGCAACCGTCTGGGGGGTTACCATCCTCACGCCGCCCAATAAGGCCAATGCCGACGGCATAGACATTGACAGCATCTCCAACGTCACCATCACCAACTCGACGATCGAGGCTGGCGACGATGGCATCGCGGTCAAGACGAACGCGTCCGCTGCGTCGAACATCACCGTCTCCAACAACCGGCTCTATGGCACCCACGGCCTGTCCATCGGCAGCCAGACCATGTACGGCGTCACCAACGTCCTCTTCTCCAATAACTACGTCTACGGGACCGGCCTCGATAGCATCGCCTCCACCGACGCCAACGCCATCAACATCAAGACCGACGTACAGTGCGGCGGCCTGGTCCAGCAGGTTACCTACCAGAACACATGCATCACGGGAGCAAAGCATCTGATCGTCATCAACGCCAACTACGGAGCTTGCAGCGGAACAACAGGCACTCCGCAGTTCCAGGACATCGTGATCAACGGCGTCTACTCGACCTCCTCTGTCTCGGGCGCCTACGAGCTGTTCAACGGCTACAGCGCCAGCTATCCCATCAACGCATATCTCGCCAACGTCAACCTCGATGTCGTAGCTCAGTACAGTGGGAGTCCAGATGTGTATGCGGGGATCGCACTCGACAACTCAAACGTAACACCCTCCGGGACCGGCATTACGACCTCCAGCTTCTCCACCGCCGGAAGCGTGCCAACGTGCTCGTTTTAACCTCTGATTTAATCTCCCTGGGTTCCGGAGGAGAAATTCATGGTCGGCTGTAAGCTGCGGACTGTCGCACTGGACGTGGAGCTAAAGCGGCTGCAATACGCGTGGTTTCACTTCTCGATAGTATGGAAGCTGCGCCAGTCCAGCTTCTTCTGCACAAGGCCTCCTAGCATGGATCGATTCACTCTCATCTCTCGTCCCACTTTGCCCGTCCTGGCACTGCTAGCCGTGATGGCTGGGCTTACTGTGCGCGCGCAGACTGCGGCCCGATCTGCTGACGCTGTTCCTACGCTGAAGGTGAACGCACGCATCGTCGTACTGGACGTTACGGTGACCGACAAGGCGGGCAAGCTGGTCGACAATCTCACTCAGAAGGACTTTACCGTTCTTGAGGACAAGGTGCCCCAGTCGATTCGCAGCTTCGAGCCGCCGTCCGCTCACGCGCTTCCGGGCTCCACGCCGGAGAAACCTGCCAACCTCGTTCACTCCGCCGCCGATCTGCCGAAGATCGGCAACGCGCCGACCACCATTCTTGTTCTGGACGAGTTGAACACGCGGTTCGAGGACATGTCCTACGGACGCAATCAACTGGTGAAGTACCTGCAAGCCCAGGGTGCAGTGCTTGCCCAGCCGACCGCGCTTCTCTACGCTGGCAACACAAAGTTCGTCGAGTTGCACGACTACACGCAGGATCGCGACGCGCTGCTAAACGACGTGAAGCACCACATGCCGGAGTATCCATCGAAGTTGATGGCGGGCAAGCAGGGGCCAGCAGCGGTGGAGCGCATGGTCCAGACGCTGGCATCGCTCGAGCAGCTTGCGCAGGCTTCCGGCGGCACGCCCGGCCGCAAGAACCTGGTCTGGGTCGGCGTCGGTTTTCCATCTTCGGACATTGCAACACTCGACGTGAAGACCGCCGCTACCATCGAGGCCGCCATCCGCCGCTGCACGGATATGCTGCTAGCCGCGCGTATCACGCTCTATACCATCAATCCCACGGCAAACACCACCACCACGCTGGCCGTCTCCACGCCCGATGACCTCGAAGCCGCCAACCCATCCGATCTCGACACCGCCGCGACGGAGAACGGCAGCCAGCCCTTCTCTGGCGCGGTTCAGTTCTCCAACTTTGCACCCGCCACTGGAGGCAGAGCATTCCTCTCGCGCAACGACATTCACAACGAGATTAACGAAGGCATCGCCTCCGGCGCCACATACTACACGCTCTCCTACGCCCCCGCAAACACCAGCGAAGAGGCAGGCAAGTTTCGCAACATCCGCATCGTGATGAAGGACCCTAGCTTGCACGCCACCACGCGCAATGGCTACTTTGCGGCAGAATCTCTGCCCACGCCGACCGCTGGCGAGCCGCCGCGGCAGGTGCGCTCACAGATCCAGCTTGATCTGTCGAACGCTGTCATCTCGACGATGTCGTACAACGCGCTGAAGCTCTCGGCAGCAAAGACGGTCTCTGGCGGGACGGAGATATACTCCATCACCGTTAGCGGAGCAAGCCCTGCGACCGCCATCTCCTGGCGCAGCGCACCGGGCGGAAAGGCCGAGCAGGCCGAAGCTACTGTGTTGGCAGCGTGGTACGGCGCGCAGAACAAGCTGCTCGGCCACGTTGCTCAGGAGGTGACCGCGACGCGCCCATCCGGCTCCGCCGCGGATGCAGTCTTCCATCTGGCCGTTCCTCTCGGTGCCGAAAAGCCAGAACGCTTGCGCCTGCTCGTACGCGATGCAGCCACGGGACACATGGGAACTATCGACATCGCCAAGCCCTGACCGATGCAGATGGCCATAGACGCGCACTGATACTTTCAGTGGATTGGACTGAAGCTATCGGCAAACTGCGTTGACAACGCTGCGATCTAGCGTTTCGTGAAGTGGTACATCGCTCCGACGCTGAAAGTCTGCGGGTGGTAGAAGCCAGAACTATAGCCGTAGTACGAGAAGCCGTAATCCACAACCGCATCGAATCGAGGTGTCAACCGCCGAGTCACTCCAGCCTCTCCGCCGAAGACGTTGTCGGTGATGCTGCGTGTGACCGGATCGTGGTAGCGTGCGAAGCCGATGTTCGCCTGGAGATAGGGCGCAAGGTGGAAGTAGTGCGGCGCCAGCGAGAGGCGTGGGCCAATTGTGACGGCGTCGTACATCTCGCCTGCCGTGAAGGCTGGAACTCCAAGACTCGACTGCGAGTTGTTATAGGCGAAGTTTCCCTGAAGATTGGCGGAGAACGTGATGCGGCTGTGCCAACCCTGCGCCAGATCGACGAGGAGGCCCGCTGTGCCGCCGTCGAGGAAGTCAGTATAAGGCCCGCTATTGAGATAGTCCGCTGTGGCCTCGCCGTACAACGCAACCTGCGCCTGCGCTGCCTTGCCAGCAACCAGTGTCCCCACTGCGAGTAGTAGAACCAGCCAAATCTTTATCTTCATCCGGCCTCCTCGAACACCTGTAGACACTGCTGTTGTGCCACTCGAAATCCTGTTATCGCATGGTCCATCTTCCCTGTCGTGTCTCCGGTCGCTAGTAGTAGACGGTTAGCGAGAACTGCATCTTACGCCCGTTAGTCGAGGTGTTGGCGTTGTTGCCGTAGGTGGAAAGCACTCGCCCGAACTGCGTCTCGGCAGTCCCAGGTATCAGGCCGCCATAGGTAAATCCGTTGCTGGGAGTCTCGCAGGTGGTACCGGGTGAGGTTGTCGTACTGATCGACGTCGATGAGCAGGAAAACTGTGCATACGGGTTGGCGAGGTTGGGTGTGTTGAAGACGTTGTAGGCCTCGACCCGGATGTTCAGCCGCATCCCCTCGCGAAGACTCGCCAGTGGAAACTCGCGAGCCAGTGCCATGTCGGTCATGATGTAGCCCGGCCCGACGAAGGCATTGCGAGCCACGTTGCTGAAGGTACCGATCTGGGGATAGGTGAATGCTGCAATATTGAAGTACTCGTTCACCTTGTCCGCGCGATGCCGATTCGAGGGCAGCAGCGGGTTCGCACCGGCAACGATCGCTGCCCGCTGGTTGCTTTCGCCGTCGAGCGCCGAATCGTTGTTGATGGTCACGCTGAAGGGCCGCCCCGTGTGCGCCTGATACCGTCCGCTGTAGACCCAGTTGTTGAGCGCCGTACGCAGTAGCGCAGAGCCAGTCGTCACCTTGGGGAATCGCACCACCCAGCCGAGGGTTAGATTGTGCTTGGCGTTGTTGTCCGACAGACCATAGTCCGAGTTCAGGTTGAAGACATCCGGCACTGTGTTCGACGTCGTCTGGCCGTTGGACTGGATGTCCAGCGAGCGCGAGTAGGTGTACGTCTGGAAGACCGTTAGATAGCGTCCTCCGCGCTGCGTGTATTGTTCCTGCAGTGCATTGTAGTTCGAGGTCCCGACGCTGAGGATGTCCACGATGCCCTGTCCGCCATAGTTGAACGTCGAGTAGCGCAAACGCTGTTTGGTTGAGATTGCATTGGAACTTGCATTGGTGCAGTAAACCGAAGGGTTCGACTGAAAGTAGCCTCCGCTACAGTCGTAGATCGCTGGATTCAGATCGAGGGGGATGGTCAGCTTGCGCGCCAACTTCCCAACATAGTTCGTCTCCAGCGTGCCGGCATGAGCGATGTGCCACTGGAACCCGAGGTTCATCGCTTCAACATACGGCGTACGGAAGTTTCTGTCTGGGAAGAAGATCGAATACGGAGCAACAAACTGCGGATTCGCCGGATTGAACGCGCCAGGGATCTGCTGCACCGTGCCACTCGACGTCAGCAGCGGCACCGACGCGCCGCCCGGAGGAAGCAGATTGTTGAGCAGGAAGTGGTACGGCTCGCCCACGCCGACGACGTTGGCGTTGACCGCATCGAAGAAGACGCCGAATCCGCCGCGGACGAGCAGGTGGCCTTCGCCTGTCACGTCATACGCAAAACCAACGCGTGGCGCGATTCCGTGAAAGTCGGTGGGCACCAGCGATGGCAGCACTCCGTGATCGCCAGGAAAGCCGAGCCCGCCGGGGGCCGTGGGAAAGACCGTCGACTGGATACCGGGAACAAACGTCGCCGACTGTCCGTGCGGTTCGAACCACTGGAAGGGCAGTTCGTAGCGCAGGCCGTAGTTGACCGTCATCTTCGGGGTCGCGCGCCAGTCGTCCTGCAGGTACAGAAAAACGTTGTGCTGGATTCCGCCCTGGATCAGCCGGTTTTGGGCCTGGATCGAATTTGCCAGCCCCATCACGCCATCCGCAATGCTGACGCCGGTAAACGTCGTGCTGAACGAGAGCTCGCCCGGATAGTCCGCGCGCTGCAGGTATTGCAGACGGAGGAACTGGAAGCCGCCCTTGATGCTGTGATTGCCCTTGGTCCAGGAGAGCGACTCGTTCAGTTCGACGTTCTCGTTGATGTGGTCCTGAAATCCCTGCGAGGTGCTTCCCAGTGCAAACGCGTTGGAGAAGTTGAACTCTGGCAGGGTCGGAATTCCGGGCACGACGAAGTTGCCGCCAAAGTCGTTCAGCGTCCGATTGTCCCGCGGGAACTGCTTGCTCTCGAACCGCTTGTAGCCAAAGCGCATGTCGTTCAATAGGTTGGGCGTGATTACCCACTTCCATCCCACATTGCCGAAGTTGCTCTCCGAACTGGCATTCAGCGTGGCATACGAGGCCACCCCCTGCGACGAGCTGTTGACGCCCGGTACTGTCACCGCGGTCGAGTGAATCAGGTTGTAGCGCGCATCGAAGCTGTGCTTCCCGTTCAACGTGTAGTCCATGCGCGCCAGCGCGTTCTGGTCGGTGGTGGGAGCGTTGGATCTGGTCTCTGCATCCAGACCGTTGCCTGCGTTCTGCAGCGTCGGCGCAAACGTATTCAGCACATTCAGCATTACCGGATTCAGACACTGCACCGGGACCTCGGCGTTGGGCATATACGTCGCCTGCACCTTGGTTGGAATGCTTCCGTAAGGATTACTCGCGGCATACACCGCAGCCTGCGACAACAGCGCTAGACACGGCGATGTCCCCGTGCCGCCCGCCTGTTGGTAGGCAGCGTTCATCATGCTCGTCACGTTATCAGCCGTTGCTCCGTTGCTGTTCCCGGTAACGTCGAGCGGGTTGACGAACTTGCCCAGGCCCGAGGCCGCAGTTGCGACATCTGCCGCAAAGCTGGCGCAGGCCAGCCCTGGAAATGGTCCCGGAGTGGTGCATGGTCTCGGCTGGCCGTTGGGCAGCAGGCCGCGCTCCGCCAGTCCGATGGGAAATATCTCGCCTGAGTTCTGCAGCCGTCCAATCAGACCTTGAAACGCACCGAAGTAATAGAGCTTGTCCTTGAGAACCGGCCCGCCAAGGGTGAATCCCCACTGGTTGATGTTGTCCTTCGGGTTCACCTTGGAGATGTAGTCAGCGGCGTTGAAGTATGAATTCTGGATGTAGTCCCACACCGTCCCGCGGATCGTGTTCGATCCAGCCCTGGTTACAACGTTGAAGACCGAACCCGCGTTGCGTCCGTACTCCGCCTTATAGTTGTTCAGTTGGACCGAGACCTCCTGCAGCGCGTTCGGCGGAGGATAGTTGATGCCCGTATTGAAGAACAGGTTGTTCCACATCAGGCCGTCGAACAGCATTAGGTTCTGCGTGTTTCGCGATCCCGACGCGCTGTAGGTCGGCCCCGAGGTGTCGCCCGTGGTTGTGGTCGGAGCGTTCACGTCCACCACGCCCGGCAACAGCGCCGAGAGCGCCACCGCGTTGTGTCCGTCGATGGGCAGGTCTTCGATCAGCTTGGTGTCGATCAACGTCCCCAGGGTCGCGGAGTTGGCATCGATGGCCGTACCGCTGCTGTCGACCACCGTCACCGTCTCCTTCGACGAGCCCAACTGGAGGCTCACCACCTCTTTGATATTCGAGTTGGCGTCCACCGAAATGTTCGTCACCACTTGCGCCTCAAATTGAGGCGAACTCACCGTCAGCGTGTAGACGCCGACCGGAAGCTGCGGCAGTATGTACTCGCCCGCAGCATTGCTCTTCACCGTGCGCGTCACACCGTGCGTGGCATCGGTGGCAGTCACGCTGGCATTGGGGATCACCGCCCCGGTCGTATCCTGCACGCTGCCCAGAATGCTTCCCGTGTTCTGTGCTCTCGCTGACCGCGAGCCCAGCATCAGCATTATTGCCGCGAAGATCAGAACCCCGATGTGACCCCGCCGTGCGCTCTGTCTGGCCCTGCCAGCAGTCGCGCCTTTGCCGGCCGCAGTGCAAACGAGCGGCAGTGCGATATACCAGATGCTCTTCATGCCCTGCTCCACCGACTTCGAATCATGAAAAAACGATGGTTCGAAGTCGCGATGAGATGGATTGAAAATATTTGTTAGACCACGACAGAGTCAAAAGTATGCTCATTCCGCAACGCTACAGTCAAGCCGAATCGTATATGGCAAAGTCGGCAAACATTCCGCCTGGACAACTTATATTGACAGCTCTGTTGCGTAGGGAATATATATCGGGCAATTCGCCAGTATTTATTCCAGCGGCGGTACGTTGGTAGTACCACGCAACTCTCACAACTGGTTTGCGCTGGACAATCGGCGATCCCTTCCGATACGCGGGAAGCGCAGCTTCGCTCGATGAGACAGATACAAGTTCTGATTCAACGGAGAGTTTACTATGTCGGTCAAGAGAATCCCCACAAGCAGGTTCTGGAGGTTCACCGCCGGTCTTGTCGTCCTGTTGTGGAGCTTTGGCCCGGCCGAAGCGCAAGCTCAGGCGCCCTATCTGATTCCATACACCATCGGCACCATCGCTGGCGGTGGCACCGCACCCACAGTTGGCGCGGTCTGTTCTGGATCAACTGCCACGCCCACTGCCGAGGACACGCTTGGCAACGGCTGTCCGGACAGCTCTGCCTCGGTCGTCTCTGCCACGGACCTTCACGACGTAGGGATCGATTCCCTCGGCAACATCATCTACATCGATAACGAAAGTACTGCGATCATCCGCCGGATCGACGCCCACTCCGGCATCGTCAATGTGCTTGCGGGAAGTAACGCGTCCAGCAAGGTCTGCACGGCGGCCACCGATGCGTATGGCGACGGCTGCCCGGCAAACGATGGCAAGGGCAACGCTGCCGGCTTATACACGGGCGGCATTGGCAAGTCGCGCGGCATTGCAGTGGCCAAAAACGGCGATGTCTACCTAGCTGA
>Ga0302202_10001063_pt1 | contig 34617 bp, 30 predicted proteins | sample II_Bog_N3_3_FD_194579 | JGI IMG/M metagenome (GOLD analysis project Ga0302202, IMG submission 194579) | Peat permafrost microbial communities from Stordalen Mire near Abisko, Sweden - II_Bog_N3_3 | ecosystem: Environmental > Terrestrial > Soil > Wetlands > Peat | place: Sweden: Abisko...
GTCCTCACCGACGATTCTCTGGCCTTTGGAATCGCGCGCCGAGTCCTTGAAGAAGGCGCGACGATCGCTCTGTCGGGCGCCGGGCGCGGGACCTCGCTCACCCGACGCACTGCGCGCAAACTAGGCGACGTAGGAGAAATCATCGAGCTCGACGTCACCGACCCCGCTCAGGTCGAGGCCGCCGCGCTCGAGGTGCAGAGCCGTTTCGGGCGCCTGGACGGCTTGGTGCACGCCATTGGCTTCGCTCCCCCGTCGTGCCTGGGTAATGGCATGTTCGCCTCGCCGTTTGAGGACGTCGCCCTGGCGATGCAGATCTCGACCTATTCGTTGGCCGCGCTCGTGGGCGCGTTTCGGCCACTGCTCCAAAAGAGCGAGGCCCTCGGCGGCGCGTCGGTGATCGCCCTCGACTTCGACGGTTCGCGTGCCTATCCCATGTACGACTGGATGGGCGTGATGAAGGCGGGCCTCGAGTCGCTGGGTCGTTACCTGTCGCGCGAGGTGGGTCCGGACCAGATTCGCGTCAACATGCTCGCGGCCGGTCCGGTGCGCACGATGGCGGCCAAGTCAATCCCTGGTTTCTCGCTCTTCGAGGACACGTGGGCGGATCGCGCCCCACTCGGTTGGGACGTGCACGATTCCTCCGCGGTCGCCGACACCGCAGTCGCCCTGCTGTCGCCCCTGTTGCGTGCGACGACGGCTTCAGTGATCCACGTCGACGGCGGCGCCCACGCCATGGGTTGACGACTTAACGCTCCTGTTTGGCGAACTGGGTCTGGTAGAGGTCGTGGTAGAGACCACCGGCCGCCAACAACTCGTGGTGGGTGCCTCGCTGCACGATACGGCCTTCGTCCACGACGAGAATCTGATCAGCGTTGCGAATTGTAGACAATCGATGCGCGATCACGAGTGACGTGCGCGAGGCCATCGTCTCGTCTAGCGCCCGCTGCACCGCCGCCTCACTCTCCGCGTCCAGGTGCGCGGTCGCCTCGTCGAGCACGACCAGACGAGGTGACTTCAACAACAGCCGCGCGAGCGCCACGCGTTGCTTCTCGCCGCCGGACAAGCGGTAGCCGCGCTCTCCCACCACGGTTTCGAGTCCTAGTGGCAGCGTCTCGATGAGGTGCCAGATCTGGGCGGCTCGCAACGAATCTTCCAACTCGGCGTCGGTGGCGTCGGGTTTGGCGAAGACGAGATTCACGCGCAACGTGTCGTGAAACAGGTGCGGGTCCTGGGTCACGACCCCGACGGTCGCGTTGAGCGACTGCGTCGTGGCTTCGCGCACGTCGACGCCGTTGATCGTCACCGCGCCACTGTCGATGTCGTAGAGCCGCGACACCAACAGCGAGATCGTCGTCTTGCCCGCACCGCTCGGTCCCACGAGCGCGGTCATGGTGCCCGGTTCGACGTGGAAGCTCAAGTCAAAGAGCACCTGGCTGCGCGGTGTGTCGTCGAGACGCGCTACCGCTTCGAGCGACGCGAGCGAGACCTCGTCCGCACCCGGGTACGAGAAGTCCACGTGGGAAAACTCCAGTCGGGCCGGGCCCTCGGGGATCGCCACGGCGTCGGGACTCTCCTTGATCATCGGCTCGAGGTCGAGCACTTCGAAGAGACGCTCGAAGCTGACCATGGCCGACATGTAGTCGATGTTCAGGTTCGACAGTTGCGTGAGCGGACCATACAGTCGCGTCAGGTACAGAGTCAGGGCCACGACCGTGCCCACCGCCAGGGCGCCGTGCAACACCTCGACGCCACCGAAACCGTAGGCGAACGCGGTCGCGAGCGACGCGGTCAGCGACAGCGAGATGAAGAAGAACCGCTGGTAGGTGGCTTGGCGGATACCGATGTCGCGCACCTGGCCCGCCCGGTCGTCGAAGTGTTCGATCTCGTCCCTGGGGCGACCGAACAGCTTGACGACCATGGCGCCCGCAACGTTGAACCGCTCGCTCATCACCATGTTCATCTCAGCGTTGAGCTCCATCCCGCGCTGAAAGAGCGTGCCAAGTTTTCGTCCCACCCGACGAGCGGGGACCAGGAAGATCGGCAACAAACATAGGGCGACCAGGGTGATCTGCCAGCTCAAGACGAACATGGTGCCCAGGACGATCGCGACCAGCACGATGTTTCCCACGACGTTGGAAAATAGGTCCGTGAAGGCCTGCTGGGCGCCGATGACGTCGTTGTTGAGCCGACTGATCAAGGCACCGGTCTGCGTGCGCGAGAAGAAGGCAATGGGCATTTCTTGGATGTGCTGGAAGACCCTCGCGCGAAGGTCGAAGATCAAGCTCTCACCAATGACCGCCGAGATACGTCGCTCGAACAAGGCCAAGATGGCGTCAAAGATCGCCAAGCCCGCGGTCACGAGCGCAAGTCCGATCACCAGTCCCTCGTGATGTTTCCCGGAAGGTTTGGCAATGACGTCGATGATCTCTCGCAGTAGCAAGGGCGAGACCGAGCTGACGATTGCGTCGAGGATGACGGCGGTGATGAAGACGATGAGCGCGGCCTTGTAGACCCTCGCAAACTTCAAGATCCGCGGGAGCGTGCCCTTCTTGATGCGGTGCTCGAGCAAATCGCGGCTGCGGGTCATGCCGCGCATGCCCATGCGCGCGCCCCCGCCGCCTCCTGCTCCACCTCCGTGCATGCTCATTGTGGCTCCTTCGCCTTAAGCAGTGTAGGAAGCAGGTCGCCGCGTCGACGCGTTGCGATTAGGACAGAACGGCGCTGGTCACGATGATGAGCCCGAGCGCGCACATCACAAAGCCGCCAATCGAGCGCAAGACCACCAGTCGATGCGGCGAACCCGACAGCCACTCCCTGGCCGTGCCCGCGATCAACCCCCAGGTGCTGTCGGTGCAGAACGCCATGACGCTGAAGACGCAACCCAGGATCACGAGCTGTACGGTCACGTTGCCCTTCGTTCGGTCGACGAAATGAGGGAACACCGCCGCGAAGAAGACCAAGGACTTGGGATTCAGCACCCCCACTGTGAAGCCCTGGCGCACCACGTGCAGGTTGTGAGGACGAGTCTCCTCGCGCTCGGTCATCGCGCGAGCGTGCGCGTGACGGTGACGCAACGCGTCAAAGCCCAGCCACAGCAGGTAGAAGCCGCCCGCGAGTTGCAGGACAATCGAAAGGGTCCTCGAACGAGCGAGCAACGGGCCGAGCCCCAGCGCGACCACCAAGGAGAGCAGCAGCGTGCCGATGCTATTGCCCAACACCGTGAGCACCGCCACCGCCCTTCCCCAGGCGACGCCGCGCGCCAGCGTGAACAAAACACTTGGCCCGGGCACTAAGAGGATGAGGATCGAGGCGACGAAGAATTGGATGAAGTGGCTAGCACTGATCACGTCGACCACTTTCGCACGCACCAGTCGAGCGCGTTCAAACTCGCCCCGATACTGAATCCAATGGTCCCCGCGAAGAACGCGGTCCCGATGCCCACGGTGCCGCCGAGTAGCCAGCCGACGACTAGGACCATCACTTCGAGCGTGAGCCGGACGTACACGACACTCACGCCGAGTCGACGATGCAAACTGGTCATGAGACCGTCACGGGGTCCCGGTCCGAGACCACACGTCAAGTAAAGCGCACTGCCGACACCGATGAGCGCGACCGCTCCCACCATGTAGCCGGCCTTCACCCAATCGTCGTGCGGTATGGGAACCGTGGCCGACGTGATATCGAGCACGTAAGCGATGATGATGAGATTCGCGATGGTGCCAATGCCCGGGCGCTCGCGCAGCGGCCACCACGCGAGCAGCACCACGCAACTGATGGCGGCCGTCGACCAGCCAAGCGAGATGTGCGCGTGGCGCGCGATTCCCTGGGCGAACACCGTCCAGGGCGTCGCCCCCCAATGCGAGACGACCAACAGGCCTTCGCCGCACCCGAACATCGTAAGACCGAGTACCAAGGGCAGGATCATGCGTGGCCTGAGATCCCAAGTGTTCTTGGCCCGCCACGGGGTCACCGGAATCTTGTGGCTGAGCTTTATCATCCGGTCAACGCTAGTAGTCGTTCCTACTCGCGACGAGTGCGTGGCGTTATTGACACGCCGCAGCGTCCTGCCGGCTGGCCCTAACGGTCAGTCGTCCTTTAATGCGGCAAAGTCCCGCTTCGCCTTCTTGTACCACGACATCGCCCCCAGTGGATTCTTCCAGCGCCCTTTCATGTCCTTGAGGGCACCCTGGTGCGACTCGTCGCCGCCCGCGACAATCTCTTTGAGGTGACGGTCTTGCGATTTGATCACTTCGTCGGCCGTTTCGCCATGGTGCTCGAAGGCACACGGACCACCTAATTGTCGGCACGTCATAGTTTTCATGCTGATCTCCTATGGTCGAGCGACGCCCACTTACGTAAAGACGCCGACGGAGCTTGACGAATCTTTGAAGGGATACTATGCCCGCTCGGTTCGACGGCGTCGCCGGTAACGACCCTCGACGGACCAGATAGAAGCGAGCAGTTCACCAGCGACCATTCGTCGTGGTCGATGACAGGTGCACGACAGAGTCGAGTACGTCGGTGAAAGACCAGAAGAACTTATGATTGAACCTTCCAATTCGAACTCTGCGCGATGAACAGGCCCGCCATAGGTAGCCGCGGGTATTCACGCAAGATGATCGTTGACGTTACGAGCAGCACATTCTCGGCTGCTTTGCTACGTTGTCGAACAAAGGGACTCGGAGGTGTCATGGATAAAGACCTCGTCGATCAGGTTGTCGATGTCGCGCAACGCATTGTCGCCAGTGGCGCGATCTCGGCCAACGGTCACGGAAACGTGAGTTTGCGGGTACCCGGAGCGCAGGAGATGTATTTCACCGCGGGTCCGTCACTACGGAGCCATTCGCCATCCGCCGTCGTACGAATTGGGCTGGACGGCACGCTCCTCGAAGGTGACTTGCCCCCGATCCAAGGTGCCGTCGTGGCGATGCATACCGCCATGTACGCGGACCACGACGACGTTGGCTGCGTCTTGCACACGCATTCGCCCTACGCGACCGCCTTCGCGGTCGCACACCGGCCTATTGGCTGTTGGCTCGAGGCCCTGGCCATGTTCGGTCTACCGAGTGGCGTTCCGATCGCCAGTTACGGTCCGCGAGGGTCTGACCAGGCAGTGGCGAATATACGCGCCGCGATAACTCCGGGGGTTCCCGCGGTGTTGCTGGCCAACCACGGCGTGCTGGTATTCCACCGCACACCCGAATTGGCGATCCAGATTGGTGGCATCGTCGAAGAAGCGGCCCAGGCCGGGATCAACGCCGAGGTCCTGGGTGGCCCCGTCGAGATTCCCCAAGAACTTCGCGAGGCCGCACTTCAGCGCGCCATGCTCTTTGAACAGCACGGAACGGCGCACGCCTAGATCGGGCCTACGGCTGCGCACCAACTCACCCTTCATACCATTGTTCGCTGGCGGCACTTCGCGAGACGGCTCGGTCGGTGGGATGATTACTCAATGCCTTCAACCGAATCCAGGATCGTGACGTCGTCGCGCGAACTACGTGCCACGCCCAATCGAATATTCGAATTGATCGCTGATCCCACTCGTCAACCCCAGTGGGACGGCAACGACAATCTCGCCCTCGCTGCGCCCGGTCAGCGAGTTCACTCGGTCGGCGACGTCTTTACCACGGTCCTTAAGAACGGAGCACTTCGAGAAAATCACGTCGTCGAGTTCGTTGAAGGCCGTCGCATTGCGTGGAAGCCGGCCGAACCGGGAAAGGTACCGGTCGGACATCTGTGGCGCTGGACCTTGGAGCCAATCGACGAAGAAAGGACGCTCGTCGCGCACACCTACGACTGGACCAAACTCGAAGACGAGAGCCGCTTGGGTCGCGCACGTTCCACCACTAGCGAACGTCTCGCCGCATCGATCGATCGTCTGGCTGTCTTCGTCGAGACCTGACCCCACGAGACAATACGACCAAGCTCCAGCCAAGCAGGTTTACCCGCGAGTTGATTATGAGCCCTTCACAAGTACTCTCGAGTCCATAAGTGGGCGGTGTCCCCCTTCGGAACTATTGGGCGATTGGAGCACGTGAGCGACGTCATCTGTCACGAGTGCGGAGCACTTACACCTGGGACGACCCGCCCCGTCCACGCGTACATGGACGCCAGCCCTGGTTGCTGGCAGATGTACTGCGAACTGCAGGAGTGGCAGCATTCACTCAGAGGCGACCACGGGATCACCACCGCACAACACGTGGTGGACGCCTACGCCGCTCAGCACGCCACGAATCCAGATCGTCGAGACCGACAATCGGTCACGGTGCACCTCATGAGCCTCTGTGCATCCTTGGAATTTGGCGTGTCGGGCCGACAACGACGAGCGATGATCGGCGACTGGACGCATCGCGAGTACCCGCTGCTGCGACCAATAACCGACCACTACCCCGTTACCGTGCGTGATGTCAAAGAAGCACCAGTTGAACGACGCCACGAAGTCGTCGAAGAAATGGCCACGTCGACCTGGTCCGCGTGGTCAATTCACCACCGCGAGATTCGAACCTTGTTAGCGGGTTTCCTGGCCTGAATTGATGTTGCATTTCCAGCAATGTCCAGTGGACCTTGGGTCACACAATAAGAACCGGTACCCCACCTACCCAGCAGTTCTTCCAGTGAACACTCGGGACACGAACTTCGGCGCCTACGGAATCAATGTTGACTCAAATGGCGCGAGGGGCGACCGTTGAGTTTCGAATGATAATCGCGCACCCTCAAGTCAATCATAGTACATATTTGTACTATGCTGGTGACATGGTGAGTGGGGACCTGATGAAAGAGGCTCGATTACGAGCCGGTCTGACCCAAAGCGAATTGGGCGCGCGACTCGGCAAATCTCAGTCCGTGATTGCCCGTTGGGAACGCGATGACGTGTCGCCCAGTCTCGAGACTTTACGCGAGGTGGTGCGCGCGTGCGGTTTGGACCTCACGTTCTTTATGTCCAAGTTTGACGACTCGAACGTGACGATCATCGACCAGCATCTGCGAATGTCACCGGCTGAGCGTTTCGCCGATCTCATGGTGCGCGTACGATTCCACGAGCGCCGTGCGCAGCGAAAGACGGAACACCATGCCTGAATTAGTCCCCTATCGCCCGGATGAAATACTCGAAGTACTCGAACGCCACACAGTTCTCTACGTCGTCATCGGTGGACTCGCTGCCGAACTGCGCGGTTCTCCCTACGTCACTCGTGATGTCGATGTGACGCCCGCACGCACCCGAGAGAACTTCACCAGACTTGCGGCCGCTCTGCGAGAACTCGACGCCAAGCTTCGGATTCCAGACATGGAAGAACCGCTAGTTATACCGCTTGATGAACGAACTTTTTGCCAAGGTACCACGTGGACCTTCGTGACCAAACACGGCTATCTGGACATCGCCCTACTTCCAGACGGCACTCGAGGTTACGACGACTTAAAACGATCAGCTACTCATGAGCAGATAACCGACAGCGTGACAATCATGGTCGCGGCGCTGGCCGACGTCATTCGTTCCAAAGAAGCAGCCGGTCGCGAAAAAGATCGTGCAGTGCTCCCAATTCTTCGCCAGGTCCTCGAGCGCTCGCGTCAGAAGGAGCGAGACGATCGTGGAATGGAACTCTGACGTTCGGCGCGTTTTAAAATGGCGAATCGCGCTCAGTTATCGTGCTCTCGGGTGGACCTATCCACTCCTGACTCAAACAAATGGTTAACCCTTCTCAAGGCTCTCTTGGAAGGCCAAAAACAGGGTGATTCCACAGTTTCTGATTATCAACTTCTTGGCTCACTCCGTCAACGACAAAGACGGCTCACTGACGCTCAAGTGACTGAAATGGCTGAGAAATATCAGATGGGAGCCACGGTGTACGAGCTAGCTGCTGAATATGGCTGTCATCGCACGACCGTGGCCGAACGGCTCAAGAAAGCGGGAATAGCGATGCGCGGCCAGTCTCCAACGCCCGGAGTCATCAAATCGGTGAACGACTCGGTTTCTGCGCCAACACTGTGCGGAATGGCCTGTTAGGACACGGAATCCAACTTCGTGACAAGCATGGACGAAATCGTTAATCGCTCGCCACTTTGTCAGTCAACCAGCAGCACGATTTTTCCGCGTACATCTCCAGTCTCGCCTAAACGTTGAGCTTCAGCTATGTCGCCCAATGGAAACGTTCTTCCTACCGGAAGAGAGAATTGGCCGGAATCGACAAGCTCGGCGACTTGAGCGAGTGCGTAGATCGCGCGACCTGAATCACCACTGCTGAAGCGCACGCCGTATTTCTTGGCGCCAGCGAAATTAGCAATCGTAATGACGTGGTCTTCGCCACCGGCAAGTTCAATGAGTTCAGGCAGTCCACTGCCCCCAGCGTCGAGCGCCAAGCCGACACCCGCGGGAGCTAGAGCACGTACCCGCTCCGTCATACCCTCGCCGTAAGCAACTGGTTCAGCACCCAGTGTTCGCAAGTATTCGTGCGTTGCCGGGCTACCTGTTCCAATGACGCGTGCACCACGTGCAATTGCAAGTTGTACTGCGGCGGTTCCGATGGTTCCGGAGGCGCCGTTTATAAGAACCGTGATACCACTTGAAACTCCGAGTTGGTCGAGTGCACGTGCCGCTGTCTCGACTGCTGACGGTAGTGCCGCAGCACCAGCAAAATCGAGCGAACGTGGAATAGGTGCCCAGGCCGATAGCACTGCAAGTTCCGCTTGAGCGGCACCATCACTGTTGAATCCGAACACGCGGTCACCGATCGCAACATCGGTGACGCCCACACCACTTTCGTCGACAAGCCCAGCGGCTTCGTAGCCCAAAGTCTGTGGGAGATTCTGGTCCATCAGGCCCTGACGTTTCTTCCAGTCACTTGCATTAACACCGGCCGCATGTACCGCAATACGTATATCGCCTGAACCTGGGTGCGGATCGGGAAGATTTACAATCTTGAGGACCTCCGGGCCCCCGAAGCGCTCGAATTGTGCTGCTTTCATCTTTGAATTGTCTCACACACCAATTGATGTTCAAAGTTGCAATTGTTTTCGTAGCGGTGCTGAGGAGAACCTTCGGGGAACCAAGTAAAACTTGGTGGGCGCTGCAGGACTCGAACCTGCGACCTCAGCCGTGTGAAGGCTGCGCTCTAACCAACTGAGCTAAGCGCCCGAAGCCGCAATCCTACCTAACCTTGACCCTTCACCCGCTTTTGGCGTGCGCGGTAGCCTTCACCTGTGCCAGAGAAACCCGATTCGTCGCTCGAGACCACGTCTCGTTTCACCGGACGACCTCGCCGCCCCCGACGTCCGTCAGCGGTGCCCCGCGAAGTCGTCATGGGCATCGACGACCTTGAGAAGAAGGTCACCTACGCCGCTGGGGCGATTGCCCTTCTGCTTGCGGGCATCTTCGTCCCACGGCTTCTCAAGGCCACCAAGGTCACCGTCACCGCAACGCCCGGCAAGGGCAACGTCTGCAAGGCGGGTTATCACCTGGTGGCCTCGCTGTGCGACAAGTCGCATCTGGCCCAACCCTCGACGTACTGGCCTCAATTCCTCGAGATTCTGATCATCGGGGGCATCATGATGATCTTCGCCATAAAGGCCAAGCGCGCGGGCGTCGCGATGTGTGCGCTGCTCTTGGGACTCGCCCTGGGAACGGTCGGCTTCCCCTTCATCTTGCTCGCCGCCTGGCTCATCATTCGTGCCTTTCGCCTACAGAAATACGGTGACGCGAGTTTCGCGGGCTCGGGCAAGAAGGCGAGAGAGATGTCCCAGGCGAAAAAGGCGGGACGGGCCTATGCCACTCCCGGCCCTAGTGCGACGACGTCGGCTCCTCGAACCGCCACTCCCCCCGAAGCGTCCAAGCGCTACACGCCAAAAAAACGCGCACGGACCAAGAAGAAGAAGTAGCCAGTGGCGAGGCTCGGCCTGGACTATCCCACGCATTGGGGTCGCAGCTACAGCGCTCGTCTCGTGCGTCACGTCTACCAGAGCTGTTTTCTCGTGCCGTATTCCAAGTACATGTCGACGCTCGAAGTGCGCGGCATCGAGAACATCACCGGTCCGGGGCCGTTCATCTACGCGGCGAATCACACCAGTAATCTCGACACGCCACTGGTGCTGAGCGCCCTGCCCCTCTACCAACGCAGACGCACGGTCGTGGCGGCGGCGATGGACAACTTCTTCATGAAGCCCTACATCGCCTTTCACACCGTGCTCTTTTACAACGGCATCCCGATCGACCGGCACCGCGTGAACCGTCGGAGCGCCCAACAGGCCCTCGAACTCGTCGAGGACCATTGGAACCTGTTGATCTATCCCGAAGGCGGCCGCACCACCGACGGCGACCTCCAAGAGTTCAAGGGCGGTGCCGCTTACCTGGCCGACCGCTCCAAGGCCGTCGTCGTTCCCACCTACGTGCACGGCGCCGGTTACCTACGCGCCCAGAAGTACGCCAAGGCGCCCAAGTTCACCGCTGGCCCTCAACACCGCCGTCACCACGTCATCGTGACCTTCGGTCCGGCACTACGCGCCGACGAGGACGAAAACCTGCGACGCTTCAGCACTCGCATCGAGAACGCCGTGATCGACCTCGGTCGCCAGGTGAGTGGCGACCCCACCTACGGCGCACGCGTGCTTACGAGCGAATAGCTCGACACCGCTCCTCGTAGAGCAGGTCGGCGACCGAGTCCAGGGGTTCGAGTTCGTAGCCGAGCACCGAGGACAGGACCGCGTCGGCGAACCAGGGGTTCTGGGCGAGGACCGGACCGTGCGCGTAGGTCGCCCAGAGCGTGCCCGCGCGAAACCCGTCGTAGACCCCGTCGTTACCGCGACCGTGTTCGACGCGCCCGAACGGGAGCACGCCGTCACCGAGCGTCGTGCGCCCGCCGTGGTTCTCGAAGCCCACGAGCAGTCGCTCACCCACTCGAACACGAAGCTCGCCCACCGACCGAATCGACCCACGCGCGGTGGTCACGTCGCACAGCCCGAGTCCGGCGTACCGGTCGTCCCCTTCGACGCAGAAGGTCGTACCGAGGATCTGCAAACCCGCGCACACCGCCACCACGGTCGCCCCGTCGCGCGCGCGACTCGCCAGCGAACTGCGCGCCAGCACGTCACACGCCAGACGCTGGGGCCCGTCCTCGCCCCCGCCGAGCAGGTAGATCGACGCGTCGGGAAGCTCGTCGTTGAGCGCCATCGAAACGAGCAACGTCTCCTCGCCGCGCGCGCGAGCTCGCTGGGCGAGCACCAAAGCGTTGCCGCCGTCGCCGTAGGTGCCGAGCAGATCCGGCACGAGGTTCGCGATCGTCAACACGGTACCGACCTCGCGAGCCACTCGGAGAACGCGGTGTAGTTGGCAAAGAGATCTACCGGACGCTCCGCGCCAGGCAGCTCGTCCACGTCGTCGACGACGCGAAACTCGACTCCGGCGTAGTCGAGTCGCGTCGCGAGGTCGAGTCGTCGTTCACCCAGACACCACACCAGATGTCCTCGCAACTTCTCAAAGGGCACGTCATAGAGCCACGACGGATCGTGGCCGTCGGCGATTCGCGCGTTGATCGCGATCCAGACGTCGCGCCCGTCGGGTTCGACCGTCGACAACAGCGCGTCAAAACCCGCCGGGTTCTTGGCGAGCAGGAGACGCAGCGTGCGACCGTTCCAGCGACGCTGCGTGAAACGCCCCGCGACCGCCGTCACGGCCTCTATTCGCGCCAGCGCCTCGTGAACGTCAACGTCCACCGCCGCGAGCGCGGTGAGGGCCATGGCGGCGTTCGCCTCGTTAAAGGCGCCCGGTAACGCGAGTCGCATCTCGTAGTGCTCGCCCGCGATGACCAGGCCGTTGCGAAGCGACGTCGTGATCGCGGTGGGCTTGGCGAACCCACACGAGCAGTACCAACTCCCGTCCGCGCGTTCGAGCGCGAGCGTGCACCTTGGACACGACTGGGCGTCGGCTTGCCAGGGGGTGGGAACGTCGCACCAGCGCACGTTGCGGGCGTCACTGGCGGCGTAGACCACGAGCGGATCGTTGGCGTTAGCGACCACCACGCGATCGTCTGCGTCGCCCAGCACACCGCGCCACCGTTCGGCGAGCTGGCGAACCTCGCTGGCGCGGTCAAGTTGATCGCGCGACAGATTGAGCAGCACGACCACGCGAGGGTCGACCTCGCTCATCACCGCGCCGAGCCATGCTTCGTCGACCTCGAGGGCGACGCGTGGCGAGGTCGAGCCCGCGAGAGCCGCCACGTGACCCGCGGGCATGTTCGATCCCGTGTCGTTGGTCACGACGTCGCCCCCCCAGCCGGCCGCGACGAGTGCGGTGGTGGTGGTCTTGCCGTTGGTGCCACTCACGAGGATTGAGGTGCGACCCTGGGCCAAGGAAACCAGCAAATGCGGCGAAATCGCGAGTCCGACGCGGCCCCCTATGACGGTGCCCGACCCCCTCCCAGAGGCCCGTGAAACCCGATTAAGACCCCTTAGAGCGGCGACCCCGAGTCGGTCTCGTGGCGAGGGGCTCTGGCTCATGCACTTCACGCTAACAACCCGAAAAACACAAAAGGGCCAACCGGGGGGGTGGTTGGCCCTTTTGCAAAACCGATGCCTCACCCAGAGGGGGGTTTGGGTAAAGCAGGCTGGAACCAGTATGACTGCCACGCCTGTATCAATCAAGTGGATATGGTCGATACCTCGTATCTATATGATTGATACATGGAGATTCGCCAGCTCGAGGCCCTCGTGGCGATTGCCGATCACGGCACCTTCTCGAGCGCCGCCGAGGCGCTCGGCACCGTGCAGTCCAACATCTCGAATCGGATCGCCCGTCTCGAGAACGAACTGGCCACCGAGCTGATCGACCGCTCGACCGGGGCCCTCACCGAATCGGGCGCCGTCGCCGTGGAACGGGCCCGAAGGGTCCTCAGCGAGGTCGCGGCGATCACGTCGGACGTCTCGGAGCTGAACGCGGACATCCGCGGTCACGTGTCGCTCGGCATGATCGGTACGGCGGGTCGGTGGATCGTGCCGCTACTGCTCCAGGCCCAGCGCGCCACCTATCCGCACATCGCACTTCGCATCACCGAGGGAACCAACTCGGTCATCGAACCGCAGTTGGTCAATGGCCAGCTCGACATCGCGGTACTCGCCTGGCCCGTGCTCGCCCCCGAACTCACCGAGATTGACCTCTTCAGCGAGGACCTCGTGCTCATCGTCGACAAACTTCACCCGCTCGCTGCGCTACCCTCGGTGGACTTTGCGACGCTGGCCAACTTCGGACTGCTCTTACCCTTCCCCGGCACGCCGATACGCCGCGAGATCGACGACTCCGCGCGCGCCCAAGGCGTCGAACTCAATCCGGTGATCGAACTCGATGGATTGCGCACGATTGCGTCGATGACCTTTGACGGGCACGGCCCTTCCATCCTTCCCGCCACCATGTTGTCGCCCCACTTGCGCGAGCGCTTCGTCGCGGTGCCCATTGAGCACATCGCCAAGCGGCGCGTGAGCCTGGTCAGCCGGCGATTCGGATTCCCCGCCGCCCCCGTGCGCGCCATCCACGCACTGTTGATCGACGTCGTCAAGTCGGCGGTGACCGCTCCCGAGGGCGTCTTCATCGCCGGCGACACCGCACCTGGCAACATGGAGCGGTGAGCAACCGCCAGGACGTCGCGCAACTGATCGCGCGACGCGACAGGGCCTTTCGCGAAGTGATTCGCCAGGCGGGCCTGCCGCCCGCGCGACGTACGTCACGCGTCGACGAGCGCTTCGCGTACCTCGTGCGCTCGATCGTCTTCCAACTTCTCGCGACGTCGGCGGCTAACACCATCCACGCCCGGGTCGAGGAGACCTGCGGCGGTTCGGTCGACGTGGCGTCGATCCTCGACGCCGGACCCACCACCCTGAAGGGCGCCGGACTCTCACGGACCAAGGCCGAGGCGATGATCGACCTCGCCGAACACGTCCAGGACGGTCGCGTTCGCTTGCAGCGCCACGGCTACATGAGCGACGACGAGATCCTCGCCGAGGTCACCGCCGTACGCGGCATCGGTCCGTGGACCGCGCACATGTATCTGATGCACACCATGGGCCGACGTGACGTGTGGCCCGTGGGTGACTACGGCGTGCGCAACGGTTGGAGCATCGTGCACGAGCTCGACGAGACGATCAGCGAGCGCGACCTGATGGCCCAAGGCGAACGATTCGCCGGCGTACGAAGTGAGGTCGCGTGGTATTGCTGGCAGGCCGTGCACTTCGCGCACGCCCGGTAACCTCGTAGCCGTGCCCGACCTCACCCTCGCCGACTTCGAGAACAAGGCACTGGCGACGCTGACGAACTACGCAACCATCGCGTGTCTCTCTCCGATGTTCGACGACCAGTGGGAGGCCAACGGGAAGATCGAAGAGGCCATCGAGCTCCTCGCGACCTGGGCCAGAGCACGCACGCTTGGCTCCTTCGAAGTCGAGGTCCACCGCCTCGAGGGCCGCACGCCGGTCTTGGTCGTGAGCGTCGAGGCCACGGCGCCGACCACGGGCACGGTCGTGCTCTACGGCCACCTCGACAAGCAGCCGCCGCTCGGTGATTGGTCCGAGGGACTCGCGCCCTTCACGCCCGTACGCCGCGGCGACCGGCTCTACGCGCGCGGCGTGGCCGACGACGGCTACTCCACTTTCTCGGCGCTGCTCGCCCTCGAGTCACTCGAGGCGAACGCCATCGCCCACGCACGCTGCGTCGTGCTGATCGAGGCGAGCGAGGAGAGTGGCAGTTCGGACCTCGAGTTCTACCTGGACGCCTTGCGCGAACACTTGGGCCAGGTGGAACTCATGATCTGCCTGGACTCGGGCGCTCTCACCTACGACCGACTCTGGGTGACCACGTCACTACGCGGGGTCGTAATCGCCCAGTTGCGCGTCGCGGTGCTCGAACAAGGCGTCCACAGTGGTTCGGCGAGCGGCGTGGCACCGTCGTCGTTTCGTGTCCTGCGCCAACTGCTCGACCGCGTCGAGGACCCCTCGACGGGCGAGATACTGCTGCGTGAGATGCACGCGACGATCCCCGAGGAGCATGCGCGAGCCGCCGACGAACTAGCCGACGAATTCGGTGATCTCATCGCCGAGGAACTGCCCACGCTCGAGGGCGTGCGGTTGATGGGCGGATCGGCCGCCGAGCGAATCCTGCGGCGCACGTGGTGGCCCACGCTCTCGGTCACGGGCATGGGCGGCATCCCCGCACCCGAGTTGGCGGGCAACGTCCTTCGCCCCTTCACCAGCGCGGTGCTGTCGCTTCGTCTGCCGCCCACAGTCGACGCCGACGTCGCGAGCGCGGCCCTGGAGCGTGTCCTCGGCACCGACGTGCCTTCGGGCGCGCAGGTGACGGTGAACGTCGAGGGCGCGGACGGCTGGGTGGCCCCTGCACTCGAGCCCTGGCTCGAAGACGCGCTGGACGAGGCGTCGAGCGCCGCCTTCGGGCGCGCGCCCGGCTTCACCGGCGAGGGCGGTTCAATCCCCTTCCTCGGTTCGCTCGCCAAGCGCTACCCGGGCGTGCAGTTCGTCGCGACGGGCGTGCTCGGTCCCCACTCGAACGCCCACGGCATCGACGAGATGCTCGACCTGCCCATGGCGGTCGGGGTGACCAACGCGGTCGCTACCGTGATAGGTGCGCACGCCAAGAAATGAGGTGTAGTCATGTCCGAACACGTTGACCTTTGGGTGGACCCGCTCTGTCCCTGGGCCTGGATGACGTCGCGTTGGATCCTCGAGGTCACCAAGGTTCGCGACATCGACGTCGACTTTCACGTCATGAGCCTCGCGGTCTTGAACGAGGGCCGCGACCTGTCCGACGAGTACGTCGAACTGATGAAGAAAGCCTGGGGGCCCGTGCGCGTACTGATCGCCGCCGAACAGCGCCACGGCAATGAAGTCGTCGAGCCGCTCTATTCGGCCATGGGCACGCGCATCCATCTGCAAGGAGAGAAGGACCCCGACCAGGTGATCAGCGAATCACTCGCGCAGGTGGGTCTCGAGGCCGACCTCGCCGAGGCGGCTTCGAGTGACGAGTTCGACGAGGCGCTGCGCAAGAGCCACCACGCCGGCATGGACCCGGTCGGCTACGACGTCGGCACGCCGGTGCTGCACGTGGGCGAGGTCGCGTTCTTCGGTCCCGTCGTGACGCCCGCACCCAAGGGCGAGGCGGCCGGAAAACTTTACGACGGCGTGCTCCTGGTCGCTGGCACCCCGGGTTTTTACGAACTGAAGCGCACCCGAACCCAAGGACCGATTTTCGAATGATCACCAAACTCGTACTGCCCAACGGCACCCCCGTCCAGATCGCGGGCGACGTGAACGCGCCGCGCGCCATCATCGTCGTCCAAGAGGCCTTCGGGGTGAACGACCACATCCGCGAGGTGGCCGAGCGTTTCGCCGCGCAGGGCTACTACGCGGTCGCGCCCGAGTTCTTTCACCGCAGCGGCTCGCCCGAGGTGGCCTACGACGACTTCCCCGCGGCGATGGCCCCCATGGGCGAGTTGAACAAGGAGGGCCTCACCGAAGACCTCCTCGCGGGGTCCGCGTTCCTCGTCGAGGCGGGCTACCCCGCCGCCGCGACCGCGGTCGTGGGTTACTGCATGGGTGGCACCGTCGCCTTCTACGCCGCGACCCTCGGCATCGTGGGCGCGGCCGCCAGCTTCTACGGCGGCGGCGTCGAGACGGGCCGCTTCGGACTGGCCCCGTTGCTCGAGCTCGCGAGCGACCTCAAGAGCGCCTGGATCGGTCTCTACGGCGACCTCGACAAGGGCATCCCGGTCGAGCAAGTCGAAGCCCTTCGCGCCGCTGTGGCGGCGACGTCACATCCGACTGAGGTGCACCGCTACGCCGACGCCGAACACGGTTTCAGTTGCGACGCCCGGGTCGCGGTCTACAACGAGGCGGCCGCGAAAGACGCCACGTCAAAGACCCTGCGCTTCTTCGCCGAGCACGTCGCGACCAAGTAACGCAGCGACCTAGCTCTTGAGCACGTCCTTCCAGGGCACGTCCTTGTCGTTGCGCGGTTCACCGGGCAGTCCGAGCACGCGCTCGCCAATGATGTTGCGCATCACCTCACTGGTGCCGCCCTCGATGGAGTTGGCGCGCATGCGGATGAAGGCCTTTCGCATATCCCCACCCGTCATGGCCGACTCAACGGGGCGTACTTGGGGATAGTCCGAGCCGTAGAGCATGCCCTCGGCGCCCATGAGGTTCACGCACAGTTCCGAGGTCCGCTGGTTCTCTTCGGCGAAGGCGAGTTTGGCGACCGAACCCTCCGGACCAGGCGTGCCGGCCTTGCGCAGGTCACTCGCGCGCCAGTTGGTGAGACGGCCCACTTCGTTGCGCACCCAGGCCTGCAGCAGTTCCGAACGCACGCTCAGGGCGTACGCGTCACTTCGACCCGACCAGCGCTGTCGCCAGATCTTCACGGCCTCGCCAATGAGGCCCCACCCACGTGGCGGCACCGTACCACCGATCGAGACCCGCTCGTTCATCAACGTCGTGATTGACACGTGCCAGCCCTCACCCACGCCCCCCAGGCGCCGGGTGTCGGGAATGCGCACCTCGTTGAAGAAGCATTCGTTGAACTCGGCCTCGCCAGTCGCCTGATACAAAGGGCGTACGTCCACACCGGGCGCATGCATGTCCACGAGGAACGCCGTGATGCCCTTGTGCTTGACGACGTCGGGATTCGTGCGTGCGATGAGCAGTCCGTAGGCCGCCTGGTGGGCCAACGTCGTCCAGACCTTCTGGCCCGTGACGATCCATTCGTCCCCGTCGCGCACGGCGCGCGTGGCGAGGGTGGCGACGTCCGAGCCCGCGCCGGGCTCGGAGAAGAGCTGGCACCAGATCTCCTCGCCCGTGAACAAAGGACGAAGGAATCGCTGCTGCTGCTCGTCGGTACCGTGGGCGACGATGGTGGGCGCACACATGCCGTAGCCAATGACGTTGCGACCCATAGCGGTGGGCGCGCCGAGCCTGGCGAGGCGCCGCAGTACGTAGAGCTGCTCGGCGGGTGTCGCGCCGAGCCCGCCTTGACCGACGGGAAAGTGGACCCAGGCGAGACCCTGGTCGAACTGGGCCCCGAGGAACGTCACCGGGTCCGTCGTCGCGGGCGGGTACTCGCCCACCAGTTCGTCGATCAGTTGGTCAAGCTCGGCTTCAGTAGTCACGGGTTCCTCCAGGGGCGATCCTGGAAATACTAGGCAGTACGCGACGCGGCGACGTCGTGGCGCGAAGCCACTAGAAAGGTTCGATGAAAACCCCTCGAATCCTCGCCACCTCGGGCGGCTACGTCGCGGGACCGGTTCAACAATCGGTGCGACTGGGCTCGATGCTGCTCGACGCGTTGACGCTCACCGAGAAGGTACGCCCGCGCGTCTGTCTGGTGCTCACCGCGACCGGGGACCCGTCGATGTACTACGCCATGTCCTACGAAGCCTTCAACGCGGCCGGTTGTGACGTGACCGAACTGAAGCTCTTCCCGCAGCCCTCGGCCGATCCCGAAGAGCGCCTGTGCACGAGCGACCTCGTCTGGGTCGGCGGCGGATCGGTGGCGAACCTGTTGGCGCTGTGGCGCTTGCACGGCGTCGATGACGCGATGCGCGAGGCCTGGATGAGCGGGGTCATCCTGGGTGGGGTCTCGGCGGGCAGTCTCTGCTGGCACATTGGTGGCACGACCGACTCGTTCGGACCTACGCTGGCGCCGGTCACGAACGGACTAGCGTTCTTGCCCTACGCCAACGGCGTGCACTACGACTCCGAAGCGCAGCGTCGACCGTTGCTGCACCAACTGATGCGCGAAGAGGTGCTGCCGCCGCTGGCCTACGCGACCGACGACCACGTGGGCATCTGGTACGAGGGGATCGAAGCGACGACCGTGGTCGCGGACAGCGTCACGTCGAGCGACGAGGGACCCGCGGCTTACAAGGTCGAACTGGTGGTCGACCAGATCGTCGAGACGCGCTACGGCGTCGGTAGCAACTTCTCCTGACCCGGGACCGGCAGCGAGGCTCGCACCTCGTCGATGCGAGCGCCCAACGCCGCGGCGCGAGAACGCGCGTCACTCGAGCCGCAGACCATCAACCAATTCGCGAGCAACAGATAGCCATCCTGGGTCAGCACGGACTCGGGATGGAACTGTACGCCCTCGAGAGTCAGCGTCCGGTGGCGCATCCCCATGATGAGTCCTTCGGATCGCGCGGTGACCTCGAACTCCTCGGGCAGGGTGCCCTCGTCGACGACGAGCGAATGATAACGGCCCGCGATCAGGGGTGACGGCGCACCGGCGAAGACACCTCGACCCTCGTGCACCACCAAGGTGGAACGTCCGTGCACCAGTACGGGTGCGGCGACGATCTGACCGCCGTAGGCCTCGGCGAGCGCTTGGTGCCCCAGACAGACGCCGAGCACTGGGATCGCGTGCTCGGCGCAGTAGCGGATGATTCGCACGCCGTTGCCCGCGTCACGCGGGTGCCCGGGTCCGGGCGAGACAAGCACGCCGTCGTAGAGTGCGCCAGCGAGATCGTCCACGTCGACCCGGTCGTTACGCGCCACGCTGACGGTGGCACCCAGTTCGCCCAAGTACTGGACCAGGTTGTAGACGAACGAGTCGTAGTTGTCCACCACCAGGATCGAGGGAGGAGCCGCCATCACCTCATACTAGGAGCCGTGGTCGCATCCTTACTAACCTTTGGGGATGGCGAGCCGCGATCTGAAGGACTTCCTCGCCCACGTGCGCGACGGCTACAACGTCATCCCCTTGCACGAGACCCTGCAACTCGACCGCGAGACGCCCGTCTCGCTCTACCAGCGCTTCAGTAACGGTCGGGCCATCTTCCTGCTCGAAAGTGCGGCTCTCGCCGAAGAGACTGGTCGCTATTCGTTCATCGGTCTGGACCGCACGTGGCGCGTGCGCACGCGCGACGGCGCCACGATCGTCGAGGGAACGATCGCGGACACGAACCAGGGACCCCTCGAGACGCTTCGCGGTCTCCTGGGCCGCTACCGCACCTACCTACCGGGCGAACTACCCGACTTCTTCGGCGGCGCGGTCGGCTACGTGGCCTACGACTACGTGCGTCGCCTCGAGCACCTGCCCAAGGAACCGGTCGCCGACATGTGGCCCGACGCGGACTTCTCGTTCCCGGGCGCGACGTTGATCTGTGACCACCTTCGCCACTCGACCACCGTGGTCGTCAACGCCGTGATCGACGACGGCCAGGACCCGACTGGTGTCTTTGACGACGCGAACAAGCAACTCGACGAGATCATCAACGTGCTCTTGTCCCCGGCGCCCGAGGGCGACCCCGCCACCGAGCGGCTCGTCGCGACCGCGCCGACGTTGCGCCAACAGATCGAGATTCGCGCCATTGCGGCGGGACTCTCGAATTTCACCAAGGAGACCTACGGCGCCACCGTCGAGCGCGCCAAGGAGTTCATCGTCAGCGGTGACGTCTTTCAGGTCGTGCCGAGCCAGCAGTTCCGTCGGGCCACCAAGGTAAACCCCCTCACCCTCTATCGCGTGTTGCGGGCCCTCAACCCCTCGCCCTACATGTACTTGCTCGATGGCGGCGACCACCAGATCGTCGGCGCCTCACCCGAGATGCTCGTTCGCGTGCACGATCGCGTGGTGAGCACTCGCCCCATCGCCGGCACGCGCCAACGCGGCGCCAACGACGCCGAGGACCGGGCGCTCGAAGCCGAGATTCTCGGTGACGAAAAGGAGATCGCCGAACACGTGATGCTCGTGGACCTCGGTCGCAATGACGTGGGACGCGTGGCCGTCGCCGGCAGCGTACGCGTGGAACGTCTGGCGCACGTCGAGCGTTTCTCGCACCTCATGCACCTGGTCTCCCAAGTGAGCGGCGAACTCAGTCCGGGCCTTGACGCTTTTGACGCCTTTGACGCCCTCTTTCCCGCGGGTACTCTCACGGGCGCTCCCAAGGTACGCGCCATGGAGCTCATCGACGGGTTCGAGCCCGTGCACCGCGGCCCCTACGGTGGCGCCGTCGGTTACTTCTCGCTCGGCGGCGACGCCGACTTCGCGATCACCATCCGCACCGTGTCGATTCGCGCGGGCTTCGCCACCGTGCAGGCCGGCGGCGGCGTCGTCGCCGACAGCCAGCCCGCCTTCGAGTACGAGGAGTGCATCAACAAGGCCTCCGCGCCACTGCTCGCCCTCGAGATCGCCGACCCGTCGAGCTAGCGGGTTCGGCCAGCTTTCGGCTCGAACCTATGCTGAGGAAACAGGAGGTGGACGTGGACGACGAAAGTCCCTACAAGCGCTGGCAACGCGCGTACGAGGCCTCGAGCCTACGTGCCGCGCCGTTCACCACGATGTCCGGGGTTCCGCTCGAGCCGGTCTACGGGCCCGAGGACGGCGAGTTTCCGGGAAACTACCCCTACACGCGAGGCGTGCACCCTTCGATGTACCGCTCGCGCTTGTGGACCATGCGCATGTTCGCCGGCTTCGGCACCGCGCTCGACACGAACGCCCGCTTCAAAGAGATCATCCGCGCCGGCGGCACTGGACTGTCGACGGCCTTTGACATGCCCACGCTGCTGGGACTGGACTCAGATGACCCCATGTCCTTGGGTGAGGTGGGACGCTGCGGGGTCGCGATCGATTCGCTCGCGGACGTCGCGGACCTATTTGACGGCATCGACTTGTCGAGCATCACCACCTCGATGACGATCAACTCTCCCGCGGCGGTGATGCTCGCGCTGTTCGTCGCCCTCGCCGAAGAGACCGGCGTAGCGCGATCGCACTTGGGTGGGACGCTGCAGAACGACATCTTGAAGGAGTACCAGGCGCAGAAGGAGTTCGTCTTCCCCCCTCGCCAGTCCATGCGCCTGGTGCGTGACACCATGGCGTTTTGTACCGCCGAGATGCCCAAGTGGAACTCGATCTCGGTCTCGGGCTACCACATCCGTGAAGCCGGCTCGACGGCCGCCGAGGAGCTCGCCTTCACGCTCGCCAACGGCTTCGCCTACGTCGAACTCGCCCGCGAGGCCGGACTGAGCGTCGACGAGGTCGCGCCACGACTCTCCTTCTTCTTTAACGCCCACATCGACTTCTTCGAGGAGATCGCCAAGTACCGCGCGGCGCGACAACTGTGGGCCCACTGGATGCGCGAGCACTACGGGGCAAGCAACGAGCGCTCCTGGCAACTTCGCTTCCACACCCAGACCGCGGGAGTGTCGCTCACCGCCCAGCAGCCCGAGAACAACATCGCGCGTACCGCGATCGAGGCCCTCGCGGGAGTTCTGGGCGGGACCCAGTCACTGCACACCAATTCGCTCGACGAAGCCCTCGCCCTGCCCTCGGAGAAGGCCGCGCGACTCGCGTTGCGTACCCAACAGATCATCGCCCACGAGACCAACGTCGCCCACGTTGCTGATCCACTGGGCGGCTCGTGGTTCGTCGAAGCCCTGACCGACGAGATGGCCCGCGAGGCCGAAGAGATCTTCGCGGAGATCGGTGCCCTGGGCCACGGCTCGATGCTCGAGGGCTGCATCGCGGGCATCGAGCAGAACTGGTTCCAGGGTCGCATCGCCGATTCGGCCTACCAACTCGAGCGACTCTTCAACGAGGGCAAGCGAGTTGTCGTCGGCGTGAACGCGTTCCTCGAAGGCAATGACGAGGAGGACCTCGCGGTGCTTCGCATCACCAACGAGGACGAACGGCGCCAACTCGGCCGACTCGCCCAGGTGCGCCAGGTGCGTGACGATGACGCCGTGGCCCGCACCCTGGCGCGTCTCGCCCACGACGCGAACGACCCCGAGAGGAACCTTATGCCCGCGCTCATCGAGGCCGCCCAGTCCTACGCCACGGTCGGCGAGATGATGCGCACCATGGCCGGCGTCTTCGGTCGCCACGTCGAGGCACCGTCCCTGTGAGCATTCGCGTGCTCGTCGCCAAGGTCGGACTCGACGGCCACGACCGCGGCATCAAAGTCGTCGCACGGCTCCTGCGCGACGCGGGCATGGAAGTGATCTATACCGGACTGTTCCAGACGCCCGAGACGGTCGCCCTCGCGGCGATCCAGGAGGACGTCGACGCGGTCGGTCTCTCGATGCTGTCGGGCGCGCACCTCACCTTGGCGCCCCTCGTCGTCCAGGCGTTGCGCGAACGAGGTTCGGACATTCCGGTGGTGGTGGGAGGAATCGTGCCCAGCAACGACCTCGACGACCTGCGTCAGGCGGGCGTGGCGGCGGTGTTCGGCCCCGGCGCGAGCGCCCGAGAGATCGTCGCCCAGATCCGTTCGCTGGTCTCGACGAGCCCCTAGTTCTCGCCAAGCACCCAAGTACGCTCAAGTAGTGCTGGAGTCCTGGATTCGCCTCGTACTGCGATGGCGGGGTCTCGTACTCGTGTGCTGGGTCGTCGTCGCGATTCTCGGCGCCCTGGCGGCCCTGGGCCTGCCGAGCCTGCTCACCACGTCACTCACCGTGCCCGGTACCAGTTCGGCCCAGGCGAACGCCATACTCGTAAAGGACTTCCACGAGAACATCGAGGGGACCTTCACGGTCGTCGTGCCTCTTGCCGGAGCGACGGCGGGACCCGCGCTGGGCCTGATCGAATCCGCGTTGTTGGACGCGGTCGAAGCAGTCCCGACCGCGAGCATCACCCAGGAACATGTGGTCGAAGGTGTGCTCTACGCGAACGTCGACACCACCCTCGACCTCGGTCAAGCGGCGAAGGAGACCCCTTTCCTACGACACGAACTGAGCGTTCAAGGCGTCACCGGCGCCCTCGTGACCGGCCCGCCGGCGCTGCAGAGCGACATCACGCCGATCCTCGCCAACGACCTACACCGCGGGGAAGTCCTCGCGGTCGTGCTCGCGCTCGCGCTACTCGTCGCGGTGCTCGGCCTCTGTTGGGCCCTGGTCATCCCCTACCTCGTCGCGGCGGCCACCACCGCGGGCACGCTCGGCGTCGTCTTCCTGCTCGCGCATTGGGTCACCATGGTGCTCTACGTACCCAACGTCATCGAACTCATCGGTCTCGCCCTGGCGATTGACTATTCGCTGCTGATCGTGCACCGTTTTCGCGCCGAAGTGGCGAAGCCCGTGCAACTCGAAGAAGCGATCCTTCGCACGATGGGCAGCGCGGGAAGGACAATCCTCATCTCCGGGTGCGCGGTCGCGATCGGTCTGGCGACGCTCTTCATCGTGCCGGTGCCCTTCGTGCGTTCACTAGGCGCGGCGGGCCTCGTGGTCCCGGTATTCTCGCTGCTCGCGGCCTTCACGCTCCAGCCGGTCTTGCTCTGCTACTTCGCCGAACGCGGGGTCAGTCCGGTGGTGCTACGCGGACTCATGGCCCGTCGCGCGCCCAGCGACGGTACCTGGGCCAGGATCGGCCGAGGTGTCACCCTGCGTCCCGCGCGCGTGCTCGTACTGTCGCTCTTGGTACTCGCCTTCGTGTCGTCGCTCGCCTTCGGACTCGAACTCACGCCCGGTTCACTCACCGCCATCCCCCAAGGTATGCAATCCGCCAAGGCCCTCAACCTGGTGCGCGACCACGTCGGTCCCGGCGCCGTCACGCCGATCCAAGTCATCATCGACACTGGCTCGAAGGGGGGTGCGAAGTCCCTCGTCCAGAGCAAGACCCGCCTCACGCTCGCCGGGGACATCCTCCAGAACCCTGAAGCCTTCGTCGTGGCCATTGGCGGTACCGCGCCCTACGTCGACCCGAGCGGACGCTACGAACAGATCATCGTGTTGGGTCGAGACGACTTCGGCGCCGAAGCTTCCCAACAGTTCGTCGAGGAGCTCACTCACCACATACTGCCCTCGGTCCATCTGCCCCAAGGCACCTCGGTCTACGTCGGAGGCGCACCCGCCCAGGGCGTGGACTTCCTCAACACGGTCTACGGCACGTTCCCCTGGCTCGTGCTGCTCGCCCTCGCACTCGCCTGGTTGGTACTGGTACGAGCATTTCGTTCCGTGCTGCTCGCACTGCTCGCGGTGCTGCTCGACCTGGTCTCGGTGTGCGTCGCCTACGGCGTGCTCGTGGCGGTGTTCCGCTTGGGCGTGCTCTCCTCGGTGCTGGGCACCTACCAGGTGAGCCAGATCGAAGGGTGGGTGCCGGTCTTTCTCTTCGCGATGCTCTTCGGGCTCTCGATGGACTACGAGGTCTTCATCGTGAGTCGCATTCGCGAGAGCCACGCGCAGGGCGCGTCGACCAACGACGCCATCGTCGACGGCCTCGCCCACACCGGCGGCGTGGTGACGAGCGCGGCACTGATCATGGTGGTCGCCCTCAGCGGACTGGTGTTCGGACACGTGGCCGGCCTGCAAGAGCTCGGCGTCGGACTCAGTTTCGGGGTGCTCGTTGACGCCACGATCGTGCGAGGTCTGGTGCTGCCGAGCGCGATGACGCTACTGGGGCGCTGGAACTGGTGGCTGCCCACGTTGCTCGCGAGTCCACTACGCGTCACTGCCTCGCCCCTTCGCGGGACGAGGCAGTGACGAAACAGCGTGGAACGGGACTACTTCACCACTCGAATCGAGAACTGGATCGAGGGGACCTGGTAGCCGAGCGCGAGGCCCGGGTAGTCGTGGGCGTAGGAGAGCAGCGGGACCATGCCGTACGGCGTACTAGCGAAGGACGGCGACAACGAGTACAGCATCGGGTACAGGTTGATCATGTGAATGCCGGGACCGCCCGTCGCGTGCAGGTGGATCACCATGTAGCCGTTCGAGTTGAACCCGCAGCCGTAACCCATGTAGCTGTTGTCGTAGTCGACACCCAACGTATTGTCCAACTGGGTCCAACCGACGCCATCAATCGAGATGGTGAACTCCTGGTTCTCGTGGAAGGTGTAGGTGCCCGTGCCCGACTGTCCGGCCGCGAGGGCCGCGGCGGAATCCGTGTCGTCCGCGGTCGCGACGCCGAGGCTCACGACCGTGCCCGCCTTGTTGGTAAAGGGCACGATGCTCTCTTTGATGTAGAAGGGCACTTGGGCCTCAATGAGGCCACTGGCGTTGAGCACCTGGACGACGTGCCAGCCCCCAAGTCCATTGGGGACCGTGAGGTTGGCGTTGAGCGTGCCGTTAGTGACGGTGCCACTGCCGAGCGGGTTGGACGTGAAGGCCCAGCACGTGCTCGCGCAGTTGACGCGGTTGCCCACGACGGTCGACCAGACCAGCTGGTCGGTGCCCGAGCTCGGAAGCCCGGTCACCTTGAGAGTGATCGGCGTGTTCACCGGACCCGAGGTCTGTGACAGCGTCGCTACCGCGCTGCTCGCGGGGTCGAGACCGGTCGTTGACACGGTCGTGAACTGGCTCACGGTCGGAGCCACTGACGCGGGCCAATTGATCTTGGGGGCCACGAGGGCACTGTCCTTGGTGACCGTGAACAGCGCCGTGCCGCCATTGGTGTAGGGAATCGGCGACTGGATGACGTTCAGGTACATGTAACTGATCGCGTTACCGATCTGTATATAGTGCGGACCCACCGGTCCGGTCGCGGGAATGGTGATCGACGCGTTACCGCGCGTCCAGTTCGCCATCATCTCACCCGCGTAGTGATTGTCGTAGATCACCGACGCGCCGCCGGTGTAGAGCGAAGCGCCCATTGACGTGTAGCTGATGGTGATAGGCGTACCGACCGGGCCGCTCGTGGGACTCACGCTCAAGATTCGCAGTAACTCGAAGCCACCGTGTGCGAGGGCCACGCCGTTTTCGACCGCGTAGATATCGTGCACCCCACCAAAGTCCGACGGTGCCGTCGTGCTGAAGCTGAACGCGCCACTGGCATTGGTGGTGACCGTCGCCATGACGACCGAGAACTTGGCATACGAAGTTCCCAAATAGTTCACGGTGTTGGGCTCGACGTCAGCGACCCACGTGGCACTGTTGGTCGACCAGGTCAAGGTGAGGCTCGCGTTGGCGGGCAGACCGGAGCCAGCGATCACCACGGGCACACCTGAGACACCCTGGTCGGGCGTCACGGTCAAAGCCGAGACGGTCGCCGGGATGCTGAAGGTGGGTGCCGTGGTGCCGGTATAGGGAAGGGCGGCGACGCCGGGCAGGTTCGTCGGCGCCGTGAGGGTAATGGGGTTCACCGTTGGCGTGGTGGTCGAGTCAGCACCGCTGACCCCCGCGAGCAGTGCGACGGGGATGACCGAAGCCACGACAATGCGCACGACGCTCTTGGCACAGAGTCGCGAGAAGCGAAGATTCTTCATGGAATTCCTTTCGTAAGGCGCGGAGACTTCTTGGGTTAAGTACTTCGTCGGGGCATTTGGTCCGGGACTTGCGACCCTGATTCGTTTCTTGATACGACCGAACCCGGGCGGGCGATCCTTCTGACTCGCTGCGCCCGGGTTCGATAGCGCTACCTACAACAAACTCCGCTTACGCAGCGGGAACTGCGTTAAGAGTTGCGATGGACGTCGGGCTGAAGTCTGACTGGAACACGCCAGTGGCGCCCGGCACGGCCGGCGTCACGACGACGGTCTTCACGTACGCCTCTTTGACGAGCTCGCTCTTGCCATTGACGGTCTTCTTGACCATCTTGAAGGCGTGAACCTTCTTGGTCACTGCGGGTACGGCAATCGTGTTGACGGTGACCTTGTAGGGGATGATGCCCAGGGTGTCATAGTCGCCCGCAGCCGTACCGGTAGCCAACGGGGCAGTCCAAAAGGACACCCCACCGTGGTTCCCGTAGGAAAGGGCCAGGGGTGTAGCCATTCCACCAATGGTGACCGTGGCGCTCGAGACGTTCTGCGTGGTCAACGCAGCGCCACCGAGGGCGAAGTCATTGCCGTAGACCCTAAAGACGATTGTCTGGCCCACGATGAATTCGTTGGTGATCTCACAACCGGCTCCAAACGCGGGAGCCAACACCCCAGTCGCACCGCTCGCGAGAATGGTGTCGACGTAGAGCGAGACCGGACCACCAGGATTGCCCTGCACCGGCGCCGCAACATTTTCGGCGATCGCAGTCGCCGTGGAAGGCGCGTTGTCAGTCGTGTCAGTGGGCGTGAACGAAGCGCCCAGTGAGATGGCGCCCGCTGCCGCTGGCGTCCACGAGCACGTGGCGAGGAACGGGCTCACCGTCGACGTGGCGACCGCCGCGCAACCAGCGATGGTTGCACTGGCCGCGGTGAAGTTCACCGTGCCGGCGACGCTCGTGGTCGCGATGATGTTAAAGGACCCGTCGTTATAGATCGCCTTCGGGTCAGTCAACTTGATGGTGGTAGGTGTCGTGCCTGCGGCCGACGCGGTCGATACTCCGACGATGGCGACGCTGCCTAGGGCCATGGCCCCTACGACAAGTAACGACAGAATTCTTTTCATTTTTGGAGTCCTCTCCTTGTTATTGCTCGGTACTACTTGGCTGGTACTACTTCTTTTATTGACAGAGTTCCGGTGAGCGTCGCACTGAACGAGTCGCTCTCACTTGAACCGGCGGTCGTGGACTGGATCGAGAAGCTGCCACTGAAGCTCAGCGTTCCCGTGGCGCCCTTGAATTTGCCGGTGCCGCTCAGAACGGTCGCCACGCCCTTTACGGTGACCGGCGACGGTGCGGCACTGTTGACCGCGCACGCCTGGGTCTTGGACGAGGAGACGACTCGCAACTTGAGGCCGCTCGGTCCCGCGAGTGCTCCCGCACCCGAGAAGGGGTCGCACGTGCTCGCTGCCGAACCCGATCCGCTGCCGCTCATGGCGTTGGCCCCGTCGGTGCCGGTACCGGTACCCCTGACTGCGGTCGCCTGGACGCCGGTACTGCTCCAGAGCAGTCCGATCGTGCCGGTGTAACTACCCTTGAAGGCGACGTGGACGATCTTGGTGGTCGACTTGGCCGCGTGACTCGCGACAACGACGTGTGTCGGAGCGCCTGGCGTCGACACTGCGCCCGACGGCGAACTCATGCCGATCGTGGCCAGCAGACCAATGGTGCCCACCACGATCAACGTGCGGACCGGGGCACCTATCGACCTTCTTGCATTCGCACGATTCTCCATATAATTCCTTCCAAAGTTCTGGTTGTCTTAAGGCAATCTTAAGAATTGAAGAATTAGGAAAGCACTGGTAAATCGGGGCCATAAGTCACTTCGTCCGCGGTTCGACGCGTGGAGATGACTAGGGCCTTTAGTCCCAACTTCATCGATGAACGTGCCCGCGAAGAAACGCGTGCGTGAAAAAGAGATACACGTCAACCAGAGCCGCAAGCGCTCTAGCGAAAACTCTCCTGCATGGTCGTGAGGGCGGCCGAGCCGGGACAGAGTTTCTCGTAGGGCACTTGGTTGAGCCCGTATCGGGGCGTGTTGTTCAGTTCGTGCACGTCCAGCGCTTCTTCGTCGACGTAGAGCAAGCCCGTGGCGATCTCGCCGCGGCTTCGCCGGTCGCGGATGTACTCCTCGACCTTCTGGCGATCGTAAGGGTCGTAACCTTCAGGTACGGACCGGAATCGCACGACGCTGCCGTCGTGCATGGTGATCTCGGTCGCGTCGTGCTCGTCGACGGCACGGTGGATCTCTTTGCGGATTGGCACGAAATCGGTCTCGATCTCCTTCACTTCGTGCTCGCGCATAAACCGGTAGCTCTTGGTCGATCCCTCGTGGTCGTTGAACGTCACGCACGGCGAGATCACGTCAATAAGCGCGAGGCCGTTGTGTGCCGCGGCGGCTTTCAAAATCGGCACCAGTTGCGCCTTGTCCCCCGAGAAACTCCGAGCGAGGAACGTCGCGCCCATGGAGAGCCCGAGCAGTATGGGGTCAATGGGCGCGATGGCGTTGGGCTCGCCCTTCTTCAAGCGAGAGCCAATGTCCGCGGACGCCGAGAACTGGCCCTTCGTGAGCCCGTAGACCCCGTTGTTCTCGATGATGTAGATCATGTTGACGTTGCGCCTGATCGCGTGGGCGAGATGCCCCAGACCAATCGACAACGAGTCACCGTCGCCCGAGATCCCGATGTAATTCAGTTCTCGGTTGGCGGCGTTGGCACCGGTGGCGATGGTGACCATACGACCGTGCGCGGAGTTGAAACCGTGCGCACCGCGCACGAAGTACGTCGGGGTCTTCGAGGAGCAACCGATGCCACTGAGTTTGGCGATGGTGTGCGGGGGCATCGACAATTCCCAGAACGTGTGGGTGATGGCTGCGGTGACCGAGTCGTGGCCGCAGCCCGCACAGAGCGTGGAAACCGCGCCCTCGTAGTCGCGAACGGTGAGACCCAGGTCGTTCTTGGGCAACGCGACGAGCGGGATGAGGGGCTTGGCGATGGACGTCATGACTTCTTCTCCAGGTGGCTAAGGACGCCGTCGACAACCTGGCGCGCGCTCAAGGGGAATCCCCCGTACGCGAGCACCGAGTGCAACGACTCAATCGGGAAACCGGTTTCGATGGAAATCAAACTGCGTAGCTGCGCGTCACGGTTCTGTTCGACGACGAAGCACACTTCGTGCTCTTCGGCGAAACGCCGCACGTCGGACACAAAGGGAAAACCACGCACGCGCATGAAGTCGGTCGCCACGCCGCGCTCGGCCAACTCGTGGACCGCTTCGCGCACCGCGAGATCACAACCCCCGAGCGTGATGATACCGACGCTCGCGCCCTTCGTGTGTTCGACAATGGGCGCGGGCACGTGCGGAGCGGCCGACGCGTGCTTCTTCTTCAAGCGGTCGACCACCTCTTGGTACTCGTCGGCGTTCTCGGTGTACTTACCGAACTTGTCGTGACCCGAGCCGCGGATGAAGTACGCACCCTTTTCGTCGGACCCGGGCAACGTGCGCGGCGTCACGAAGTCGGCGTCCGCATCGGTGTAACGAAAGAACTCGGCCATCGTCGCGAGGTCGGTGTCGTTCAGCACTCGTCCTCGGTCGGGCACGTACGAGTCATCCCAGGTGAGTTCGGGAACCACCCAGTCGTTCATGCCGATGTCAAGGTCGCTCAGCATGAACACCGGCGTCTGGAAGCGCTCGGCCAGGTCAAAGCTCTGGACGGCGAATTCGAAACACTCACGCGGGTTCGCGGGGAACAGAAGTATGTGCTTCGTGTCACCGTGCGATGCGTAGGCGCACAGCAAGATGTCCGCCTGCTGGGTACGCGTGGGCATGCCCGTCGAGGGTCCCGTCCGTTGCACGTCGACGATTACCGCGGGGATCTCGGTGTAGTACGCCAGGCCGAGCAGCTCGTTCATGAGCGAGATCCCCGGGCCCGAGGTCGACGTGAACGAGCGAGCGCCGCTCCACGAGGCGCCCAGGACCATTCCGATGGCCGAGATCTCGTCCTCCGCCTGGAGGATCAGGTAGTTGTTCTTGTAGGGCAGTTCACCGGGCAGGGGATTCTCCACCGGTTCGCGACGGTACTTCGCGCACAGTCTCGTGAAATTGTCCATCACCGCCGTCGCGGGCGTGATCGGGTACCAACCCGCCACGGTCGCCCCGGCGTACAAACAACCCAGTGCAGTAGCGGTGTTTCCATCGATGAGGATGCAACCGCTCGTGGCGTCCATCGCTTCTACTCGAAAGGGCAACGGGCACTCGAAGTTGTCCTTGGCGAACTGGTACCCCAGACGCAGCGCGTTCTGGTTGGACTCACGAAGTAGTTCGTTCTTGGCAAACGTTTCGGCGAGCAGACCCGAGACGAGATCGAAGTCCAGTCCCACGAGCGCGACCACCGCTCCCGCGTAGGCGATGTTCTTCATCAGAATCCGCTCACGAGGAGCCGCGAAATTCTCGATGCACACCTTGGCGAGCGGTACGCCGAGGAACGTGACGTCCTCGCGCAAGAGGTCGGCGTCGAGTGGCCACGAGGAGTCGTAGAGGACGTAGCCGCCTTCGCGGACGTCGTTGATGTCTTCGCGGTAGGTGGCCGAGTTCATGGCAATCATGAGGTCGTAGTCCAGGGCCCGGGCCGTGTAGCCAGACTTGTTGACCCGAATCTCGTACCAGGTCGGCAGTCCCTGGATGTTGGACGGGAAGAGGTTCTTGCCCGACACGGGTATGCCCATGCGAAAGATCGCTTGCATCAGGAGGCTGTTGGCACTCGCCGATCCGGTGCCGTTGACGTTGGCCAACTTTATCGAGAAGTCGTTGATGCGCACGTTGGTTTCCTGCGCGGTATCTATGGCCATGACCTACCTCACTTCGCTCTTCAGTTGACTGGTTCTCCGCACCGGGATGGTGAGCAGACCAGAGTCGCCCGCGTAGGGAATGCTTAGTTCGAATTCCTCCATGTCCCACGCCGCGGTGGGACAGCGCTCGGCACAAAGCCCGCAATGCACGCAGACGTTCTCGTCCTTGACCATCACCCTGCCCGTCTGGGGCAGAGCCGCGGAGACGTAGAGCGCCTGGTTGGGATTGACCGACGGCGCCGAGAGGCGCTCGCGCAACGCTACCTCGTCACCGTTCTCCGTGATGGTCAGACATTGCACGGGACAGATGTCGATACAGGCGTCACACTCGATGCACAGCGGCGCCTTGAAAGCGGTCTGGACGTCGCAGTTCAAGCAACGTTGCACCTCTCTCGCGGTCTGCTCAGCACTGAAGCCGAGTTCCACCTCGAGATTGAGTGAAGCGAAGCGCTCCGTCAAGTCGATATGGGTCATTTTCTGTCGCGACGAAGGGTTGTAGTCGTTGTGGTAACTCCACTCGTTCATCCCCATTTTCGTGCTCGTCAGTGTCATCGACACTGACGCACGGTCCTTCACGTCAAGGCCCGAACAATGGGCGTGGATGGACTTGGCGACCTCGTGGCCGTGGGCGACGGCCCAGATGATGTTCTTGGGTCCAAAGGCCGCGTCACCACCGAAGAAGACGCCGGGCAACGTGGATTCGAAGGTGACCTCATCGACGACGGGCATGTCCCATTCACCGAACTCCAGACCAAGTTCACGCTCGATCCAGGGAAACGCGTTCTCCTGACCAATCGCCAGAATGACGTCGTCACAAGGAATCGTGATGGTCGCCAAGACCTTTGACTTCGTCGCTCGTTCGTCCCACTCGAGCACCTCGAACTCCATGCCCACGAGCTTGCCTTCTTCGAGGACGAAGCGCTTAGGCGCATGGTTGACGATGATCTCAACACCCTCTTCTTCGGCGTCCTCGAGTTCCCAGGGTGACGCCTTGAAGAACTCGCGTGGTCGACGGGCCATCACCTTGATGTCGATGCCGCCGAGGCGTCGCGACGATCGGCAACAGTCCATGGCGGTGTTGCCAACACCAATGATGAGGACCCGCTTGCCGATGGACTTCACGTGTTCGAAGGCCACGGATTCCAACCAGTCGATACCGATGTAGATGTGCGTGTCGCCCACTTCGTCGTGGCGACCCGGCACCTCGAGACCCTTGCCGCGTGGTGCTCCCACGCCGACGAAGATCGCGTCGAACTGCTGGTCTCGCAGCGCCTTGAGGCTGCTGATCGGTGTGTTGTAGCGGATGTCCACGCCCATGTCCAAGATGACCTGGGTCTCATCGGACAGCACCTTCTCGGGCAGGCGAAACTCTGGGATGTTGGTGCGCATGAGTCCACCGGGCCGATCGAACTGTTCGAACATCACGACGTCGTAGCCCAGAGGCATGAGGTCGTTCGCTACGGTGAGCGACGCGGGGCCCGCCCCGATGCACGCCACTCGCTTACCATTCTTCTCAGTCGGTATCGCCGGGAGGCGGTCGCTCACGTCGCCCTTCAGATCGGCGGCAACACGCTTGAGCCGACAAATCGCGACGGGACTGCCATCGACACGGCTCCGTCGACACGCTGGCTCGCAGGGGCGGTCACACGTGCGTCCGAGGATTCCTGGAAAGACGTTGGATTCCCGGTTGAGCATGTAGGCGTCGTCGAAACGCCCTTGGGCGATGAGGCGAATGTAACCGGGAACGTCCGTGTGAGCGGGACACGCCCACTGACAATCCACTACCCGGTGGTAATACTGCGGATCCTGATCGTTCGTTGGCTCCACTACGCAATCTCCTTGGACCATCCGTGAAACAGGCCGCAAGAAACAGCGCTGTTTACGAGACCTTTGGCACACTGTACTCCCATATTTTTCGATTCCCGCCCATTGGGTAGGACCAAGGTCACTGGCCTCATGGCCCTGGACTACTGCGTGATGGCGCGATCGAACGCAATCTCGTCCAGCAGGAATGTGACTTCCTGTGCAATTTCTGAGGCCGGGGCGAACGTCGACATTCGAGCGCCGGCGCGCCCGTGCAGGTGAGCCGCGAGCGCCGCAGCCACGAAAGGTGCGTGTCCTCGCGCGATAGTGGCACCGATCATGCCCGCGAGTACGTCGCCCGATCCGGCAGTCGCCAATGCCGGCGTGCCCGAACGGACGACGCGAATCGTGCCCGTGGGCTCGGCGACGTACGTCGTAGGTCCCTTGAGCAGGACGACACAGCCGAGGTCGTGGCTGGCCTGGCGAGTGGCGGCGAGGCCATCGGACGGCATTGCTCCTCTCATAAGACGCTCGAACTCGCCCGCGTGGGGCGTGATCACCCGTGACGTCGAAGGCGCAAGGCGCTGCAAGAACGAACGGTCGAGCGCGTCAGCGTCGAGCACGATCGGGACGTGGACGTCGACGAGCCGCTCCTCCAGCCACGGCGTCGCGCCACCGCCCAGCCCCGGACCCGCGACGACCGCCCGACAACGCTGGTCGAACTTGGTCCCGGTGGCGCGGACGACCTCGGGT
>Ga0302202_10001082_pt1 | contig 34341 bp, 28 predicted proteins | sample II_Bog_N3_3_FD_194579 | JGI IMG/M metagenome (GOLD analysis project Ga0302202, IMG submission 194579) | Peat permafrost microbial communities from Stordalen Mire near Abisko, Sweden - II_Bog_N3_3 | ecosystem: Environmental > Terrestrial > Soil > Wetlands > Peat | place: Sweden: Abisko...
GGTCGGGTGCGGCGTCTGGCTGTAGCCGGGTGTTGTCTGGCCCTGCGGGGTCGGGCGCGGCGTCTGGCCGTAGCCGGGCGTTGCCTGGCCTTGCTGTGTCGGGTGCGGCGTCTGACCCGGTTGCCCCTGCGAACCGGGATGCCGGTAAGCGGGCGGTGCGCCAGCGGTCGCGCCGCCATGCGTCAGTGCTTCGTTGCGGGGGATCGGTACGCCGTTGGTGCCGACGCGGTGGACTGCGGGCGGATGCCAGGTCGGCGTTATCTGCGAAGCTACGGCGTGCGGATTGCTGGCGGCCTGTTGGACGCGCTGCTGCTGCATGGGGGTCGGAGCGAAATGCGGCGCGTTCATCGCGCGCAGTTCTTCGGGGCGCGGCTGGGCCCGGACGCCGCCTTCACCACCGGCATAGCTGACACGCGGGCCACGGTTCACTGTGACCGGGGCATAGTAGACATTGGTGACGTTGACATTGGTGACGTTGACCACGGCGCGATTATAGCTGACGTGGCCATGGTCCCAGTGACCGCCTTCCCAGCCGTGGCCGTGATAGCCATGGCCATAGTCGATCCCGCCGTACCAGCCCACTTCGCGGCCCCAATACCCTTCGTGGAAGCGATAGGCGCCATCATCCCAGCCCCACCAAGCCGGAGTCCACACGAGGCCGGACTCGGGTGGCAGATCCCAGTATCCGGCAACCCAGTAATAATCGTCGATCCAGTCGCTCCACGCCCAATATCCGGGAACCCAGATATAGTCGGGGCCGGGCAGCGGCGGTTGATCATAGATCGGCAAAGGCGGCGGCGCATAGCCGATGCGGATGTCGTCGATGCGGATATCAAGGCCGAAGAAACCCTGCGCATGGGCTGTCGCCGGGGACAGCGCCACAGTCACTGCGGGCGCGGCGATGGCCAGCGCGATCAGCGCTCGCCACGAAACTTTGGGGGCGGACAAAGTGATGCGGCTCTTGCGCATGGGAACGATCCTCTTGCCATTTATGCCTTCTGGCGCTGACATTGCACCTTCATGCCCCAAGGAACCAGACTCTTGCATGAACGACAGCGCGAAAAAGCATTATGGGTCACGATCGGCCTCGAGGGCTTTGACCTTTGTCACCGAATCCGGTATTTCCTTTCGTGAACCCGCCTCTCCGCACCCGTTTCACGACGGCTGCGGTTGTTTGCGCCAAATTGCGGTTGACGGGCCTTGCGAATCCGCTTAAGCGCGCCTTTCACTCGAAACCGTCTGGAGGTAGTCCGCTTTCGTCAGCGTGCATAAGGGCACTGGCGGGGTTGCGGCTGGCTTCAATTCGTTTTTCGGGTGATTCGCGATGAGATAGGGCCCTGGGTGGGCGGCGGGCGAGCATTTGGCTCTCTGTCACAGCCCGGTGCTCTGTGGAGCTGATACGGAGAAACAAGTGGCTCGTATTGCCGGGGTAAATCTCCCCACCAATAAGCGCGTGATCGTTGCGCTGACCTATATTCATGGCATTGGCCCGTTCAAGGCTCGCCAGATTGCTGAAAAGCTGGGTATCGATCAAAGCCGCCGCGTCCAGGACCTGTCCGACGCGGAAATCCTGCAGATCCGTGAAACGATCGACGCCGAGCACACCGTGGAAGGCGATCTTCGTCGCGAAACCGCGATGAACATCAAGCGTCTGATGGACCTTGCCTGCTATCGCGGCCTGCGTCATCGCAAGGGCCTGCCGGTTCGTGGCCAGCGCACACACACCAATGCGCGCACCCGCAAGGGCAAGGCCAAGCCGATCGCCGGCAAGAAGAAGTAATCCGGCTGTCGTCGAGCCCGGCTCGGCGCAGAATTTGGCCGGATCATTTCGGCCACCGGTTCCCACGGTTTTCCGACAGGATTTATAAAAATGGCACGCGAACCTCAGCGTATCAAACGGCGGGAGCGCAAGAACATCACGAGTGGTGTCGCGCATGTCAACGCCAGCTTCAACAATACCATGATCACCATCACCGATGCCCAGGGCAATGCCATTTCGTGGTCGTCTGCGGGCATGATGGGCTTCAAGGGCAGCCGCAAGTCGACACCTTACGCTGCGCAGGTCGCCGCTGACGATGCCGGCAAGAAGGCCGCCGAACACGGCGTTCGTACGCTGGAAGTCGAAGTCAAGGGCCCGGGTTCGGGTCGTGAAAGCGCGCTGCGCGCGCTGCAGGCGGTCGGTTTTACGATCACGGCCATTCGCGACGTGACTCCGATCCCGCACAACGGCGTGCGCCCGTCAAAGCGTCGCCGCGTCTGACCTGCCAAGTGGCGACCGGCGCGGCGGTACCACCGCGCCGGCCCCGCCCAATATCCGACCGGTCGCAACCCCTCAGTTGACGCCGGCGCACCCGATCAAACCCCAGGGGAATTCCATGACTGTCAATATCAAGAACTGGCAGGAACTGAAGAAGCCCAACACCCTCGAGGTCAAGCCCGGCAACGATCCGCTGCGCCGCGCGACCTTTATTGCCGAACCGCTCGAGCGCGGCTTCGGTCTGACCCTCGGCAACGCGTTGCGCCGGGTTCTGCTGTCGTCGCTTCAGGGCGCGGCAGTGACCTCGATCCGCATCGAAAACGTGCTTCACGAATTCTCGTCGCTTGCCGGCGTGCGCGAAGATGTCACCGACATCGTTCTCAACGTGAAGCAGATCGCGCTCAGGATGCAGGGTGAAGGCCCCAAGCGGCTTCAGCTTTCGGCCACCGGCCCAGGCGAAGTGCGTGCAGGCGACATTGCCGTGACCGGCGACATCGAAGTGATGAACAAGGATCTCGTGATCTGTCATCTCGACGAAGGTGCGACGTTCAACATGGAGCTGACTGCCGACACCGGCAAGGGCTATGTCCCCGCCGTGTCGAACCGTCCGATTGACGCGCCGATCGGGCTGATCCCGATCGACTCGCTCTATTCGCCGGTGCGTCAGGTTTCGTACAAGATCGACAATGCCCGCATCGGGCAGGAACTCGACTACGACAAGCTCAACCTGACGGTCGAAACCGACGGCACGATCACGCCGGAAGACGCGGTCGCTTATGCCGCGCGCATCCTGCAGGACCAGCTTTCGCTGTTCGTTCACTTCGACGATCAGCTGCCGACCGGCCATGTCGCCACGGTTTCCGGCCTTGCCACGCATGCGCCCGAAGAAAGCGATGCGAACCAGCTCAACCGCTACCTTCTCAAGAAGGTGGATGAGTTGGAACTGTCGGTGCGTTCGGCCAACTGCCTCAAGAACGACAACATTATCTACATCGGCGACCTCGTCCAGAAGACCGAAGCGGAAATGCTGCGCACGCCGAATTTCGGCCGCAAGTCGCTGAACGAGATCAAGGAAGTGCTGTCCTCGATGGGGCTGCGGCTGGGCATGGACATCCCCGGCTGGCCGCCTGAAAATATCGAGGAAATGGCCAAGAAGCTCGAACAGGAACTGCTCGGTTAAACCTTGGCAGATTTCCGCCCGCTCTCGCAGCGGGCACAACGGGGCCCCAACGGCCACCCCGCCCAAAAAATGGCCAGGTCTGGGTTACCTGATACGGACCCACAACGAACGGAGTTGAAACATGCGTCATAAACTGGGCCAGCGTAAGCTGGGTCGTACTTCGGCTCACCGTATTGCGCTGCTGCGCAACATGGCGGCTGCGCTGATCAAGCACGAACAGATCACCACCACGGTGCCCAAGGCGAAGGAACTTCGTCCTTACATCGAAAAGCTGATCACGCTGGGCAAGCACGGCGGCCTGTCGAACCGTCGTCTGGCGCATGCGCGCCTGCTCGACGCGACGCAGGAAAAGAAGCTGTTCGAAGTTCTGGCCGAGCGTTATGCCGATCGCCAGGGCGGCTATACCCGCATCATCAAGGCCGGTATCCGCGCCTCTGACGCGGCGCCGATCGCAGTGATCGAACTGGTCGACCGCGACACCACGGCCAAGGGCCAGGATTCGGGCCCGGTCATGACTGTGGACGAAGACGAATACGAAGCCGCCTGATCTTTCAGATCCGACGGTTTTGTTAGGGGGGCGGTGCCGACGGGCGCCGCCCCTTTTTCGTTGTCCGCTTGCCGATGGCCGCGCGCGTGGCTTATGCACGGCAGATCCATTGTCCCGGCGGGAGATCGTCCATGCGGCGCAGGGCGTGTTTGCGTGCAGGCGTTGCCATCGCGGGGCTCGCTGTTTCCTCCGCCATCCGCGCCGCCACAGGATTGTCCGTGATCGATCCCGCCGTTTTTCCGCCGCTTCCGCCCTATCCGCCAAGCCCGCGCGTGCCGCTCGACGAGGCTGTCTTTGGCGAGACGGTGTCCGATCCGTGGCGCTGGCTTGAGGCCGATGTGCGTCATGACGGCGCAGTTGCGCAATGGGTCGGCGCGCAAAGCCGGTTTGCGCACGACTACCTTTGTGCCTTGCCCGAGCGGCCCGCGTTCGAAGCGCGAATGAAGCGGCTGATCGATTACGAACGGTATGGCGTGCCGGTGGCGCGCGGCGGGCGCCTGTTTCACCGCTGGAATGCCGGTCTGATGAACCAGTCGCAATTGCTGGTGACCGATGCCGACGCGGCTCCGACTGCCAAAGGGCGTGTCCTGCTCGATCCCAACACCTGGGCGGGCGATGGCGCGACGGCGCTCGACAGTTGGGAGCCTTCGGACGACGGCAGCCTTGTCGCCTATAGCGTGCAGGACGGCGGATCGGACTGGCGCACGGTGCATGTGGTGCGCGTGGCCGATGGCACGGTCTTGCCCGACACGCTGAAATGGGTGAAGTTTTCGGGGCTCGCATGGCTGGGCAGCGAGGCGTTGATCTATTCGCGCTTTCCCGAGCCGGGCCATGATGCCGCGTTTCAGGCGCTCAATTACAACCAGTCGGTCTGGTTGCACCGCATCGGCACGTCGCAGGATGCCGATGTGCCGATCTTTGCAACGCCCGGCACGCCCAAATGGGGGCATGCGGCAACGGTGGGCAGCGAAGGGCGCTGGCTGGTGATCGCGTCGAGCGAGGGCACCGATCCGGTCAATGCGGTCCATGTCGCGCGCATCGATGGCGACCGGGTCGGGCCGGTCCAGCCGCTGGTTTCCGAAATCAGGGCGGAATGGACGTTTATCGACGCGCTGGGCGACAGCCTGTGGTTTGTGTCGGGCGAGGGGGCGCCCCGGCGCAAAGTGGTGCGCGTCGACATGGCGGGGGCAACGGCCCGCTTCGACACGGTGGTCGCCGAAGTGGCTGACCCGCTGCAATGGGCAGGCATGGTCGGGCATCGGCTGGTGCTGGGCTATTTGCATGACGCCCGGTCTCGGGTCGTCGTCGCCGGGCTCGACGGCGGGGATCCGCGCGAAGTCGGCTTGCCCGGTCTGGGCTCGGTCGGCGGGGTCAGCGGGCGTGCGGGCGATGCGGCGGGCTATCTGTCGTTCACCAGCTTCACGACGCCGGACACGGCGTTGCGGCTCGATCCGGCCGATGGGGCAACGACGCCGTGGCGCGCGCCGCGCCTGACCTTTCGGCCCGAGGATTATCGGGTGGAGCAAGTGTTCTACGCCTCGCGCGACGGGACGCGCGTGCCGATGTTCGTGGTGCGTCGCGCGGATGCAAAAGGTCCGGTGCCGACACTGCTCTATGGCTATGGCGGCTTCAACGTCTCGCTCAATCCGTGGTTTTCGCCGACGACGATGGCCTGGCTCGAATGCGGCGGGGCCTATGCCCTGGCCAATTTGCGCGGCGGCGGCGAATATGGCGATGCCTGGCATGACGCCGGGCGCCGCGCGCACAAGCAGGCCGTGTTCGACGATTTCATCGCGGCGGGCGAATGGCTGATCGGACACGGGATTTGCCCCAGGGGCGGCCTGTCGATCCAGGGGCATTCGAACGGCGGCCTGCTGATCGGCGCGGTGGTCAACCAGCGGCCCGATCTGTTTGCGGCGGCCAATGCCGGGGTCGGGGTGATGGACATGCTGCGCTTCGATCGCTTTACCGCCGGGCGGTACTGGGTCGATGACTATGGCCATCCCGATTTAGAGGCCGACTGGCGCGTGCTGCGCGCCTATTCGCCGTATCACAATGTCCGCGAAGGCGCCGTCTATCCGGCGATCGTCGTCACCACGGCGGACACCGACGACCGCGTGGTGCCGGGGCACAGCTTCAAATATGCCGCCGCGCTGCAGGCGGCCGCGATCGGGCCAAAACCGCACCTGATCCGCATCGAAACCCGCGCCGGGCACGGCAGCGGCAAGCCGATCGACAAAGTCATTGCCGAAGCCGCCGACGTGCAGGCCTTTCTGGCGCATTGGAGCGGGCTGCAGCCGCGCGCTTAAAAGGAGGCAGGCGGGGCAGGGCGCATCCTTGCCAAGCGCGGCTTCGTCGATCACGGTGGCGACAGACGAGAATTCGGGTTGTTTTTCGGAAGAGTTCGCCGCGTGAGCGAAGTGTTTGCCTCTGCGCCATGCGACGGTGCACCGGATTCGCCGACGATCCCGTTGTGGCGGGTCAGCGTGGTCGTGGCGATGGGGGTCATGGCCACGTCGCTGGCGCAGGACAAGATCCTCGGGCGCATTCCGCTGCGCAATCTGCTCAAGAACGGGCTGCATCTTGACCGTTCGGCCACGGCGACGTTTCTGTTCGCGATCGGCTTTGCGTGGTATGTAAAGCCGCTGTTCGGGGCCGTGATCGATGCCTTTCCCCTGCTCGGTTCGCGGCGGCGATCGTACATGGTCATCGGATCGGCGTTGGCAGCGCTCGGCTGGCTGGTGTCGGGGTTCGTGGCGCAGGCCTATGTGCCGCTGTTCGTGGCGATGGCGTTGACATGTTGCGCGATGGTGCTGGTCAGTTGCGCGACGGGGGGGCTGCTGGTCGAGACGGCGCAGGCGAGCGGCGCCGCGGGGCGCCTGGCAGGCGTTCGGCAGGCGATCTATGCGCTGTGCATTCTCGTCGGAGGACCGGCATCGGGCTATCTGGCCGGTGTGGCTTTTGGTTGGACCGCGCTGACTTGCGCGCTGATTGCCGCCTCGTTGATCCCGGTGACGCTGTTCTTTCTCCATGAGCCTTATCATCCGCCGCAGCCGTTTTCGGCGCTGAGGGGCCAGTTGCGCGCGATCGCCCGTGCGCGCACGATGTGGGCGGTGGCAGCGCTGATCCTGGTGTTCTTTATCGCGCCGAGCACCGAGACGGCGTTGTTCTATCGTCAGCAGAACGACCTGCACATGACCACGGTGACGCAAGGCTGGCTGACATTCACCAGTTATGGCGCGGGCATCATGACGGCGCTGGCCTATACCTGGCTCTGCCGCCGGTTGACGCTGCGGCGCTTGTTGCTGACGGGGCTCGGCTGTTCGGTGCTGACCCAGGCCTCGTTCCTGTTCTACAACAGCGTCCCCGCCGCCTTTGTCATCGAAGGGGGCAACGGGGTCGGTTTTGCGCTGGCGGAACTGGCGTTTCTCGATCTTTCCGCGCGCGCCACGCCGCGCGGCAGCGAAAGCCTGGGCTATTCGCTGATGCTTAGCGTGCGCAATCTCGCGCTGTTTGGCACCGACATCATCGGCGCGCATCTGATGGACGATTTCGGCTGGAGCTTTTCCGCGCTGGTCTGGATCAACGTGGCGACTTCGGCGCTGTCGCTGCCGATTGCCTTGCTCTTGCCACGCGCGCTGCTGGCTCAACGCGAGGTCTAGTGGATTGTTTCTGACATTTGCGCACTACCTGGCCGAGAGCGGGTGCAAATGTCAGAATCGGACCACTAGATTTTTCCCGCTCGCAGGCCTGGGCGGGCCGTGCTATCACCGCTTGCGATAACAAGATGATGCAGTGGGAACGGATGGGCCTGAAACGGGTGCTGCTGTGCGGCGCCTTGGGTCTTGTACTTCATGCGGCGCCCGCGCTGGCCGGAAAGGGCGGTGCGGGAGGGGCCGGAATCGACGGGGTTGACGCACAGTCGCCCCGGGCGACGACGCTTGCCCCGATGTCGGCGACTGCGATCCCTGTCATGCGGTCGCGGGCCGATCTTGGCCTGCCGTCTGCGCGCTATCCTGCGGCACCGCGCGGCGGTATCAGCGATCACCTGTTCGGCGAAACGGTCGCCGATCCGTGGCGCTGGCTTGAAGGCGATGTCCGCAGCGACCGTGCCGTGGCCGATTGGGTCGAACGCGAAAACACGCTGGCGCGGTCGTATCTGTCTGCCTTGCCGGGGCACGATCGCTTTGCGGCGCGATTGCGCGCGCTTTATGATTTCGAGCGCACGAGCTTGCCCAAAAAGGCGGGGCATCGCTATTTCTTCCTGCGCAACAGCGGATTGATGAACCAGTCTGCGCTCTATGCGCGCGACGGGCTGGGCGGGGCCGATCGGCTGCTGGTAGACCCCAATCATGCCGAGACGGCCTTTGCGCTCGATGCCTGGGTGCCTTCGCAAACCGGGCGTTTCCTGGCCTATGGCGAACAGCACGCCGGAAGCGACTGGCGCACGATCCGCGTGATTGACGCTGCGACCGGACGCATGCTCGGCGATCGGCTCGAATGGGCGAACGATACGCTGATCGGGTGGGTCGGAGACGAAGGCATTCTCTATTCGCGTTATCCCGCGCCGCGTGCCGACGAGGAATACCGCGCGCCCGCGCATGACAAGGCCGTGTGGTTTCATCGCATCGGCACCGCGCAGGACGCCGATCAACTGGTCTATGCCACGCCCGATCATCCCGACTGGGGGCACAAGGCGCAAGTCACGTCCGATGGGCGCTGGGCGGTGATCAGCACCGAGGCGGGAACCGCGCCGGTCAGGGCGATTCATCTCGTGGACCTTGCCGCGCCGCGTGTGGGCGGGCGCTGGACGGTGCTGTCGCTGGTCTCCGGGCTCGATCATGACTGGAAACTGGTCGATGGCGAGGGCGCGCATTTGTGGTTTGTCACCAACGATGGCGCGCGCAATTATCGGCTGGTGCGGCTCGATCTCGGCACGCATTCCCGCGCCAGCGTGGTGATCGCAGAGCAGCGTGGCCTGCTCGAAGCCGGGCGGATCGTCGGCGATCGGCTGATCCTGTCCTATCTCGACGGGGGGCAACGGCTGGCCGTGGTCACCGATCTGAAAGGGCGCCCGGCCCGTGCGATCACCATTTCGGCAACGGGGGCGGCGACGGGGTTCGACGGGCGTCCCGGCGATCCCGAGACATTCTATCAGTTTTCCAGCTACAATCAGCCGCCCGCCATCTATCGCATGGATTTGCGCAGCGGGAAGGTGACGCCGTTTGCCACGCCTGCCGTGCCGTTCGATCCGGCCGACTATGTCATCGAGGAGCGGCAGTATCCTTCGCACGACGGGACCATGGTGCCGTTGACCGTGGTGCGCAAACGGTCGTTGGTCGGCACGGCTGCGCCAACTTTGCTTTACGGTTATGGCGGGTTCGATATTGCGCTCAACCCCAGTTATTCGCCATGGCGCATGGCCTGGCTCGAGGCGGGCGGCGTGTTGGCGGTGGCGGCGGTGCGCGGCGGGGGCGAGCTTGGCCCGGCGTGGTACGAGGCAGGGCGCGGCCGCCGCAAACAGAACAGTTTCGACGATTTCATCGCGGCGGGCGAATACCTGGTTCGTTCCGGCATTGCCCGGCGCGACGGGCTGGCCGCGCAAGGCGGGTCAAACGGCGGAATGATGGTCGCCGCCGTGATCAACCAGCGCCCCGACCTGTTTGTCGCCGCCAATCCCGATGTCGGGGTCATGGACATGTTGCGCTTTGACCGGTTTACGCAAGGCCGGTCGTGGATCGCCGACTATGGCGATCCGCATCGCGAAGACGACTGGCGCACGCTGCGCGCCTATTCGCCTTATCACAATATCCGTGATGGCCACGCCTATCCGGCGATATTGGTCACGACCGCCGATACCGACGATCGTGTGGTCCCCGCGCACAGCTTCAAATATGTCGCCGCGTTGCAGGCGGCCGCGATCGGCGAACGGCCCCGCTTGCTGCGCGTCGACAGCGACGCGGGGCATGGCGCGGGAAAGCCGTTGGACAAGACGATCGCCGGGGGTGCCGATGTCATGGCCTTTCTGGCCAACTGGACCGGCCTGACGCCCTGAACGCCGTAAAAAAGTGCGGGGATGGTCGAAACACGGCACGCCTTGCAGACGGTTCGACCATGTCTGCGCTTGCGGCATGGCGGCGGGCTGATTATCGCAGGTTCACACTATCATGTAAGGATTGCCGCGATGACGACCTTTGAAGATCGCGAACGCGCCGAAGAGGCCAAGTTTGCCCACGACGAGGAAATGCTGTTTCGCATTCAGGCCCGCCGCAACAAGCTGTTGGGCAATTGGGCGGCGGAACGCATGGGGCTCGATGCCGCCGAGACGGAGGCCTATGCGCGCTCGGTGGTTCAGGCCGAATTCGAAGATGCCGGCGACGAGGAAGTGATTCGCAAAGTGCATGGCGATCTCCTGCTGGCAGGGGCCGAAGTGGGCGAAGCAGAAGTGCGCAAGGCGCTCGAAGCCAAAACGGTCGAGGCGCGGCGGCAAATGATGGGCGACGTCTGATGGCGATGGCCGCCGACGACATCGCCACGATGATCCGTGCGGCGCTGCCCGATGCCGAGGTCACGATCACCGATCTGGCCGGCGATGGCGATCATTATGCCGCGCATGTCGTTTCTGCCGCATTTCAGGGCATGAGCCGGGTGGCCCAGCACAAGGCGGTCTATGCCGCCTTGGGCGGGCGCATGGGCGGCGCCTTGCACGCCTTGCAATTGACCACTGCCGTGCCCATTTCGGGCGTGTGATTCGTATTGTCCTGAAAGGACCGCCAAGACCCATGTCGCAGACCGCCAGCACCGCCGAACGCCTTACCGAAATTGTCCAGGGCAATGATGTGGTCCTGTTCATGAAAGGCACGCCGTTGTTCCCGCAATGCGGGTTTTCGAGCCGGGCAGTGGCCATTCTCGAACGGTTGGGGGTCGAATACGCGACTGTCGACGTGTTGCAGGACATGGAGATCCGCCAGGCGATCAAGGCCTTTTCCGATTGGCCGACGATCCCCCAGCTTTATGTAAAGGGCGAATTCGTCGGCGGGTCGGACATCATGATGGAAATGTTCGAAGCCGGCGAGCTTGAGCAGCTGGTGACCGAAGCGGGCGTCGCGCGAGCCTGAAGCGATTTGCCGCGAGAGCGGCAGGGCCTTGCCGCCCGGCCCGCTTTGCGCGCACTCCTTCCACGTACAAAGTGAAACGCGGCCCCCGCTATGGCAGGGGCCGCGTTTTCATTTGGGGACGTTGATGCTCCGGGGACGGGGCCTTTTGGGGGACACGACAATCGGGGGGGGCACGATAATCGGGGAACTGAGCTCGGGGTACTGGGTAATGCCGGGGGGAGACCGGCGGAAATCGGTTAGGGTCGAAAGGCGGAGCCGGGAAACTTGGGGACAGGCTCCGCCTTGTCAATTTGGGGCATCTTAGGGACATACAGGGTAATGCATGACCCGTGCCAAATCGTCTTTGGTGCCGAAAACCGTGCAATTTTTCGCGATCCGCACGAGCACCGATGGGCAGGTGTAAAGCATGCCGACAGTTTCGGAATTCGGTCAGGGCGGCGCATGTCCCCCTTGGCAAGATCGTCCGGGCGTATCATCCTGTTGCCATGACAAGAGCAAGCGATTGGGTAGAGGATGCTCCGCCGGCGCGACCGGCGGCAACCGTGGTGGTGTTTCGACGCAATGCAGACGGCGGGCCGCCGCAACTGCTGTTGCTCGAACGGTCGGGGGCGATGGCTTTTGCCGGCGGTGCCACGGTCTTTCCGGGGGGGGCGGTTGATCCCGCCGATCGTGCCTTGGCCAAATCTCTGCCGGAGGCTGCGGGCCTCGATCCCGACGATGCCGCGGCGCGGATCGCGGCTGTGCGCGAAGCGCTGGAGGAATCCGGGCTTGTCGTGGGTGTAAAGGGAACCGTCACTGCCCCCCGCGCGATCGATGCGCGTCGGCGTCTGCTTGCAGGCGAGACACTGGGGGCAATTCTGGCCGATGAAGGCTGGGCGATCGATTTTGACAGCTTGATCCCCTTTGCGCGCTGGTGGCCCCGCCATCGCGAGATCCGCGTCTATGATACGCGGTTCTATCTGGCCGATGTCGGGACCGGCGCGCTCGATCTGGCCGCCGATGCCACCGAGACGCAGCACTTGTTCTGGGCCACGGCGCAAGAGGCGCTCGATCTGGCGGATGCGGGGCGGATCAAGGTGATCTTTCCGACCCGGCGCAATCTCGAACGACTGGCGCTGTGGCCCGATTTCGCGGCCGTGCGCGACCATGCGCTGGCGACCCCGATCCAGACGATTTCGCCCTGGATGGAAGAGCGCGACGGGGTGCGCTGGCTGGTGATTCCGTCCGACGCGGGTTACCCCGTCGATGGCGAGCCGCTCGATGGCGCAGCGCGCGGCTAGTGACCCGAATCTGAAGTTCGCGTGCCTCAAGCGGGCAGGTGCGGTGCGAATTTCAGATCCACTACACTGGAGCAGTTCAAAACTGCTCGATAATGAAGTGAACCATGCAGGGGCTCTGCCGACACGGTCGCTGCGTGGTAATCCCTATATGCCGAAGCGGGGGTCTTAAGCTGCGTCGCGGTATTTCGCCTCATGTCGAGGTGACGCCATGCCGCAGCGCAAATACCGCTATTTTCCCAAACCCGAAGGCGAAGCACGCAACCAGCCGCGCCCGGTCGGCGAACACGATGGCTTTGTCGCGTCGCCGGTCCACAGAATGCACCAGAATCTCTGGGCTTTTGCGGAAAGTCCGGCAGAGATCCGGGATTCGGCCGTCACGCTCTATCCGGTATGGTTGCGGCTTATTCTGCCGCTGGTCTGCTCCGGCGCGCTGTGGGTGCTGATTTTCTGGGTGCTGGGATACCTGCGCTGATGCGTCGGTCCGGGCGCGATTCCGGCACGTAACGAAGTCCCAATCCAACCGTCCCGGGTCTTTCCTTCGCTGACCTGCGGGCTTGCGCCCTTCATCTTGCGCTTTGTGTGATCGCGCTGTCGCGATCGGCCGAGCAAGAGGGAGACGCCCGTTGCGCCCGCGAATGACCGTCAATGCCGCAGCCCCCCTGCCCGTATCAGAGCAGACACTTCCCCCGAAGGACAGTTCCGATCAGGCTGAGGCGGGCGTGTCGTCGTCGCCGGGCGCGCCCGGTGCGGCGAGGGCCGTTCCGCCAAGGGCCGTGGCGATGCGGGCCATATCGCCGGAGCCCGCAGTTTTGGAAAGTATGGGGGCGGAGGGTACGGGGTCGGATGGTCTGGCGGCCGTTCATCCGGCGCCACAGCACTATCCGGCGACCGATACGCTGCCGGGGATGCTGATGGCCGACGGCATGATCCGGGCGTTGGACATCCTCGGGGCCTTGCTTGCGCTGATGCTGGCCTTTCCGGTCATGGCACTGGTGGCGCTGGCGGTGAAAGTGACAAGCCGGGGCCCCATGCTGTTTGCGCATCGCCGGGTGGGGCGTCATGGGCGGCGCTTTGCCTGCCTGAAGTTTCGCACCATGGCGATCGATGCCGACGCCCAGCTCAAGGCCTTGTTGGACAGTGATCCTTCGGCGCGGGCCGAATGGCAGACCAGTCAGAAGCTGCGGCGTGATCCGAGGATAACTTCGATCGGTCGCTTTTTGCGGCGGACCAGTCTCGATGAATTGCCGCAGTTGTTCAATGTGCTGCGCGGCGACATGAGCCTGGTTGGGCCGCGCCCGATCGTGGAATCGGAAATTCCCCGCTATGGGCGCCACTTTGCGATCTATTGCCGGGTGCGGCCCGGGCTGACCGGGCTGTGGCAGGTCCAGCGCGATGCCGATACGTCCTATCGCCGTCGGGTGGCCTTCGATGTCGCCTTTGCCCGTGGGCGCTCGCTAAGGCTCTATTTGCTGATTCTCGTGCGGACAGTGCCGGCTGTGTTGAGTGGCCGGGGGGCCTGGTGATGGCCGCGCGGGATCGGTGCTATTGTGCGATCAGGCGCGTGGCCGGATTTCGTGGCCCAGAGGCGGATATTGCGGGTCCGGCTCGCGCGCAAGCGGCGCGAAGCCCATGTGTGCGCGCCACTCGGATCATGTAAGACGAGTCTGGTCGGCTCAGAAGTGTATCCACGCAAGCGCCAGCCCCAGCCAGAACACCTGGCTGATGGCAAGTCCGATGATCAGTCCGCGCGCGGCATCGAGCCCGCCGCGTTCGCCCATGGTGTAGGGCGTGTCGCGCGAATTTTCGCTCCAGATAATCTTGTCCACTCGACATCCTCCGTACTATGGCCCCGTAATATGGCGCGCCTTCCATGCGTGACATCTTGACAGTTACTGCGGCTTGATTGCCGAAAGGGGGGGTGTTTCCTCCCGATCCGCTGCCGCCTTGTTTTCGATCACCCGGCAGCAAAGCTGAAGGACTGAGCGAACCTCTTAACGGTCAATCCCGCTGTTACGGGAAAAACGCGTATAAACAGTTAATCGAGCCCCAATACTTTGGCAATCCTGGTACGGCACCTGTTGTCGTGATCCGGGGCTATCCAGTGTCGGTGGCGTAAAACCAAAATGGAGCATTGGTGGAGTACCTGTATTGGCAGGCCGACAATGTCGCAGTGCGGGATGGAGAAAGTCACAGCCGGATGCGGGGTTGCGAAGTCTGCGCCAGGTCTTGTGTGGCGCTGCAGTGTGAGCCGCGGTGCAGCCTGCAGATCGGAGCAGCCACGATTTTTGCGGGTTGTGGCGGGCTTGGTGGGCAGGGCCTTGCCTGACGCCTTCTCCAAAACGGATGCAGTACTTTGGCATGGCGGGTTTCGTTGGAGATCGGTTTTGGGCGCCTGACGCGTGAAAGCCGTGCGGCGACGGTCGCTCGAGTCGCGCTGGCGGCCAATCGGCGGCGTGCGTTCAGATCAGGCGGTTTCAGATCATGGGGGCACATCGTGCGAAATTGCGCGGCGGCCGATGCCTCCATTGCGCAGGCCCGGCTGGAGGCGAATACCGCAATTGACCCGCCCCTGACAATTGGGCCGGTGGCGGTCTTCAGCGGGGGCAAGCGGCTGCCCGGCCGAAGGCGTTTGCAGGCGGCGCGCGAGATCTGTCGGGTGCTTGCCGTGCATCCTGTGCAGTACGCCGTGCATGGCTCGCCCGGCAGCCCTGATCAGGTTTGTGCGCGGCGGGGTAAATTCGCTTCGCGCGCTGCCCCTGAATTTCGACACCGGGAATTTCGACACCGGGAATTTCGACACCGGCGGGATCATGCGCAGGCGAAGGCTTCGCGGAGCCGCCGCTTTCTGCCGCGCCTGGTGGCGCCGGACACGGTCGCGGCGCAGGCGATGGTTGCGCGCACCGGCTGGTCGCAACGCGGCGCCTGACGCGTGGCTCTTGAGGCTGGCAAGTGGCCCGTTTCTGACATTTGCGACCGTGCTGCCCAGATGGCGGGATGCAAATGTCAGAAACAATCGGCTAGCGTCAGGCGTTGTCGCTGCAGAGCGGCGTTGTCCGAAGGTCTGTCAGGCGCTGCCAACCCGGCTCAGGCCAGGCTGGATCGGCACCAATGCGATCCATGCCGGCGGTTTTGCGATTTCCGGATCGAGGCCGGGTTGTGATCCGTTTGGCGTCGCGCGTCAGAAATAGCGTTCGCCAATGCGGATCGTGTCGCCGGGCTGAACCGCGACAGGGGTGCCGCGCAGCGCGACGCTGCCTTCCGCCGGTCCGTTGTCCCGGCGCAGAAAGCCGACGCGGGAATTGGCGCGATACGTAAAGCCGCCGGCCAGTGCGACGGCCTTGTCGACGGTCAGGCCTGACGAATAGGGATACTCGCCCGGCTTGTTGACTTCTCCGAGGATATAGAACGGGCGGAAGTTCAGCACTTCGACGCTGACGCGCGGATCCTGGACATAGCCGCCGTCGAGCCGGTGGGTAATGTCGGCGGTGACTTGCTCGATCGTGTGGTCGGCGACATTGACCGTGCCGATCAGCGGAAACGCGACAGCGCCTGCCGGTGTCACGCTGTATTCGCCGGTCAGCGCCGGTTCGTTGTAAACCGTGATCCGCAGCTTGTCGCCTGCGCCCAGGTGATAGCCGCCAGCCTGTGCCGAGCCGTTTTGTGCTGCGCTGGCCGAGGCGAGCGGCGCGACTCTGCCTTCGCTGCATCCGGAAAGAAACGGCATGATCAAGGCCGCCGTTGCAACCGTAATCGTGAATGTGCGCATGTTATTCCCCATCTATTCCCGCAATAACCTTGAAATGACGGCGAATGCCTGATCGGAAGATGCTTTTCCCGGTGGCGGCCGCTGACCTTGTTTTTATGCCTGTCGCGGAAAAGCTCAATCGGTCGCGCCGTAACGAAAAATCCGGCATGGAGATATTCCCGCGCCGTTTCTGACCGGTCCGAGGGCTGGTCCGGCCTCGCCCCGGTGGGGGTGAAGCGGGACTTTCCGCGCCTTCCTGAGGCAGTTTCCTAAGCGCTTTTCCCGAGTTGTGCCGGTGCGTAGCGCGCGTAACCGTCAGATGTCGGCGCTGCGTCGGCGGGGGGCAGGTCGGGTCTCTGCCGCGGCACGGCGCGCCCCCCTGCCGCCGGACCCGGTAGCCCCGTTTTCCCTCCGCTGCGGATATGCTTCGCCTTTCGCGACGGGCGCGGTCGCCTAGTCTGACTTTCGCAGCTCACGGATGTCCTTTCCCACGGATACGGCATCCCGGGGCACGGCATCACGTAGGGCATCAGACTGGTTTTTTGAAAACCCGTTCGGTTCGCGATCGCGCGGCACATCTGCCGGGCCATCTGTGCCGAATCGTCAGCGAAGGAGCATAAGGGTGAGCACCGCTGTCAACACATTGGACTCGAGCGCCGTCGGTGCGCTTCGCGGCCCGGGCGATGTCCTGCCGGCCTGGCTGGCAGAGCCGCGTGCGGTGCCGGTCGCCGGAAACGACCGCATCGATCTCAAATTCCTGATCGGCATTTTCCGCCGCCGGTCGGGCCTGTTTGTCTCGGTGCTGGGGGGATCGCTTGCAATCGGCGCGATTGTCACTGCGTTGCAGCCGCGGATCTATGTTGCCCATGCCGATGTCACGCTGAGCAACAAGACCGCGATGATCGCGCCGGCAAGCACCAACGATCGCGTGACCGAGCAGCAGGCCCCCACCGACGCCTTTGTCGACACGCAAGTTGCGCAAGTGACGTCGAGCGACAACATGAACGCGGTGATCGACCGTCTGGGGCTGGACAAGGATCCGCACATCATCGCCGAGGCCGGGCGCGGCGCGGCGCGCCTCGCGACGATCGACTATCTGCGCAAGCATCTCAATGTGCAGCGCATCGGCTCGACTTATGACATCGGCATCACGTATGACAGCCGCAGCGCCGATCAGGCGGCCAAAGTGGCCAATGCCTTTGCCGAACAGTTCACGCGCGGCGCGCTCGATGCCAAGCGCGACGGTGCGCGCCAGACCACCGGGATGATCGCTGCGCGGCTCGATCAACTGCGCAGCCAGGCGCTGGCCGACAGTGCCGCCGAACAGAACTATCGCATCGCGCACAACTTGCTCAGCACCAACCAGGGCACGCTGACCGAGCAGGAAATCTCTGCCTACAATCAGGAACTGGCGCGCGCTCGCGCCGAACAGGCCGAAGATGCGGCGCGGCTCGATGCGGCGCGGCACCAGCAGGCCGGTGCGGCCAACGGCGGCAATGTGGGTGAAACGCTCGCCTCGCCCGCGATTGCCGCGCTGCGTGCGCAACAGGCGACGGCGGCCGGCGAACTGGCCTCGCTCCAGGCACGCTATGGCAGCCTCCATCCCGATGTGATCAAGGCGCGCGCCACGCTGCGTGCGCTCGACGAACAGGTCGCCGGCGAAACCCGGCGCGTGATCGCCGGGCTTGAGGCCAAGGCGCAAGCTTCGGACCAGCGGCTGGCCTCGCTGTCGGGCTCTCTGACACAGTCGCGCGGCGCGCTGGCGATCAGCAATTCGGCCAAGACCGGGTTGCAGGATCTGGAAAAGCGGGCCGAAACGTCGAACGCGCTCTACGAAAGCTACCTCAACCGTTACAAGGAACTGACCGCGCGCGAAGGCACCGAACAGGCCGACGCCGAGATGCTGCATCCGGCCTCGGTGCCGCTCGTGCCCGACAGCCCGCATGTCCTGATAAACCTGATCCTGTCGTTTGCAGTCGGGCTGGGGCTGGGGGTCGCCGCCGCGTTCCTGGCCGAGCTGAACTATAGCGGGATCACCACCGGCGATGACATCGAACAACGGCTTGGCGTGCGCTACCTCGGCTCGATCCCGTCGCTGGGCTCGGTCATGGTGCGCGGCCGCAAGGCCAGTCCGACCGAGGCGCTGATCGAAAGCCCGCGCTCGGCCTTTGCCGAAAGCTTCCGCTCGCTGCGCGCTTCGATCGCGATGAACACGACCAACGCCAAAGTCATCGCGATCACCTCGTCGCTGCCCGATGAAGGCAAGACCACCACCTCGATCTGCCTTGCTCGCTCGATGGCGGCTTCGGGCGACCGCGTGCTGCTGATCGATTGCGACTTGCGCCGGCAGGGGGTCAGCGAATTCGTGCCCGATCGCGAAGGGCGCCCCGGATTGATCGAAGTGCTGCGCGGTGAAGTCGAACTCGATGCGGCCATCTCGGTCGATCCGGCAACCGGGCTCGCGATCTTGCCGGTTTCGCGCGACACGACCGACGCGCCGGAGCTGTTGACCGGGGACGAGATGGATCGCCTGCTCGAAACGGCGCGTGCGAAGTATCACGCGGTGATCATCGATACCGCGCCGGTGCTGCCGATTGCCGATGCGCGGCTGGTGCTGGGCAAGGCCGACGCCTCGGTCTTCGTGGTCCGCTGGCGCAAGACGCCCGACAGCGCGCTGCGGGCGGCGCTGCGCCTGCTGCCGGGTAACCGGGTGCAACTGGCAGGCGTCGCGCTGACTCGGGTCGACATGCGCAAACAGGCGCGGTTCGGCTATGGCGAAGATGCCTTCTACCACAGCTATCGTCGCTATTATTCCTGATCGATCATGGCGGACAGGAGGCATGCTTCCTGCTCGCCAGACCCGGTTGCCCGGCCTGATGCCGGGGCCGGGACGGACGCCGGCAGCGGTTGGTCACGGGCTTCATCGCTCATCCATTTGCGGGCCACCGCCGCCATCGCCCGCTTTCTTTTTAGCCTGCGCCTTCAATCCGCATCGGGTGGACGATCGGCCAGAGACCTCCGGGCTTCTGCGCACCGATCATGTCAGCCACCCTTGTGCGCGGGCACCTCTTACCGGGATTTCGGTCATGCAACTGACAATCATCGGCGCCATCCAGATTCTTGTCGGCCTGGCCCTGTTTCTGGCCGGCAGTGTCGAGGCGATGTTTGCCTTCCTGTTGGTCACCACGCTGTTTGCCGGTTCTGCGGCGATCGTGCTGGGCTCGCTCGGATCGGGGTCGTCGATCCCGCCGCTCGATTTCGCGCTGCTGTTCATGGCCATGCGCCTGCTCGTGCCTGGGTCGGGCCAGCTTCGCGCCACGGCGCGCGCGGTCGAAGCCAATGTCTGGCTGCTGGTGTTTGTCGCCTATGGCGTGATCATGGCCTATATCGGGCCGCGGCTGTTTGGCGGGCGGTTCGATTTTGCCCCGCTGCGCGCCGAAAGCGCGGCGACCTATACCAGTCGGCTCAGCTTTCTGCTGGCAACGCGGCCATTCGGACCCTCGGCGCAGAATCTGACCTCGTCGGTCTATCTGATGGGCACGCTGGCGGCGGCGGTCGTGGCGCATGTCGCGTGCAAGGCGCCGAAGGGCCGGATTACCCTGGTGCGCACGATGGCGGTTGTCGGCCTGATCCATTGTGCGGTCGGGTTTCTGTCGGTGCTCGGCAAGGGCACTGCGATCGATCTCGCGCTCGGCTTTTTCCGCAACGGCAGCTATGCTCAGCTTGACCAGCAGATCGACGGCATGGCGCGGATGTCGGGGATTTCGCCCGAGCCGTCGAGCTATGCCGCCTATGGCGCGATCTGGTTCGTGTTTCTGGCCGAATGCTGGCTGCGCCGGGTGGAGCCGGTGTTGACCGGGGCGGCGGCGCTGTGCCTTGGGGCGGCTCTGCTCGCCAGCACGTCGGCCACGGCCTATGTTGCCCTTGCCGTCTGGTTTGGCCTGCTGGTCTTGCGCAGTCTGGTCATTCCCGGGGCGATGCCGGCGGATCGCGCGCTCTGGCTCGGCGCCTTGGTGATCGGCGCGGTCGTGGCTTGCGGGCTCGTGCTGATCTGGCAGCCGCAACTGGTCGAACGGATCATGACGTTTGCGCAGCATTTGCTGTTCGACAAGATGTCTTCGGAATCGGGGATTCAGCGCCGGTTCTGGGCCATGCAGGGGTATCAGGCCTTTGTCGGAACCTGGGGTATCGGCGTCGGGCCGGGCAGCTTCCGCTCGTCGAGCCTGTTTACGGCGGTGCTCGGCTGTGTCGGGGTGATCGGCGCGGTTTCGCTCGCCGCGCATTGCCTGACCGCGTTCAAGCCGCTGCGCTGGTCGACCTATGTCCCCATCGCCGACCCGGACCTGGCGGTGGCGGGGGCTTGTGCCTGGGCCATGCTGATGGCGATCGTGATTGCCGGCGTGACGGCGCCCAATTGCGATCCGGGCAGCGATTTTGCCTTGCTCAGCGGTGCGGCGCTGGCGCTGCGCAGCCGCAGCGCGCGCGGCGTCGGCCGGTCAGTGCTCGATTTGTCGCCGGTCGCCACGCTGGCGACAGTTTGATCCCTGCCGGCTGATCAGGGCGGGCGGTTTTGCGCCGGTGCTCGGGTCGAGACTCACGGCATTGCGTCTTTCAAGGAATTATCATGCGACTGCCCGGATTGCGCCTTGCGCTGTGCCTGCTCCTGCCAAGCCTTGGCGCAATGGCCCCAGCCAGTGCCCGCCCCGAACGGGATCAGCTCGACATGTGCGGGATGACCCCCAGTTTCTTTGAGGATTTTGCCGACTTTCGCGTGGTTGCGCGCGATCTGGGCGGCAAGGATGTCGGGGGTAAAGCGGCCGGGGGGAAAGACTTCGCGGGCAAGGCGAACTGGATCGCCCATACCCCGTGGAATGGCGATTTCGGCGATGCGCGCTTTGCCGATCCCGGGCCCGATGGTCCGTTTGCAGTCGACCATGGCCTGTTGCACATCACCGCGCGCAAAATGGCCAATGGTCGCTGGCAATCGGGGCTGATTGCGGCGGGCGACGGCGCGGGGCACGGCCATGGCGAACGCTATGGCTATTTCGAGGCGCGCATGAAAATGCCGCCGGGGCCGGGCACCTGGCCCGCGTTCTGGCTTGCCAGTTTGCGCCCTCAGGGGGACAAACGCCCCTCGCTCGAACTCGACGTGATCGAATATTACGGCCAGTTTCCAGAGACCTATCACACGTCATTGCATCTGTGGACGCATGACAAGGTGACCGAACTTCATGGCGGATCGACGGTTTCCGTCCGTCCCGACAGCCTGGTCACCGCATTCCACGACTATGGCATCAAGGTGACCCCGCAAACGATCGGCTATTATCTCGATCGGCGGCTGGTGTGGCAGACCGATACGCCCAAGAGCCATGTCTTTCCCTTGATTCCGCTGGTCAATCTGGCGCTGGGGTCGGGGTATTCGATCGAAAATACGCCAAACCCATCGGTGCTCGATGTGAAATATGTCCATGTCTATGCCTATCGCCCCGGCGGGCATTGTGGTTGATCGCGCGCACGCGGTTTGCGGCGCGGCGAAGCGGGCATGACGGTGCAGGCTGTGTCCGAAGATCATGGCGGGCAAGTAGGGCAGCGCGCCGCGAAAGGCGCCATGCTTCTGATCGGATCGCGGCTGGTGTCGCGTTTGTTCGATTTTGCGGCCCTGCTCGTGCTGGCGCGGTTGTTGACTCCGCCCGATTTCGGGCTCGTGGCGATTGCCATGTCGCTGATGCAGGTGATCGAGGCGGTCTTCGAGCTGCCCGTGGCGCAAGTCGTGGTGCGGGCGCAGGAACCCGACCGGGCGATGCTCGATACGGCCTTCACGCTCAGCCTGATCCGGGGGCTTGCGCTTGCCGTGGTCATGGCGCTGATCGCCTGGCCTGCGGCGCTGTTCTTTCGTCAGCCGGGGCTGGCCGCGCTGATCCTCGTGCTCAGCCTGTCGCCGTTCATGCGCGGGATGCTCAGTCCGGGGCTGGCGTTCTATTCGCGCGCGCTCAACTTTCATCAGGATGTCGCGATCGAACTGGCGGGCAAGTTTGCGGCGCTGATCGTTGCGGTGATCGCGGCGCTGGTCTTGCGCAATTACTGGGCGATCGTGGCGGGCACGGTCACCGGGCCGCTGGTCATGATGATCGTTTCATACCTGATCGCGCCGATGGTGCCCCGGCTGAGCCTGGCGCGCTGGCGCGAATTCATGGGGATTCTCGGCTGGGTTTCCGCATCGCAGATCATCAGCGCGCTCAATTGGCAATTTGACCGCCTGATTCTCAGTCGCTTTGTCTCGCCCGCCTCGCTCGGAGCGTTCAGCATGGCGAGCGACCTCGCCAACTTGCCCAATCAGATCATCCTCGTGCCGCTGTGGCGCCCGCTGATGTCGGCTTTTTCGGTGATCAATCGCAAGGGGGAGGCGCCGCGCGACAAAGTGCTGGCGACGTGTGCCATCCTGATTGCGCTGCTCTTGCCGGTGTGTATCCTCGCCAGCCTGCTGGCGCGACCGCTGGTGATCATGGTGCTCGGGCAAAAATGGGCGGTTTCAGCCGATTACCTGCAATACCTCGTGGTGTTGATCATCCCGGTTTTTGTCACTCCGGTCACCTCGGCGCTGCTTATGGCGCAAGGGCGCACGCGGTTGACCTGGTGGATCAATTTTGCCGAAATGGTGATCAAGCTGCCCGCTGCGCTGATCCTGATTTTGCGGTTCGGGCTTTATGGTGCGATCATGGCGCGTGCGCTGGCGGTGGTGCTGGTCTTTGCGATCACGGTGGTCGTGCTCGGGCGCGTGGCGCGGCTGTCGCGGGCCGATCTGTGGCGTCAGGCCTGGCGCCCGCTGGCCGCCGCGATGGCGCTGGCTGCGGTGGTCATGGTGTTGCGCGCCCGGTTTGGGCAAGCGGGGCAGGGGGCGTTGTGGGGCGCGCCGTGGCAAGTCATGGCGATTGCCACGGGCGCGGTCGGGCTGCTTGCCTATGGGATCGTGCTGCTGGCGCTCGATTTTGCCCCCTTGCGCAAGGCGCTGCGCCGGATGGAACGTTTGGCCTGATCGCCAGAACACGTTGTCGCACAACAATTTGCTCGTGGTTCTTCGCGGCCCACGCTAACCTCGCAAGGCACAGGCTGGCAAAGGGACGAGACGATGACGGGCATGGCACGAATGGCAGGCACGGGGCTCCTTGCGCTGCTCTCCGGCGCGGCGAATGCCCAATCGACCGTACAGGCGACTGCGCAGGGCGATGTATCCGTCACGATCTACAACAACGATCTCGCGCTGATCGAGGACGTGCGGCGGATCGATCCGGGCAAAGGCGAGGTGGAACTGGCCTTTCCCGATGTCTCGGCGGCGATTCAGCCTGAAACGGTAACGCTGACCGTGCCCGAGGCGACGATCCTCGAACAGAATTTCGATTATGACCTGCTGTCGCCGACGCGCCTGCTCGACAAGTCGGTGGGCCAGTCGGTCACCTTGATGCACACCAATCCGACGACCGGCGTCGATAGCGGCGAACCGGCCAAAGTGCTGGCCAACAATGACGGCACGTTGATCGAGGTCGGCGGGCATATCGAAGTGTTGGGCGACATCGGCCATTCGCGGCTGGTCTTTCCCGGATTGCCGCCGGGGCTGAAGGCGCGACCGACGCTCTCGGTGCGGCTCGATTCGGCGCATTCGGGCGCCCGCCCGGTCACGCTCAGCTATCTCAGTCACGGTTTTTCGTGGAAGGCGGACTATGTCGCGCTGTTCGATCAGACGGGCAGCACGGACGGGGCGGGCCATATCGACGTGCAGGGCTGGATCACGCTGAACAACACCACCGGGACCAGCTTTGACCGGGCGCATGTCCTGCTCGTGGCGGGCGAAGTCGCCAATACGCTGGGGGACAGCGAAAATGTGCCCAACCGCCGGTTCATGCCGCGCGCGCCGAAAATGGAAGTCGCGGGCACCGAAGCGAGCGGGCGCGAACGGCTGGGCGATTTCTATGTCTACCCCATTGCCGGGCGCACCACGCTCGCCAATGCGCAGCAGAAACAGGTTTCGTTTCTCGATGTGAAAGGCGCCCCGGCGCGCAAGATCTATCGCTATCGCAATGACTGGATGGGCAATGCCGCCGACCCGCAGAGCGCGCAAAGCGTGATCCGCTTTTCCACCGGGGCAAAGGACGGCGTCGGCGATGCGCTGCCCGCCGGGATGGTGCGCGTCTATATGCGCGATGCGCGCGGGCAGCCGCAGTTCATCGGCGAACAGGCGATCGAACACACGCCGATGGGATCGATGCTCGCGCTGCCCACGGGCGAGGCCTTCGACGTCAAGGTTCAGCCGACGCTGATCAAGCGCGCGAAGATCGACGCGGGCGAATGGGAGCAGGTCGCACGCTGGCGCGTGACCGGCGAGGGCAAGGCGCCCAAAATTGCGACAGTCGATACGGCGGTGACGCATTGGCAGACGACGATGCAATATCGTGTCACCAATGCGCAGGCCCGGCCGATCACTGTCGAAGTCGCGCAAGCCGGGCTCGATACCGGCTGGCATGATACCCGCGTGCCGCAGGAAAGCCTGCCCGGCGAACAGCGCACGCTTGACGAACGCGTCTGGCAAGTGCCGGTGCCCGCGCAAGGCGAAACCGTGCTGACCGTCACGTTCGACACGCGCAACTGATCGCCGTGGCTCGTTGTGCGCGCCTGTTCTGGGCCGGGCTCCTGCTGCTTCCCGTCCGCGCGGCGGGCGCAGAGGCGGCGGGCGGGGAGGCGGTGGGCGGGGAGGCGGGGGCCGGGGAGGCGGGGGGCGTCGCGGCCTCGACGCCGCTCGAGACCAGTGTCACGATCTATCGCGCACCTGACGATCGGTTCGGTGCTGCGGCGACCGATGGGCGTGATCCGCCGCGCTGGTTGCAGGGCTATGCGCTGATCAGCGAGGTGCGCGACATCGATCTGCCCGCCGGGCCGGCGGTCATCCGCTTCCCCGGCGTCGCGGCGGGGATGCTGGCGGAAAGCGTCATCGTGTCGGGGCTGCCCGTCGGCGTGCGAGAAAAGAACGTCGATGCGCTGGCGCTTTCGCCGCGCCATCTTTATGCGGGATGGTTCGGGCGCCCGGTCACTTTGCGGCGGCATGACCCGGCCACCGGCAAGACCCGCGAAGAGCGCGCGGTGATCCGTTCGGCCCCCGACGGCGCGGCGATTGTCGAGACTGATCATGGCTTTGAAGCGATGACTTGCGGCCCATTCTCGGATTCGATCGTTTATCCAGACGTGCCCGAGGGGCTGTTTGCCTCGCCCACGCTGTCGATCGCGACCGATGCCCCGGCGCCCGCGCATGTGCGGGTGCGGCTGGCCTATCTCGCGTGGGACTATGACTGGCGCGCCGACTATGTGCTGAAGCTCGCGCCCGACCTGCGGCACGCCACGTTGAGCGCCTGGGTCACGCTGGCGAGCGCGGATGTCACCAGCTTTCCCCACACCATGGCGGCGGTCGTCGCGGGCAAGCCCCATTTTTCGGAGACGCGCGATCGGCGTGATGATGACGGCGACCTGACGTATCAGTGTTTTCCGCGCGCGACGCCGTCACCGCCGATGGTTGCTCCGCCGCCGCCCGTCATGGCGATGGCGGTGCCGGCCCCCATGGCGAGGGCGGAGATCATGGTGACGGCGATGCGCAAGGCGGTCGTGGCCGAGGCGGAAGATCTTGGCGATCTGAAGCTCTATCGCCTGCCGCTGCCGACGACGGTTGCGGCGCGCGGCCAGAAACAGGTCGCGCTGTTCGAGCCGCGCGCGATTGCGGTCGAAGTGCTGCATACGGTCGCGCTCGACACATTGATCGGTCAGGGCCCGGCGCGGTTGATGGTGCGCACACGCAACCGGAAGGCCGAGGGGCTGGGTCTTGCGCTGCCCGGCGGGCGGGTGCGCGTGCTGCTGGATCGGGGAACGGGTGCGCTGGTGGTCGGCGAGGGCGCGCTCGACGATCGCGCGCTCGGCGACCGGGTGGACATCGGCACGGCCCAGACGCCGCAAGTGACCGTGCGGCAGGTCGTCACGCAAAGGCGCAAGGACGGGCGCATGATGGCCGTCACGGTCAGCAATGCCAATCCTTTTGCGATCCGCTTCGAAGGGACGTTCAGGCAGACGCCATCGGCGGCGATCCACGATTCCTCTGCGCCGCTTGGCCTGCAGGACGGGCATCGCGTCTGGGCCCTGGCGGTTCCCGCGCACGGCCGCGTCACGCTGCATTATCGCCTGACAGACGACTGATCGTGCGGTTCACGTCCCGCTAAACATTGCCGCGCTATCATCCGGATCGGGGCCGATTGCTGGATGGTGTGGGTATGATCGGGACACGCGTCCTTGCTGCCGGATTGGTTCTGTGCGCCTCGGTCGCCCATGCGGCGGATGCCCCGCCGCGGCTGGTGATGGCCGAGCGGTTGAGCTGGGGACCGCGCGGCGATGAACCCGCGCCGACGGCGGGCGATCCGGTTGCCGCGCTGGCCGTGCCGATCGATGCGCCCCTGCCGCCCGCCGCTGCGCAGGCGATTGCGCAAATGCGGATCAGTCGTCAGCCGATGGCGCAGATCGTCATGGACATGACCGAGCGGCGCCGCGCGATCGCCGCGATGGCCGACCCCGATGCCAAAGCCGCCGCCGACAAGCAGTGGCAGGCCGATATGGCCGATCTCTACCGCGAGGCGACGACGCGCGCGATTGTGCGCGCGCTCTATTCCCCGGCGCAATTGGGCGAACAGCTTACCTGGTTCTGGGCCAACCATTTCAGCGTGCATGGCCAAAAGCGCGAGATTCGCGCGATGCTCGGCGGGTGGGACGATGCCTTGCGCAGCCATGCCCTGGGCCGTTTTCGCGATCTTCTGGCCGCGACGGTGACCCAGCCCGCGATGCTGCAATATCTCGACAACGATCAGAACGCCGCCGGGCATATCAACGAAAACTATGCCCGCGAAATCATGGAGCTGCACACGCTCGGCGTCGGATCGGGCTATAGCCAGAAAGACGTGCAGGAACTGGCGCGCATCCTGACCGGCGTCGGGCTGCGGCTGACTCCGGATGCGCCGCGCCTGCCGCCGGACAAGGCCGCGCTTTATATCCGCGACGGGCTGTTCGAATTCAATCCGGCGCGGCATGATTTCGGCGACAAGGTACTGCTCGGCCAGACCATTCACGGCTCCGGCTGGGGCGAAGTGGCGCAGGCAATCCGCATTCTGGCCGATGCCCCGGCGACGCGCGCGCATGTTTCGCGCAAGCTGGCGCTGTTTCTGCTCGGCCATGATCCGTCGCCCGCGCTGGTCGATGCGATGGGGGCCGAATGGCAGGCGAGCGACGGCACGATCGTGCGCGTCGTCGCAGTGGTCTTGCGCTCCGATGAATTTCGCGCCTCGCTGGGGCAGGGGTTCAAGGATCCGATGCATTATGTCCTTTCGGCCGTGCGCTATGCCTATGGCGGGCGGGTGATCCGCAATGCCGATCCGATCCTGAACTGGCTGCGCCGCATGGATGAGGCGCCATATGGCCGCGAAACGCCCGACGGCTGGCCGCTTGACGCTGCGGCCTGGACGGGACCGGGGCAGATGGAAACGCGCTTTGAAATCGCCAAGGCGATCGGCAACGGCTCGGCGGGGCTGTTCAAGGCGCGAGAGCCGGGCGGGGCGGACGAACCGGCCTTTCCCCAATTGCAGAATGCGCTGTGGTTTGCCGGGTTTGACCGCACCATCGGCGCGCAGACCCGCGCCGTGCTCGACCGTGCGGTATCCTCGCCGCAGTGGAACATGCTGCTGCTGGCCAGCCCCGAATTCATGCGGCGATGAAGGAGGACCGATGATGCTTGATCGTCGCACCATGTTGGCCGGTGGCGTCGGACTTTCGCTGCTGGGGGGCAGGGCCATCGCCGCGCCTGCCGCATCGGGCACGCGGTTCCTGCTCGTGTTTCTGCGCGGGGCTTATGACGCGGCCAATGTGATCGCGCCGACCGGCAATGCCTTTTACCATCAGGCCCGCCCGACGATCGCGCTTGCGGCGCCCGATCCGGCCAATCCGCAGGCGGCCTTGCCGCTCGATGCCGACTGGAGCCTGCATCCAGCCTTGCGCGACAGCATGGCCCCGCTGTGGGCGGCGCGGCAGATCGCCTTTGTCCCGTTCGTGGGGACCGACGACATGAGCCGCAGCCATTTCGAGACGCAGGACACCATCGAGATGGGCCAGCCCGTTCAGGCTTCACGCCGCTATGGCTCGGGTTTCATGGGGCGGCTGGCCGATGTGCTCGGTACAGACGGAAAGCGCGCGATCGCTTTTTCGGACACTTTGCCGCTGATCATGCGCGGCGGGCCGATGATCCCCAATCTGGCGCTTGGCGGCAATGGCAAGCCGCCGATCGACGACGCCGAAACCGCGATGATCGCCGCGATGTATCGCGGGCAGCGGCTGGGCGGGATCGATCTCGATGCGGCGGTCCATGCCGGTTTTTCTGCGCGCGACACGGTCTGGCATACGATCGAGGAAGACATGCGCAGCAGCGGGCGCGGCGCGATCGCCGCGCGCGGGTTCGAAGCGGCGGCGCAGCGCATCGGGCTGGTCATGCGCGACACATACAACCTCGCCTTTGTCGATGTCGGCGGGTGGGATACGCACGTCAATCAGGGTGGCGCGCAAGGGCAACTGGCGGGGCGGGTCGGCGAACTGGGGCGCGGGCTTGCCGCTTATGCCGCCGCGCTCGGCCCCGAGGCCTGGCGGCAGAGCGTGGTCGTGGTGCTTTCCGAATTTGGCCGCACATTCCGCGAAAACGGCAATCGCGGCACCGACCATGGCCATGGCAGCATCTATTGGGTTCTGGGCGGCGGCGTCGCGGGCGGGCGCATGGTCGGTCCGCAAGTGCGCCTGGCCCCCGAAACCCTGAACCAGGGTCGCGATTTGCCGGTCCTGACCGACTATCGCGCGCTGATCGGGGGGCTGTGGCAGCGGCAATACGGGCTGAACAAGGCGCAACTGGCGACGATTTTTCCGGGCGTGGCCCCGGCGCGGTTCGATCTGATCTGACCGATTGTAAAGGGTTTTCATCGTTCCCGATCGGGAGTACCGCGCCCGCGATCCCCTTTTTCCTGCGAGCGCGCCGATGATGTCACCCTTGCTGTTTCACTTTGGCGTGCTGTTGGTCGGCGCGGTCTGGGCGGGTGCGCAAAATCAGTTGGCGGGCGGCGGCTCGTTCATCACTTTGCCGGTGCTGATGCTGACCGGGATGGACGCCCGCGCGGCCAATATCACCTCGACCGTGGCGCTGTTTCCGGGGCAGGTGACGGGCGGCTGGCTCGGTCGGGCGCATGCTTCGGGTACGGCGAGCCTGTCGTTGCGCGCGCTTACCGTGATCAGCCTGATCGGCGGGGTTCTCGGCGCGGTTCTGCTGCTTTTGACGCCGTCGCAGGTCTTTGCCCGCATGGTGCCGTGGCTGGTGCTGTTTGCCACCGCCGCCTTTGCCTGGGGCTCGTTCTTTCGCAAGGCGCCGCACGAAGGCGGCGGCGCGCGCCCGCTCGGGCCGGTGTCGGCGGGCGCGGTGCAGATGGGGATCGCGATCTATGGCGGCTATTTCGGCGGGGGCATCGGTTTCCTGATGATGGCCGCGCTGGCGCTCAGCGGCGTGCCGGTGCGCGCGGCGGCTTCGACCAAGAACATGCTGGCCGGGGTGATGAATTTTACCGCCGTGCTGATTTTCCTCGTGTCGGGCGAAGTGCGCTGGCTGGCGATGACGGTCGCCATGGTCGGCGCGCTCGCCGGCAGCTGGCTTGGCGCACACATGCTGCGCCGCGTGAATGAACGCGCGCTGCGCTTTGTCGTCGTCGGCATCGGTATCGCCTTGACCATCGGGCTGTTCCATGGCGGGTTCTGACCCATCCGCCTTCGGCTGGTAACCAGCGCGCGTACACGAGAGGCGCTTCGCCATGCATCACGTTGACATCGTTGCGCTCGGGCTGTTGCTGTTCATCGCCTGTCTGGTGGCGATCGTGTGCCGTCGGCTGGGACAGCCTTATGCCATCGGTCTGGTGATTGCGGGGGTGGGGCTCAGCCTGTCGGGGTACAAGAGCGGCATCGAGCTGACCCCGCAGCTGGTGTTTACCGTACTTTTGCCGCCGCTGGTGTTCGAAGCGGCGATGCATCTCGGCTGGGCGCAGTTTCGCCGCGAGAGCGCGTTGGTCTTGTCGCTGGCGTTTGGCGGCACGTTGCTGTCGGCGCTGGTGGTGGCCTTGTGCATGCATTTGGCGGCAGGATGGGGCTGGCCGGCTTCGCTGTTGTTCGGCAGCCTGATCGCGGCGACCGACCCGGTTTCGGTGATCGCGATGATGAAGGATCAGGCCGCGCCGCAACGGCTGCGCTTTCTGATGGAGGCCGAAAGCCTGGTCAACGACGGTGCGGCGGCGGTGCTGTTTGCCCTGGTCGCCGCATGGATCGCGGGCTCGGCGGTCGGGCCCGGCCCCATCGCGCTCGCGCTGATCATGACTGTGGGCGGCGGGGTTCTGCTCGGGCTGGCGGTGGGGGGCGCGATGATGATGGTCGCGGGACGGTCGGGGGATCATCTTGTCGAAATCACGCTGACCATGCTGGCGGCCTATGGCGCATTCCTGCTGGCCGAGGAGCTGCATGTCTCGGGCGTACTGGCGACGCTGTCGGCGGGCATGCTGGTGGGCAATTGGGGCAAGGGGCGCATGCTGACCGAGGCGGGCGGTGTTGCCGTGGTCCGGTTCTGGGATTTCGCGGCGTTCCTGGCCAATTCGGTGGTGTTCCTTCTGATCGGTTGTCGCGAAGGGGCGCAGCCGCTCGGTTCGTACTGGCTCCCGGCGGTGATCGGAACGGCGGCGGTGCTGATCGGGCGCGCGGCGGCGATCTATCCGATTGCCCGGCTGTTCCGGAACAGCCGTCTGGCGGTCGACCGCCTGACGCAACACATCCTGTTCTGGGGTGGATTGCGCGGCGCGCTGGCACTGGCGCTGGCCCTGGGCGCGCCGGTCAGCCTGCCCGAGCATGACGCGCTGGTCGGCGTGGCCTTTGCCGTTGTCGCCTTTTCGATCTTTGTTCAGGGGCTGACCGTGCCGTTCTTGCTGAAACGAAGCGTCGGCACCTGACCTGGGGCGCGTTCAAGGCCGTTGCCAGCCGGGGCGGGCGGTGCGAGGGTGCGGTTCACTCTCTCATGAAAGCCTGCCGCCATGCTGATCCGCGCTGGATATGACATCGGTTTTGCGTCGCAACAGGCGGTGCCGATGCTCGCCAACCTGAGCGTCCATGCCTCTCGCAACAAGGATTTGCGCACCGCACAGCGCATTTTCACCGCCCCCGATGTGCCGATTTACGACTATGTCGACAGCTTCGGCAATATCTGCAGCCGGTTTACCATGCCGCCCGGCGGGATCACCATTTCGTGCGGTTTCGTGATCGAGGACAGCTTTGAGCCCGACGCTGTCGTGCCCCATGCGCGGGCCGTGCCGCTGGCCGAATTGCCCGACGAAGTGCTGATGTATCTTCTCGCCAGTCGCTATTGCGAAACCGACCGGCTGACCCAGATCGCGTGGGACTTGTTCGGGACCGTACAACCGGGCTGGGGCATGGTGCAGGCGATCGTGACTTTTGTTCATGAACGCATCCGCTTTGACTATCTGGCCGCGCGCCCGACCAAGACCGCGTGGGACGTGTTTCACGAACAAGTCGGCGTGTGCCGCGATTATGCGCATCTGGCGATCGCGCTGTGCCGCTGCATGAACATCCCGGCGCGCTATTGCACCGGCTATCTCGGCGACATGGATTTGCCGGCGGTTGTCGGCGACATGGACTTTTCCGCCTGGTTCGAAGTCTGGCTCGAAGGGCGCTGGTATGTGTTCGACGCAAGGCACAATTTCCCCCGGCGCGGGCGTATCCTGATGGCGCGGGGGCGCGATGCCGCCGATGCCGCGCTGGTCACCACGTTCGGGCCGGTTACGCTGACCCGCTTTGAAATCTATACCGATGAAGACCGGCTCGGGTGATCGCGGCGGCGAATTCATGCCGGGACTTGCCCGATCGGTGCTATGATGGCGCATCGCGGGATTTTTGGACTCAGGTCCGCCCGCGAACGTGGGGCAGCATCTGCGCCCCCTGATGTCGATCCGGCATCCAACAGGACATTTTTCACCATGGCCAAATCGCAAAAGCGCAGCAATCGCGAAGTCCGCAAGCCCAAGGCCGCCAAGTCCAAGCCCAGCGTCGGCCTTCAGCCGCTCGAAACCTCGCCCGTCCTCGCCGCCACGCGCAAACAGCGCGACCGGATGTAATGACCCGGTCGGGGGTCGAGCGCGTATCGCGATCATCCCCCGCGATCATTCTTTCCGTGCCGACAGGTCGGAAACCGCGACGCGCGCCGATACCGCCAGATGGTCCGACAGGATCGCGGTTTCGGCGCGATAGTGCGTGAGGGGCAGTTCGCTGCTGCTCACGATATGGTCATAGTCGCGGCGCGGCTGCCACGAGGGGTACGTATCGGGCGATGACGGCGCCAGCCTGCCGCCCGCCATCGTGCAAAAGGCATCGAGTGGTGCGCTGCCGACCCCGCAATTGAAATCGCCCATCGCCACCCAGTCGCGCGCCGCGCGCAGGCCATCGGCCACGGCGGCAAGCTGCGCCAATTGCGACGGCGCGCCCAGGCTCAGATGCAGACAGGCGACGCGCAGCGCCGCAGGACCGTCAATATCGACAATCAGGCAGCCGCGCCCCGGAACCCGACCGGGAAGTTTGATGTCGTGGACAAGATGCAGCGGCCAGCGGCTGAGAATGGCGTTGCCATGGCGCGATATGCCGGGAACGATCCTGTTCTCCTGCACGGCGAAATGGGCATGCCCCGATTCCGCCGCGATTGTCTCGACTTGCGAGCGATAGCCGGCCCGCCGCCCGCCCAGATCGATTTCCTGTAGACAGATCACGTCGAATGGGGCGATTTCCCGGGCGATCGCGCGCAAGGCAAGAGTCTTGGAAGGCGTGTGGATCATTTGCCGGTGCGCGTGCAAAAGGTAATCGCGATAGCGCCGGGTGCCGATGGCGGCCTGGATGTTCCATGTCAGCAGCTTCATCGGCGGTCGACTTTCGCCGTTTGCGGAAAGACGCTGTTCCGGGCAAAGACATGGTAGGGCGCCGTTGCGGAATTGTGGGGGAGCAGACTTGATCTCATCGATTTCAGCCCCGCTCCTGATCCACGTCGGTCTGGCGTTCGCGCTGTCGCTGCGCATTCTCTATCGCAAGCTGCAGGTCAATACGGCACTGGCATGGATTGTCGTGTTGATTGCCATGCCGATCGCCGGGCCGGTGCTCTATGGCCTGTTTGGCGCGCATAGCCTTGGCCAGCGCCGGCTGAAAATCGGCCAGCGCATTCGCCGCTATTACCAGAAGGCTTATGCGGTTGCACGCGCGGACGGCGTGGATCTCGCGGGGATCGCCGAACCGTTCGGTGCGCTGGCAGGATCGATCGCGCGCGAGAGCGGCTTTCCCGTGCTGGCGCGCAATGCGTATACCATCCTGACCGATGCAGGCGAAATTCTGGAAAGCATGGGCCGCGACATCGATCGGGCGCAAAGCGATTGCTGCCTGGAATTCTACATCATCGATCCGAGCGGGCGGGTCGAAGCGATTTTGGACGCGGTGCTCCGGGCGGCGTCGCGCGGCGTTTCATGCACGATCCTGGCCGATGATTACGGCAGCAAGCCGTTCTTTCGCTCGGTATGGCCCGCGCGCCTGCGGGCCGCAGGGGTAAACGTGATCCACTCGCTGCCGGTCGCGGTGATCAAGTCGTTTTCGAAGCGATCCGATTTGCGCAACCATCGCAAGCTGCTGATCTGCGACAGGTCGGTTGCCTATACCGGCAGCTTCAATCTCGTCGATCCGCATCTGTTCAAATCCGGCTGCCACGTCGGCGAATGGATCGACCTGATGATGCGTGTCGAGGGGCAGATGGTCGATGCGATTGCCTGTGTGTTCAATGCCGACGCCCTGCTCGATACGCCCGAGTCCAAAGACTGGCGCACGGTTATCGGCAACAGGGCTCAGGACAGGGACTTGCCGGCATTGCCCTTCGACGCGCGCAAGGCGGCATCTCCCGACAGCAGGATCTTGATGCAGTTGCTGCCGTCGGGGCCGGAAATGGCCGATGCGACGATCTTCGAATTCATCGTCGCCGCCATTTTCAACGCGCGCCGCCGCGTGCGCATCGTCACGCCCTATTTCATCCCCG
>Ga0302202_10001085_pt1 | contig 34279 bp, 30 predicted proteins | sample II_Bog_N3_3_FD_194579 | JGI IMG/M metagenome (GOLD analysis project Ga0302202, IMG submission 194579) | Peat permafrost microbial communities from Stordalen Mire near Abisko, Sweden - II_Bog_N3_3 | ecosystem: Environmental > Terrestrial > Soil > Wetlands > Peat | place: Sweden: Abisko...
GTTCCAGCATGCGCTTCAGGATTCAACCCGATGGTGAGCTTCAGCCACATTCGTGGTGTGCAGATTCCATTCCTGGATATCTGGCCCGGCGTAAGCCTCAACGGCGGATGGCAGACCTGCAGCACTCCGCGGTCGCAGGATGAGGTGCTCATCAACCGGGAGTTCGGGCTGGCCCATGCTTGCCAGCGCACCCTGCTGAACCACTGGCTCGACGATTCTCGGCACCTCCCGGGTATGGCTGACCTCATCGCCGTCACCTTCCTCGGTCCGGCGATAGGGCGAAGGCGAGGACACGGACAGGGCGTCGAGCCGGTGGTGAGAGGAATTCCGGCGGACATCGTTCCCTGCCATCAAGCTGCTGACCCGCCGAGTCAATAGGCGCCGTCGATCCAGGGTCATGCGGCAGGTCACCAAGGCCATGTGTCGGGTAGGTGAGTCCCCGCGTCCCACCGTGCATCCTCACGGTGCGTATCGGTAGCCACGAGTTATCGGCTCCAAATGCCCACCCACCGGGATCCTAGGTTGCAAAACCGGCGATATGCCGTGAAGCGCTGTATCCGCACGTGAGAAAGCGCTCGCGCCATACGGCGCTCAGGGGCAGATTGACTGCGGGACACGGTGGAGTTCGTGATCGGCATCATGGCGACTCTGCTTACAGATGAGCGGACACATTCATGATTCGAACTACCGCTGTACGAAGCGCGCTCGCCGTCGGGCTGACGGCCGGGCTGGCCACTGGCCTTGCCGGAGTGGCCGGGACTGCGAGTGCGGGCACGCCCAAGGTCACGGCGCCGAAGGCACCTACCGCAGGGACGGTCGCTGGGTCCGTCTGAGTCCTTCCCGTCTCCTGGACCGCTCCGGCGTCCGACGCCGGCTCGGCCATTACCGGCTACTCGGCAACGGCAACGTCCGAGCGAGCAGCGACCGACTCCCACCCGTCCCGTTGGAGCGTGGCACCGAGGTGACGGGTCCGGGGCATGGGCGAGGTCACAGTCCCCGGATCGCTGTGCAGCGTCACCTGGGCGCCGGACACGGGGGCGTCGCCAACGTGATCGGTGCTCCGGCCGATCTCCGCACCCAGGCGGGTTCCGTGGAACTTCACCGCCTCATCGAAATCACGCACCTGGATCGAGAGATGGAGGACCGGTCGCACGTGGCCGGGTCCGAGAGGTCGGGAGACGGCGATTCCACGAGCGACCAACGGGACGGCGGCTCCCCCACCCGATCCCGGCGATCGGGTGCCGTTCTTGAGAGACTGACCGGGTGGAGGAGATCCTGCCCGGGGGTGTGGCCAACGCCGGAGCTGTCGTCCGGCGTGGCCGGTTCGTCCTGCGACCGTCGAACCCCCACTCGAAGGCGGTGCACGCGTTCCTGAGGGAGCTCCGATCCACCGGATTCACCGGTGCCTCACTGCCCGTGGAGATCCAGGCCGACGGGAGGGAGCGACTGGTCTTCATCGAGGGTGACGTGCCCGTCCCGCCGTTTCCGGAATGGGCCCGGTCGGACGACACGCTGGCCTCCATCGCCCAGCTCATGCGTCGATTCCACGAGGCGTCGTCCCGGGTGCCCGTCGGTGGCGGTCCCTGGAGCGACGAGCTGGCCGATCCTGCCGGCGGGACCATGGTCTGTCACAACGACGTGTGCCTGGAGAACGTCGTGTTCCGGGACGGGCGTGCCGTCGGTCTGCTCGACTTCGACTTCGCCGCACCCGGGCGTCCGGTCTTCGACCTCGCCGCGTTCGCCCGGATGTGCGTGCCGATCGACGATGACCGGAGCGCCCGCCGCCTCGGGTTCGGGCTGCCGGACCGCCCGGACAGACTGCGGCTGGTGGCCGACACCTACGGACTGGACGCCGGAGGGCGCCGCGAGCTCGTCCGCCACCTGGACCGCCCGATGCGCAGCGGCGGAGCGTTCGTCCGACGTCGGGTCGACGCCGGTGACCCGAACTTCATCCGCATGCTGGAGGAGATGGGCGGAATGGAGCGCTACGACCGACGGCGCCGCTGGTGGGAGGAGCGCAGGGACTCCTTCGTCAGCGCACTGGCCTGATCCCCGCCGAGCCGGCGTCCCCCCGGTCCGGCCATCCAGAGCGGTTCAGGAGGCCGGTCCCGTGAACCTCATCCGCGTGCCTTGCGCCAGAGCGGCATCATCGGCTCGGGGAACGGGTCTGCCGTGAACTCGAGCACGAGCCGGTTGAAGAGGTCCGGCCGCTCCATCGGGACCAGGTGGGACGCTCCCGGCACCACGGCCAGTTGCCCCTGTTCGACGGTGCGGGCGAACTCCAGCGCGTGTTCCACGGTGATGTAGTCGTCATCGCCGACGATGACGAGGGTGGGGGCCGAGATCTGACGCACCCACGGCGTCCAGTCGAAGGGCTCGGCCCACATCGTGCGCACCTTCTCCCAGACGACGGGGAAGTGCTCCGGACCGTCCGGGGAGGACTGGGCGTACATGGCCGCGAACATCACCATGTCGTCGTCCTCGGGCGACAGGTCGATCAGTGCCTCCATCGCCCCGGGCGCGTATCCGGAGCTGGCGAAGCCGGATCCGGTGACCGTCAGTGTCCGGACAAGCTCGGGGTGCTCGGCGGCGAGGAGCGTCCCCACCATTCCACCGTCGCTCCATCCGAGGAGGTCGACCGGCCCGAGGTCGAGGTCGGCCAGGAAGCTGACGGTCTGCTCGGTCATCGCCTGGTACGTCAGCGGTCCCGGACGGTCGGGGGTGTGGCCCTGCGCCTGCCGTTCCGGCGCGACCACCCGGCGGTGTGGCGACAACCCGGCGAACTGGGCACCCCACGTGGAGTTGTCCGCCAGTCCACCGTGGAGGAGGACGATGGTCTGGCCGTCGCCCTCGGTCTCGTAGAACACGTCGAGGCCGTCGATGGACATGATCGATTGCGAGCGAGCCGTGACCATGGGACGAACCTAGTCGTCCGCACCGGTGGAGGGTCCCCGGAGCGCCGTCGCCGTCCGCCGGATCCCGTGGTGACCGACGGGTCTCCCCGGCCGGGGCTCAGAAGAGGTGCAGGCCCTCGCGGTGGGGACGCAGGCTGCCGTAGGCCGGGGTGAGGGGCAGGTGGAGCGCGTCGGCCAGTCCCGGCTCGGCCTCGCACACCCAGGGGATGGCGTTCACGCAGCGCATCCCCGTGGCGACCAGACCCTGGAGGCTGTGGTTCTCCCCCGGGTTGTGGGCCACCTGGAACTCGCAGTCGATGCTGGGCTCGCCTTCGATGATGACGCGCCAGATGCCCTTCACCTCGCCCGTGCGACCCTTGGGCCAGTCGGGGGCGAAGTCCTCGGCCATGCGGTCGATGTGCTCGATGGTGACGACCTCCTGACCGTCCAACATGCCGATGCAGCGTGACCACACGGCTCCGGCGGTTCCCTCCTCGACCACGACGGAGGCTGTCTCGACCCGCCGGGTCGCCGGGGAGAACTCACAGCTCTCGCGGATCTCGTCGAACTCGATGCCCAGGGCGTCGCCGACCATGGTCACCGCGGCGCCCCAGCCCATGGTGATGAGTCCCGGGGTCCTCAGGCCGCCCTGGTAGTCCATCGGTTGGCCCAGTCCGAACATCTCGTGGACGTCGGAGACGACCGGGTACTCCGAGTAGTCGGTGATCTCCAGTCCCCTGATGGAATAGACGCTGTGGGACATCGTGGTCAGGGCGATCGGGAGGAGGTCGCACCCGAAACCGGGCTCGACCCCCGAGGAGTACACCGTGCTCCCACCCTCGAGGGCGGCGTCGACGATGGGCTGGAAGAAGCCCTCCAGCAGGGATCCCCGTCCGTACACGAGTCCGGGTACGGCCGTCGTGACCAGGTTCTTGCCGGCGCGGAGGATCTTGACGAAGTCGTCGCGGCACTCCTTGGCCCGGGTCGGGTAGGGGCCCAGGTAGATCACCACGTCGGCATCGGAGGCCAGGAGCTCATCGGCGTCGTTGGTGGCCCGCACCCCGACCGGTGCCATGCCGGCGAGCTCGCCGGCGTCCCTGCCGTTCTTGGACTCGGAATGGACCCAGACCCCGGCCAGCTCCAGGTTCGGGCGATCCACGATCGTCTTGATGGCGTACTGCCCGATGGTGCCGGTGGCCCAGACGATCACCTTGTAGACCGTGCCGTTCGTCAGCGGGTTGCTCATGGGGAGACACTCCTCGGTAGCAGGTCCCCAAAACATAATGCTATTATGTTTGTGTCGCAACGCCGTTCCCGACGCATCCGGGACACCCGCACGGAGGCCGGCGCCGCCGCCGTGTGGGTCGTCGTGGTGTGAGGAGGTAGCCCGATGACGCCGACCGTACCCACGCGACCGACGAGCGGCCGCCAGGCCCGTGGCGACCGGACCCGGGCCCGGATCATCGAGCTGACCGTCTCCTCGGTGCTCGACCACGGACTGGACGGCGTCAACGTCAGTTCCATCGCCGAGGCGGCCGGCGTCACCTGGGGCGTGGTCCAGTACCACTTCGGCGACCGCGAAGGTCTGCTCGCCGCCGTCGTGGCCCAGGGATTCGAGGAACTCACCGACGTCCTGCGCCCGCTGGGCGACGTCGCCGCCGTCGGGGACGTCCGGGCGCGCGTCAGCGCCGTCGTCGCCGCGGCTTGGCCGGCGATGTCCGGTCCGACGTCCCGGGCGGCCATCGAGGTCCTCATCTCCACCCGGGCCACCCGCTCGGGAGCCGGACGCCGGCAGATCTCGCGCCTCTCCCAGGTGTTCGCGTCACTGGGGGAAGCGGTCGGCTCCACGCTCAGCCCGGACCAGGCGGCCGCGGTCGGCGCGTTCTTGCTGACGAACCTGCGTGGCCTGGTGACCGCGCAACTGATCGTCTCGCCACGCCTGGAGGTGACCGCCGAGCTCGATCTGCTCGTCGATGTCGTCACGACCTACATCGAGGGCGTGCAGCGAGGCTGACGGGAGACCTTCGGACTCCGGGTTCCGCCCGGGTGTCCGGCCCGTGCCGGTCGGTGGCCCCGGACGACCGCCCCGCTCCCGGCGGAGGGGGTCGTCTGCGCCGACTACTCGTGGGCCACCCAGTTCCAGCGGGACGCCAGCTGGTCGATGAACGCGGACCGGTCCAACGGACCTTCTCCGTCCATGTTGAACAGGCGCAGGCCGACGTCCTCACACAGCAGCGTGAACAGCGCATCGGAATTGCCGTGGAGCTGCCCGTGCTCGAAGGCGACCAGCGGTTTGGCCTTTCGGAGGGTGAGGACCGCCCCCTCGAGTACCTGGAGCTCCGCACCCTCGACATCGATCTTCACCACGTCGGGAAGCCATCCATCCGGCACGTGATCGTCGAACCGCTCCGTCCGGATCGTGGTCGCCGTGTGGCGACGGAGGGACACCGTCTCGGGATTCAGCTGCTCGGCCAGACCGCTCAAGGAGACGAACCCCTTGTCCAGGAACTCGATGTAGGTCGCCGCTCCGTCCCGATCGGACAGCGCCACGGGACGCACCTCCACCCCGGGGAACTCGTCCGTGAGCTGCTCGACGAGATGCGGCACGGGCTCGTAGGCGATGTGACGACCGTCGGGGGCGACCGTCGTGATGACTCTCAGGAAGTGGCCCCGGTTGGCCCCGACATCCAGGCAGTTCGAGGTCGGTCGGAGGCAGAATCGGAGCAGGAGCTTGAGATGGCGGTCGTCCTCCTCGTTCCGGCGGACGACGGGACTCCGCCGGTCGCCGTTCAGCAGGTCGACGAGGTGATCACGTCCCCTGGCCACCGCACCCCGCGCGCCGGTGGCGTCGGCGATCCGGTTGGCGACGCTCCTCATTTCGGGAGCATATCGGTGGGACGGCGCGGCCGACGGCCGGCACCCGACGGTGCCGTCAGGTGGCGGCGCGGTACAGAGCCGCCAGCACCAGGTCCACGGCGTCCTCGACCGTGGTGGTGGGCTCGATGGCCAGGTCGGGGTGCCCGGGCACCTCGTAGGGGTCGTCGATCCCGGTGAACGATCCGAGTGACCCGGCCGACGCCTTGGCGTAGAGGCCCTTCGGGTCCCGCACGGCGCACTCGGCGGCCGGGGTGGCCATGAAGACCTCCACGAAGGGCAGTCCGGCCTCGGCGTGGATGCGACGGGCGAACTCCCGGGACTCGGCGTACGGACTGATGATGGCCACCACGGCCACCAGCGACGCGTCGGCGAACAGGCGTGCCACCTCGGCCACCCGCCGGCAGTTCTCCAGGCGCTCGTCACGGCTGAACCCCAGGTCGGCGTTGATGCCCGACCGCAGGTTGTCGCCGTCCAGCCGGTAGGCGGCCCGCCCGTCGGCCACCAGGCGCCGCTCGACGGCCGCGGCCACGGTGGACTTCCCCGAACCGGACAGCCCGGTGAACCACAGGGTGGCCCCGGGCCCGCCCGAGCGTGCCGCCCGCTCGGCACGGGACACGTCGCCCTCGTGCCAGGTGATGTTCGTGGCCTTCGACACGTGGCCCCGGGTCAGCTGGGACGGAGCAGCATGCCGGCCCCGGCCGTGACGTTGGAGCCCTCGTCGGCCAGGATGAACGATCCTGTCTGCCGATTCCGGTCGTAGGGGTCGTAGAACAGCGGCTGGGTCACCCGTAGGGCCACCCGGCCCACCTCGTTGAGGGTGAGCGTGGACGCCCCCTCGTCGCGGTGCAGCGTGTTCACGTCGAGGCGGTAGTGGAGTTCGCGCACCACGGCCCGCACCCACCGGGTCGTGTGCTTGAGCATCAGGAAGTCACCCACCTTGAGCGGCTTGTCCGTCATCCAGCACACCATGGCCTCGAGGTCCTGCCCGACCACCGGCTTGTTGTGCGGCCGGCAGATCGTGTCGCCGCGGGAGACGTCGATGTTGTCGGCCAGGCGGAGGGTGACCGACATCGGGGCGAACGCCTCCTCCACCGGTCCCTCGAACGTGTCGATGGAGGAGATGGTCGTGGTCAGACCGGACGGGAGGATCAGCACCTCGTCACCGGGCTTGAACACGCCGCCGTCGATCCGGCCGGCGTAGCCGCGGTAGTCGTGGTACTCGGCGGCGTGCGGCCGGACCACCCACTGGACGGGCATGCGGGGGTCGATCAGGTTGCGGTCCGAGGCGATGTACACGGTCTCGAGGTGGTGGAGCAGCGACGTGCCCTGGTACCAGTCCATGCTGGCCGAGCGGGTCACCACGTTGTCGCCCTGCAGCGCGCTGATCGGGATGAACGTCACGTCGGTCACGTCGAGGCGGCTGGCGAACGCGGTGAACTCGGCACAGATCCGGTCGAACACGGCCTGGTCGAAGTCGACCAGGTCCATCTTGTTGATGCACACCAGCAGGTGCGGCACCCGGAGGAGCGAGGCCAGGAAGGCATGGCGGCGGGTCTGCTCGACGATCCCCTTGCGGGCGTCGATCAGGATCATGGTCAGGTCGGCCGTCGAGTTCCCGGTGACCATGTTGCGCGTGTACTGCACATGTCCCGGGGTGTCGGCGATGATGAACTTGCGGGCGGGGGTGGCGAAGTAGCGGTAGGCGACGTCGATGGTGATGCCCTGCTCACGCTCGGCGCGCAGCCCGTCGGTCAGCAGGGCGAGGTCGGTGTAGTCGTTGCCGCGCTGGACCGAGACCCGCTCGACGGCCTCGAGCTGGTCCTCGAAGATCGCCTTCGAGTCGTACAGGAGGCGCCCGATGAGGGTGCTCTTGCCGTCGTCGACCGAGCCGGCCGTGGCGAATCGGAGCAGTTCCATCAGAAGTACCCCTCGCGCTTGCGATCTTCCATGGCGGCCTCGCTCACCCGGTCGTCGGCACGGGTGGCGCCACGTTCGGTGAGCCGGGAGGCGGCCACCTCCAGGATGATGTCGTCCACGGTGGTGGCCGACGACTCGACGGCCCCGGTGCAGGTCATGTCGCCGACCGTCCGGTAGCGGACCACCGCCTCGAACCGCTCCTCGTCCTCGCGGGGGTTGACGAAGGGCCCGGTCGACAGGAGCATGCCGTCCCGGCGGAAGACCTCACGCCGGTGCGAGTAGTAGATCGAGGGCAGGTCGAGGCCCTCCTCGCCGATGTACTGCCAGACGTCGAGCTCGGTCCAGTCCGAGATCGGGAAGACCCGGATGTGCTCGCCGGCACCGTGGCGGCCGTTGTAGAGCGACCAGAGCTCGGGGCGCTGGTTCTTCGGGTCCCACTGGCCGAATTCGTCGCGGAAGGAGTAGACCCGCTCCTTGGCCCGGGCCTTCTCCTCGTCACGTCGGGCGCCCCCGAAGACGGCGTCGAACTTGTGCTCGGCGATGGCGTCGAGCAGCGTGCGGGTCTGGAGCCGGTTGCGCGACGGGTCGGTGCCCGACTCCTCGGTCGACCGGCCGGAGTCGATCGACTCCTGCACCGAGGCCACGATCAGCTGGGCCCCCAGGTCGGCCACCATCCGGTCCCGGAATTCGAGCACCTCGGGGAAGTTGTGGCCGGTGTCGATGTGCATCACCGGGAACGGGATCCGGCCCGGGTGGAACGCCTTCTGGGCCAGGCGGAGCATGATGACCGAGTCCTTGCCCCCCGAGAACAGGAGCACCGGACGATCGAATTCGGCGGCCACCTCACGGATGATGTGGATCGACGCGGCCTCGATGGCGCGGAGGTGGGACAGCTGGTACTGCCCCATGACTGCACTGCCCTGTCCCGTATCCATGGCCAACCAACTTACCTGATCGGGTACCTAACCAACAGAGGGGCCCCGTGCGGGCCGGGCGGCTGCCCGGGACCCTCACCCAGGATACGGGACCGGCCGGCGCCGGCTCCCGGCGGCTCCCGGCACCCCCACCGGGGCACGTCCGCGTCGTAGACTGGCCCTTCGTCGGAGGCCCGGGGGCGCACGTCGGGCAGGTGCGCCGGAGTCGGCACCACGGGGCGTGCCCGGTCCCCGTCCGCCGCCTGACAGATTCGGAGCGATCGACCATGGGGACCACGCTGCAGACAGGCACGGCCCGACCCGGCGGCACCGCCCCACGGCGACGGGGAGCCGACGGTGTCCGTTGAGCCGGATGACTCCCCCTACCTGATCCGGATCGGGACGGCCGACGAGGCGGCGGTCGCCGCCCGCCTCCACGCCCAGCAGATCACGACCGGGTTCCTCTCCTACCTCGGACCCCGGTTCCTCGAGCGCCTGTACCGCCGGGTCGTCCTGTGGGACGGTGGCCTGCTGCTGGTGGCCGTCGAGGGCACGGCCGGAGCCGGCCCCGGGACCGGCCAGGTGGTGGGGTTCATCGCCAGCGCCGACCCCACCGGTGGGCTCTACCGCCAATTCCTCCGCCACGACAGCGTGGGTGCGGCGCTCGGGACGGTCGGCCCCCTGCTCCGGTCGTGGCGCAAGGTGGTCGAGACACTGCGGCACGGATCGTCGGCCAGCCCCGGCGTCGGCCGCGGGCCCGAGGTCCTGGCCATGGCCGTCGACGACGGGAGCCAGGGCAAGGGCCTGGGCCGCCGGCTGGTGCTGGGGTTCCTCGACGCGGTGGTCGCCGGGGGCAGGACCGAGGGCTACACCGTCATCGCGCAGGACAACGAGCCCTCCCTGGCCCTCTACCGGCGCTGCGGCTTCGTGCCCACCGAGGTCTTCGAGCTCCACGCCGGCACCACGTCGGTCGTCATGCAGTGGGACGTCCCCGGCGGGGACGGGGCGGAAGTGCCGGGGCCGACGTGACCGGGTGGGTGGTCGGACCGACCGCCTTCGCGGTCACCCTGGCCCTGACCCCGTTGGCCATCCTGGTGGCCCGGCGCACCGGCATCATGGACCGTCCCGGCGAGTTGAAGGACCAGGACCGGTCCGTCCCGTACCTGGGCGGGGTGGCCGTGTTCGCCGGCCTGGCCGTGGGCGTCACCGGGACCCGGCCGTCGGTCCTCGTCCCCCTGGCTCTCGCCCTGGTGCTGGGTGTCGCCGACGACCGCGTGTCGCTGCCGCCGGTGGCCCGGCTGGTCGGCGAGCTCGTCGTCGGGGGCGCGGTCGTCGCCACCTGCCCCGTCCACGTCGCCGGCTGGCTCGCCGTCGTCCTGCTGGTGCCCGCCACGGTCCTGCTCGTCAACGGGGTGAACCTGATGGACGGCCTCGACATGCTGGCCGGCGGGACGGTGGCCGTGGCCGCCGTCGGGTTCGCCGTCATCCTGGCCGGACCTCTGACCACGGCCGGGCGGCTGACCGCCGTCGCCCTGGCCGCCGCGCTCGTCGGCTTCCTGGTCTACAACCGCCCACCGGCCCGGATCTACCTGGGGGACGGTGGTTCCTACCTGCTCGGCACCGCACTCGTCGTCCTGGTCGCCGACTCGTGGGCCCCCTCCGTGGCGACGCCCGTCGGGGTGGTGTCGCTGGTCCTGGTCGCCCTGCCCGCCGCCGAGGTGGCCTTCGCCGTCGTCCGGCGGCTGCGGGGCCGCCGGTCGGTCCTGGCCGGTGACCGGGGGCACCCCTACGACCGGCTGGTGGCGCACGGGTGGACCCGCACATCGGCCGCCGCCGCCTACATCGTCGCCCAGGGGGTGCTCGCCGTCGGCGCCGTGCTCGCCTACCGTCAGGGGTCGCTGGCCGCCGCCGTCGCCGTGGACGTCGCCGGTGGCGCGGCCCTGGTCGTGGCCGCCGCCCTGTCCGGAGCCCTCACCCCCGACAAGGAGACCGCACCGTGAACCGTCCCGACCGGAGGCGCCCCGGATGACCCGTGTGTACCTGTCCCCGCCCGAGGTCGGGGCCGACGAGCGGCGGATGCTGCTCGAGGCGTTCGACTCCAACTGGATCGCCCCGCTCGGGCCCGACGTCGACGCCTTCGAGGAGGAGTTCGCCGCCCGGGTGGGTGTCGGGCACGCCGTGGCCCTGTCGAGCGGGACGGCGGCCCTCCACCTGGCGCTGCTCCTGGTCGGGGTCGGTGCCGGCGACGACGTACTGGTGCCGTCGTTCACCTTCGTGGCCACGGCCAACGCCGTCCTCTACCGGGGTGCCACGCCCGTCTTCGTCGACTCGGCCGCCGGCACCTGGACGGTCGACCCCGCCCTGGTCGCCGCCGAGCTCGACCGCCGGGCGGCGGCCGGGCGCCTGCCCGCCGCGGTCGTCACCGTCGACCTCTACGGCCAGTCCTGCGACTACGACCCGCTGGTGGCGGCGTGCGAACGGCACGGGGTGCCCCTGGTCGAGGACGCGGCAGAGGCACTCGGCGCCACCTACCGGGGGCGGGCGGCCGGGTCCTTCGGCCGCATGGGCGTCTTCTCCTTCAACGGCAACAAGATCATCACCACCAGCGGAGGCGGCATGCTGGTCACGGCGTCCGCCGAGGAGGCCGACCGCGCCCGCTACCTGGCCACCCAGGCCCGGGAGCCCTTCCCCCACTACGAGCACACGACCCTCGGCTACAACTACCGGCTCTCCAACCTGCTGGCCGCCCTGGGCCGGGCCCAGCTGGCCGGACTGGACAGCAGGATCACCCGCCGACGGGCCATCGACGCCCGCTACCGGGAGGCGCTGGACGGGGTCCCCGGGATCGCCTTCATGCCCGTGGCCGCCTACGGCGAGCCCAACCACTGGCTGACCTGCGTGACCATCGACCCGGCCCTGTCCGGCACCGACCGGGAGACCGTCCGCCTGGCCCTCGAGGCCGAGGACATCGAGTCGCGGCCGACCTGGAAGCCGCTCCACCTGCAGCCGCTCTTCGCCGACAGTCCGGTGGTCGGCGGAGCGGTGTGCGCCGGGATCTTCGACCACGGGCTGTGCCTGCCGACCGGGTCGGCGCTGTCCGAGGCCGACCAGGCCCGGGTCGTGGGAACCGTCCGCGGGCTGGCCCGGGGCTGAGGCGCCCGTCGACACCGGAGCACCCCGGGCCACGTAGCCGTTCGTCAGGAGGTGCCGCCGTTCGTCAGGAGGTGCCGGCGTGCGTCAGGAGGTGCGCTCCTGCATCGACTCGATGGGGAACTGGGTGCCGAGCCGGCCGCGGGCGCCGTCGTACAGGCCGCGTCCGATGGCCTCGAGGCGGACGAGCCGCCCCTCGGGCTCGCGCAGTACGGCCCGCCCGACCAGCTTGGCCATGTTCCGCGGGTAGTAGCCCACCCGCTTCTTCACGTGCATGTGCACGTAGAGCAGGTTGCGGGCCTCGTAGTAGTACTTCCACACGGGGACGCCGTTGCCCTGACGGATGGCGTCGTGGCGCACGTAGGCGTCGCCCACCACCCGCATCGGGTAGCCGGCCTGGGGGATGCGCCACTGCAGGTACTCGGTGTCCTCGGCCCACCAGAACAGCTCCGACATGGGCAGGCCGACGGCGTCGATGATCTCGCGGGCCACGAGGAACCCGCACCAGGACGGCCACGCCCCGAACGTGCCGTCGGGCTGGTAGCTGATGGGGAAGACGAAGGCGCGCTCGGGGTCCCTGACGGCCACCACCCAGAGGCGCTCGAGGCAGTCCGGGTCCGGGCGCATGTCGTCGTCGATGACCCAGGCGTGCCGGTACGGCGTGGTCAGGAAGTGCTCGAGCGCCAGGGCGTAGCCCCCGGCCGGGCCGCCGTTGTGGTCGGAGCGGACGAGGGTGATGGGCGGACAGCCCGGCGGGAAGTCCGCCGGGTCGACCGGTGGGGTGCTGGCGTTGTCGACCACCAGCACGGCGGCCGGCAGGAGCGTCTGCGCGGCGATCGAGCGCAGGCACCGGTCGAGGGACGCCGGCGCGTTGTACGTGAGCACGACGGCCATGGCGGAGAGCTCGGGGTCGGGTCCGGCGTTCAACGGCGTGCCCCCCTCACGGTCGGTGGGCCAGGACGAACCAGCCCGTCTCGTCGCGGGCGGCGTCGACGACGAGGCCGGTCCGGTCGAACCAGGGCTGGAGCTCGCTCCACACGTAGCGGTGCTCCACCGGTGCGCTGAGGCGGTCGAAGGTGTCGAGCACCAGACTGCGGAAGGGCTTGCCCCGGTAGGTGTCCATGGGAAGGCCGGCCAGCGCCGGGACCCCGTGCTTCTCCCCCCACGCCCCCGGCGCCACGATCCCCCCGTAGAGTGCGGCGGCCACCGGGGTCGACAGCTTCTTGAGGGCGGGATGGGAGATCCGGGTGGTCACCGTGCGCAGGGCGGCCGAGCAGGACTGGCCGATCGACCGGAGGTTCCGGGTGGGTGGTCGGCTGTACAGGTAGAGCAGGACCTGGCCGCCGGGTGCGAGGTAGGTCACCAGGCGCTCGAATCCGGCGAACGGGTCGTCGAGGTGGTGGAGCACGCCGAGGCTGGAGATGAAGTCGAAGCTCTCGGGGGCGAACGGCGCGTCCCGCAGGTCGGCGCGGACCACCGCCACCCCCGGGTACCCGGACAGGTTGCGGGCCGCCGCCTCCGCGGCCGACGATCCGTCGAGCGCGACCTCGGCGGCCAGGTACGGGGCCAGGAAGCGGGTGTAGCGCCCCTTGCCGCAGCCGGCGTCGAGTCCGACCTTGCCCCGCAGCCCCTCGAGGTCGACGTCGCGGAAGTAGACCTCCGAGAACGACTCGTCCTCGGTGCGCACCTCGTCGAATGCGTTCCACTCGTAGCCGAAGCTGGCGAACGTCCGCTCGGTCGACCCCGCGCGGCTCGATGCGGCCGAGAAGTCGAGGACGCCGTCCCTCCGGTCGAACCGGTGGCCGGACCCGCACTCCACCCCGCCGTCCACCGCGGCGACCCCCTTGCCGCACGTCGGGCAGCGCAGCCGCTCGAGTACGGGCCCCGGCAGCGCGGCGGCACCACCACCACTCACTTGCTCCCCTCGGCTGACCACCCCGCAACCCTAGCGCCGTCGGGGTCGCCCTCCGAAAGAACTCGCGGTGAATTCCCGGTGGACGTTCCCCTCAGGGGCGCGGCGCGAAATTCGGCCACAGGGCCGGGTCGAAGCCGGGGACCAGGTCCTCCAACCGGGCGACGTCGGCCGCGTACAGCTCGCGGAGCCGATCCAGGGTGGCGGGGTCCGGGCGGTGGCCGGTACGGTCCGACCCCGCCGTCGGCGGGTCGAGGGGACGGGCCCGGCAGCCGGCGTCGACCCCCAGGAACTCGTAGGTCCGGGCGAGGGACCCGACCGGATCGGCCACGCACCGCTCGTACTGGAGGACCTGGATCTGATCGGCGGGATACCACTCGGCGAGGCGCTCCAGCTGATCGGCGTAGCACCCCCGGTCGACGGCGTCGGACAGGTAGGAGCCGGGGTGGGCGGGCCGCTCCTCGGCCGTCCGGACCAGCCCGTCGAGCAGTCGTTCGACCGGGTCGCGCAGCAGGACCAGCACCTGGGCCCGGGGCGCGGCCCGGGCCAGCAGCGGGGGAACCCACGGATGGGCCAGCCCGTCGGGCGACCAGAAGCCGATGATCCGTCCCGGCCGCCGGGGGAACCAGGCGTGGAAGGCGGCGACCTCGGCCGGGCCGAACGCCTCGGTGCAGAACGGCGCGAAGTAGTGGGCGGCGTCGGGCGAGGCGTGGCCGGGCGTCACGTCGGGATGGTCGGCCACCAGCGTCAGCCACCAGCGGCTCCCGGCGTCGGCCGCCCCGAGCACGGCGAAGTCCGGCGGGCCGGTCCGCTCCCCGGGGGCCGGGGGCGGGGGCACCGGACGGTAGGCGAGGTCCCCGGGGACGGTCAGGCCGGTCCGGTGGCGCAGGTCGGCACGGAGTGCGGACGGGAGCAGCCGGTGGACCCGGTGGGGAACGGCGTCGAGGACCCGCCGGGCCGGCGAGCTCACGATCCCCCGTCCCCTCGGTCGACCCCTCCGACGATCGAGGGCCACAGCGCCAGGTCCAGCGACGGGACCAGGTGGGCCAGCTCGAGCGCGTCGGCACGGTAGAGGTCGGCCAGGCGCCCGGCGGCCTCCGGGTCGAAGGGGACCTTCTCCCCTCCGCTCACGTTGACCTCCCGGCGGATCTCCTCGGGCTCGAAGGGATCCAGTCCGAGGAACGCATAGGTGCGGGCGAGCTCGGGGGACGGGTCGGCCCGGCACTGCTCGTACTGCAGCACGAGCACCTGCTCCGTGGGGAAGTACTCCAGCAGCCGCCGGAGGTGGCGGGCGTAGAAGCCCTGGCGTACGGCGTCGGCCACCGAGGCCGACGTGTGCGGGGCACCCATCCGGAACCGGAAGGTGAGCCCGGAGCGGAACCGCTCGACCGGATCGCGGACCAGCAGCAGGATCCGGGCGTCGGGAGCGGCCTCGGCCAGCAGCGGGGCCACCCACGGGTAGCTCAGGTAGTCCGGCGTCCACTCCCCGGTGACGGTGCCTTCCGTCCGGGGGAACCACCCGTGGTACGTGGCGACCTGGTCGGGTCCGAACGGCTCCACGCAGAACTGCGACAGGTAGTGGCGCTCCTTGGGGATCCCGGCCCGTTCGTAGACCCCGGGGTGCTCGAGGATCAGTTCGAACCACCAGCTGGTGCCCCCCTTCTGCGCGCCGACGCCGACGAAGTCGGGCGGGCCGACCCGCTCGCCGGCCAGCAGTGCCGGAGGGGTGAAGTCGAATCCGACCTCCCACGGTGCGTAGTCGCCCCGGGCATGGAGGAGCACGGAGCGGGCGGGTGGCGGGAGGCCGCGCAGGACCCTCCGGACCAGGGGGGGTGGGCGCATGCACTCAGGCTGGCACAGCCTCGCGCCACCGGACAACTACCCGGTGGGACGGGGAGTACCCTTGCGCACCATGAGCAGCATCCCCCGGACCGCCCGCCGTGACGAACGGGGTCCACGGTGACCGGTCGGCGACGCCCGCCGGTGGTCATCGCCGGTCTCCCCCGCTCGGGCACCACCTGGACCATGCGGGTGCTCGGGACGAGTCCCGGCACCGTCAAACTGCTCGAGCCGGACAATGAGGACAAGCAGCCGGCCGCCATCCACGCCAAGCACCGGCTCGGGCGGTACCCCAGCCTGGTGCCCGGCCAGCAGGCGGGCCCCTACCGCGTCCTGTGGGCGTGGATCCTCAACGGCGGCCAGGAGACCGGGCGGTCCCGCCAGGCCCGCCGCATCCTCGGCCCGGGTGAGGCGACGCGGATCTTCGAGGGGAACATGGACCTCACGACCTGGTTCGCCTCGACCCTGGCCCGCAACCCGAGGGCGGGCGAACCGGTGCCCCAGCGGGTCATCGCCAAGTCGATCCATGCCCAGCTGTCGCTCGAGTGGATCGACCATGCCTTCGCCGTCACCCCGCTGGTCCTGCTCCGCCATCCCGGGAGTGTGCTGGCCAGCTGGATGGAGGTGGGGTTGAAGGACGGCCGCAACTCGACGCTCGAGTCCCGCCCCGAGATCCGGACCCGGTACGTCGACCGGTGGGACGTCCCCCTGCCCGGGAGCGACCCCATCGAAAAGATGAGCTGGCGGATCGGACTCCTGATCGCCGCCGTCGAGGAGGCGTTGGCCCGGAACCCGGGATGGCACGTGCGGACCCACGAGCAGCTGTGCACCGACTCGGTGGCGACCTTCCGGACGCTCTTCGACGACCTCGGCCTCGAGTGGGGGGACGCCACGGAGCAGTTCCTGGTGGAGAACGACACCCCGGGCGAGGGGTACGCCACCAAGCGGGTGGCCGCCGACATCATCGACTCGTGGCAGCGGCGCCTCGACGACGGGCAGCTGGCCACCCTGCGACGGGTCCTCGCCACCTTCCCCATCACCACCTACACGGACGCCGACTTCGAGCGGACCCTGCGGGCGGACTGACCGCCTCCGGCCGGTCGGTGGCGGGGGTCAGGGCGTCCGGTCGGCGGGGGTGGCCTCGGGCGTGACGGCGGACGGGCCGGTGGTGTACTCGCCGGTGTCCCGACCGTAGGCCGGATTACGGCCGAGCCGGCCACGGAACCCGTCCCACAGGCCGCGCACGATGGCCGAGCGCTCGGCGGTGCTGCGGGCGGCCTGGAGGTGGCGGGCCGAGTAGGCGAGGTGCCAGGCGGACCACGACGGCCGGCCGTGGCGGCGCGACAGCTCGAGCGAATTGCGGGCGTGGTAGTAGGCCCGCCATGCCTCGGCGGCATCGTTGGGCCGGTCGTCCCGGATGGCCGCGTCCCGCCCCTCGTTGGTCTGCTGGCCGGCCACGGCCCGGGCGGCCGGCCCGTCGACCAGGACCTCCCAGCCCGCCTCGCGCACCTGGCAGAAGAAGTCGAAGTCCTCGACCCCGAAGAAGAGGTCCGGATCGGGCAGCACCCCGGCGTCGACCACCCGCCGGGACACCAGGGTCGCCCCCCAGCAGGCCACGTCCACCGGGGCGAACGCCGCCTCGGCCGGTACGACGTTGACGGTGTGGGCACCCCGCCCCACGAAGCTGCGGCCGTAGGCCACGACCGCGCCGAGGGCCGGATGGGCCGCCGACACACCGTCGATCCGGGCCAGCAGGCCGGCCAGCCTCGGCGTCGGCAGGTCGAACAGGCCGACGTCGTCCTCGCACAGGTAGACCCAGTCACAGCCGGGTTCGGCCGTGGCCGCCTCGAGCCCGGCCCGGAACCCGCCGGCCGGCCCGGTGTTGACGGGAAGCCGGACCATGCGCACGGACGCCTCCAGGTCGGGGTCGTCGAGACCGCCCTCGCCGTTCACGACCACGATGATCCGGTCGGGACGGAGCCCCTCGTCGGCCAGCAGCGACCGCACCACGTCACCGGCCAGCCGGGGGCGTCGGTAGGTGAGCACCACCGCCGTGACCGACGCCGGCGGGCCGTCCCCCGCCGCCGCCCGCACTGGTCCTGCGCCCGGCTCGGGACTCATGGCGCCGTCACACGATTAGGCTAACAGCGCCCCTGGGGCACAGGGTCGCCCCTCGCGGAGGTACCGCAGCCACCACCACGCGACGCGCGGTGTCGGGCCGGGGACGACGAGGAGCTACGCGTGTCGACACCCCGAGGACGGTCCGTGCCGCCATCGGCGCCGCCGACGACGGATGCGTCCGTCCGATGATCAGCGTCATCGTCCCCGTGCGCGACGGCATGCCCCTGCTGGAGGAGCAGCTGCGGGCGCTGGCCGCCCAGCACTGCGAGGAGCCGTGGGAGGTGGTGGTGTCGGACAACGGGTCGACGGACGGTTCCCTGGAGTTCGCCCGTGACTGGGCCACCACCCATCCCAACGTGCTGGTGGTCGACGCGTCGGGGCTGACCGGGGCCTCCGCGGCCCGCAACGCCGGAGTGGCGGTGGCCTCCGGCGAGTTCCTGGCCTTCTGCGACGCCGACGACGTCGTGCTGGCGGGATGGCTGTCGGCCTGCGTGGCCGCCCTCCACGATGCCGACCTGGCGGCCGGGCAATTCGACTTCTGGAGCCTCAACGAGATCCCGCCCGCGCCGCCGGTGCGCGCCGCCACCCGCCAACTCGGGTTCCTGCCCGCCGGCCTCGGGGCCAACCTGGCGGTCCGACGCGGGCCGTTCGAGGAGGTGGGTGGGTTCGACGAGCAGTTCGTGCCCGGTGAGGACATCGACCTGTGCTGGCGCCTGCAGCTGCGCGGGTTCCGCTTCGCCGAGGCGCCCGGGGCCGTGGTGGCCAAGCGGGCCCGCTCCGACTTCCGCAGCGTGTTCGAGCAGGCGTACTCCTACGGGCAGTGCGGACCCCTCCTCCACAAGCGCTACCGCAAGGCCGGTGCCGGGCGCGACCTGTGGGGGGCGACCAAGGCGTGGCTGTGGCTGCTGGTGTCCCTGCCGCGGGTGGCCCAGCCGACCCGCCGCATCGAGTGGGCCCGGGGGGCCGGCACCCGGCTGGGTCGCATCGAGGCGTCGATCCGGCTCGGGGTGTTCTTCCCCTAGCCCGTCCGGGGACGTCTACCGGCGGGCAGTGCGGATGCGGGGGGTCACCGGACCTCCCAGGTCGCCCCGACGTAGACCGGGGTGAGCGCCATGACGCCCTCGGGCGGCTCCATGCGGTCCGGGCCGAAGGCCTCGAACGACACCACGGGCTGCCAGGGGAGGTACGGGTCCTTCTTGCCCTTGGGGTGCCCGGTGATCGCCGTCCACAGCGAGTAGTGGCCCTTCGGCAGGGGCAGGTAGCCGAGCTTGCACACGATCTCGAAGTCGCCCTCGGGCATGGTCGCCTGGTGGTCGATGACGAACATCGGGAAGGCCGTCCCCTGGGAGATGCCGATGTAGAAACTGGCCATGGCCGACTCGGGGGCGTTGAGCACCAGCCGGACCTCGGACTCGCACTCGGACCGCAGCTGGCCGCCGTCGGTCGCCCGCAACTCGGCCTTGAGCACCTCCACCACCCCGTCCTTGGTGTTGAGCAACGTGGAGTTCTCCTCCACCGCGGTGCGGTACATGGTGACGACGTCCTTGGTCGGGCCCGCGGCCCGGACCACCGCGTCGGACAGCCACACCGCCCGCTCGCACGATGCCTCGACGGAGGCCAGGTCGTGACTCACGTACAGCAGCGTGGTGCCGTCCCGGACGATCTCCCCGATCCGCTTCAGACACTTCTGCTGGAAGTTCGCGTCACCCACGGCGAGGACCTCGTCGACCAGGAGCACGTCCGGCTCCAGGAAGGCGGCGATCGAGAAGCCGAGCCGCATCTGCATGCCCAACGAGTAGAACTTCACCTGCCGGTCGATGGCGTCGTTCAGCTCGGCGAAGTCCACGATGTCGTCGAACTTGCGACGGATGTCCTCGCGGCCCATCCCCAGGACGGCGCCGTAGAGGAAGATGTTCTCCCGGCCGTTGAGGTCCGGGTGCAGGCCGCTGGTCACGCTGAGCAGGGCGCCGATCCGGCCGGCCACGGTGCACCGGCCGGCCGTCTGGTAGGTCACCTGGCTGAGGATCTTGAGCAGGGTCGTCTTGCCGGACCCGTTGATGCCGATCAGCGCCAGGCTCTCCCCCGGCGACACCGTGAAGTTGACGTCTTTCAGGACCCAGCGGTAGCCGGGCTTGCTGCGGTCGGTGACCCGCCGGGTGAGGCGGGTGACCTGGTCGTAGAAGCGCGGGACCGTCTTGTCCGAGCGGAACTTCTTCCAGACGTGCTCGACCTCGATGCTCCCGTTAGGCAATGTCGGCAAAGTTCACCTCATAGCGCTTGAAGATCCGGTAGCCGAACGTCAGGTAGCAGAGCGCCCCGATCGTGGCGGTGGTCAGCGGCCACAGGCTCGGGTTGTGGCCGAGGAGCATCGTCTGGCGGACACTGTTGATGATCGGGCCGAGCGGGTTGAAGAACCCGTAGACGGCCTGCAGATTGACCCAGACGCCGCCGATCCAGTGCCCGTTGACCTCGGTCCCGCCGAAGAGGTGGTAGTGGACCGGGACCCACGAGAACGGCCAGATCACCGGGGTGATGAAGATGCCGAGCGAGATGATGATCGGGAGGACCTGCTGGAGGTCGCGCATCTGGATGATGAGGCTGGAGACGGCCAGGGTGATCCCGGCGGCGAACACGACCTCCACCACCATGAACAGGGGCACCCAGATCGTGGCCAGCTTCGGTGCCCGCCCGAAGATCACGAAGAGCAGCGCCAGCGGTATCCACGAGATCACCGTGTTGAGGGCGGTGACCAGCATGGTCTCCAGCGGGAAGCACTCGCGGGGGAACTGGGTCTTGGCCAGGAGCGCCTTGTTGGTCAGCAGCGAGGTACCCCCGTTGCCCAGGGCCTGGGAGAAGAAGCTCCAGCACAGGATGCCGACGAAGGTGTAGAGCGCGTAGGGGATGCCCTGGGTGGGGAAGGCCGCCTTGACCGAGGAGTTCGAGAACACCACCACGAAGATGAGCAGCGTGGCCACCGGGCTGAGCACCGCCCAGGCCACGCCAAGGGCGGCCTGCTTGTACTGGACCCGGAAATCGCGCTCGGCCAGCGTGTACATGATCTCGCGGTGGGCCCACAGGTTCCGGGCGGACGCCACCACCGACACCTTGTGGGTGTAGAGGATGTCCTCGGACGGCTCGGCAGGGATGGTGGAGAGGTCGGTGACGACCAGTCTCCTCCCCTTGTCCGGCTGATCGACGGCGAGATCGGTCATCGGTGGTGCGTCCCCCTCGGGCCGGCACGAGGTGCGCGGCAACTCCCGTTTCCTAGGGAGTCATCGTACCGCAGGCCGGGGCGGAATCGATACGCCCCTCCCCCGGGGCCCCGGCGCCCGCCCGTCGTCGGCGGGTTGGCCCCGCCACCCGTGCGGGGCCCGGGTCGTGGAGCCCCGGGTACGATGACCGGGTGGAACGCGGCGGGACCGGCCCCGGCAGCCGGGACGTCCGGGTCGCCGGTCCGGGGGACGGCGGCGCCCCGGGTGCCCCGGGTGCCCGTCCGTGACCGACCTGGCCGGGCGCCGACTGGTCCACGTGGCCGCCACCGGGCCGGGCCTGTCCGACCCGTCCGGACCCACCCTGGCCGCCGCCGTGGCCGAGGGGATGGAGGTCGTCGTCGTCTCGGCGCCCGGGCCCTTCGTCGCCGGGCTGCGCGAACAGGGCATCGGCCACGTCCCGCTCCGCCGGGTCGACCCGCCGGGGTCCGCCACCCGCCGCCTCCTGGCCGGACGCGGCCTGGTCCGCCTCCTCGCCGGCCTGGGGCCCGACATCGTGCACACCCACGGCCCGGTGCCGGCGCCCCTCGGACCGGTCGCCGCCCGCGCCGCCACCGTGCCGGGGGTCGTCCACAGCGTGCACGGCCCACTGGTCGACCCCCATGGGCCACCCGGGCACCGGGTGCTCGGCTACGGGATCGAGCGCCTGGCGGCCGCCTGCTCCCGGTTCGTCCTGGTCGAACACCCCGACGACGTGGCGCTGCTGCGGCGGCTCCGGGTCCCGGCCGACCGGATCGTCCTGGTGGGGGCCGGTGTGGACCTCGAGCGGTACCGCCCGCGGCGGTCCGGGGCCGACGTCGCCCGGGCACGCGCCGCGCTCGGCATCGGCCCGTACGCGCCGGCGGTCGGCGTCGTCGGCTGTCCCCCCGATGGCGAAGGTCCACGGGCCCTGGCCGCGGTCGCTACCCGTCTGTACGACGTCCGACCCGAGATCGTCCTGGTGGTCCTGGACGCCGGGGCCGCCGGCCCGTGGACGGCGGTCGCCGCCGACTGCGGCAACGTGGTGCTCGCCGAGGGGCGGGTCGCCGAAGACGGGCTCCACGCCGGACTGGACATGGTCGTGGCGGCCGACAGGGACCGCCCCTCGCCGTCGACCCTCCGGGCACTGGCCGGCGGACTCCCGGCCGTCGCCACCGCCACACCGGGCGGCCGACAGGCGGTGGATGACGGGGTCAACGGACGGGTGGTGCCCGTCGGTGCCGTCGGCGCCCTGGTCGATGCGGTCGTCGAGCTCGCCGGTGACCCGGCCCTCCGGGGGACCATGGGGGTGCGCTCGCGGATCCGGGCCGAGGCGCTGTGGGACGGGCGCGAGGTCGCCCGGTCGACGCTCGACGTCTACCGGCGGCTGGCCGTCGAGCCTTCCACGGTCTGAACCGGACCTCGGGCGGGCCCGGTCACCCGTCGTCGCCCACCGCGGCCACCCGTCGGGCCACGGAGGCCACCCGTTCGGCGACCACGTCGTCGGCGTACCGTCGGAGGAACAGCTCGTGGGCGGCGTCGGCCAGACGCCCGCGCAGCCCCTCGTCGCCCAGCAGCCGGGCGCAGGCGCCGGCCAGCCCGTCGGGGGTGTCGGCCAGGAGCAGGTGGACCCCGTCCCCGACCCCCAGACCCTCGGCGCCGAGCGTCGTCGACACCACCGGGACCTTCTGGGCGAAGGCCTCCAGGACCTTCAGCCGCGTGCCGCTGCCGAACCGGAGGGGCACCACGACCAGGTCCGCAACGGCCAGCTCGACGGACATGTCGGGGACCTGGCCCACCAGGGTGACCGACGGAGGATCGTCCAGTCCGGACAGGCCCGGCGCCGTGGTCCCGACCAGTCGGATCCGCACCCTGGGGACGAGCGCGCGCAGCCGGGGTGCCACCTCGCGCACCAGGAACCGGGCCCCCTCGGCGTTCGGGGGATACCGCAGCGTCCCCTGGAACAGCACGGTCGGCGGGTCGCCCACCGCCACCCGGCCCACCGGATCGGCCACCCGGCGGTAGCCGTTCGGCACCACCTCGACCCGGGGCACGCCGCCGGCGGTCGCCCGTTCGGCGTCGAGGTCGCTGCACACCACGGTGGTGGCCACCTGCCGCCCCGCCCCCCGCTGCAGGCGGCGCCAGCGCCGGATCTCCTCGGCGGAGAAGGCCCGGCCGGCGAGCTGGCGTGACCGACCCCGGATGCCGGACGAGGTGGGCCCGGCGATGGCCATGCGGGCGGCGATCTTGTGGTCCTCCAGGTCGACCAGGTCGAGGATGCCCGGTGCCGCCACCAACCCTCCGGTCAGGACGAGGGGCCGGATCCCGAAGTACCAGACCAGGTCGTAGTGACCGTGGGCGAACCGGGTGAGGGCCCGGAGCGACGCGCCACCGTCGGATCGGGGGAGTTCGAACGGCACCCCGCCGAGGGCGACGGACAGCCGGGCCGGGCCGGTGGGGGGCCGGTCGTCGAAGGCGACGTGCCCGACCCGGTCCACCCCGGCCCCCGGGCCGGGCGGGTCGATGTCGGTGCGCACGCCGGGCAGGATCGAGAACAGCTCCACCGGGCCGCAGCGGGCCAGACCGCGCAGCACCGTGGCGAGTCGCAGCCGCGACCCGCTGTTCTCGGGCCACGGGTACTCCCCCGCCACCACCAGTGTCCTCACTGGGCGCCCCCCGGCCCCGTCTCCGCTCCCGCTCGCCCCATGCCTGCCCCCCGTGGTCCGCGGCCATCCGTCCGGGACGGCCCGGACGATCACCCCCGGGTCACCGGGGACCGGCCGATGGTAGCGCTACGAGGTGGGGTCCCGTCCCCTGCGGAAGGGACGGATCCGCGTGACTGGTACCTTCTGTCCGGCCGGAACGACCGGCGACGGGGGGGCCGGAATGACCGACCAGTGGGAACCGGGTGACGAGCCGCTCGTCCTCCACGTGATCCCGACGCCGCTCGCTCGGGGCGCCCAGCGCGAGGCCCGGGCGCTGGCCGACGAGCTCGACGCGCCCGGGCGGCGGGCACACCGCGTGCTGTGCCTGTTCGACGGCCCCGCCGAGGTCGAGGTCGATCTGACGCTCGGCCTGGCCGACGGTGACCGTCCGGGGACCGGCTACAACTGGCGGGCCGTGCCGCGGCTGCGGCGTGCGCTCGACCGACTGGACCCGGTGTGCGTGGTGGCCCACGGCGGCGAGCCCCTCAAGTACCTGGTGCCCGCCCTGTTGGGCCACCGGCGGCCCCTCGCCTACTACGCCATCGGCACCTACGGGGCGTCGGGGGGACGGCGGGCCCAGGTGGCCCTGTGGCGCCAGCTGCTCACCCGGGTCGACGCCGTGGCGGCCGAAGGGGACGAGGTGGCCGAGGAGTGCACCACGCTGCTCGGGGTGCCGGCGGCACGGGTCACGATGACGCCCAACGGACGCGACCCCGCCGTGTTCCACCCCCGGTCGGGCGGGCGCCCCGACGACCTCCCTGTCGTCGTCTTCGTCGGCGCGCTCACCGAGGGCAAGCGGCCGGACCGCTTCGTCGAGGCGGTCGCCGCCCTGCGGTCCCGGGGCTCCCGGTTCCGCGCCGTACTGATCGGCGACGGGGCGCTGCGGGCGGAACTCGAGGGTCCGGCGCTCGACGCCGGCATCGAGCTGCTCGGGTCCCGATCCGACGTGGCCGAACTGCTCGGGCGGGCCGACGTGATGGTCTTCCCGAGCAGGCCACGGGGCGAGGGGATGCCCGGCGTCCTGATCGAGGGCGGCCTGTCGGCCCTCCCGATCGTGGCCACCGACGTGCCCGGGGTGCGCACGGTCATCGAGGACGGCACGACCGGCTTCGTGGTGGACCCCGAGGACCTCGACGGCATGGTGGCCGGGCTGGCCCGGTTGGTCGACGACGTCGGGCTTCGGCGGACGATGGGCGATGCCGCCCGGGCCCGCTGCACCGAGCGGTTCAGCATCGCCGCGGTGGGCGCCCTGTGGCTGCGCCTGCTGACCCCGCTGCTGCCACCGGGCACCGGCGCACCCGACTGAGCGCCGGGAGCCCGTGCGCTACGGCGACGACCCGGCCCGGCCGTTCCCGGTGTCCGGATCGAGCACGTCCGGATCGAGCACGTCCGGATCGAGCACGTCGATGCCGGAGGACGACGGACCGGCGGCGGCCCCACCGTTCGGGGACCCGACCTGCGCCACGGCCGCCGCGGGAGGCTGCCCCTTGGCCAGTGCGTCCACATAGGCCTGTCGCATCGAGCGCATCCTCCGCTCCTGGTGGGCCATGGCGGCCCGGAACCGCTTGCGGTCCTTGCGCCGGTACTCCCACTCGTACATCGCCGGGCGGCCCCTCGGTGTGCGGGGAATGGCGAAGAGCACCATCAGGAAGGGCAGGAGCATCACCCGCTCCCGGTAGATCAGGCCCAGATTGCCCAGTGAGGCGAAGGCGTAGATGAAGAGGACGCTGTAGACGAGGCACATCATGACGTAGGGGCGGGCGAAGGCGGTGCGGGGAAGGATGCGGAGCTGCCGGTAGGAGGCGACGATGATGCCCAGGATCACCAGGTTCTCGAACGCCGCCGCGTACTCGCCGGACCCGTGGGCATTGAACGGCAACGGGTTGAACAGGACCTCGTACGCGTCGATCGGCCACTTCAGCGGGCTCGACGAGTAGACGAATCCCGAGCTCCCGAATCCGACGCCGGTCCCGTTGTTGTTGTTGTTGGCCGAGGTCAGCGCGGCCGTGCCGGTACCCCCCAGCTTCAGGTAGTGGAGCGTCATGTAGATCGAGCCACCCAGCAGGATCGCCATGAACACCAGGCCGCCGATCCGTTTCAACGTACTCAGGCGCTCCCGGGACCCCTGCGGCCGGACCATCAGGGCGACGGCGAACGCGCCCAGGATCACCAGCAGCTCATTGGGACGGATCAGGAAGCCGACCACGACGCCGAGGGTGGTGATCCGGAACCCGCCCGGGGCACGGGCGAGCACCTTGGCGCAGCCGTAGGCGACGAGTCCGAGGGAGATCGTCATGATCGCCTCCTTGCTGACGTCGGCGGTCCAGAAGATCGTCGACGGCAGGAAGAAGACGAGGTACGCATAGCGGCGGTGGCGCTTCAGGACGCCCGGGAAGGTGATGGTGAACGCCCGGTAGAAGAGGATGGAACCGAGCCACGAGAACCAGGCGAAGACGAGGAAGGTCGCCAGCTGGTTGACGCCCACGATGGCCATCACCACACCGGCGAAGATGCTGACCGAACCGTCGTTGACGATGCCCCGGACGTTGGCGCCCTGGAGCGAGAAGTTGAAGGCGCGGAAGTGCGGGGCGAGGATCGAGCCCTGCGTGTCGTAGCGGATCCAGTCGGCGATGCCGTGGTAGAAGTTGTCCACCACGTAGATCTGCGCCGGTGCCGCCAGCAGGTGCAGGATCAGACTGATGGTGAGGATCCGGATCAGCCAGGGGTTCTGTTCCTTTTCCGCCACCCATCGGATGATGGGGCGCGAGACGCCGTAGAGGACGCCGACCACGATGAGGACCCCGAAGGGGTTGGACCCGAGGTGGCCGGTGGCGAAGAGCATCGGGCGCCCGGGAGCTCGATCGGACCGCTCAGGAAGGGTGGAGTTCGGAAGCGGCGTCGCTCACGGCGGCGTCCTCCGGCCCGTCGGCGTCCGGCATCTCGTCGTCCTCGACGACGCTGGCCTCGAGCGCGGCCCGGTTGCGGCCCGATGCGGCCATGCCGGCGTCGAGCACCCGGCGCTGCGACTTCGACAGCTCCTCGCCGGTGAACACCACGCCGAGCACCGGCGCGCCCAGCCGCCGCAGGATGTCTCCCATGTCCTGGGCGTCGGGGGCATCGGTCATACCCGCCTCGACCACCACCACGACGGCGTCGACCGAGTGCACCATGGCCTCACCGTGGTGGAAGCGGAGGAACGCCGGCGCCTCGACGACGACCACGTCGGCCACCTGGCGGGCGGCATCGAAGACGTCCTTGGCCCGGGACACCAGCTGGCCGCTGTTGCGCATGAAGTGCCGCATCGACAGCATCGAGACGTTCTCGGGGCCGGCGGGCGACAGGCGGCTCTCGATGTCTGCAGGGGTGACCGGACCCGACAGGACGCTCTCGGCCGGGAACGTGGTCCCCACCTCGAGGTCGCCGGTGCTCACCACGATGACGTGCTCGGCCGCCTCGGCATAGGTGGCGGCGAGGTTGGCCACCACCTTCGGACGGGACGGCTCGTCGACGGTCGAGACGACCAGGACGACACTTCGGGAACCGGGCTCCGGCACCCGGTACGGCTCCGCCTGCGGGCTCGACACCCCGAACATGTCGGCGAAGGGGTCGTTGCCGCTGGCTGCGCCCGACTCGGAGGCCATGGCCTCGAACAGCACGGACATGCGGAGCTTCCGGTAGGCCTCGGCGGCCGGCGACGTGGGCCGGTCGACCACGTCCACGACCGACGGGTCGGGCGGGTAGGTCTCGGGGATGTCGGCGATCACCGGGAACTTGAAGTGGACCTCCGCCCGGCTGGGACGTCGCACCGTCCGGTTGAGGATCTCCCGTCCGAGGATGATGAGGAGGGCGAGCACGCCGCCGACGAAGAGCCCGAGCACCAGGCGCACCTTGTGACTGTCGAGGGTGCTGGTGGCCGGGACGTTGACCCGGCGCGCCAGCTCCGGCGTGCCCGGGAAGACCACCTGGTAACCGGTGGACGTCGAGGCGAAGGGTGAGCCGTCGGTGGAGGTCGAGGCGTTCTTGGTCGCCGGGGTGGCGGTGGCCGCGGCGTGGGCGGCGGCCACCTGCTCGAGGGTGTTGCCGAGCTCCTTGGCGTAGGCGTTGGTCAGGTCGGCGGCCAGGATCGGGGTCTGGGCCTGGGCGTACAGGGTCACCAGACCGCCGGCCGCCGCCTTGGCCGATGCGGCCGTGCCCGTCGAGGCGGCGGGACCGGTCGGGTAGCCGCCCTTGCCGGCGCCGATCGTCGACCCGAACATGCCGCTCGCATAGACGTAGGGGTTGCCCACCAGGCCGACGTCGGACACCGCCGCCAGCTTGACCGGGAAGGTGTTCGAGTAGAAGAGGATCTGGGCGTTGGAGACCGTGCCCGACAGGAGTCCACTCGACGCCGGCGCTCCCACCGTGGCGTACGTCTCCCACTTGAGGATGGTCTTGACGTGCTTGGTCGTGGACGTCGGGGCCAGCAGCGCGATGACTGCGCCCACCACGGCCAGGACGACGATGAGGCGCCACCGCTGACGCACCGCCCCGAGGATGTTGATTGGCTCGATCATGCCCCTAGTGTCCCGTCTTCGATGAGTAGCCAGCCTGCGCCCGTCTTGCGGACATCCGATCGTACTACACGGGTCCCGCGTTATCGCCAGGGGTCCGGCGGCGGATCCTCCGGTCCACGGGGCCCGCGGCATCCGCGGACCGGACCCGGTGGGGGCCGCACCGGCCGTGGGCTCCACCGCCCCCGGGCGGGAGGACGACGCCACGGGCCCACGACCTGGAGAAAAGGTATCCGCGCCGCACAGTTCCGACCCGACAGGTCTGCTGCCTGGGACGACGTGATCCCAAAAATTGAGGATGCCATAGGTGTTCAGTCGTTGTAGAGTCTTGACCGACGGCACAGGGCAAGGTTTCAACGCAATGATGCAGGGTCGACGGGTGCGGGGGCACCCGGGACGAGGGTCATATTCATCGACAGGGGGCGTCGGTCGGCGGAGCCGACGACACCTGTCCTGGGGCATGTGGATCAGGGGGGCAACCGGATGGGTTCGCCGAAGGCGCCAACGCCAAGAGGAGACATGGGTTCGGACGCGGGATCTCCCGACGACAACGAGTACCCACGCACCGACATCCGCCGTGTCGCCGCCGCCGCCAGCCGCGTGCGCGCCGCCATCCTCTTCGTCGTCCTCGACGCACTCGCCGTCCTCATCGGCTACGGGCTCGCCGAGGTCACGTACTTCCGTGACCGCGCGCCCAGCGGCTACTGGCTCCACTTCACCGCCTTCCTGGCGGTCGCCGTAGTCGTCACCATCCTGTCCAACCGCTTCTACGGCCTCTACGGGCGCATGTGGCGCCACGCCGGGGCCGACGAGGCCCGCCAGCTGCTCCTGTCGGTGGCCACCACCCTCACCGTGCTCGTCGCCTTCTGGCCCGTCGGGAAGGCGTTGCACATCCAGCTGGTCCCGCCGATCGTGGTGGTCGTCGGCTGCATGTTCAGCGCCGCCGGCATGGGCATCATCCGGTTCCACTCGCGCCTGTTCGCCTGGCAGCGGGGGGCGAAGCGCCTCGGGCTCCGCGTCGCCGTGATCGGCAGCCGCGACGCCGGGGCCGCGGCGATCCGCGAGATGCTCCGCAGTCCCGGTGCCGGACTCGTCCCCGTGGCCGTGTTCGACGACGACAAGGGGGCCCACGGCCTGTCCCTGCTCGGCGTACCCGTCGTCGGCGGCATCGACGAGATCCCGAAGGCCACCAGCCGCTACACGATCCAGCAGGTCCTCCTCACGATCCCCTCCCCCTCACCCGAGCTGGTCGACCGCGCGCTGCGGGCGTCCGAGCAGGCCGGCGTATCCATGAAGATCCTCCCGGGTGTGAAGGACATGATCGACGAGCCGAACCACCTGACCGCCCTCCGCCAGGCACGCGAGCCACAGATCGAGGACCTCCTGGGCCGCACGCCCGTCCCCACCGATCTCGAATCGGTCCGCCGCTCGATCGAGGGCCAGCGGGTGCTGGTCACCGGCGCCGGCGGCTCCATCGGGTCCGAGATCTGTCGGCAGATCTCCATCCTCGGTCCGGCCCAGCTGGTGCTGCTCGACCACGACGAGACCCACCTGCACGACACCGCCGCCACACTGGTCGGCGAGGCCGAGCAGGCACTGGTCGACATCTTCGACCGCGACGCGGTGTTCGAGACCTTCGAGCAGTTCCGCCCCGACGTCGTCTTCCACGCCGCGGCCCACAAGCACGTACCGGTACTCGAGCAGCATCCGATCGAGGCGGCCAAGACGAACGTCCTCGGCACCCTCAACGTCGTCGACGCGGCCGCCGTCGTCGGCACCTGCCGCTTCGTCCAGATCTCGACCGACAAGGCCGTGCACCCGTCGAGCGTGATGGGGGCGTCGAAGCGCCTGGCCGAGCAGACGGTCCTGGCCCATGCCCCTGCGGACGGCGCGTACTGCACCGTCCGGTTCGGGAACGTGCTCGGCAGCCGCGGCAGCGTGATCCCGACGTTCGCCCGCCAGATCTCCCAGGGCGGCCCGGTCACGGTGACCGACCCCCGGATGACCCGCTTCTTCATGAGCGTGGAGGAGGCCGTGCAGCTGGTGCTGCAGGCCTCGGTGCTGTCCGAGGGCGGGGAGATCTTCATGCTGGAGATGGGTGTCCCGGTCAGGATCATCGACCTGGCCGAGCGGATGATCCGGCTCTCGGGATGCCAGGTGGGGATCGACATCCCCATCGAGATCACCGGCATGCGCCCCGGCGAGAAGCTCAACGAGGTCCTGAGCACACCGGACGAGGAGATCTTCGGGACGACCCACCCCTACATCAACCGGCTGGTTCCCGCCCGGGCCCCGACCGAGGTGTTCGCGGCCGAGTTGGAGGAGCTGGAGCTCGCCACCCAGCGGCGCGACAAGGACACGGTGCGGACGCTCCTGTTCACGGCCGGGGTGAGCGGCGGCGGGGTGCCGACCGTGCCCGACGGCACCCCGGACGCCGCCGGGGAGATCGCCTTCGAGTGGCCCGAGCTGGACGACGCCGAAGCCGAGCTGGGGCTGCGGGAAGTGGTCGCCGGCTACCTGGACGAGCCGGTGTCCGACCCCGACCAGGTCCGGGCGTGACCATCCCGCATCGATGACCGACGCTCGGCAGGGCAAGCTGGTCGTCGTCGGGCAGGGCTACGTCGGACTCCCCCTGGCCATGCGGGCCGTGGAGGTCGGCTACGACGTCGTCGGCTACGACCTCGACGTCGACCGGATCAAGCGCCTGGCCGACGGCGACTCCTACGTCGAGGACATCAGCGACGAGCGCCTCGGCGCGGCGCTGGCGACCGGCCGGTACCTGCCGACCGTGGAGTCCGAGCACATGTCCGGATTCGACGTGGCCGTCATCGACGTGCCGACGCCGCTGGAAGAGGGCAACCCCAACCTGGCCTACGTGGAGGCGGCGGCGGCCACCCTGGCCGAGCACCTGCGACCCGGCGCCACCGTCGTACTCGAGTCGACCAGCTACCCCGGCACCACCGAGGAGCTCGTGGTCCCGATCCTCGAGGCCGGATCGGGGCTGACCGGGGGGCGCGACTTCCACGCCGGGTACAGCCCCGAGCGGATCGATCCGGGCAACACCACGTGGTACCTGGAGAACACGCCGAAGGTCGTCTCGGGCATCGACGCCGCGTCGCTCGAGGTGGTGCAGACGTTCTACGGACGGCTGGTCGAGCACACCGTCGCCGTGTCCGGGACCCGGGAGGCCGAGCTGACCAAGCTGCTCGAGAACACCTTCCGGCACGTCAACATCGCGCTGGTCAACGAGCTGGCCATGTTCGCCTCCGACCTCGACATCGACGTGTGGGAGGCCATCGACGCCGCATCGACCAAGCCCTTCGGCTACATGCGGTTCACCCCGGGGCCCGGCGTGGGCGGGCACTGCCTCCCCATCGACCCGAGCTACCTGTCGTGGAAGGTGCGCCGCAGTCTGGGCCAGCCCTTCCGCTTCGTGGAACTGGCGAACGACGTCAACGAGCACATGCCGGACTACGTCGTCCGCCGCCTCATGCTGGCGCTCAACCGCATGGGCCGTTCGGTCAACGGGTCGCGTGTGCTCATCCTCGGCCTGGCCTACAAGCGCAACACCGGGGACGCCCGCGAGGCGCCGGGCACCGTGATCGCACGGTCGCTCGTGGCGCTGGGCGCCGACGTGCGGGTCGCCGATCCGCACCTGGACGGGGACACGCTGGCGTTCCCGCTGGTGGAGGCCGACGCCGACGAGCTGCGGGCCGCGGACGCGGTGATCCTGGTGACGGACCACGACGCCTTCGACTACGACCTGGTGGCGGCCAACGCCCACTACGTGCTCGACACCCGGAACCGGCTGGACGGGGCCGTCGTCGAGCGGCTCTGATAGCCCGGTGCGAGTCCTCGTCACCGGCGGGGCCGGATTCATCGGGGCCAACCTGTGCCGCACCCTGTCCGCCGTCGAGGGGGTGTCGGGCGTCGTCGCACTCGACGACCTGTCGACCGGCAGCCCGGCCAATCTGGAGGGCGTCGCCGGCGTCGAGCTGGTCGAGGGCTCCATCCTCGACACCGACCTCCTGGGCCGGATCGTGCCCGACTGCCAGGCCGTCGTCCACCTCGCCGCTCGGCCCTCCGTACCCCGGTCGCTGGCCGACCCGCTGGCCACCAACGAGGTCAACGTCACCGGCACCCTGGCGGTGCTCGACGCCGCCCGGCTCCACGGGGGTGCCCATGTGGTCGTGGCGTCGTCGTCGTCGGTCTACGGCGCCAATCCCGTCCTCCCCAAGACGGAGGACCTGACCCCGATGCCGGTCAGCCCCTATGCCGTCAGCAAGCTGGCGACCGAGTCGTACGCGCTGGCCTACGGGCACTCGTTCGGCCTCCCCACACTCGCCTTCCGGTTCTTCAACGTCTTCGGGCCGCTGCAGGCCCCGGGGCACGCGTACGCCGCGGTCATCCCCGCGTTCCTCGACGCCGCACTGGCCGGCCGGCCCCTGCCCGTCCACGGCGACGGACGCCAGACCCGCGACTTCACCTACGTCGGGACCGTGTGCTCGGTCCTGGCCGACGCCGTGCAGCGTCGGGTCACCGATCCCCGGCCGGTCAACCTGGCGTTCGGGACACGGGTGTCGCTGCTCGACGTCGTCGACCTCCTCGAACGGGAGCTCGGCCACCCCCTCGAGCGGGCCCACACCGACCCGCGGGCCGGCGACGTCCGCGACTCGCAGGCCGACCAGGCGAGGCTGCGGTCGCTCTTCCCCGAGGTGCGGCCCGTGCCGCTCGACGACGGCCTGCGGGCCACCATCGACTGGTTCGGTGGGTCCCGGTGACGGACCCGGGACCCGGTGCGACCGCCGAGCCCGCCGCGGCCGGCTCCCCCTCCCCCGCCGGGGACGAGGCCGGCGGGGGGACGGTTGGCCCCCGTGGGGATGCCGGTCGGGCCGAGGCGATCGCCGGCGCCATCCTGGTCGGCCTGGTCCTCCTGGCGGCACTCTGGTTTCGGGCCCGCCCGGCGCAGACCGTAGTGGACTCGTGGGGCTTCTCCTTCGTCCACCCCGCGTTGGACAATTGGTGGTGGAAGAACCTCGCCGAACTCAAGTCGCTCACGGTCCTGGTCGCCGGTTCGATCCTGGCCGCGGTGGTGGTCGTGTCCCGGGACCGCTGGCGGGCCCTGGCCTGCCTGACGGCGCCGGTGGCTGCCGTGGTCCTCACCGAGTACTTCCTCAAACCGGTCGTCGACCGGCACTACGACGGGGTGATCAGCTTCCCGTCGGGCACCACCACGGCGGTCAGCGCGTTGGCCATGGTGTGGGTCCTCGCCGTCCCCGGCCGGTTCCGACCGGTGGTGGCGGTGGTGGGCGCATTCGTCGTCGGCCTCGAGTGCATGGCCGTGGTCGGGCTGCTGTGGCACTATCCGACGGACGCCGTCGGCGGGGCGGTCTTCGGCGCCGGAGTCGTACTCCTCGTGGACGGGGCACTCCACCTGGTGGTGGACGCCGAGCGCCGTTGGCGTTCCCGGCAGACGCCGGCGGCCGGCCGCCCCACCGAGGCCTGACCCCGTGACCGGCCCCTCCGGCGTCCCTGGTGCCGACGGTGGCGCCCCGGGTAGCATGGTGAGGTCGGGTCGAGGGCAGCGCCGGACGGGGGCAGGTCGGGCCCGGTGCGGATGCCGGGGCGGACTGCGGACGGCAGGCCACGGAGCGGGGGCACTACATGACGGTTGAGTCGGATCAGGCGACGACGGGGACGGTGGGCGGTCACGCCATCGGTGCCATCGCCTGGATCACCTTCGGCACCGGGGACTTCCCGGCCGTGCCGGCGACCGTTGTCGATCACGCCCTGCGTCAGCTGAGCCGGGCCGTCCGGGCGGACGACTCCATCTGCCCGGTGGCCACCTCGTGTGTCGCCGTCCGGTTCGGCCCGGTGGCCAGCGCCGTGCCGTCCGAGGTGCTCGGCGACCGGCTGGTCCGGGCCATCGGGTCGAGCCTGACTTCCGACCGGTCGGGTGCCGGACTGACCGTCGCGCTCGGGATATCGGCCGCCGGACCGGACGACGCCGTGGTGGACACGGCCCGACGGGCCCGGTCGGCGTCCCAGGCGTCCCTGCGCACCCTGTGCCCCGATGACCCCGCCCACTTCGGGACCACGTCGGCCGTGACCACCGACGTGGTGCTCGGCCCCCACGGCGCCACCGCAGCGGCCCACGGGATCCCCGTCGGCCT
>Ga0302202_10001087_pt1 | contig 34260 bp, 21 predicted proteins | sample II_Bog_N3_3_FD_194579 | JGI IMG/M metagenome (GOLD analysis project Ga0302202, IMG submission 194579) | Peat permafrost microbial communities from Stordalen Mire near Abisko, Sweden - II_Bog_N3_3 | ecosystem: Environmental > Terrestrial > Soil > Wetlands > Peat | place: Sweden: Abisko...
GGCTTCGCGCTCGTGATACTTGGCGTTCAGGACGACGTGCTTGATTCCCTTTTTCTTCAGCAACTCCGAAAGCCGCTCCGACTTTTCAATTGAAGTAGTGCCCACCAGCACTGGCTGGTTGCTGTCGTGCAGGCGCTGAATTTCGTCCGCGGCAGCGAAATACTTCTCTTTTTCCGTGCGATAAACAATGTCCGGATTCTCTTTGCGCAGCAGCGTGCGATTCGTAGGAATGACAATGACTTCGAGCCGGTAGATCTTGTCAAATTCGGGAGCTTCGGTTTCCGCCGTGCCCGTCATGCCCGCCAGCTTCTTATACATGCGGAAATAATTCTGGAAGGTGATGGTGGCAAGCGTCTGATTTTCACGCTCAATCTTGACGTTCTCTTTCGCTTCAATCGCCTGATGAAGACCGTCGGACCAGCGCCGACCCGGCATCAGGCGTCCGGTGAACTCGTCGACGATCAGCACTTCGCCATCTTTCACCACGTACTCGACGTCTTTCTTGTAAAGCGCATGCGCTTTGACGGCGGTTTCGACGTGATGTTTCAACGCCCAGTTTTCCGGATCGGCGATGTTGCCGATGCCCAGCAGCTTTTCAACCTTCTCCCAGCCGTCGTCGCTTACTGTAACGTTGCGGTGTTTTTCGTCGACCACATAGTCGCCGGTCATGATCTTCGGCTCGCCCGGCGCCGTATCGATTTCCTCGCCCTTTTCGAGCTTCGGAATAATGCGGTTCACTTTGTAGTACTTATCGGTGGACTCTTCACTGGCACCAGAAATAATCAGCGGCGTACGCGCCTCGTCGATCAAGATGGAATCGACCTCGTCGACAATCGCGAAGTTATGCACCCGCTGCACGCAATCGCGCAGGTCGAACTTCATGTTGTCGCGCAGGTAGTCGAAGCCAAACTCGTTATTCGTCCCGTAGGTCACATCGGCGGCATAGGCGGCGCGACGCTCCGAGTCGTCCAGGTCGTGGACGATCACGCCCACCGTCAATCCAAGAAAACCGTAGAGCTTGCCCATCCATTCGGAGTCGCGCTTGGCCAGGTAATCGTTGACCGTAACCACGTGCACACCGCGCCCGCTCAGAGCGTTCAAATACACCGGCAGGGTTCCGACCAGCGTCTTGCCTTCGCCAGTCTTCATTTCCGCGATCTTGCCTTCATGCAGAACCATGCCGCCAATCAACTGCACATCGAAGTGCCGCATGTTGAGGACGCGCCGCCCCGCCTCGCGGCAGACCGCAAATGCCTCTTCCAGCAACTCGTCGAGCACTTCCTTGAGCGCTGCGCTGCGCCGGTCCTCGATTTCCTTCAGCCGATCAAGATCCGCGAAACCGCTCTCCGGCAGAGCGCCACTGGGTCCGCCAGCATCCACCTCAGGCTCGTCGGGAATCGAGCTAAGCCGCTCCTGAATGCGAGCCCGAAACTCCGCCGTCTTGGCGCGGAGTTGGTCGTCGGAGAGCTTCTGAATCTCCGGTTCAAGCGCATTAATCGCCGCCACGCGCGGCATCAACCGCTTGATCTCGCGCTCGTTCTTCGTCCCAAAAACCTTGCCCAGCAAAGTGTTGATCAAATCGGAAATCCTTCAGAGGACACACGTCCTGAGTATGGCTTAAAGCCTAGCACATTCGATGCGGCGGGGATGGCGAAGGACGAAGACGACCGCCTCCTAATCCAGCTAGAGAAAAGGGTTCTGAACAACGAGATCGCCGAAGCGACGGCCATGTTGCAGGTCTTCGCTGTAAAGAATCTCGCAATCGCCCTGGATCGCCGCCGCAACGATGAGCGAGTCGTACCATGAGAGTTGATCGCGCCGAGCCAAATCCAGCGCGCGAAGAAACAGCCCCGGAGAGAATTGCACCAGCAACAGCGGCCGCAGAGTGGTAAGCCAGTATTTCTCAATCTGTTCGAAGGTCATCGGAGTGCGAAACGGCTTCCGGGCAACCGCGACAAACTCCTGCGCAACCTGGTAACTGATCATGCCCGCGCCGGTATCGAGGGCGTCGGCAACCAGATCCTCGGCCCGCTTGGCCTTGTTAGGAGCTTGCCGGTCAAAGGTATAGATAAAAATGTTCGTGTCGAGAAAGTGCCTAGCGGCGTTCATTCATCTCTTCGCGCGTGAACTTTCTACCTGCATTCACGTGGCGCAGCTCATGCATGAGGGCGCGATACTCCTGGACGCGAGACCGCCGGCCCGCAATCCCTTTCAGCCAGTCCCGAAAGAGCTCATGCAGCGTGGTGTTCCGGCTCTGCGCTTCCTCTCGAGCCAGCTCGATGTCGGACTTGTCCGCGCTAAAAGTGATGTTTTGCTTCACGACACTAGTGTACACGAATTTCGTGCGATTGTGCAAGCTCGATTTCTGACTGTTCGCCCCACCTTGGGACGTTTCCGATCCACCCATGATGGGCCTGATCCCTGTTTTACGACCAGTTGACTTCTCAAGCTGCGGTCCACGCGCCCGCCCAGCCGCCTCGAACTTCCTGTAAGATTTCTCCGACCCATGCCCACCTTCTATCAACGTGTCCAGGAATCGGCCCGCAAGTTCCCCGATAACATTGCCCTTGAAATTCAGCGGCAGCAGACGGTGGAGCGGGTCACCTTCGCCGAATTGACCCGCATGTCGGAGAGCGTCGCCAACTGGCTCTCGAGGCAGGTTCCGCGCCACGCGCGGGTGGCGATTCTGGCGGCGAACCATCCGCGATGGGTGGCGGCATACCTGGGAATCATCGCCGGCGGCAGAACGGCCGTTCCGCTCGACACGGCTTTCCAGCCCGATCAAGTGAAGAAGTTGCTGGTCGACAGCGGCGCTTCCCTGCTCTTCTGCGACGCAAAGCATCTTGCGGTGGCAGCGGAAGCAACCGATGGACTCGACATTCGCCTGGTGATGACATCGGCCACCGCCGAGCAGAACCTTTCACCTCAGACAGGCAAGAATCCCTTCGCCGCCGACCTCGATTCCATCTTCGCGGGCGGCCCCGCCGGTTTTCAGCCCGTCGTACCCGCGGAGAGCGACCTCGCGGCGCTGCTCTATACTTCTGGCACCACCGCTGATCCCAAGGGTGTCATGCTCACCCACGCCAATCTCGTGGGCGAAGCGAATTCCGTCTTCAGCGTCATCAAGATCGACTCCGAGGATGCGTTGCTGGGGATTCTGCCCATGTTTCACGTCCTCGCGCAAATGGCGAATCTCTTTCTGCCTTTATTCAACGGGGCGCGCGTCGTATACCTGGAAACGCTCAACACCACCGAACTGCTGCGCGCCTTGCAGGAACGCAATATCACCGTCTTCTGCGTCGTGCCCCAGTTTTTCTACCTGATTCACGAAAAGATTTTCAAGGAACTGAACAAGCGCGGCAAGTTTACCCTGCGACTGGTGCGCACGCTGATGGCGCTCAATCGTGGACTAAGGCGAATCGGAGTCAAAGCCGGCAAATTTTTCTTCGGCAAGATTCACGCCACTTTTGGCACGCGCATGCGCTACCTGGTCACCGGCGGTTCGCGCTTCGACCCGGCCATCGCTCGCGACTTCTACTCGTTTGGCATCGACGTGCTGAACGCCTACGGCCTCACCGAAACCACTGGCGGCGCCTTTATCAACCCTCCCGGACAAATCGTCTTTGGCTCAGTCGGACCGCCCCTTCCCGGAGTCGAAGCCAAAATCATCGATCCCAAATCCGTCGAAGAAGGCGCGACGCCCGCGGGCGAGATTGCCATTCGCGGCGCCATCGTCATGAAAGGATATTGGAACCGGCCCGAGGCCAGCGCCGACGTGCTCCGCGACGGGTGGTTGTACACCGGAGATCTCGGCTACTTCGATGCCCGCGGCAACCTCTTCATCAGCGGACGCCGCAAGGAAGTCATCGTTCTCGCCAACGGGAAAAATGTCTATCCCGAGGAGATCGAAGCACACTACCTGCAGGCACAGTATGTGAAGGAAATTTGCGTCCTGGCGATCGAAGCCCGCCCGGGAGATCCGACGTCCGAGCGCCTGCATGCCGTCGTTGTGCCCAACTTTGAACTGCTGCGCGAACGCAAGATCGTCAACTCCAAAGAGGCGATTCGCTTTGAAATTGAAGCGCTCTCTCACAAGATTGCGTCCACCAAACGCCTTGGGAGCTACGACATCTGGCAGGAAGACCTGCCGCGCACGACCACGCGCAAGTTGAAACGCTTCCAGATCGAGAAGAAGGTTCGCGAGCTAAAACAAAGCGGCCGCGATTCCGATGTGGGCGCGGAGAAGCCGCTGACCGCGGACGAACAACAATGGCTGGAACGCGACGACGTAAAACCAGCCCTGGCCATAATTCGTGAAAACTCGTGCGCCTCTTCGCGCAACCAACTGCCAGCGATTCTTCCTCACCACAATCTCGAGCTTGATCTAGGCCTCGACTCCATGCAACGAGTGGAACTCCTGACCGCGCTGGAGCAGCAACTCGGCGGCCAACTGCCCGAGTCGCAACTTGCGGAACTCTATACGGTGCGCGACCTCGTCGACGCCGTCCTCGCCAGTGCCGGCCGCGGTGAAGGCCAAGCCGGAGCGGCTACACCCGCCTGGTCGACCATCCTGAACGAACCGGTGACGGACCCCAACGCGCTGGCACTCGCGCATCACAACATTTTTGCGGAAGTGTTTCTCTTCCTGCTGGGGCGCTTGATTTGCCTTTTCGCCCAAGATCGCTTTCATCTGAAGACTCGAGGACTCGAAAATCTGCCCGAAAAAGGCCCTTACCTACTCTGCTCGAATCACCAAAGCTACATCGATCCCATGGTGATGGCGGCTGCGCTGCCTTGGCGCTTGTTCCGCAACGCTTTTGCGCTAGGCACAAGCGACATCTTCGGCAAGGGCTTCATGCGGCGTCTGGCGCGATGGGTTCGCGTGATCGTCCTCGATCCGGATGCGAACCTCGTGCCTGCGCTGCGCGCTGGCGCGTTTGGCCTGAGCCAGGGCCGCATTCTGATCCTTTATCCCGAGGGCGAGCGCACCAACGACGGCACGCCGCGCATCTTTCGCAAAGGTGCGGCGATTCTGTCGATTCACACGCAAGCGCCGATCATCCCGATCGCCATCGATGGATTCTACGAAGCCTGGCCGCGCCACCAAAAGTTCCCTCGGTTCACCGATCTGCAGCTGGTATTCGGCAAGCCGATTCAACCTCCGCCGCTTGCGGAAGCAAGCGACGCTGCATACGAACGGCTGACCTCAGAGTTGAAATCGCGAGTAGTGGCGATGTGGCAGGAATTGCGGAAAAAAGAGTTGCCTGAAAAAAACGCGGCGCACTAACCTCGCCACAGTACCTTAACATTAAGACCGCTTTTACGCGCCCGCGCCCTGCGCGCGTTGCCCCATGGCTGTGGCGAAAGCGTCGACCACGCCACGGTCATATTTCTGGCCTGCTCCCGCCAGGATCTGCTGCTGGGCCTGGACCGGCGACATTCCTTTACCGTCGGGGCCGCCAATCAACTTCTGATACGCGTCGGCGACGGCCAGAATGTGAGCCTCGATCGGGACATTCACGGAGCGCGCTCCCTGCTCCTCCACAATCTGCTGCGCGATGATGATGGGAATCACGCGCCGCAGCGAATTCCCGGTCGCCTGCGCGCGGGCGTCGGTGTGTTTGCCGGGCTTGCGGAAGCTGGCCACCACTTCGTCGCGGCTCGTATCGGCCGCTTTGTAGAGAATATCGTTGCTGATGCCGAGCTTACTAAGATCGCGCAGTAGCACCGCCGACCGCAGCAGCTCTACGCGATCCGCACTCAAGCCCATGACCTCCGCCATTTTGATCGACGCGTGCACCACGCGCTGATTTTCTCCGGAGCCGAATTTCTCGTTGGCCATCATGTGTTGCAAAACCAGCAGCAGACCGCCGAAACTCTCGCGGATATCGGTGGTCATCGCTTCTTTGCGCTCGTAAAGCGTGCCCATGACGTAACCGACCACCGTCAAAATGCCCGCCCAAATGGCAAAGTTGAACAGTCGCTCCGCTGGCAACATCAGCACCGGATGCGCGGGGATCAGCCGGTTCAGGAAATTCAGCAGGACCACCAGAATTACGCAGGCAAACGCAGTAAGCGTGGCGTGACGCCGTCCGAAATGGTAGGCCGAATAGAGAGTCGGCAAAAAATAAAAACAGAGCGCCATGGGCAGCGACTGGGCATAGAGCTGCACCAGCGCCGCAATCAGAAACAGCGAGACCAGCAGGACGCTCTCTTTGACGATCTTGCTGACGTTGGTTTCATTCCACATGATGTTGCAGTCCTGACCTCATCCCGATTGGCGCGGCATCGCCGCGGGCATAGAACGCCCTGCTGCTATGTTCAAACAACAACAGGCTTACGAAAAGTTACTGAAGTACGTTCATGTGCCGGCCGAACACGTTGGTAACTTGGAACGAATGGGCAAACCCATAGACAATATCGATACGACTCAATCCTCTTTCTACCTATGGATGATCGCAACAGCGGACGCTTCGGGCGGTACGAGATCCTGACCGAGTTGGGCTCGGGAGCCATGGGCGTTGTCTATAAGGCACGCGATCCCAAGATCAACCGCGTCGTCGCGGTCAAGACGATTTCGCTGGCCGGCCAACCGCCGGAAGAGGAACGCGAATATCGCCAGCGTTTCGTCCGGGAGGCGGAAGCGGCCGGGCGCTTGTCGCATCCCGGAATCGTAACCATCTTCGACGTAGGCGAGGAACCAGAGACGCGCGCTCCTTATATCGTAATGGAATTTGTGGGAGGGCAGTCTCTCGACAAGCTGCTGTCACGGGACAGCCATACACTCTCCGTGGAAACAGCACTGCAACTCACCTCCGAACTGGCGGAAGCGCTCGATTGCGCCCATGCACAAGGCGTGGTTCACCGCGATCTAAAGCCCGCGAATATTCTGCTGACCGAAGACGGACACGCCAAAATCGCGGATTTCGGCGTGGCGAAACTGAACCTCTCCAACCAAACTCTCGCGGGACGCACGTTGGGCACGCCCGCTTACATGTCGCCCGAACAATTGAATGGCGAAGCGGTGGATGGCCGGTCGGATTTGTTTTCCTTAGGTGTGGTCCTGTACACGATGTTGACCGGGCATAGGCCATTTCAAGGCAACAGCGCGATTACGGTCTCATTCAAGGTAGTGAATCGCGACCCTATCCCGGCGACACTTCTCAATGCTGAGTTGCCCGAGGGACTCGATCGCATCATTGCGCGGGCGATGGCGAAAGATCCGGCCGAGCGCTATCAGAGCGGCAAGGAAATGCTGCAGGACATTCAGAGTCTCAGAGAAGCGCGAGAGCGGCTGGGTAACGCAAAGCCGCCCGGTTCGCCCATCGGCAGAAATGCAGACCGAATGGCGAAGCAGGAAGGCCGATTTGCAGTGATCTGCCGGCTGGCGGCGGATGCTACACCCGAGGCCGGTACGCACCTGTTGCCCCCGGGGAAACCCGCGGCAGAGAACCTGGTGAAGAAGATCCGGAACAAGTCTTACGCCGGCGTGTCGGTCTTAGCCGGGCTTTTCATCTTTGGGCTCTGGGTCATTTCGTTTGGCCCCCAGGGGGTGCGACCAAGAGCCGCCGCGCCACTGCCTGTTGCCAGGGAAATCGCGCAGGCCAAAACAGCGGCGACATTGTCGGCAACACCGGCGCCGTCCGCGAGCGCGGCCGGTTCCGTTGCCACAGCGCCAGTACCGACGGCGGAAATCCAGAGCACGGTCGCTTCGGCTGCATCATCGCCCACGCCGAGACAGCGAGCTGCGACCAAAGTCCTTCCGGTCGCCGCGGCGCCGTCACTCACTGTGGGAAAGCTCCTGAGGCCGGTTCCAGCGGGCCGCATCTATCCGACTCTAGCGGAAGCGGCCCGTGCGAACTCATCCACCGTTTCTCCGGCAGATTCGTCGGCCACTTCTCCCGCGGCTTCACCGGCCGTTTCTCCCGCGACGTTGGAAATCGAGGTGGACCATCAATTCGCGGCGGCCAATCTCTCGATCTGGGTGGATGATCGCCTGACCTACACACACCGATTGGAGGGAACCGACAAGAAACGTCTGGTCGTCTTTCACCATGTTGAGGGACATGAATTCCATGTTATGCAGGTATCACCGGGAAAGCATCATCTCCGAGTGCAGGTAGCCGCGGATGCAGAGGCGGGAGCGGTTGCCGGATCACCCACGTATGACCAATCCGCCACTGTGGCAGGCGACTTTGGCAGCGGGCAGCAAAACGTGCTCCGCATTAGCTTCAAGAAACACGGCGAGATGAATCTAAGCCTGCAGTAGTTCCCGTTGCGAAACGGCAGTGGACTATGCCTCGCCTGATTTTCCAAGTTTGGTTTGCCGCGAAGAAGCGACCTTCCTGCAGCGGCAGCTGACCCCTAGCGAATCTCCTCGTCACTTCGCACGCGGATGCGTCTGATCGTAGACGTTCATCATGTGCTTGACGGAGAGCTGGGTGTAGCGCTGCGTGGTGGCCAGGCGCTCGTGGCCGAGGAGTTCCTGGATGGCGCGCAGGTCGGCTCCCTCTTCCAGCATGTGCGTGCCGAAGGCGTGGCGCAGGGTGTGGGGATGAACTTCGGGGGACAGTCCCTTGGCGACGGCGATGCGTTTGACTATGCGTCCTACGCTACGGGTGGTTAGGCGTCCGCCGCGCTGGTTGACTAGCAGGGCGGCCGTGCCTTTCTCGGGCCGCTTTTTCAGCGTCGCAAGCAGTCGCTGACGCCACGGCAAGTAAGAGGAGAGCGCGGCCAGCGCCTGGCCTCCGAATGGGACGTAGCGTTCTTTTTTGCCTTTGCCGCGAATCAGGATGGCTTCGGTGCTCAGGCTGATGTCTTCTAAATTGATGCCGACGAGCTCGGAGTTACGAATGCCGCATCCGTAGAGCAGTTCGAAGAGCAGACGATCGCGCTCGGGAAACGAGGCGACCTCGGGCATCTTGGCGTCGAGCACGTTATTCATTTCTTCGATGGTCGGAACGCGCGGCAGTTTCTTGGGCAGCTTGGGCGTGGAGACCAGCTTGGCGGGATTTTGCTCGACGACTCCTTCTTGGGCGAGGTAGCGATAGAGCGAACGCACGGCGGCGAGCGCTCGGGCTACAGAAGGCTTGCTCAATCCTTTGTCGTAGAGGTGCGAAAGGAAGCCGCGGATGGCGATGTGATCGATCGAATCCCATCCGCGCTGGCCGATGTAGGAGGCGAAGACGTCGAGGTCTCCCGTATAGGCCTTGATGGTGTGAGAAGAGGCGTTGCGCTCGCGCAAGTGGCGCAGGAAGTCGTCGGTGGCGCGCTCGACGATGGTGCGGGGATGGTTGCGATCGTGAATTGTCCGCTCCGCGATCATCCCGTCGACGCCTTCGCTTTCGCGCGCGGATGATGTTTCGTGTAGACGCTCTTTAAGCGGTCGAGCGCGACGTGCGTGTAAATCTGAGTGGTCGAAATATCGGAATGGCCGAGGATGGTTTGCACGGTGCGCAGGTCGGCTCCATTTTCGACCATGTGCGTGGCGCAGGAGTGGCGGAGCATGTGGGGACTGGCGTGGCGTCCCGCTGCGAGGCTGGCCTTGCCGACCAACTGCCAGACGCGCTGGCGGGTGAGACGGCGTCCTCTTACGCCCAGGAACAGGAGTGGCGAATCGTTTTTGCGGGCGACCGCTTCCCTGCCGTTTCGTAAGTATTGCTGCAAGGCGTGCTGGGCGGGAACTCCGAGCGGAACCATGCGTTCTTTGTCGCCCTTGCCGCGCACCAGGATATATCCCATATCGAGCTTGAGGTCTTCGAGGCGCGCGTCGGCGACCTCGGAGGCGCGCACGCCTCCGGCATAGAGAAGCTCGATCATGGCGCGATCGCGGAGGGCGAGCGCTTGTCCGCGCGCGGTTTCATGGTGCGAGTTCGTTGCGCCGAGCTTTGTTTCGCACAGCTTTGTTTCACCGAGCATGGCTCCGACTTCGTCGCGGCTTAGCGCCTTGGGCAGGACTTTCCATTGCTTGGGCAGATCGATGTTCAGGGTTGGATCTTTCTTGATTTTTCCGTCGAGCAGCAAATGGCGATAAAGATGGCGGATGGCAGAAAGCTTTCTTCCCACTGAGCGGCCGTCGAGCGAATGGGAAAACAATTCCTGGATGTACTCACGAACATCGCTGCGACGCGCACCGCCGAGGAGCACGCGCCGCTTCTCCAAAAACTCAGAAAACTGGACCAGGTCGCTGGCGTAGGCGGCAATGGTCAGCTTCGCCGATCCGCGCTCGACCCGCAGATAATCGAGGAACGAAGCGAGCGTACGGTTATTGGCATCCGAAGCCATGCGATGAGTATGGGACGAGCAGCAGAGCAAGGAAAGTAATGAGCGGGATGCGGGGGCGGAGGTCTAACGTCGCAAAAGGCGCGCGATCAGCCGGCGAAGTTTGATCTCGTGTTTCAAAGTTGGGACACAGCAGTGGAGTGCGCCGAATTCAGTGTTTTTAGCGCTCTCAAAACAAAGTGGACCGGCAGCGTAAGGCCGCCGGTCCGTGATTTTCTCAGTGGCGATTTGTCACTGATGGAAATCCGTCAGTGACGGGTTGCAGTCGTTGGTGCAGTTACCATCGCTGCTTGACCCCACGTTCAGGATCACGGCCTGCCCGGAGCCTGAGGTGTTGTCGTTGATTATGTAGAGATAGACCTGTGGAACGCCGCCCTCGTCTATTTCAAATTTTCCGGCAGGCCCTCCGGAGACAGGTTGATAGGTCAAGCCGGCCGGGATGGTGCTGCTCTCCGGTTCCCAACACCCGCTCCCGCAGTTCTGGACCTGGTACTGAGTTCCGGTAAGACTACCGGCTCCGTTGGCGTTGATCTGGATGAGGTTCGCCTTCACGTTGGAATCGACGGGCTGCTCATTTCCACCCAGGTAATTTCCGTCCAGGGAGGCGAGCGTGAAGCTGCTTCCGACCTGAGGCGTCAGCGTCCCAAAGCTCACCTTGCCACCGGTACTCAGCAGAATGGCCTGGTTCTTGGCAATCATATACAAGAGCGGCGGGTGGTTTTCGCCAGTCAGGGTAGTGGTCACGCGTCCGTTCGACGCGACGCTGTAGGTTCCCGAAGCCGTGCCCGTGCTCATGGTTCCGCCGTCGTTGTCGTCCAGAGTTACGGAGAGCGACCCGGAACCGTTGGGTGTGAAGAACCCGGCCTGGGCATCTGGCGTGGCCGGCGAGTTGTTGGTATCAAGACCTTGCGTCTCAAGCACGCCGACGGCGTCGAGCGACGCGGCAGTGAACGTGCCGCTTTGCTGGAGAATCTGGCCCGTCAACAGCGAGCCGCCCGGGCCGGTGATCGCATCGGTTTGGACCAGCAACAGTTGAGAAGCGCTGACCACATAGTACGCAAAGTTCAGCGTGCCAACCCCGGAAACGTCAATCCCGACAGTGCCCCGCCCGGTCGTCGCATTGACTGCACTAACATTGCTCGAACTGAAGGGGATCGGGCTGCTGGTGCCGTTCCCGCTGTTGACGTTTCCACTATCGTTAGCATCCAACTGTCCGCTGACCCAGTCGGCGGTTCCGTTGGCCGTGAATGCCCCGGCCACTCCGAATCGGTTGCCACCCTGGTCTACACCGATCAGTCCCATTGCGTAGGGTCCGGTGATCTTGGAAAGCGCGACCGGTGTGGTCTGCTTGAGCAGCACGCCGGAGCCCTGGAATCCCTGGCTCGTGTCGTACCAGATGATGTTTCCGTTCCCGCCGGATTGCAACGAAAAGGCCAGCGTTCTGCTGCCGCTGCCGGTATTGATGGTCATCAATCCCTGATTGTTGGGACCCACGCAGGAGGTGCCTGTGAAGGTCACTTGCGAATAGCCGTCTGCGGGGTCGTTAAAGTCGCCAGTTCCCCCCGTAATGCTGCCGGCGCCGTTGGCTACGAAGCTGGCCGCAAGCCCGGTAAACACTTCGCCTTGGCTGCTGTCCGACCAACCCTGGATCAACATCGCGTAATTGCCTGTGAGCTTGCTGTTGTTCGGGCAATCCGTAACCGCGATGCTGAGCGGCTGGCTGGCGGTATTCCCCACATTATCGGTGACTTGAACCGTGAAACTCGGGGTTCCGGCTGCGCTCGGCGTTCCGGAGATTTCCGCGCTCCCCTGGTTGTTGCTGGGGTTGCCGGTGAAGGCGAGCCCAACAGCGGTAAGACTGCTGCTCCCGCTGGTGATGGTCCACGTATAAGGCTGCACGCCGCCGGAGGCCTGTATGTAGGAGTTGTAGGCCCAGCCCTCGTTGGCGCCCGGCAGCGTCGCCGTTTGGATGGAAAGCGGCGAGGCTGCGTTGACGGTGATGGTGTACGTGTCCGGGCCGGCGGTATTGCTGCCGCTGTCAGTCACCGTGATGTTGAGTAATGTCACGGTTTGAGCCGCACTCGGCGTTCCGCCAATCGACAGAGTGTTACCGCTGTTGTTTGAAACCCATATGCCATCCGCGATGGCATACTGCGATCCATCGGTGGGGACTTGGCTGCCATTCACGGAAAACGTGTAGTTCGGCCCAACGCCGCCCGAGGCGTTGATCGCGCCCGAGTAGCTTTGGCCGACGACAGCCGACGACAGAGCTCCGGATGCAGGCAACGTCAAGGGCGTTGCCGCCGTCTCGAAGCTCACCTGGACCTGCGCCGAGTTGCCGTTCGTGTCCGAGGCTTGAATCTGCCAGCTGTAGTTTGTGCTGCCGCTCAGGCTGGATACGTTCGGCAGGTTGCCCGATCCGGTTGGATCGACGCCCCAGGTAATGGAAGTGATGGAACTGGAGAAGCCGTTCGAGTTGGAGTTGTTGCCGGGTATCTGCCAGACGGTCCCGTTCGAATCGCAGCACAACCAGAACTGGTAGGTGTAATTGCTGGCGTTGGCGGGATCGGTCCAGCTGAAATTGGGAGTCACGCTGACGCCGCTCCCCTGCGGTGCAAGATCGGTGGCGAAGGCATTCAGCACGGCGCCGACCGTAACGGTCAGGACTTGCGTTGTGTTATCGCTGTAGGTGACGTTCAGCGTGTATTGATCGCCCACCTTCGGCGTGGCGCCGTTGAGGCTGGTCCAGAAGTTGAACTTATCGGAGTTGCCGTTAAAGGCGTTATTGGCAATGTCCGCGGGAATGACCACTCCCGGATCGTTGTCCGAAGCAATCTCCACCGCCACTGGCAGCTTGAACAGACCGTTGACGTTGAATCCGATGCTGTAATTGGTGGTGGTGCCGCTCGGGCTGATCTGTTGCTGGCTCTGCGTCATCACGACAGCAGCGCTATTGGCGCTCGACAAGGTGAGATCTTCGTTGGTCAACGGGCCGGTGATGACTACGGGGGCCTGGTTGCCGTTTCCGTTCACGTTGGAGATTTGTCCCGGACCGCCGACCATGCCTGAGTTGTTCTGGTCGAGGATTCCGAAGAAGAAGTAATTGGAGCCGGTCGGAACCTTGACTGAGTAACTTGCCGGGCTCGTCGGCGGGTCCGCTTCGGTTCCGACCTGATCGGCATAGACATTCCCGGTGTTCTGGTCGTAGAAGCCAACATACAGCGGCCCGGTAGCCGTCCCGCTAAACGTGACCGTGCCGGAGACCGCGTTGCCAGTGGAAGGAGCGCCGACGGTTATTCCGCTGGAAATCGCCGACCAGTTGCTGGTCGAACCGCCTACGGCTACGCCCTCGGCGCGGAAGTAGTAGGTAGTACCACTCGTGAGGCCGGTGACAATCCAGGGGTTGTTGTTGCCCCTTGCCGGGAAGCTCTTGTTTCCAGCGACTGAGGCGAACGACGAACTGGTGCTCCATTCGAGGGTGTAGGAGGCAGCCATCTCGATGCCGTTGTTGTTCGTAATGGTCCCGAAGGAGACGAGGGCGCCGCCGTTGAATCCGCCCGACCCGCTGCTCGCGCTCCAGCTAGGACCCGAACTGAGAACCACCGGGGCGGGATCGGTCAGAACGATGGAGACGCCGCTCAGCCCCGCGTCGGTAACGGTCAAGTTGCTGGTGCTGCCCGTGGGGTTCGACGCGTTCTGGGCGCCGTAGCCAATGTTATCCATGAACGCCTGCAAAGTGTAGGTGCCAGGCGTGACGCCATGAATGGTGAAAGCTCCCGTCGAGGTGAGAGTGGCTTCGGAGATGCTGGTGCCGAGGTTGTTACAGCCGTTACAGTTGCTGCTGCTCAATTCCAGATAAGTCCAGCCGGTCTTCGAGCCGCTATAACTCACCGTGCCGGAAATCGTATAGCCCACCGGCTGCGTGCCGATGACGATGGTGTAACCTTGGCTGGCCGTGTCCCCTTGATTGTCGGTGACCTGAACTGTGAAGGGATAGCTCCCCGTTGTGGTCGGCTGTCCGGATATGCTCAGGCTGTTGTTATTGTTGCCATAATTGAGCCCCGGCGGCAGGCTTCCGCTGGTGATATTCCAGCTGTAAGGCTGTATGCCGCCGCCCGCGCTGACCGTGGCATTGTATTGCGTGCTGACGCTGCCGTTGGGAACCGACGCCGTGGTGATCGTGAGCGTGCCATTGACGGTAATGCTCAAATTAGCGGTCGCCGTTTCCATCGGACTGCTGGAATCCGTCACCTTGGCGGTGAAGTTAAACGTTCCCGTGGACGTCGGCGTTCCCGAAATCTGGCCCGTGCTGGCGTTCAGCGTGACATTCGGAGGCAGACTGCCGGAGCTGATGCTCCAGGTGTAGGGCTGAATTCCGCCGGTGGCCGACAGGAACGCACTGTTCGAATACGGAGTATTGATGACTCCTGCCGGCAGACCGGTCGTCGTGATCTGGAGCGGAGCGCTGTTATTGATGCTGATGCTCAGACCCTTCGTCTTGGTCTGCGCTGGCGACTCAGAGTCCGTGACCTGAACGGTGAAATTGAAGGTCCCGGTCTGCGTGCTGTCCGTCCCCGTGATCGCGCCTGAACTGCTAAGGTTCAGTCCGGGCGGCAAACTGCCAGCGCTGATGGTCCACGAATAGGGCGCGATGCCGCCCGTTGCGGAAAGACTGGCGTTGTAAGACTGGTTGATTACACCCGTGGCAAGCGAGCCTGTAGTGATGGTCAACGTAGGCGCGCTGATGGTGATGCTGAGGTTGGCGTTCGCGGTCTTGGCCGGATTCTCCGAATCGGTCACCGTCACCGTGAAGTTGATCTGCCCCACTTGCGGCCCCGTCGGCTTGCCTGTGATCGCGCCCGTCGAAGCGTTCAGTGTCAGTCCCGCCGGCAGGCTGCCGCTCGTCACCGCCCAAGCATACGGCGTGATGCCGCCCGCTGCCGCCAGCGTCTGGCTGTAGCTGGTGCCTACCGTGCCCGCCGCCAACGTCGCGGTCGTGATCGAAAGCGCCGGATTCACCGTGATCGTCAACTGTTTCGTCGCGGTTTGCGCGGTCGGTGTTTCCGCATCCGTCACCGTCACCGTAAACGTCGTCCCCACTCCCGTGGGCGAACCTGAGATCGTGTTCCCACTTAGCGTCAGTCCCGCCGGCAGGCTGCCAGTCGTCACCTGCCACGTGTAGGGCGACACTCCGCCCGCCGCCTGCAACGTCGTCGAGTAGTTCGATCCGTCGACTCCCGTCGGCAGCGAACTCGTCACCACACTCAGCGGCGCCGCCGTAATCGTGATGCTCAGAGCCGCCGTCGCCGTCCCCGCCGGCACTTCCGCATCCGTTACCTTGACCGTAAAGTTGATCGGGCCGGTCACACTGCCCGTCGGAGTGCCCGTAATCGCACCCGTGCCCCCGTTCAACGTTAAGCCGGCAGGCAGCGCTCCAACGCTGATCGACCAGGCGTACGGCGTGATGCCACCCGTCGCCCCCAGCGTCTGGTTATACGCGGTACCGAGCGTCCCACCCGGCAGAGTCAACGTCGTCACACTCAGTGGTGGCGCGCTGATGGTGATGCTGAGGTTGGCGTTCGCGGTCTTGGCCGGATTCTCCGAATCGGTCACCGTCACCGTGAAGTTGATCTGCCCCACTTGCGGCCCCGTCGGCTTGCCTGTGATCGCGCCCGTCGAAGCGTTCAGTGTCAGTCCCGCCGGCAGGCTGCCGCTCGTCACCGCCCAAGCATACGGCGTGATGCCGCCCGCTGCCGCCAGCGTCTGGCTGTAGCTGGTGCCTACCGTGCCCGCCGCCAACGTCGCGGTCGTGATCGAAAGCGCCGGATTCACCGTGATCGTCAACTGTTTCGTCGCGGTTTGCGCGGTCGGTGTTTCCGCATCCGTCACCGTCACCGTAAACGTCGTCCCCACTCCCGTGGGCGAACCTGAGATCGTGTTCCCACTTAGCGTCAGTCCCGCCGGCAGGCTGCCAGTCGTCACCTGCCACGTGTAGGGCGACACTCCGCCCGCCGCCTGCAACGTCGTCGAGTAGTTCGATCCGTCGACTCCCGTCGGCAGCGAACTCGTCACCACACTCAGCGGCGCCGCCGTAATCGTGATGCTCAGAGCCGCCGTCGCGCTTTGCGCCGTCGGTGTCTCCGCATCGGTTACCTTTACCGTAAAGTTAATCGGGCCGGTCACACTGCCCGTCGGAGTGCCCGTAATCGCACCCGTGCCCCCGTTCAACGTTAAGCCGGCAGGCAGCGCTCCAACGCTGATCGACCAGGCGTACGGCGTGATGCCGCCCGTCGCCCCCAGCGTCTGGTTATACGCGGTTCCGAGTGTCCCGCCCGGCAGCGTTGCCGGCGTAATTTTCAGCGTTGGCGCGCTGATCGCGATGCCCAGGTTGGCGCCATTCGTGGCGTTCGTTGGCGTCTGGGAGTCTGTCACCGTAGCTGCGAAGTTCGATGTGCCGGTGAAAGTTCCGGTCGGCGTACCCGAAATCACGCCTGCGCTGCTCAAGCTCAACCCAGCGGGCAAACTTCCTGTATAGCTCCATTTATATGGCGCAACACCACCGGTCGCCTGCAGCGTTTGGCTGTACGCCGTACCCATCACCCCCGCCGGTAACGATGGAGTCGTAATGGTCAACGCCGGTGGCGCGTTCACGGTAAAGTTTATCGCCGGACTGGTAGCGGAATCACCCGCTGCATCGGTAACCTTGAAGGCGAACGAACCCCCGCCTCCCCCGGTCGGCGTGCCGCTGATTACCCCCGTGCTGCTGTTCAAACTCAATCCCGGGGGTAGCGTTGTCGGGTTGACACTCCACGTATACGGACTGGTTCCTCCGGACGCAGTCAGCGCGGCGTTGTAGGCAGTCCCCGCAGTCGCCGCCGCAATCGATGTCATTGTTACGGCGGGCAGAGGATTGACCTTGATCTGCAACGTAGCCGATTTCGTCGAATCGGTGATCGAGGTCGCCGTCACGGTTGCCGTCAGCGCAGCAGGCACCGACGCTGGGGTATTGTATGTAGCCGACGTCGTGGTTTGGTTGGTCAATGTGCCGCCACCCGAAACGCTCCACGCCACTCCTGCATTCTTCGCGTCGTTTGCAACCGAGGCGGTGATCGCCACGGTTTGCGCTTGATCGATGCTCTGCGTGCCGTTGGGCGCCGTTATCGCAACAGCGATGGGCGGAGGCGTCGAACTGCCACATCCGGACAGACCCAGTAGAAAAAGAGCGGATAATCCGCACAGCAGCGCAGGCGCGAAGATATTTTTTGAGGACATCGAAAGCCTCCATCAATAATTAATAATGACGATCATGCTCTCGAGGTAATGGTGACTCCAAGTAACTCAAGTAACTTCTCGAGCCAGCGCTTTTGAATTGCCCAGTGCCGAACTGCACCCATCGGTCCGTAGGGTGTTAGTTGGCGGCGAAGTGGAGCATCCCCCTTCGCTGGTGTCCCAGGACAGGGAAAGACACGCATGGCAGGGAAATGGTAAAGAAGTCCGTCGCGATGGTTTATCCAATGAGCTTGGCAGAAACGCCTTCCGGTCTAGGAAAAGGGCCGGTCTGGGTCTCAAGCAGCTTGCCACCAGTTAGGCGCTGGTTCTTCCGCTGCATCGCTGTAGCCGATTTTGCAGACGGTTACGCGCTCTTCGGTCGGCAACAATGTCAGTATTTATGAGGTTCGACACACTAGCGCACCTGGCGCAAACCAGGTGGGTCGGCGAATTCTGTTGTCTCCATCTGATTGTTGAACCTGTTGATGGCGGATTCGCGCGGCCAGATGGCGGGCGCTCGATTGCAAACCAAAACCCGGCCCCATTTCGATCGCCCGTACGGCTGATCGACAGAGTCGTTCCGCATGCTGTCGGTCTACTTGCGATCACTTCGCCATTTTGACTGACACAACGTGCACTTCGTTCTTGTCCGCGTGGACATTTGCCCTCAAGACGACACGGTGCCCCTCGTGTCCTTTCACTGCCTCAGGGTTGGTGATGGTCCAGTTCTTATGGTCGCTCTCGCTGACAAACGTCTTGCCGGTATCGCTAATTGTACCCGTGATCTGAACCTCGTTTTCGGAGTCTTCCGCCTTCATCATATTGTTATGGTTGCCGGTGTCCTGTGCCGAAGCTACTCCAAAGGTCAGCAGGGCGACCGCAAAACAAATTCTCATCAGCTTTCTCATGTTGTTCTCCTTGAGTTGTACCCACCCGGACGACACGAACCGCACCTGCCCCACAGGGGGCTTTCCGTGGTTCGAACCACGACTCACTGAATGCCCATGCTAGATCCTCGCCCTCCGTTGGACTGTCCAGAATTGCTCATTCCCCCAGATTGTTTTGAGAACCGACACACGCGAATCAGAGGGTTCATAGCCGCGGAACTCTGCCAGCAAGTTACTTCCTCCACTCCACTGATCGTGGACGTTGAGATAGAGCTAAATTGGACAGTTTGGAAGGCGCTGGTTCTGCCACACTCTGGCTATGACAACGAAAACGATCCCCGCCTACCTAGAGGACGAGCGCCAAAAAGATTGCGACGCTCAGTTGCGGATGGACGCAGAAGCCGCGCGCATCCAGCCGTTGAACCATGGCCACCATCGCACAGCCAAACAGCCCAAGCTGGAATCGCCATCCATGGTAGAAGCCGCGCCCAAAGCGAGAAAGACCGCGGCACAATCCCGGGAAAGACCACGCACCGCGCGGAAGGCAGCGACGAGAGCCCGCAAGGCGGCGTGAACGGGGTGTGCTGCGAAGCGGTGGAGTTTAGCGATTCGTCACCGGCGTCATGCGAAAAGGTTGGGTGCCGGTTTCATGCGGCACCCTGGGCAAGCAACAGTCGAAAGAACAGTCTGTCTATGCAACCGCTTCCTTCTGGGGGGATGCGGTTGCATGCTTCGCAAGCCCTTCCCCTAGGAAGTTGACCAATTCAGCGTTCACTTCGGCGGCGTGGGTCCAGGTTATGCAGTGCGGTCCATCCTTCACCACCACTAGGCGAGCCCCCTTGATCAGCTTGGAAGTCCGTAGCCCGGAGGCGGCGAGAGGCACAATCCGGTCCGCATCGCCTTGCATGACCAGGGTGGGCACGTCGATGTGGGTCAGATCCTTGCGGAAATCCTCATACCATGTGGGTACGCAAGCGAGACAGGCGGTGGCCGAGGCGCCAGTTGCGATGTTCCAACTGGACTGAACGGCCTGTTCGCTGACACGCTTGCCGAGCAAGACGTCCGTGTTGTAGAAGTTCTTGAAAAACTCAGCGAAGAATGCATAACGGTCAGCGGCTACAGCTTTCTGGATTCCCTCGAAGACACTCCCGTCCACGCCCTCCGGGTTGTCGTGTGTCTTCAGCAGGAACGGCGGGACTGAGGAGATAAATACGGCTTTGCTCACGCCCTTCGTTCCGTATTTCCCCAAGTAGCGGGCGACTTCGCCGCCGCCCATCGAGAAACCGACCAGCGCGAAATCATGCAGCTCGATCTGCGTCACGAGCTTGTGCAGGTCCTCTGCGAAGGTGTCGTAGTTGTATCCGGTTGTTGGTTGGCTGGACTTGCCGAATCCTCGGCGGTCATAGGTGATGACACGGTGACCTGCGGCCAGAAGCGCTGCGACCTGCTTCTCCCAGGAAGCGCCGCTCAGGGGATATCCGTGGATAAGGACTACGGGGTCACCCGCGCCATGATCTTCATAGTAGAGATCGATGTCACCGGAGTTTTCTTTACTGACAGTAACGTAGGGCATTGAATTTCTCCTTAAATTCCTACTGCACAAAAGGGCGGACGCCAATCCAAATCGCCCAAGGTTCTGGCTCTGGGTCTGCCCCTCTTCTGAGCCTTTTGCGGACTTCACTTTTGTAAGTCTTGCCGCTTCCCAAGTCTGTTCAGAATTGACCATCTCGCGAACGGAGCGAGCCTTCACCCCGAAACGGGCGAAGTACACGCAGAGGTCCGTATTCAGTTCTACTTGGGGTGCGCTGCATCTGGCGATCATCCATTGTGAGCAATACGGACCAGCGGAGTTCATCTCTGTCGCGCATAGTTGAGGCCGAACACGCTTCTCACGTAACCAATGCGCTTGCCGACGCAACGAATGACGCAGGAGCAGTGAGGGCGTGTAGGCAGAGGATTATAGGCGTGCCAACCACAAATATCTCCGAACGTGAAGTACACGGGCGATCTCCACGCGTGGACCGTCGATGGAACGACGGCCGCCCTCGCACGTCCCGTGCGACGCGTTTGGGCCCGCGCATGCTGATCGCGATCGTGGCATGGCTTTGTTCGGGTCTCGGTTCCGGTCTCGGGTCCGGTCCCGCGCTTTGGGCACAAGCTTCCGATTCCCAAACGGGCGACCCGAACAAGTCCTGGACGGCTACAACCAACTCGCACCGCGAAAATTCGGATCCCATGCGCACCATCGAAAGCCGCACCCAGAGCGGCAATCGCACCCTCGACAGGCAATCGGTCCAGCGCCGCGGGTCTGACGGACATTTCGAACCTTACCAGGACATTGAAAAGGAAACTGTGCAACTGGACGCTGCCACCGTGCGCACCACCACGCGTACCTTCGGCCGCGATGCCGATGGCGTGAAAACACTGGTAGAGGTGATCGAAGAGGAAAAGCACACTCTGCCCGGCGGTAAGTCCAAAGTAGTGCGCGCCACTTCGGATCCCGATGCCAACGGCAATCTTCGACTGGTTCAGCGCCGCATTGAGGAGACGCAAAAAACTGGTAAGGACGTGGAAGAGACGAAAACCACCGTGATGCTCCCAAGCGTCAACGGCGGTCTGGTTCCGGCTGTGAAGGTGCAAGAGCGCCGCGAACAAGGCGCGAACGGCACGGTTGCATCTCAAAAAACTACGCTGCTTCCCGATGGCGCCGGAAATTGGCAAGTGGGCGAGATCCGGCGAACGACTACCCGGCAAGAAGGTGACAACCGTAGCGCCGAGGAGCAAGTCTCCATCCCCGACTCTGAAGGCAAGCTCGACGAAGTATCTCGTACCGTGAGCGACGAAGCGGCGACTGCTTCTGGAGAAAAGAGCAGCACAGTCGAAACCTATTCCATCAGTGTTCCCGGATCGGTCGGGGACGGCAGCCTGCACCTGGTTAAGCGCGCAACCACCGCCCGGATCCCCAGTTCAACCGGTCCCCAAACCATCAAACAGCAGGTGGAGCAGGCGAACCCCGGCGATCCGGGCTCCGGTCTGCGAGTCACCATACTTACCACCGACGCGGTGCGCCCAAGCCCTTCCGGAGAGCAGGCCACACAAACCGTTCAAGTGCGCGACGCAAACGGCAGTTTCCCAGTAGTCTCCGTGGACACCACAGAGTCCGACAACATTCACGCCATTCGGGTTCAGATCGCGCCTCCCGAAGTTAAAAAATAGGGGCTCCTTCGTCGGGCGAGGTCGAAATTGCCCCCTTGTGCACCTTTGATTTCCAAAACGATCAATTCTGAACAGTCTTCCGAAGCCGAACGGCCGATACTCGCAGCTTACGGAGTTCTGAAGCCACAGAGGCCTTGGCGAACAAATGTTGGCTTGTGAACAGCCGTAGGCGAATAAGACGGATCAACACAACATCGTAAGGGCCACTGGAGGGAAAATGTCACAAACCGTAGTAGAAAGAGCGGCTGAACACGTTACTGAATCGGCGCAGCAGGCTTCCCGCGCAGTCAGCGCGATAGCCGATGCGATCGAGGATGGTGTGAAAGTAGCGAGACGTGCCGGCAAGCAGGGCGGTGATGCTGCCGAAGAGTTTCTGCATGACACGACTCAGCGCCTCCAGCGACACGGTGTGCTGACGATTGCGATCACGTTCGCGATAGGCGTCGCCGCGGGGTCATTGATCGGCTGGACGATAAGACGAAGTTAGATCGTGGCGACAAAACAGGAGGGGTGACATGAACCATGAAATTCAAGCCGCCGGGAATCTTTTGGCGGAGCTACGTGAAGCGTATCAGGGCCTGCCCCAACATATTCAAGGGCAGGTGAGGGGCCTGTTGCGCGAGGACTCGTTGCAGAAACAATCCGGCGATGAGCGTGCATTAACACTCTAAGCACCGCACAACTATGTTGGAACGAAACAATTCACTTTGGGGATTCATTAACAGGGGTGGGAAGAGTTTGTCGCGAAAACACGGCAGGCGGAGGTTCTGCAATCATGGCTGCAATACTTGCTACGGTAAACGAGCGCATCTTGGCTCTTATGGAAAAATCTGCCGCGACCCGCGACAGGAGCCTCATCACGGACAGCGACAAAACACAGGCGGGCAGTATGCAATTCGACACCGGGTATCTCTCACCCTACTTCATCACCGATCCCGAACGCATGGAAGTTGCGTTCGAGAACGTTTATATCCTCATTCACGAAGGGAAACTCAATTCCAAGAAAAACATCCTTCCGCTGCTGGAGCAGATTAGAAAGACTGGCAGGCCACTGCTCATAATCGCAGAGGATGTCGGGAGCGAAGTACTGGCGGCTCTGGTGGTGAACAAACTCTGTGGCCCGTTGCAGGTTGCTGCCGTAAGGGCGTCCGGCTTGGGTGTTCCGCGCAAGAGTATGTTGCAGGATATTGCAGTCCTCACCGGTGGCCAAGTCATCACCGAAGATCTCAACATCCAGCTAAGGAACGTATTGCTCTCCGACCTGGGCCAAGCCAAGAAGATCACTGTCGACAAGAACAATACATTGGTTGAAGTCAGGGCCAATTACGACCAGCTTTATCTCCCTGTGCCTCGCGCCCACTCCAATGCTTACGTTCCGCCTGTTGAATCTTTACGAACAACTATCAGACGGGGACCTCTTGGAACACTTCCGGCTTGAGCACCCAGCGGATCGACTCATCGTTTGTGACCATTCTGACTGAGGTGAAATAGCCGGCTATCTCGAACTCGATGAAGGATGCCGAAGACTCGACTGCGCGGCTCATACGAGTAGTGAGAGAAACGTTTCGGTTCTGCCGGGCCGAGCATTCGTCGCCGTGCTGGACGCAAGCAGGGACCGTGCCAGGCTCTCGTTAGCGACTTGATACGGTCGAGACTGTCAAGAGAGAGGCCCCGAAACGCCCCACGCTTCTTGTCTTGGCATTCGATCGCCGGTGCGCGATTCGAGGAGAAGAAATGATTTTATCTAGCAAAGTGGCGTGGGCTGGGATCGTCTTCTTATCGCTGACGGCGGGGATCTCGGGACCACGTCCGACGGTGCTCGCTTCGGGAGACAATCCCAGCAAAGAAGGGCCCACGGTCACACATCCCAACGACGTCAAGCAGATGCAGCGAAGTCTGCGGGACAAAGCACACTATAGCGGGCAAGTCGATGGCGTAGTCGGTCTTCGAACCCGAGCGAGCATTCGCGGATTTCAGAAGACTGAGAATCTGCCAGTAACCGGGCAGCTTGATGCCCAGACGGCCGGTAGACTCGGTGTCGAACCAGAGCGTCGCAAACTGACGGGCTTCGATGCTACGTTCACTAAACCTTCGGCTGGCATAGGTTCGAGGCGGGTAGTAAGGCTGGCGAGAAGAACGTTGCCGCCGACCCTTAATAATGCGGCCGGGCAAGATCGCGAGAAGAAACTTCCGTCTTCGAACCGAGGGCACGAAGAATAGTTGAGTTCTTTCCGACTAATTCTGTGTGGCAAGTGTGAGCACGAACCATCCAGAGGTACAAACCAGAGCAAATCGTTGAGCGAAATGTCTGATTTCAACACCTGCCTTCCAAACTGATCCAGAAGGGTGTCTAATCGCGGTAACGGATAGGCTGGAGGAATTCCTGAGAGCAACCGCTTCGTCTTTGCTCCGGCCCACGCAGGCAAGTCGCTTGCGGGTTCTGCTTACTTTCATTACTCCCGCCCAAGCAATTGGATGGTTCCGGCGGGGGATTCGTCGACGACGTCCCCCGTCACCTCGAGATTGCCCGGTTCTTTGCAGATCGATCATGCAGATCGATCATGAGGTGAAACATGACCACGCCCACCTTCTGCCAGTCGGTTCAGTGCTTCATCCTTGCCACATTGATCGCCGCCATGTCCACCATGGCCGGGGCGCAGAGCCAGCCTGCGTCGCGCATTACGCAACCGATTGACAATCGGGTGCCGGTTACGTTGAAAGGGAATGTGCATCCGCTGGCGCAGGCTCGCTATGATCTAGGCCCGGTGGCGGATTCTTTTCCGGCAGAGCGAATGTTACTGCTGCTGCAGCGGTCCCCAGAACGCGAGTCGGCGCTGCAGCGGTTTTTGCAGGAGGCGCACCGGCCGGGAAGTCCCAACTATCATCACTGGCTGACGCCGGAGCAGTTCGCAGGGGACTATGGCCCGGCCGATTCTGAGATCGCTGCGGTCCGCGGATGGCTGGAGCGGCAGGGGTTTTCGGTGGAGCGGGTCACGCGAGGGAGAACCGCGATTGAATTTTCCGGGACCGCCGGACAGGTTCGTTCCGCTTTTCACACCGAGATTCACAGCTATGCGGTCCAAGGCAAGAAGCACTACGCCAACAACCTCGATCCGCAAGTGCCGGCCGCGCTGGCGCCAGTGATTGCCGGCATAAGTCCGATCAACGATTTTCAGCCCACGCCCTATGTGAAGGTGCTCGGCAAAGCTGTCTATGACCGCGCCACCCGCAAGTTTGTTCCGCAGTGGACTTTTCCGGAATATAACGATCTGTTCGAGTTGTCTCCCGGAGATTTTGCTCTGCAGTACGATTTGAATCCGCTGTACGCAGCGGGAGTCACCGGCACCGGCGTCACCATCGGCCTGATCGGCGCATCCAACGTCGATCCCACGGTGGTCGCGACGTATCGGTCGTTCTTTGGGCTGCCCGCCAGTCCGCTGAATGTGGTGATCGATGGGCTGGATCCTGGGGAAAACGATGCCTTCGTCGAATCGTATCTCGACGTCGAGGAAGCGGGAGCGGTTGCGCCCGGAGCGACGATTACCCTGTACACGTCGGCGGGTACCTCGGTGCAAAACGGTCTGTATCTTGCGGCGACGCGAGCCGTGGACGACGATGTGGCCTCAGTGCTGAGCACCAGCTATGGCACCTGCGAACCCTACCTCGGCTCGGCGGGCAACCAGTTCTGGAATGCGCTCTGGGAACAGGCGGCGGCGCAGGGACAGACTTCGTTCGTCGCCGCCGGAGATGGCGGTCCGGCGGGTTGCGACAACTTCAACAGCTCCCAGTCCGCACAGCTTGGGATCGCAATGAACGGTTTCAGTTCCACTCCCTGGAACGTTTCGGTGGGGGGAACGGATTTTTATTACAGCAGTTACAACCAAAGCTCGGCAGCCCAGCAGAGCCAACTCGAGAGCTACTGGGACACCGTGCAGACCATTTTTCCGACCACCTCGCTTCTGCAGCCGATTCCGGAGCAACCGTGGAACAATCCCTTCGGACTGAATCTTGCCAACGGCGGAGTATACCAACCCAATAATTCGAATATTGTCGCCGGCAGCGGCGGACCGAGCACTTGCGCGACTGGCGTTGATGCTCCCGACGGCACGTATGCATCTTGCACGGCCGGATATCCGAAACCTGCCTGGCAGAGTGGGAAGGGCGTCCCCAATGACGGTGTGCGCGATCTGCCTGACGTGGCACTGTTTGCCGCGGCGGGGGAAAATAACAGCTTTTACCCGATCTGCACCGGTCCGGGGTACTGCGTTGTTTCCGACGGAGACCTGACGATCACCAGCGTGGGAGGCACTTCGGCTTCGTCTCCGGCGATGGCCGGAATTATGGCGTTAATCAACCAGAAATACGGGCCGCAGGGACAGGCAAACTTCATTCTCTATCCCCTGGCGGCACAACATCCTTCGGCCTTTCACGATGTCACGGTGGGAAGCAACATCGTGCCCTGCCAGCAGGGCAGTCCGAATTGCACGCTCAGCACTGCCAATGACAATACCAACGGTTATTACACGCTCGGCTATTACGCCGGTCCGGGATACGATTTGGCAACCGGATGGGGCAGCGTGGATGCAAATCAACTGTTCAGCAACTGGAATTCGCTCAGCTTTGAGTCGACCTCGACAGACCTTACCCTCGGCCAGACCAGCTTTACCCACGGCACTCCGGTCCTGGTGAATGTTGGCGTGAGCGGCAGCGGCGGCACGCCGACGGGAGGCGTTGAGCTGGTAACAACGGCCGCCCCTGAGAACAATGCGGGACTGAAGCTCTTAACGCTTCAGGGAGGAGCGGCAAGCGCGAACGTGAACAGCCTTCCCGGAGGCAAATACAGTGTGAGCGCGCGCTACGGCGGAGATAGTGTTTTCGCTTCCAGCACTTCCAATCCGGTCTCCGTGAATGTCACTCCGGAAGCGAGCAACTTGTCGATGTTTGGAAGTTATTACTTGTACACCAACGGCACCACCGGCGTCCTTGCGAACGGCGGAACTTACCCCTTTGGCACTTCCATCGCTATCGATGCGCAGCTAGTGGGAGTGAATGCACCGCCGGGATCGACCGATGGAATCGCGACCGGCACCGCAACTTTTACCGATGCGGCGAGCGCGGGCACGGTGAGTTCCGGTCCGCAGAGTATGGGGACGGCCAGCACCGCAGTGTGGGTGCCGGCCGCATTCAGCGTTGGCGATCACAGCATAAGCGCCAGCTATTCAGGAGATGCCAGCTTTAACGCGAGCGCCAGCACGACGCCGCTGAGCTTCACTATCACCAAGGCCATCCCCGTTGCTCAGCTGTGGGCACCCTTATCTGCAATTGCGCGCGGTCAGAACGTCCCCCTCCAGTTAACCGTCGCAATCGGCTCCTCGGCTCCTCCGCCCACCGGCACGGCGACATTCTATTCGGGAAACACAGTGCTGGGGACCGCCACCCTCGCCCCTTCGACGATTGATTATCCCTACATCGCTTCCGCGGCAACCTTAAACGTGACGAACTTGCCCGTGGGAGCGGACACCATCACCGCCCAATATAGCGGTGATACGAATGACCAAGCTGCAACGTCTAATTCGATACAAGTCACGGTGAGCCAGCAGCCAGCTGGCATTTTAACCGCCAGCGCGAACGCGTCCTCGATGCTTCCGACTCAGAACCTAACGGTCACGGCCAATGTCGCGGGGACAAGTGGACTGCCGGCTCCGACCGGATACATCTTCATGTATGCCGATGGCCCCGGAGGAAGCTGGAGCACTAGCTGTACCTTAGTGAATGATTCTTGCAGCCAAACCTTTAGCGGTCCCTATTGGAGCCCCGGAACCGTCACGGTGCAGCTGACCTACAGCGGAGATTCGGTGTACGCCGGCAGTGGTGTCATCGTGCCGGTGACCATGCTGAATGTGTTCACGATGACGGCGGCGAGTTCTGTATCGTTCGCAGACGGCGCGACCACGGGCAACACGTCCGCGCTCACGGTTACGCCAGCCAACGGATTTACCGGCACGATCTATTTTGCGTGCACGATCGCGTATTATCCGCCGGGAGCAAAGGATCTGCCCACTTGCTCGGTTCCGGCCTCGGTGAATGTGGCGAGCGCAAGTGCGGTGACTGCCGCAATGACCATTGGCTCGACGGGACCGACCACATTGTCGCGTGCCGAACCAATCGAGGGTCCGCGCTGGCTTGCGACGCAGTGCCTTACCTTCCTGGCGGGAATTTTCGCGGTTGGCTTGCCTTTGCGGAGACGCGTTCGCCCCTGCGGTACGGCTCTGCTCTTGCTGATTGTACTCGTGGCAAGTATGGCGTCGGTGAGTTGTGGTGGCGGCGGGAGCAATGGCGGAGGCGGCAAAACCGTTCCCGGGACCACTCCCGGCAACTACAAATTCATGGTCTACGGCTCCTATACGCCAAACGTCGGTACAACTCAGCCGTTCTATTATTCTGCGCCCCAGGTATTCGTCGTGAATGTCACCATTCAGTGAGGGAGTCTTTCGGTTCGGGGTAGCTTCGGATAGGGCGTTCCCAGCCAAACGAGGAAGAGCTGCATCTGCCCTTCGGAGAAAAGGCCGGCGAAACTTGCCAATAGGAATGTAGCGCGACACTTTCTCAGGTCCGATTCAAGAGCAAAACTTGCGGAATTGGGCAATTGCTCGGGGTTTGCAGAGAAATCGTGTGGTGGAAGGATTCTGTCAGTAGCGATCACGCCTGTTCGATGACGAAAGCGGCGCGATCCTCGGTCAACTCATTTGCCCACCAGCGAGCGCGCCCCGGCCCCAAAGGTCCAAACCCAGTGGTGGGAGTGTAGCCGAATTTTTCCCGAAGGATAGTACCCCGTCAATGAAAGCGATGGGGTTCGCGGTGCCTCAAGAGGATGTTTGGAGTGAGTACGGGAATTCACCGGATTGCTTTTGATCTCGCCGCCTGGCTGGTAAATGATCGCCAATTTCGAGGCGCTGGTTTTCATAAAATCCCTTTCAAACCAAAATCAGAGACTTGTGCTCTCGGCCGGGAGGACCATGAATCTTGGGAATTGCGCGCCTGCCTTGCGTCATTTCTCTCGCCGCCGCAGTCGAACAGCAGTACAATTTGGCTTCGTAGTTGTTCTCGCCTCCCGAAAGAACAGTTCCCGCTCGTTGCGCCGGTCATCCCCTCTCGGGACATTCCAATCAAGGCGCATGGAGCGAGACTTGTTCGTGTAGGACCTCGGCCCCAGAAGCGAGCTTGCTTTATTTAGTATTAACTAGCAAGGATTGAAAGATGGAAGCGTCTGAATCTCCTCAATTCACAATTTCTCCAACCGCTCGACGGTACGCTTTAGCCGGGCTGGCCGCAGTTGGCGCTCTGTTGCTGCGAAAGATGCTTTCACCGTGGTTTGGCACAACCAACGTTTATCACACCGTGGGGGCGGCAGTCCTTTTCTCCGCTTGGTACTGCGGTGTCGGCCCCGCCATTGTCGCAACGCTGATAAGTGTGGTGGGTTCCTGGTATTTTATTCTTCTGCCCCTTCATTCCTTCCGGTTTGAAGACCACCGAAACCAAATTGCCGGACTGGTTGAGTTTGGAATACTCTCCGGTTTCGTCATCGCTCTTGGGGAAGTCAATCGCAGGTCTCAAGCAGCGCTAAGCCTGAGTGAGGAGCGGCTCCGTCTCGCGGCCGAGAGTTCCAATACCGGCTTGTGGGAGTGGGAGCCTGCTGGAGCAGCCTATTTTTCTCCGGCGTGGAAACGTCTGCTGGGCTATGCCGACCATGAGATTCCAAACCGGTTTGAGGAGTGGTCAAGCCGAGTCCATCCTGGTGACCTGCCACGGTTGATGGCGGAAGTGGACGCCTACCTGAAACTACCTCCGCAGCGATGGGAGAGCGAGTTCCGCATCCGTCACAGAGACGGGTCCTATCGCTGGTTTCTGGCAAGGGCGGCGCCGGAGTGCGATGAGCAAGGCCGGGTGAAGCGCGTGCTCGGAGCACACATTGACATCACGGACAGCAAGCAGACAGAAGAACGACTCCGCCTGAGCGAAGAGCGTTATCGTTCGCTGGCCGAAGCGACCTCAGACATTGTTTGGGCAGGCACGATGGTTGACGATGAGATTGAGGTTCCTGTCTGGTTGGAGCTAACCGGACAAACGCCGGAAGAAGCGCGCGAGAAATGGGCCGAGGCTGTCCACCCGGACGAGCGCGGCAGAGTCATAGAGGCCTGGTCTCGATTCCTTAAAGAAGGGGACCGCTATGAACAAGAGTTCCGGCTGCGTGGCCCCGACGGACAGCACCGCTGGTTTTCGTCCCGCGCAGTCCCAGTCAGAGAAAAAGACGGCAGTATGCGGGAGCGGATCGGCACTTTCACCGACATCACCGAGCGTAAGCAGGTGGAGGCGGCCCTTCGCAACAACGAGGAACTGTTGTCGCTTTTCATCGAACACGCACCCGCGGCGCTGGCGATGTTTGATCGCGAAATGCGCTACATCCGCGTGAGCCGGCGCTGGCGAACCAATTATGTTCCAGGCGATCGCAGCCTGATCGGCGAGTTGCACGACGACGTCCATCCGGTGATCCCCGAGATTTGGAAAGATGCGCATCGGCGCGGACTGCGCGGCGAGGTCGTGCAGGGGGATGGCAGCTTGGAACGTGCCGACGGCTCCATCCGTTGGGTGCGCTGGGAAATACGGCCCTGGCGGAACAGAGCAGGTGAAATCGGCGGGATCGTAATTTTCTCCGAAGATATCACCGATCGCAAAGGGGCCGAGGCAGCATTGAGCGATAGTGAGGCCCGTCTGCGGACTGCGCTCGAGGCCGCCAGTATGGGTACCTTCGAACGCGATCTGCGAACCGGTGAGGCTCATTGGATGCCGACCACGGAGGTGATGTTCGGGCTTGAGCCGGGGACCGGCCCGGTTTCCATTGAGGACTTCGTTGCCCTGATCTACCCGGAGGACCGCGACCACTTTAGCCGCCTCATGGCGGAGTCCACGGAGGCAGGCGTCGCGGGCGGAGAGTGGCGGGTGATCTGGCCCGACGGTTCGATTCACTGGATCTACGGCCGGTGGATGGTTTTCAAAGACGACCAGGGCCAGCCAACGCGCATCATAGGCGTGGATTATGACATCACTGCGCGCAAGCAGGCTGAAGAGTCGCTGCGCATAAAGAGCGACCAATTGCGGGCTCTCACAATCCGCGTGCAGCAGGTGCGCGAAGAAGAACGTACCATGGTTGCTCGCGACCTGCATGATCAGATTGGGCAGATTCTGACGGCAGTGAAGATGGATGTCGACTGGGTGGCCAGATGTCTCTCGCCGCAGGACGACGCCCAGCTATCTGACCGGTTGGCGGCAACGCTCAATCGGCTGAAAGATGCTACGCAATCGCTGCGCAGTATCTGCACCCGGTTGCGACCGGGTGTGCTCGACGATCTTGGACTGGCGGCGGCGATCGAGTGGCAAGTGAAGGAATTTGCCTCAATTACGGGAATCCACTGCGACGTTTCGGTTCCGCAAGAGGACTTCCCGTTGGACGCGGATCGGAGCACGGCAATTTTCCGAATTTTGCAGGAAGCGCTTACCAACGTGACCCGCCACGCAGAGGCAAAAATGGTTCGCGCATCCCTTGCGCAGCAAGACGGCAATGTATTGCTGGTAGTGCAGGACGATGGAAAAGGCATTCGCGAAAGCGACATTGAGTCCTCATCACGGACATCGCTGGGATTGCTCGGCATGAAAGAACGTGCGGAGGCCTGCGGCGGAGAACTGCAGATTTGGGGAGATCCAGGTACGGGGACGACTGTGGCACTACAAATTCCGCTCGCCGAATCAAGACATCAAGGGGGCAACGATGCTGATCCTGCTGGCAGATGATCACGTGGTAGTTCGCCGCGGTTTACGGGACATGCTAGCGAATGCATTCGCTGGCGCGCAGTTCGTGGAGGCAGGTACCGGAGACGAGGTTGTTGGCCACATTCGAAGACAAGTTTGCGATCTGCTCATATTAGACGTCAACATGCCGGGGCGAAGCGGCGTGGATGTCCTGAGAGAGGTCAAGGGTCTCACTCCGGACATCCCCGTACTTATGCTGAGTGTGCAACCCGAGGATCAGTATGCTGTCCGCTGCCTGAAGGCTGGGGCCTCTGGATATTTATGCAAGGATAGTGCGGAGGAAGAACTTGTAAAGGCCGCCCGGAAAGTGATGGAGGGGGGACGATACGTCAGCGCGCAACTCAGTGAGAAGCTAGCCCGCGAGATCCAGTTGCCTTCGATCAAGGAGCCACATCAACTGCTCTCCGACCGGGAGTTTGAGGTGATGCGGATGATTGCTTCCGGCAAGTCGCTTACCGATATTGCTGAAGTTCTGCATGTGAGCGTAAAGACCGTTAGTACTTACCGCAGCCGATGCCTGCTGAAGATGCAGATGCAAAGCAACGCGGATCTTGTTCGCTATGTACTGGAACGCAAGCTTTTGGCGTGAGAAGCCAAACCGCCGGCCATCAGTATAATCTGACACGCTTAATGCATTAATTCCTTCAAGTACAATCAGAATTCTCCGCCGCATCGTCTGAGTTTCCATCTGCAACCCTTTATTTACCAGTACATTGCGCAAATACCGTGGATCGCAAATTGTGATGTATTCGCTTGACAGCGTTTTCCTACAGCGAGACAATCACAAATCGGCTTTGCGATCACCTCCACGAACTGTGCTTTGTGAGCCGAACCAGCGAAAGGGACAGGGACAAAATGCAGGTCGAAACTCCCAAAGGCTCGGTCAAGTGGTCCAATAGCGCGAAAGGGTACGGCCCCGTGGGGCGCCATTATGGACCGGATATCTTCATCCAAGCAGGCGACCAAGTTGAATTCGAGATCGTCCGTGGTCCGAAAGCGCCGCAAGCGGCCAACCCTATCTCGTCTTCGGAACTGATCAGAGCGTGCGCCAGTTCGAACAACGAGATACCGTGGACGGAGTTCATCCGCCGGTTCCACGGCGTCATTGCCGGCGCGGTGCTAAGAACCGCCCGGCAATGGGGAGAACCATCCCGGGCGCAGGTGGAGGACCTGATCCAGGATACCTACCTGAAACTCTGCGAAGACAATAGCCGGCTGCTGGCCTCGTTCCGGCCGCGGCACGAGGATGCCATTTACGGATTCCTGAAGGTGGTTACGGCCAATGTCGTCCGCGATCATTTCAAGTCTGCGCTGGCCGCGAAGCGCGGCGCCAGTCAAACAGAAGCGATTGTGGAAACGGTCCAAATCGACAAGCAAACGGGCACGAATCACGCTCTTGATGTAGCGACCCAGCGTCTTCAACTGGAGCAGATTGACAAAGTCCTGCGACAGGTTACGGCAGGAAACGACCAGGAAAGAAAACGGACGATCTTTTGGCTTCGCCACCGGCAGGGATTTACTGCTCGCGAGATCGCGTCCATCCCTTCGCTCGGGTTGACCACGGAAGGCGTGGAAAGCGTGCTCATGCGGCTCTCACACATGATTAAAATCAATGGTGTGCGGAAATAGCTGTTGCAAATGTGTGGTCTGCCGCCCGAATGCAGAATCGATCCCGTAGCATTGTTTCAGACAGAGGACACCAAATAGTGATTCGCGAAGCATTGAAAAATGGCTAATGAATCGGTCCAAGAATCGCTTCGATGGATTTCTCTAGCTCCTGAATGCTTGGGAAATCAGTGCATGAGGCATCATCTTTGGAGCTACTACGCAGATCGGAGAATAGCGCGTGTACATCGGGAGCGCGCTTTTCAAGAGATTCGGTTAGAGCCTTGTTGTCGCGAGAGAGTTCAAATAGACGATTCCGAAGGCTGCCGGTTATCTTCGTCAGACTCAGAAGCAGAGACACGAGCTTCCGCTGATCCGCTTCGAGCGATGCGATCTGGCTCTTGTCCTTCTCAAGGCTCTGCCCGGATTCTTTGGCTAAATCGATCAGCTGTTCTTTGTTCATGTGTTGTACGTCCATAAAGTCGCACCAGCCTTCGAATAGAATTTCTGCAGGATGATGCTACCAACCCAGGGTGCGACCGGTCTGGTCAAGAATGCACATCGAGGCACGCGTGCCCGGCCCGGTTTTGTAGGGACAGCTTCCGGGGCCAAAACGTGCAACGGCCTGGTTGCGTCAGCTAAGGTGACCCTGCAAGACACGACTGCGGAATCGTTCGATTCTTAGGGAGCCGCAAATGCCGCCAGACAACTCGCACCGACGAATCCGGACCATCCTCCGCACGTCTTTTTTCATTACGTGCGCCCTGCTACTGGCGGCGGGTTTGCTGCTATTGGTTGTCCCTGCACTTGATGGACCGCACTCACGCCGACTCGCAAATGAGGCAACCGCAGTAGGCAAACTTCGCACTATTCTCACGCTTCAGGACCAGTACATGGCTGCTCACGCAGGTAACGGGTTCGCATGTGAATTACCGCTGTTGAAAACTACCGAGCAGCGAAAGGAGGCTGAGTACGACCCATTGAGTTTCTTGATTACGGGAACCCAGTCCGGGTACAAGTTCTCGCTAGTTAATTGTGGCTCCGATTCCAACCGAGCAAGGGTCCACTACCAACTCACCGCCGTCCCCATTGAGCACGGTACAACAGGATTACGGGCTTTCTGCGCCGACGAATCAGG
>Ga0302202_10001089_pt1 | contig 34210 bp, 36 predicted proteins | sample II_Bog_N3_3_FD_194579 | JGI IMG/M metagenome (GOLD analysis project Ga0302202, IMG submission 194579) | Peat permafrost microbial communities from Stordalen Mire near Abisko, Sweden - II_Bog_N3_3 | ecosystem: Environmental > Terrestrial > Soil > Wetlands > Peat | place: Sweden: Abisko...
GACGGGTCGACCAGGAAGCGGTCGGCGTCCTGGACCAGGACGCTGGCTCCCAGGAACCGGTACTGGCGCACCAGTGGCTCGGGCACCGGTGCCGACAGCAGCCGGGTGGCCTTGCGCTTCGAGGACAGCTGGGCCAGCGCCTCGTCGTCGTAGGCGGGGGCGATGATCACGTCGGCCTGGGGGCCCGCGGCGATGGCCTCGGCCACCGCGGTGGTGACCCGGCCGCCGATGGCCACGATGCCACCGAATGCCGACTGCGGGTCACACTCCAGGGCCCGCACGTAGGCGGTCACCAGGCTGGAGTCGAGGGCGGCGCCGCACGGGTTGGCGTGCTTGATGATGGCCACCGCCTGGTCGGCCGGGCCGGAGGGGAGCTCGTGCACCAGACGCCACGCCGCGTCGGCGTCGAACACGTTGAGGTAGGAGAGCTCCTTGCCCCCGTACTGGACGACCTGGTCCCACCAGGAGCTCTGGCCGGCCACCCGGTAGCGGGCTCCGTGCTGGTGGGGGTTCTCGCCGTACCGGAGGGACCCGGCCCGCTCGAGCGTCAGGTGGATCGACTCGGGCAGCAGGGTGGCCACCTCCAGGGTGTCGTCGACCGTCCCCTCGGCCCGGGCGGCCTGCTCCCGCTCGTCGAGCCACTCCACGATGGCGGCGTCGTAGCCGGCGGTGTGGGCGAAGGCCTGGCGGGCCAGTCGGCGGCGGGTGGCCAGCGAGATCGACCCCCCGGTGCGGAGCTCCTCGAGTACCGGTCCGTAGTCGGCGGGATCGACCACCACGGCCACGTGGTCGTGGTTCTTGGCCGCGGCCCGCACCATGGTGGGTCCCCCGACGTCGATCAGCTCGATCGACGGGTCGGACGAGAACGGGTAGAGGTTGCAGACCACCAGGTCGATCAGGCCGATGCCCAGCTTGTCGAGGGCGTCGAGGTGGTCGGGCTTGGACCGGTCGGCCAGGATCCCACCGTGGATGACCGGGTGGAGGGTCTTGACCCGTCCGCCCAGCATCTCGGGGGCGCCGGTCAGGTAGGCCACCTCGACGTGGTCGATGCCCGCCGCCGTCAACGCCGCCGAGGTGCCCCCGCTGGAGATGAGCTCCCACCCGAGGGCGGACAGCCCACGGGCCAGCTCCTCGATCCCGGTCTTGTCGTAGACGGACAGCAGTGCCTTCATTCGGTGGTCTCCTCGGGTGCGTAGGGATCAGGTCGGCGTCCCCCGCCCACGGACTGGGACGCCAGGCCGTCGACGAAGGTGCGGATGGTGGCCGGGTAGAGCGTGCGCTCGACGGCCTTGATGCGCTCGTGCAGGGTGGCCTCGGTGTCGCCGGGCAGGATGGCCACCCGGGCCTGGGCCAGGATCGGCCCGGTGTCCATCTCCAGGTGGGCGATGTGGACGGTCGTGCCGGTCTCGGCCACCCCGGCGGCCAGGGCGTCACGGACGGCGTGCCACCCCGGGAAGGCCGGGAGCAGGGCGGGGTGCGTGTTCAGGATGCGCCCGGGGAAGGCGTCGTGGACCGGCTGGGCCAGGACGGTGCCGAAGCCGGCCATGACCACGACGTCGACGTCGGCGGCCACCAGGGCATCGGCCACGGCCCGGGTGTAGCCCTCCCGGTCGAACCCGGGCCCGAACCCCCCGAATCCGGCCCGGTCGACCAGTGCGGTCGGGATCCCGGCCGCGGCGGCCACCTCGAGCGCCCGGCACCGCCGGTCGGCGGCCACGATCCGGACGGGCAGGTCGCTGGCCAGGACCGCCTCCAGGATGGTGCCACCGCCCGAGGCCAGCACACCGATCCGGACGGGCGCCGCCTCGGTGCGGGGTGTCGGTCCGGGGGCCACGGGCGCACGCTACCAGCGCCCTCGGGGGTGGGTTCCAGGCCGCAGCGGGGTGGACACCTCCCGCACCACCGCCCGGTGCCGGGCACCGGACGGCGGGGAGCGGGCTCCCGTCCCTGGGGGGCGGGACGAGGTGCCCGGGTGATGTCGCCCATTCGGCCTGCCCGCCGAATCGGGCTCGACATCACCCGGTCCCCCCTGCCCTGGGGAATGCCCCTCGTGATGGATGCATCGGCGCGCCCACCCCCTAACCGAAGGGGCACGGGAAACCTGAACCGAAGTTGCAACCAAAGTCCCTGTCCGGTGGGACCTCGATCGCACGGCGGCCCCGGTCCCACGGCGGCCCCGGTGGCACGATGGCCCGGGTCAGGGCGCCGGGTGGCCGAGCGAGGTGAGCGCCGCCTCGTCGAAGGCCTCCAGCGAAGGGAGCACCAGGTCGCAGAAGCCCCACCGGGGCGAGGCCAACGCCGCGGGCTCGGGCACGGCCACCACCCGCATACGCGCCGCCTTGGCCGAGATGGCCCCGTTGAACGAGTCCTCGAAGGCCAGGCAGGCGGTGGGGTCGACGCCGAGCTTGTCCGCCGTCGACAGGTAGGCACCGGGGTGGGGCTTGCCCAGCGGCTCCCACTCCGCCGAGTGCCAGGCCGCCATGGACGAGGTCAGGCCGAGCTTGTCCAGGGCCGCCTCGATGACCACCGCGTAGGACCCTGAGCACACGGCCATCGGGATGGCCCGCTGGCGACACAGGTCGACGAGATCCCGGGCGCCGGGCATCGGACGGCCCTCGGCCTCGATCAGCTCGGCCACGCGGGCGGTGACGGCCCGCTCGACCTCGGCCGGCGACCGTCCCTCCCAGGGGCGGCGCTCGAACCAGTGATGCACGGCGTCGTCGATGCGTAGACCCATGGTCTGGCGCGTCTCGGCCTCCGTCACGTGGACGCCGACGGTGGCGAAGACCTCGATCTCGGCCCGGCGCCAGAACGGCTCCGAGTCGATCAGCAGCCCGTCGAGGTCGAACACCACGGCCCCGACCGGCCGGCCGGCATGGGCGTCGGCGGACGCGACGGCCGACCCGGCGGACGCATCTTCCGGGAGCGGGCCCGAGGGCGTGTGCGTCAGGCCAGCTTCCTGACGACGTCGACCATGGCCTCGCCGGCCTCGGTCGGGTTGAGGGCCACCGTGACCCCGGCCTCGGACAACGCGTCCATCTTGGCCTGGGCCGTGCCCTTGGAGCCCGAGATGATGGCGCCGGCGTGGCCCATCTTGCGCCCCGGAGGCGCGGTCACCCCGGCCACGTAGGAGACGACCGGCTTGGTGACCGACGACGCGATGAACTCGGCGGCCTCCTCCTCGGCGGAGCCGCCGATCTCGCCGATCATCATGATGGCCCGGGTGTCGGGGTCGGCCTCGAAGGCGGCCAGGCAGTCGATGAAGCTGGTGCCCGGCACCGGGTCACCGCCGATCCCCACGCAGGTGGTCTGGCCGACGCCCTGCTGGCTCAGCTCGTGCAGCGCCTGGTAGGTGAGGGTGCCCGAGCGGCTGACGATGCCGACCGGTCCCCCGGGCATGGCGATGTCGCCCGAGGTGATGCCGATGTTGCACTTGCCGGGCGAAATGATGCCCGGGCAGTTCGGTCCGAGCAGCCGGGTGCCCGGGAAGTCCCGGACGAGGCGGTTGTAGGCCAGCGCCTCGTCCTGGGCCGGGATGCCCTCGGTGATGCACACCACGAAGGGCACGCCGGCGGCGGCGGCCTCCACGATGGCGTCGGCGGCGAACTTCGGCGGCACCGAGATGAACGAGGCGTTGGCCCCGGTCGCCTCGACGGCCTCGGCCACGGTGGCGAACACCGGGATGCCCTCGATGTCCTCGCCGCCACGGTTCGGGTTGGTCCCGGCGACCACCTGGGTGCCGTAGGCCCGGTTCCGGAGCCCGTGGTACAGACCCTGGCTGGTGGGGCTGATGCCCTGCACCACGACCTTGGTGTTCTCGTCTACGAAGATGCTCACGACTGGCCTCCAGCAAGGGCGACCGCCCGGCGGGCGGCATCGAGCATGGTCGGCTCGGCGACCAGGCGATCGGACAGGTGCGGGGCCAGGATCTCCCGGCCCGCTACGGCGTTGGTGCCGTCGAGCCGCAGCACGATCGGCGAGCTGATCTCCACCCGTTCGAGGGCCTCGAGCACGCCCTTGGCCACCTCGTCGACCCGGGTGATCCCGCCGAAGATGTTGACGAAGATCGACCGCACGGCCGGGTCGGAGTTGATGACCTCGAGGGCGGCCGCCATGACGTCGGCATTGGCGCCGCCGCCGATGTCGAGGAAGTTGGCCGCCGAGCCGCCGCACTGGGTGACCACGTCGAGCGTGCTCATGGCCAGGCCGGCGCCGTTGGCGATGATGCCCACCGAGCCCTGGAGCCCGATGTAGTTGAGGCCGCGCTCCTTGGCCCGGGTCTCCCGCTCGTCCTCGACGTCGCTGCCGGCGAACTCCTCCCATTCGGGGTGGCGGTAGGCGGCGTTGTCGTCGAGGGTCACCTTGGCGTCGAGCGCGTGCACCCGGCCCTCGGGGGTGAGGATGAGCGGGTTGATCTCGGCGAGGTCGCAGTCGCCCTCGGTGTAACAGGTGTAGAGCTTGACCAGCAGCTCGGCGGCCTGCTCACGGGCCTCCTCGTCCAGGTCGGCCCGGGCCACCCACTCGGTGGCGGCCCCGAGGCTCAGTCCGTCCACCGGGTCGATGTGGATGATGGCGATGGCGTCGGGGTTGGTGACGGCCACCTCCTCGATCTCCACGCCGCCCTCGGCCGACAGCATCCCGAGGTGCTTCTTGGCGCTGCGGTCCAGGGTGAAGCTGGCGTAGTACTCCTTGGCGATGTCCGAGGCGTGCTCGACCCACAGCCGCTTGACCACGTGGCCCTTGATGTCGAGCCCGAGGATGTTGCCGGCGTGCAACCGGACCTCGTCGACGTCGTTGGCCAGCTTGACGCCGCCGGCCTTGCCGCGGCCGCCCACCTTGACCTGGGCCTTGACCACGACCGGGTAGCCCGACGCCTCGGCCTGGGCCACGGCCTGGTCGACGGTGTCGGCCACCCCACCCTTGGAGATGGGGATGCCGTACCGGGCGAAGTACTGCTTACCCTGGTATTCGAAGAGATCCACCGGATCCGTTCCTCTCTGCCTGCGTGGCTGGTTCTGGTTGGGACTGCGTGCGGTTGGGACTGCGTGTACTGCGGTGACTGCTGTCGGCGCCCGGACCGGCCGGGCGCGGTGTGCGCCCGGTCACGGCGGTGCGGGGGTGGGTGCCCTGCGGGACGGTGCGGTCCGCAGGGGCGGGGTCAGGCGGCTCCGTCCTCCCGCTCGTCGAGCGCCTCGCCCAGCCACGCGCCGATGGCGGGGAGGGGGGCGCCGGGAGTGAAGACCTCGGCCACGCCCATCTGCTTGAGCACGGGGATGTCGGCCTCGGGGATGATCCCGCCCACCAGGACGAGCACGTCGTCCCGGCCCTGGGTGCGCAGGCCCTCGATCACCCGGGGGACCAGCGTCAGGTGCGCCCCCGAGAGCAGAGACAGGCCCACGGCGTCGGCGTCCTCCTGGATGACGGCCTGGACGACCTGGTCGGCCGTCTGGTGGAGGCCGGTGTAGATGACCTCGAACCCGGCGTCGCGCAGGGCCCGGGCGATCACCTTGGCACCGCGATCGTGCCCGTCCAGGCCCGGTTTGGCGACTACCACTCGATAGGGGCGCTTCACGGGCGGAGATACTAGGCGCTGACGCGCCGTCAGGCCCATCCGGGACCCGGGTCGGCGGCCCGCGGGTGCCGATCGTCCACCTACGGGGCACCCAGGCCCTACCCTGTGGATGCCCTTCCTCCCTCGCCGGAGGCCCGTCCACGACCAGCCGCGGGAGCGACCCGACCACCCATGAGCACGCAGTGACGACACCGGCCGAGGCCACGGGACGGCCAGACGACCGACCCGACGACCGACCCTCGAACTCCGACCGGCCGCCGGAGTCGTTGGCCCGCGGCCTCGTGCGCCTGTCCCGGCCGCGCCAGTGGATCAAGAACCTCCTGGTCTTCGTGGCCCCCGCGGCGGCCGGAGTGCTGTTCCACCGCGGCGTCCTGTGGCACGCCGCCGCCGCCTTCGGCATCTTCTGCCTCGCCGCCACCGGTACCTACTTCCTCAACGATTCGATCGACGCGGCCGCCGACCGGGAGCACCCCACCAAGCGCACCCGTCCGGTCGCCTCCGGCACCGTCCCCGCCTCCCTGGCCATCACCGTCGGCATCGTGTTCCTGGCGGCCTCCGTCGGCCTGGGCGTACTGCTGGCCGGGTGGCACCTGGGCGTGGTCATGGGGGCCTACGCCGCCGTCCAGCTGGCCTACTCGTTCGGGCTCAAGAACGAGCCGATCCTCGACCTGGCCTGCGTGAGCGCCGGCTTCATCCTGCGCGCCGTGGCCGGCGGGGTGGCGACCTCGGTCACCCTGTCCAATTGGTTCCTCATCGTGGTCTCCTTCGGGTCGCTGCTGGTGGTCACCGGGAAACGCTCCGGCGAGAAGCGGCTCCTGGCCGAGGGCAACGCCGACGACACCGCCATCCGCCAGACCCTCGGGCTCTACTCGGCGTCGTTCCTGACCACCGTGCGGACCCTGTCGGCCGCCGTCACCGTGAGCGCCTACTGCCTGTGGGCCTTCGAGCGGGCCGCCGAGGTCCACCCGGGACACGACCCGATCTGGTTCCAGCTCACCATCGTCCCGTTCGTCATCGCCCTGCTCCACGTGCTCCGGCTCCTGGACTCGGGGGAGGGCGCCGCTCCCGAGGAGCTGGCCCTGAAGGACCACCGCCTCCAGATCTACGGGGTGGTCTGGATCGCCCTGTTCGCCATTGGGGTCTACGCCGGATGACCGCGCCCCGCACCCGGCGCGAGCTGCTCACCGGATGGGGCCGCACGGCGGCCACCGCGGCCGATGTCGTCCACGCCGTGCACCCCTCGCTGGTCGACGGGGCCATGGAGGCCGCCGTCGGCTCCACCCGGGACCACGCCGGGCGCGGGCTGGTGGCGCGGGGCATGGGACGTAGCTACGGCGACGCGGCCCAGAACGCCGGGGGCACCGTGGTCGACGCCACCTGGCTCGACGACGTCCGCTCGGTCGATCTGGAGTCCGGTCGGATCACCGTGGGTGCCGGCATCAGCCTCCAGACCCTCATGGAGCGGTTCGTGCCGCTGGGTTGGTTCGTGCCCGTGACCCCCGGCACCCGGCTGGTGTCGGTGGGCGGGGCGATCGCCGCGGACATCCACGGCAAGAACCACCACGTCGACGGCAGCTTCTGCTCCCACGTCGTGTCGATGACGCTGGTCACCCCGACCGGCACCCACACGGTGTCGGCCGGCGAGGACCCCGACCTGTTCTGGGCCACCGCCGGCGGAATGGGGCTCACCGGGGTCGTCACCGAGGCCACCCTCCAGATGATCCCGGTCGAGACGAGCTACATGCTGGTCGACACCGAGCGGGCGGTCGACCTCGACGACGTCATGGACAAGATGCTGACCGGCGACGACGCCTACCGCTACTCGGTGGCCTGGATCGACTGCCAGTCGACCGGCCGCCGGCTCGGCCGCTCGGTCCTCACCCGGGGCGACCACGCCCGCCTGGCCGACCTGCCCCCCCGCCTGGCCTCCAACCCCGACCGGGCCCGGGCCTTCGTCCCCCGGCAGCTGGCCCGGGTGCCCCTGACCCCGCCGAGCGGACTGCTGAACCCCCTCACTGTCGGTGCCTTCAACGAGTTCTGGTTCCGCAAGGCGCCCAAGCGACAGCTGGCCAGACCGCACCACATGACCGGCTTCTTCCACCCGCTGGACGGCGTGGGCGAGTGGAACCGGCTGTACGGCGGGCGTGGGTTCCTCCAGTACCAGTTCGTCGTCCCCGACGCCGCCGGCGAGACGGTGCGCCGGGTCATCGAGCGGCTCACCGAGGTGCGCCTGGCCTCGTTCCTGGCCGTCCTCAAACGGTTCGGGCCCGGCGACCCGGGACCCCTGTCGTTCCCCATGCCGGGCTGGACGCTGGCCCTGGACCTGCCGGTCGGGCACGACGCCCTCGACCGCCTCCTCGACGACCTCGACCAGGAGGTCCTGGCGGCCGGCGGTCGCATCTACCTGGCCAAGGACTCCCGGCTGGCCCCGGACACGTTCCGGGCCATGTACCCGTCGGTCGACCGGTTCCTCGAGGTGCGCGCCCGGGTGGACCCGGACCACGTCCTCCGGTCCGACCTCGGCCGGCGCCTCGGGCTCTGCTCGGACGTCGCCACCCCCGCTGCAGCACCCACGACGCGCAAAGGACGGAAGACACGATGATCGACGCCACCGGACGGCCCCAGTCCGTACTCGTGCTGGGAGGCGCCTCCGAGATCGCCCAGGCCATCGTGGCCGCACTGGTCCCCGGCCGATGCCGGACGGTGATCCTGGCCGGACGCCCGAGCGACCGCCTCGACGCCGCGGCCGACGCCGCCCGGGCCGCCGGCGCCGACGTGGTCGAGACGGTCGCCTTCGACACCACCGATCTGTCCGGCAACCCCGCCGTGGTCGAGGACGTCTTCGCCCGCTTCGGCGACGTCGACCTGGTACTGGCCGCGGCCGGGGCCCTGGGTGACCAGGACGAGCTCGAGGCGGACCCGCTGGCCGCGGCCGACCTCATCACCACCAACTTCACCGGCCTGGCCGCAGCCCTGCTGGCCGCGGCACGGTGCATGCGGGTCCAGGGGTACGGGCGGATCGTGGTGATCTCGTCGGTCGCCGGTGAACGCGCCCGCAAGGCCAACTTCATCTACGGGTCGACCAAGTCCGGCCTGGACGCCTTCGCCCAGGGTCTGGGCGACTCGCTGGTGGGCAGCGGCGTCGGGGTCACCGTGGTGCGCCCCGGCTTCGTGGTGGGCCGGATGACCGAGGGCATGGACCCCGCCCCGTTCTCGACGACCCCCGAGGCCGTGGCCGAGGCCGTGGTCAAGGGGATCTCCTCGGGGGCGGACCTCGTCTACGCGCCGCCCATCCTGCGCTGGGTGTTCCTGGTGATGAAGCAGCTGCCCCGGGCGGTCTGGCGCCGCATGCCCGGCTGAGCCCCGCCGGCCCCGCCGCCCCCGCCGGAGTGATCGGCCGAGGTCAGAACATCCCGTTGTCGTTGGCGGAGGTCCCGGGGACGACCTGGAGCACGTCCCAGTGCTCCACGATCCGGCCGTCCTGGTCCAGGCGGAAGATGTCGATGCCGGCGTAGTCGTGGTCGCCGGGCCAGGTCTGGCGGCAGTGCAGGACCACGTGGTCCCCCTCGGCGAACGCCCGGACGATCTCGACGTGCTTGCCGGGGTACCCGGCCGCCATGCGCTCGAAGTACCCGATGAACGCCTGCTTCCCGTCGCCCACCTCCGGATTGTGCTGGATGTAGACGTCGCCTGCGTAGCGCTCGATGGCTTCGGCCGGCCGGCACCCGTTGAACATGAGCTCGTAGAAGGCGATGACGTTCGCCTTGTTCCGTTCCGTCGCCCCGTCGTCGGACATGCTGCCCCACTCCTGTCTCGCAGACCCCGGGGGTCTTGGCCCGTCGTGGTCCCGGTGGTGACGCTACCGGTCCCCACCCTTGGCCGCTCCGCCGTCGAGCGTGCCCGCGTAGTCCGGGACGTAGGTGTAGAGGTCGCGGGGAGGCCGGCGGTAGTCGTCGTCGGTGACCCGCTTCGGAAGCTTCAGCCGGCCCTCGTCGACCTGCGAGAAGGGGACCTGGCGGAGCAGGTGGGCGATGCAGTTGAGGCGGGCGGCGCGCTTGTCCTCGGCGTCCACCACGTACCACGGTGACTCCGGGGTGTCGGTGTGCAGGAACATGGCGTCCTTGGCCCGGGAGTAGTCGGACCACCGCTGACGGGCCTCGATGTCCATCTCGCTCAGCTTCCAGCGGCGCAGCGGGTCGTGCACCCGGGCCTGGAACCGGCGCTCCTGCTCGGCGTCGCTCACCGAGAACCAGTACTTCACCAGGATGATCCCGTCCTCGAGGAGCAGGTGCTCGAACACCGGGCACTGGGCCAGGAACCGGTGGTACTCGGTCGAGCTGCAGAATCCCATGACGTGTTCGACCCCGGCCCGGTTGTACCAGGACCGGTCGAAGAGGACGAGCTCGCCCGCCGACGGGAGGTGGGCGACGTAGCGTTCGAAGTACCACTGGGTGCGCTCCCGCTCGGTCGGCGCGGGGAGCGCCACGATCCGGCAGATCCGGGGGCTGAGGTACTGGGAGACCCGCTTGATCACGCCGCCCTTGCCGGCTGCGTCCCGGCCCTCGAAGACCACCACCACCCGGGCCCCGGACTCCCGGATCCACTCGGTCATCGTCGTCAGCTCGGCCTGCAGACGGAGCAGCTCGGCGTCGTAGACCGCCTTCGGCATCATCCGTGACATGGGCACCCCCTCGCCGTGCGTGGTCCCCGCGTCACCAGGGTCGCGACCCGACTGTAGGCGGGTGTTCGACCTACTTCTTGCCGAAGTGGGAGGGGGCCGCCGCCGCCGACACCGGCCGCACCGACATGGTGAAGAAGTCGCGGGACAGCGGGGAGAAGTAGCGCCCCGGCGACGTGTTCTGGTCGTAGGTGAGCAAGGTGCCGTCGGTGGCCGTGGCCGGGGCCCCGTAGGGGAGGTCCCAGTGGCTGAAGTTGACCCACGCCGTGTTGATGTCGAGCTCCATGGCCCGCACCGCACCGGCCCGTTGCAGCAGGTTGGCCAGATCGACGATGGAAAGGCCCGAGCCGGCCACGTAGACGAGGGCCCCGTCCGCCGTGACGCCCACCCCGGAACGCCACACCTGGACCCTTCCGCCGAGGGTCGCCCCCCATTTGATGTTGTCGTTGGCGTTGAGTCCGGGGGCCAGCTGCCCGTTGTCGATCAGCAGGTCGAGGTTCTGGCGGACCGCCACCGTGGACGGGGTCATCGCCACCTCGGTCCCCCACGAGCCGATGGTCACGTTGCCGGAGGAGTCGATGGCCAGCGACGCCTTGCCGGCGACCAGCGGATAGCCGGTGGCCTGGACACCGTCGAGGTAGAAGCCCCCCTGGGCGTCCTGCATCCGGAAGCCCGAGTTGAACGCGGCGTCCAGCGAGTTCAGGGCGGCGCCGGTGATCGGGGCCATGGCGCTGAACGTCTGGCCCGTCCCCGGGATGGCGGTGCCGGCGTAGAGCGACGCGCTGAGCAGTTTGGTGTCCATCCACGCCACGCCGGACACCAGGCTGGTGTTGACCGCGTTGGGACGGAGGAACGCGGCGTACATGGTCGGTACGCCGTCGACGGTGCGCCCGACCGGGTGCCACTGGCCCTCGCCCGCCGTCGGCACGGCCACGAACGGGGTGATGGCGGCCGGGGTCGGCAGATGGGCCGGGCCGGTGGCCACCGGCACGGTGGTGGCGGTGCCGACGGCCTTCGGGATGGCCCCGGCGGCAGGCTTCCCGCCCTTCGGGGGTGCGTTCCACGTGTACCAGGTGTTCTCGGCCCAGGTGACGATGCCGCCTCCACCGTGGTTGCGTGCCCACTCGGTCAGGCGGGTCCCCACGGTCGGGCCCAGGGAGGGGTCGGTGGCGGCCGAACCCAGCGAGGCCCACAACGGGGTGAGGAGCACCAGGACGATGAGGAGGACCGTCGTCTTCGGGTGCCGCCCGACGATGGTCGAGCGCTCACGGCGTTTCTGCTTGCGCAACGCCCGACGTTCGGGCCGGGTGGGCCTGGCCAGGGTGTGGGCGAAGCGGGGGGTGCCGGACGGATCGGCACGCCGGGGGGTGGAGTCGACCGACGGGAGCCCCACCGAGGCGTCGGTGGAGGCGTCGTCCTGGTCGAAGATGATCTCTGACGGCACGGTGCTCCTGGGACCTCGTCCTGCGTCGATGGTGCGTTCGGGGGGTGGCGTCACGCGTGCGTCCCGTGCGGGCGGGTCGCGGACCCCCAGTTTCCCATGGCCGGCACCCGGGCGGGGGCCACCGGGGTGGGGGCGGTGTCCTCCCAGGTCAGCGCCGGGCCGTCGCCGGGGACGGCCCGGCGGAGGCGCACCGGCGGTAGGTCCGGGTCCGCCGATCGGAGGTGATGGGACAGCACCGGACCATCGTAGGGACCGATCCTGACGTCAGCGTGACGGCCGGCGGGACAATTCTGCCCGGGCGGGCACCGGGTGGAGGATGACCGTCGTGCTCGTCCCGCCGGGGAACGGGATCCCCCGGCGACCGGATCGGTCCCGCCCGTCGACCGGTCAGGCCCGCTTGACCGGGGCCATGCGCAGCAACAGCTTCTTGCGGCCCACCGAGGTGAAGATGACCTCGGCTTCCGCGTTCTCGCCGGATCCGCCGGTCGACACCACCCGGCCCTCGCCCCACTGGCCGTGGACGACCACGTCGCCGACCTCGAGCCCGAGCAGTTCCGCACCGGTCGAGGCCGGGGCCCGTCGGCGTCGGCCGTCGGCGTCGAAGGTGCCCTCGCCCGGCGACACACCGGACCCGAACACCGATCGGCCCGGGGTCCCCTCCCGTGCCTCGATGCCCGACCGGCGCCCGAAGGACCCCGACGAGCCCCCGTAGGAGGTGCCGTCCCCGGTGCCACGCGAGCCCCAGCCCCGCTCGACGGCGACGTCTCGCACCAGCTCGGCGGGTATTTCGTTGAGGAAGCGGCTGGGGATGTTCGAGCTGGTGTTGCCCCACAGCATCCGGCTCCAGGCGTGGGAGACGTAGAGGTGGCGCTCCGCCCGGGTGATCCCCACGTAGCAGAGGCGCCGCTCCTCCTCGAGCTCGACCGGGTCCCCGAGCGAACGCATGTGGGGGAAGATCCCGTCCTCCATCCCGACCAGGAACACGGCCGGGAACTCGAGGCCCTTGGCGATGTGCATGGTCATCAACGAGACCCTGGTCCCGTCCCCGTCGAGCTGGTCGGAGTCGGCCACCAGCGACGCCGCCTCCAGGAACTCGGCCAACGTCCGGTACTCGTCGGCCACGCCGACCAGCTCGTCGACGTTCTCCACCCGGCCGAGCGCCTCGATGGTCCCCTCGGACAGCAGCTCGCTCCGGTAGCCGGTGCGTTCCACGACCGCCGTCACCAGCTCGCCGGGCCCCAGCGGCGGGAGCGGGGTGCCGTCCGGACCCTCCGCACCGTCCCCGGCGGACGGCACCGGCACCAGCTCGGTCACCGGTCCCGGGGGGAGGGCGTCGCCGTTCTCGTCCACCAGGTCGGGCACGGCCATGTGGTCCCGGAGCTCGGCCAGGAGGTCGGCCAGGTCCTCCAGGGCCTTGCCCGCCTTGCCCCCGACGCCGGCCTCGCCGGCTTCGGCCACCGCCTCGCCGAAGGAGAGCCCCCGCTGGCCGGCGAACCCGGCCAGCTTGGCCACCGAGGTCTCGCCCACACCGCGTTTGGGGACGTTTACGATCCGGCGCCAGCTCACCTCGTCGTCCGGGTTCACCAGGACCCGCAGGTAGGCGAGGACGTCCTTGACCTCCTTGCGGTCGTAGAACTTGGTGCCGCCCACCACCTTGTAGGGGACCTCGGCCCGGACCATGGCCTCCTCGAGGGCGCGGCTCTGCGCGTTGGTCCGGTAGAAGATGGCGACGTCGCCCCAGCGGAGCGACTGGTCGGAGCGGAGACGGACGATCTCGTGGGCCACCCACTCGGCCTCGTCGTGCTCGTCCTCGGCCCGGTACCGGACGATCTGCTCGCCGGCCCCCTGGTCGGTCCACAGCGACTTGGGCTTGCGGGACACGTTGTTGGTGATCACCGCGTTGGCGGCGTCGAGGATGGTCTGGGTGGACCGGAAGTTCTGGTCGAGGGTGATGGCGGTGGCGTCCGGGAACGCCTTCTCGAAGTCGAGGATGTTCGAGATGTCCGCGCCGCGGAATCGGTACACCGACTGGTCGCTGTCCCCCACCACCACGATGTTGCGGTGGCCGCCGGCCAGCTGCACGGCCAGCGCGTTCTGGACGGCGTTGGTGTCCTGGTACTCGTCGATCAGGACATGGGTGAAGCGGGCCCGGTAGTGCTCGAGCACGTCCGGGTTGTCGTGGAAGAGTCGCACCGTGTTGAGCAGCAGGTCGTCGAAGTCCATGGCGTTGGCCGCCAGCAGCCGCTGCTGGTAGAGGTCGAAGACGTCGGCGATCCGGCGGTCGAAGATCGAGATGGCCGCGGCGCGGAACTCGGCCGGGCCCTGCTGGCGGGACTTGGCCTGGCTGATCTGGCCGAGCATCGACCGGGGGGACAGCTTCTTGGTGTCGATGTCGAGCTCGCGGGCGATGATCTCGACGAGCCGACGCGAGTCGGCGTCGTCGTAGATGGTGAACGATCCCTTGTAGCCGAGGCGGTCCCCGTGGGCGCGCAGGATCCGCACGCAGGCGGAGTGGAAGGTCGACACCCACATGCGCTCGGCCCGGGGGCCGACCAGCTCGGCCACCCGCCGGCGCATCTCGTCGGCCGCCTTGTTGGTGAAGGTGATGGCCAGGATCTGCCACGGGGCGGCGTCACCGGTGGCGATGAGATGGGCGATGCGCCGGGTCAGCACCCGGGTCTTGCCCGAACCGGCGCCGGCCACGATGAGCAGCGGGCCGCCCCGGTGGACCACCGACGCCGCTTGGGACGGAGTCAGGCCGGCCAGCAGTTCGTCGGTGCCGGTCGGTCGGTACCGGGAGGTCCCTCCGAAGGCCAGCTGGCCGCCGTCGGGACGGTCGACGGGGCCCCCGCCCCCTACCGTCACTCCCACTCGATGGTGCCCGGGGGCTTGGACGTGATGTCCAGTGCCACCCGGTTGACGCCCTCCACCTCGTTGATGATGCGGGAGGAGAGGCGCTCGAGGAGGTCGTACGGCAGTCGGGCCCAGTCGGCGGTCATGGCGTCGTCGCTGGTGACGGCCCGGATCACGATCGGGTACGCGTAGGTGCGGCCGTCGCCCATGACTCCGACCGTGCGCACCGCCGGCAGCACGGCGAAGCTCTGCCACAGGTCGCGGTAGAGACCGGCCTTGCGGACCTCTTCGACCACGATGGCGTCGGCGGCCCGCAGGATCTCGGCCCGCTCGGGCGTCACCTCGCCCACGATCCGCACGGCCAGCCCCGGGCCCGGGAACGGCTGGCGCCACACGATCTCGTGGGGCAGCCCCAGCTCCTCACCCACGGCGCGCACCTCGTCCTTGAACAGGAGACGGAGGGGCTCGACCAGGTCGAAGGCCAGGTCCTCGGGCAGGCCGCCCACGTTGTGGTGGGACTTGATGGTGGCGGCCGTGCCCGAGCCCGACTCGATCACGTCGGGGTAGAGGGTGCCCTGGACGAGGTAGCCGGCCGGTTCGTCCTCGGGGGCGTCCTCATCGAGATGGCCCTTCTCCACGACCAGGTCGCGGGCCACCTCCTCGAAGATTCGGATGAAGAGCTCGCCGATGATCTTGCGCTTCTGCTCGGGGTCGGTGACCCCGGCGAGCGCCTCGAAGAACCGGTCCGCCGCCTTCACGTGGACCAGGTCGATGTGGAACTGGCGGCGGAACGTGTCCTCCACCTGCTCGCTCTCGTTGGCCCGCATGAGGCCGGTGTCGACGTAGACGCAGGTGAGCTGCTCGCCGATGGCCTTGTGCACCAGGGCGGCGGCCACCGCCGAGTCGACGCCGCCGGACAGGGCGCACAGGACCGGGGACGTCCCGACCTGGGCCCGCACCGCGGCGACCTGGTTCTCGATGATCGAGGTGTGGGTCCACGACGGCGGGCAGTGGCAGATGTCGTAGAGGAAGCGCTCGAGCAGGTCGCGACCGTGCTCGGTGTGGACGACCTCGGGGTGGAACTGCACGCCGAAGATCCCCCGGTCGGGATCGTGGAGGGCGGCCACCGGGGCGTCCGGGCAGCTGGCAGTGGCCACGAAGCCCTCGGGGGCCCGGGTGATGGCGTCGCCGTGGCTCATCCACACCTCGGCCGTCTCGGGCCAGTCGCTGAAGATCGGCGACGTCCCGGTGACGGTCAGCGGGGTCCGCCCGTACTCGCCCCGGCCGGTGCGGGACACCTCGCCCCCCAGCTGGAGAGCCAGGAGCTGGGCGCCGTAGCAGATGCCCAGGATCGGGACCCCTAGGTCGTACACGGCGGGGTCGATCGACGGCGCCGGGACCTCGTTGACCGACTTGGGCCCCCCGGACAGGATGATCCCGGCCGGGCGCCGGACCGCCAGCTCGGCGGCCGTCGCCGTGTGCGGGACGATCTCCGAGTAGACGTGGGCCTCACGGACCCGGCGGGCGATCAGCTGGGCGTACTGGGCGCCGAAGTCGACGACGAGGACCGGCCCCTCACGGGGGTCGCCTGTGGGTACGGATGGGCTCAATGGCCCATGCCGACGCCCTGCGAGCGCTGCAGGTCCTTGCCCTCGGTCTGGAGCGCCGGGGCCACCATGACCTCGGCCTTCTGGAACTCCTTGACGGTCTGGTAGCCGCAGGTGGCCATGGCCGTGCGCAGTGCCCCGAACAGGTTCATGCGCCCGTCGTTCTCATGGGCGGGTCCGAGCAGGATCTCCTGGAGGGTGCCCCGGGTGGTCGTCTTGACCCGCGCGCCGCGGGGGAGGGTCGGGTGGAAGGTGGCCATGCCCCAGTGGAATCCACGAGCCGGGGCCTCGACGGCCGAGGAGAGGGGGGAGCCGAGCATGACGGCGTCGGCGCCGCAGGCGACCGCCTTGGCGATGTCGCCGCCCTTGGACATGCCGCCGTCGGCGATGACGTGGCAGTAGACGCCCGTCTCGTCGAGGTGGCGCATCCGGGCGCCGGCCACGTCGGCGATGGCGGTGGCCTGGGGCACACCGATGCCGAGGACGCCCCGGGTGGTACAGGCGTTGCCGGGGCCCACGCCGACCAGCACGCCGACGGCGCCGGTGCGCATGAGGTGGAGGCCGGCCTGGTAGGAGGCGCAGCCCCCCACGATCACCGGCACCTCGAACTCGCGGATGAACCGCTTGAGGTTGAGGGGCTCGGCCGTCTTCGACACGTGTTCGGCGGACACCACGGTGCCCTGGATCACCAGGATGTCGAGCTCGGCGGCAAGCAGCGCGGTGGCGAAGGTCTGCGTCTTCTGCGGGGTGACCGAGGCGGCGGTGGTGATGCCGGCCGCCTTCATCTCCTTGATGCGCTGGGTCACCAGGTCGAGCTGGACCGGCTCGGAGTACATCTGCTGCATCCGGGCGGTGGCCTTCTCGGTCGGCAGCTCGCGGATCTCGTCGAAGAGCGTGGACGGGTCCTCGTACCGGGTCCACAGGCCCTCGAGGTTCAGGACGCCCAGGCCGCCGAGGCGACCGATCTCGATGGCGGTGGTGGGGCTGACCACGCCGTCCATGGCCGACGCCATGAGGGGCAACTCGAACTGGTAGGCGTCGATCTGCCAGCTGATGTCGACGTCCTCGGGATCCCGGGTGCGGCGGCTCGGGACGATGGCGATGTCATCGAACCCGTAGGCCCTGCGTCCCGACTTGAAGATGCCGATCTCGTGCTCAGCCACTGAATTGTCCTCCGGACCCTGGTTGCAGTTGGACGTACCTCCGGGGTGGTGGCAGCTCCGACACTGCGCCCACCGACCTGCCCTCTACGATACCGCCTGCGCGCCGGGCCCGTATCCTGCCCCCGGGGGCCCGCCCACCCGATCGCGGGGGTCGCCGGGCCCCGGTCGGTCGGCTCTCAGCCCCGTCGGCCGGACGCCGGACCGGGCACCCCGAGCACCAGGCAGAGGAGCTCGGTGAGGACCCGGGCGGTCGCCCCCCAGACGGTCTCGCCGGCCACGCTGAAGAACCAGACCGGGAACTCGCCACCGGGCAGTCCGTCCATGCCGGGCCGGCCCGGCACCGCCCACAGCTCCTCGGCGAACACGCCGTCGGCCAGGAGGTCGGCGAGGGCCACGTCGAAGACCCGGGCCACCTCGTCGGGGGCCGGTGTGGTGGCCGGACGGCCGCCGAGGACGGCCACCACCGGCGTCATCAGGGTGTTCGAGGACACGGTGGGCATCGCCGTCAGGTGGCCGACCACCGTCACCAGGGACGGGTCGAGACCGACCTCCTCGAACGCCTCGCGGCGGGCACCGTCGTCGACCCCCTCGTCGGGGTCGAGCTTGCCGCCCGGGAACGCCACCTCGCCCTGGTGGGACCGCAGGCGCGCCGAGCGCACGGTCAGGAGGACCCGGGCCTCACCGGCCTCCTCGAACAGGGCGACCAGGACGGCCGCCGGGTTGGCGCCGGGAAAGGCGTCGGCGAAGGTCCGGGAGAACTCGGAGACCTCGGTCGCCGTGGCGGCGGCGTCACCCGAGCGGTCCCGGCCGGACACGGCGGCGACCACGTCGGCCAACGCCACCGAGGCCCGCCCGGCGGTGGGCAGGTCGGACCAGGGGGCGGGCCCGCCGGGCCGGTGCACGGGTGGCCGGGGGATCACCTGGGGCCCGGTCCGGTGGCGGGGGTCGGCGGTCGGCATCGCCCCGAGACTAGGGGCGCACGCACGCCGGCCCGTCCGCAGGGCCGACCGGGGCGGGTCCGGGTCCGGCCCCGGTCCGGTCGGTACGATCGCGGGCAGCCACTCGCGCCCCGTCGGGGCACGCCGACCAAGGGAGACCCATGTCCGATGCGAGCTCGACGCCCGCCGGCAGCCAGCAGTTCCCGATCACCACGGCCCTCGAATTCCCCGAGTGGACCATCGAGCGCAACGTCGGCATGGTCTTCGGGCTGGTGGTCCGCTCCATGGGCGCGGCCAAGGGGTTCACGGCCGGGTTCAAGGCCCTGGCCGGTGGCGAGGTGAAGCAGTACACCAAGCTCCTGGAGGACAGCCGCCGGCACGCCCTCGACCGGATGATCGAGAACGCGCAGGTGCTCGGGGCCAACGCCATCGTCAGCTTCCGCTTCGACGGCTCGGAGATCGGCCAGTCGCTGACCGAGATCGTCGCCTACGGCACCGGGGTCGTGGTCGGGCCGAAGCGGTGATCGTCGTCCTCGCCCTGCTGGGCGTGGCCGTGGTGGTCGCCGTCATCTGGAGCCTCTTCATCCGGCGCCACGGGGAGTCCGACCAGCCGCAGTCGGGCTGGACCCCGACCGACGAGGTGTTCAAGGACCCGGGCACCGACCGCATGATGCGGGTGTGGACCGACCGGGCCGGCGACCGCCACTACGTCCCCGAGGAGCAGCACTGACCGCCACGCGCCGGTGGTGACGCGACGGAGGCCGGGCCCGGGGCCCGACCTCCGTGCACATCGGGGAGCCGTGCGGCGCCGTGGGGACAGCACCGTGCGGCACGCCGGCCAGGAAGCGGCCGGCGGCGTGACTACATCATGCCGCCCATGCCACCCATGCCACCCATGCCCCCGCCCATGGCGGCGGCTGCGGCGGCGGCTGCGGCCGGATCGGCCTTCTCGGGCTTGTCGGCCACGAGTGCCTCGGTGGTCAGCAGGAGGCCGGCGATGGAGGCCGCGTTCTGCAGTGCGGAACGGGTCACCTTGGCCGGGTCGATGACGCCGGCCTTGACCAGGTCCTCGAGCTCACCGGTGGCGGCGTTCAGACCGACGTGGCCCTTCTTGCCCTCCACCTCCTTGACGTAGACCGTCCCCTCGAGGCCGGCGTTGTTGGCGATGGCCTCCAACGGGGCGGCCAGCGCCTTCAGGACGATGGTGGCGCCGGTGGCCTCGTCCCCCTCGAGGGAGTCGACCACGGCCTGCACGGCGGCACGCGAGCGGACCAGTGCGGTACCGCCACCGGCCACGATGCCCTCCTCGACGGCGGCCCGGGTGGCGGAGAGCGCATCTTCGATGCGGTGCTTCTTCTCCTTCAGCTCCACCTCGGTGGCGGCGCCGACCTTGACCACGGCCACGCCGCCGGCCAGCTTGGCCAGCCGCTCCTGCAGCTTCTCGCGGTCCCAGTCGGAGTCGGTGTCGTCGATCTCGCGCTTGATCTGGGCGATGCGGCCCTTGACGTCCTCGGCGGACCCGCCGCCCTCGACGATGGTGGTGTTGTCCTTGGTCACGATGACCCGGCGGGCGCTGCCCAGCAGGTCGATGGTGGTGGTGTCGAGCTTGAGCCCGATCTCCTCGGAGATCACCTGGGCGCCCGACAGCACGGCCATGTCCTGGAGCATCGCCTTGCGGCGCTCACCGAAGCCCGGGGCCTTGACGGCCACCGAGGTGAAGGTGCCACGGATCTTGTTGACGACCAGGGTGGCCAGGGCCTCGCCCTCGACGTCCTCGGCGATGATCAGCAGCGGCTTGCCGGTCTGCATGACCTTCTCGAGCACGGGCACGAGATCGTGGACGGCGCTGATCTTGCCGTTGACGAAGATGATCAAGGGGTCGTCGAGGACGGCCTCCTGGCGCTCGGCGTCGGTCACGAAGTACGGCGACAGGTAGCCCTTGTCGAACTGCATGCCCTCGGTGAACTCGAGCTCGATGCCAAACGTGTTGGACTCCTCGACGGTTACGGTGCCGTCCTTGCCGACCCGGTCGATGGCGTCGGCCAGGACCTCGCCGATGGCGTTGTCGGCCGCCGAGATGGAGGCCACCTGGGCGATCTGCGTCTTCGAGACGATCTTGTCGGACTGCTTCTCGATCGAGCCCACGGCGGCGGCCACGGCCTTGTCGATGCCCTTGCGGAGGCCGAGCGGGTTGGCACCGGCGGCCACGTTGCGCAGTCCCTGACGGATCAGGGCCTGGGCCAGGACGGTGGCGGTGGTGGTGCCGTCGCCGGCGACGTCGTTCGTCTTGGTGGCGACCTCCTTCACCAGCTGGGCGCCCATGTTCTCGAAGGGGTCCTCGAGCTCCACCTCACGGGCGATGGACACGCCGTCGTTGGTGATGGTGGGCGCGCCGAACTTCTTCTCGATCACGACGTTGCGGCCCTTCGGGCCCAGCGTCACCTTGACGACGTCGGCCAGCTTGTTGACGCCGGCCTCGAGCCCGCGGCGGGCGGACTCGTCGAACTTGAGGATCTTGGCCATTACTTGGTCACCTTGGCCAGGATGTCGCGGCTCGAGAGGATGAGCAGGTCCTTGCCGTCGGCGCTGATCTCCGTCCCGCCGTACTTGGAGTAGACGACGGTGTCGCCGACGGCGATGTCGAGCGGGATGAGCTCGCCGGTGGTCTCGGAGCGACGGCCGGGGCCGACGGCGAGTACTTCACCCTGCTGGGGCTTCTCCTTGGCGGTGTCGGGGATGACCAGACCGGAAGCGGTGGTCTCCTCGGACTCGCCGGGCTGGACGACGATGCGGTCGTCGAGGGGGTGCAGACTCATGGTTCGGGCCTCCTGTGGCACGTCTAGCAGTCGAGGGTTGAGAGTGCTAACGATACCCGCCCCGGGCCCGGTTGGCAACCGCGCCCTCCGAGTGCCAGCCGGCCCCCGTCCGGACTCAGACCGTCGAGACGAGCCGCAGGTTGGGATCGGCCGCCAGGTCGAGCCGGCTCCGGTCCCCGTGGACCAGGCGCCAGTGGCCCGCGGCCGCCACCATGGCGGCGTTGTCGGTGCACAGCGCCCGGCTGGGCAGGAAGGCCCCGATACCGTCGTCGGCGCAGGCCTGCTCGATGCGGGCCCGCAGCGACGAGTTGGCGGCCACTCCTCCGGCCAGGCAGATGGCCCGGGCGCCCACCGCGGCCGCGGCGGCCCGGGCCCGGGTGACCAGGACGTCGACCACCGCCTCCTGGAACGAGGCGGCCACGTCGGCCGTGGCGGCGTCGGGCTGCTTGCGGACCCGGTTGACCACCGAGGTCTTCAGCCCGCTGAAGGAGAAGTCGTAGCCGTCGCCCGGCATCGACCGGGGAAAGGCGTAGGCGGCCGGGTCGCCCTCGGGCGAGAGCCGGTCGATGGCCGGGCCGCCCGGGTAGCCGAGGCCGATGAACCGGGCCACCTTGTCGAAGGCCTCGCCGGCGGCGTCGTCGATGGTCCCGCCCATGATCCGGTACTCCCCCGGGGCGGCGACCTCGATCAGCATGGTGTGGCCGCCCGACACCAGCAGCACCACCAGGGGCCAGCCCAGGTCGGGCTGCTCGAGCAGCGAGGCGAACAGGTGGGCCTCCAGGTGGTTGACCCCGACCAGCGGCACCCCCCAGGCCATCGACAGCGCCTTGGCCTCGGCCACCCCGACCAGCAGGGAGCCGACGAGTCCGGGCCCGTGGGTCACGGCGATGCCGTCGACGCCCCGTCCAGCGTGGTCGGAGCCGGCCTGCTCCAGTGCGTCGGCCAGCACCGGGGTCAGGAGCTCCACGTGGGCCCGGCTGGCCAGCTCGGGGACCACCCCGCCGTAGCGGGCGTGCAGGTCGATCTGGCTGCTCACCACCGAGGAGACGATGGTGGTCCCGTCCTCGACCACCGAGGCGGCCGTCTCGTCACACGAGGTCTCGATGCCGAGGACGCGCCGGATCGGGCGGACGGGCGCGCCGGTGGTGGTGGCATCGGTCACGGGCCGAGGATACCGGCCGACGACGGCGCTCAGGCCCGGCGCTCGACGGTGACGTCGGGGGCCAGGGACGCCTCTATGGCCGACAGGCGTTCGGCGTAGCCACCGGTGTCGATGTCCCGCACCCACATGATCAGGGCGTCCCCACCGTTCGGGTAGTAGTTGGGCCGCACCCCCACCGGGGCCATTCCGAAGCGCCGGTAGAGGGCGATGGCCGGCTCGTTGCCCACCAGCACCTCGAGCGTGAGGTGGGCCGTCCCCCGGGCCAGGGCCGTGCGCACCAGGTCGCACAGGAGCACCGTGCCCAGCCGCCGTCCCTGCCAGGCCGGGTCCACGCCGATGTTGTTCACGTGGGCCTCGTCGTCGATGGTCATCTGCCCGGCGTACCCGACCAGCCGGTCCTCAACCCACGCCGCCCGGTAGGCGCGGGAGGTCCGCTGGGCCAGCTCCTCCTCGAACAGGCGCTTCGACCACGGCTCGTCGAAGATGGCGTCCTCGATCCGCAGCACGGCCTTCAGGTCGCGGCTGCGCAGGGGGGCGACGACCACGTGCACGGGCCCGTCCGGCCCGGCGGCCCCGCCGGCGGGCGTGCTCACGGCCGGTCGGTCGGGGGTGTCGTGCGCTGGGGGGCCCGCTCCTCCCAGTTGATCCGGGCGTCCGCGTGGCGCCGGTAGTCGGGCGCCAGGTCGACGGCCGGGGTCGGCACGGCGCCCGCCGCCAGCCGCCGCAGCGCCAGCCGGGCCAGGGTGGCCGGCGACGGGGACGTCAGCTCGCCGGCCAGGCCGGCGTCGACCCCCGCCCGGGGCACCATCAGGTCGAGGTAGCGCACGGCGCCGTCACCCACCACGAGGACGGGGCCGGCGGCGGACAGTTCGTCGAGCCAGGCCACCAGCTCGCCGGGTGCCAGCGCCTCGGACCGGTCGTCACGCACGTCGGCCGGATCGACCGGCCGGTCGTCGCCGTCACCCTCCACCGCCCCGGCCGCGAAGTCGTAGGCGGCGGCGAACACCTCGCGGCGTCGGGCGTCCACCACGGTCACCACCCGGGCGGCCCGCTCCGGCCCGGCCGCATCGAGCGCGCCGGCGGCCAGGATGTCGAGGCTGGTCACCCCGATGACGCCGACGCCGAGCGCCTGGCCGAGCGCCTTGGCCGTCGCCACCCCCACCCGCAGGCCGGTGAAGAGCCCGGGGCCGATGTCGACGGCCAGCGCGTCCACGTCGTCCAGGGTGCACCCGGACAGGGCGCACACCTCCTCGATCAGCGGGGCCAGCAGTTCACCGTGGGCCCGCCCGCCGAGGTGGCTGCGCTCGGCCACCGTGCCGTCGCGCCAGAGGGCGGCCCCCACCAGATCGGTGGCCGTCTCGATGGCCAGGAGATTCACGAGGGCGCTCCCGGTCCGATGGCCCACGGGGTCAGGGCGGCGACCAGGGCGGGCCACCGGTCGGCCCATGCCGGCCCGTCGGCCGAGAGCGTCACCGTGCGCCGGTCGTCGTCGTCCGGGTCGGCCTCGAGCCGGAGGCGCAACGCCCCGTCCCCCAGCACCGGATCGGCGGCCTCGCCCCACTCGACCAGGGCCACGCCGCCGTCCTCCACCAGCTGACCCAGGCCGAGGTCGGCCACCTCGGCCAGGTGCTCGAGCCGGTAGACGTCGGCGTGCAGCAGGACCCGGAGCCCACCGGGGCCGTCGGGCACCTCGTACTGGCGGACCAGCGTGAAGGTGGGACTGGTGACCGGCTCGTCGATCCCCAGCGCCCGGCCGAAGCCCTGGGCGAACGTCGTCTTGCCCGCCCCGAGGTCGCCCGACAGCAGCAGCACGTCGCCGGGGACACAGGCGGCGGCCACGGTGGCGGCCAGCCCCCGGGTGCCGTCGGCCGACGACGAGTCCAGCACCAGCGGTTCGCTCACCCGGCACCACCCATCAACTGCTTGGCCCGCACGAAGTCGGCCCGCATCTGGGCCAGCACCACGCCACCACCGCGCAGGGCGGCGGCCGGGTGGAAGGTGGGGACGTACTGGACGTCCCCCACCAGGTAGGAGGCGCCACGCATCTTGGTGATGCCCTGGTCGGTGTCGAGCAGCAATTTGGTGGCGAAGTTGCCCAGGGTCACGACGACCTTGGGCGCGATGAGGGCGACCTGCTCGGTCAGGTAGGGCCGGCAGGCGGCGATCTCGTCGGGCTTCGGGTCACGGTTGTCCGGGGGCCGGCACTTGACCACGTTGGCGATGTAGACCGACCCCCGGTCGATCCCCAGCTCCTCGGCCAGCAGGCGGTCGAGCAACTGGCCGGACCGGCCGACGAACGGCACCCCCTGCAGGTCCTCGTCACGGCCGGGGGCCTCGCCCACGAACAGGAGGTCGGCATCGGGGTCGCCCACGCCGAAGACGACCTGGGTCCGGGTGGCGGCCAGCGGGCAGCGGATGCACCCGGCGGCCTCGGCGGCCAGCGCGGCGAGTCGGGTTCCGGGGGCCACGGGCGCATGGTACCGCCCGACCCGCCCGGGTCACCCGGCGTCGGCAGCCCGGTCCGGCTCGACGGATCCACCGCCCACGACGGTGGCCAACCGGTCGAGGTAGTGGTCCCACCCCTGGGTGTGGTCGCCGACGGCATCGTCGGGCAGGCCGCGGTGGACGAGGCGGACCCTGGTCTTGTCGCCCTCCGGGGTGAGCGTGATCTCGACCTCGGTACTGCCGGCCGGGATGGGGTGGTCGGGCTCGTCCCAGCCGAAGGTGAACACCACCTTGGCGTCGGGCACCACCTCGACGAACTCGCCGACACCGGGGTGCCGGCCCTGGGCCAGCACCCGGTAGGTGCCACCGACCCGGGGATCGAGCTCGGCCTCGGTCCCCATCCACCGGACGTGCTGGGCGGGATCGGTCAGGAAGGGGAAGATGGTCGCCGGGCTGGCGTCCATGACGACCTCTCGGGTCAGTTCAGCCATCACTGGGTTCCTTTCGCTCGTTCGGCCGATTCGGCCAGGGACTGCAGGCGCTGCAGACTTCCGGTCCAGTACTCGTCGAGGTACCGGCGCAGACGGGCCATCTCGGCCTGGTCGGCCCGGTAGAGCCGACGGGTGCCGTCGCGGCGCTCGATGAGCAGGTCGGCATCGCGCAGCACGCGGAGGTGCTGGGAGACGGCCGAACGGGTGACATCGGCGAACCGCTCGGCGATCTCGGTCGCCGCCAGCTCGTCACTCCACACCAGGCGCAGGATCTCGCGCCGCCGGGGCTCGGCGAGTGCCTTCAGGGCGGCGTCCATGACCATAGTGTAAGCAATTACTTACGTAAGTGTCAACTGACCGAGATGCCGGTCAGCACCGTGACCGGCCGCCCACCGGGTGGCCCGGCTCAGCCAAGCACGTCGATGACGTCGGCCACCAGCTCGGGCAGGTCGCCGGAAAGCAGGCCGCCACGGTGGCCGAGCGCCCCCGCCCGGCCGTGCACGTGCGCCCCGAGCGCGGCCGCCTCGAGCGGCGGCACCCCCAGGGCCAGGAAGGCGCCGATCACCCCGGACAGCACGTCGCCCGTCCCGGCCGAGGCCAGCGCCGGCGTCCCGGACCGCGCCAGCAGGACCCGGCCCGACGGGTCCGCCACCGCGGTGGTCGGGCCCTTCAGCAGCGCCACCGCCCCGGACAACGACGCCAGTCGGCGCGCCGCCACGACCCGGTCGGGACCGGGGGCCTCCCCCACCAGTCCGAGGTACTCACCGTCGTGGGGCGTCAACACCAGTGGCGCCCCGACCACCATCGGCGTGGTGTCGAGCCGTCCCAGCGCGTGCAGCCCGTCGGCGTCCACCACGGTGGGCACCGACACCCCGGCCAGGAGCCGGCGGACCTCGCCGGCGGTGCCGTCCGCCCGGCCGAGCCCCGGGCCGACCACGACGGCCCGGCACTTCGCCGCGGCGGCCAGGGCGGCGGCGGCCCAGTTCCCGGCCGGCAGCTCCACTCCCACGGCCTCGGTGGCGGGCAGGTGGGCCGGGTCGCCACCGGGTACCCCGAGGCGGACCATGCCGGCACCCGACCGGTAGGCGGCGCGGGCGCACAGTCCGGCCGCCCCGGTCATCCCCGGTGAGCCGGCGACCACGGCCACGGCTGCCGACCACTTGTTGCCGTCCGTCGAGCGGCGGGGCAGCCAGGCGGCGACGTCGGCGTCCTCCACCCGGTCGATCCGGTGGTCGCCCACGGGCAGGCCGATGTCGACCACGTGGAGCACTCCGGCCAGCCGGACGCCGTCACCCTGCAGCAGGCCGGGCTTGGCCGCCACGAAGGTGACGGTGCGATCGGCGGCCAGCACCCGGCCCGGGGCAGCGCCGGTGTCGCCGGCCACCCCCGACGGGATGTCGACGGCCAGGACGGGGATCCCGGGCGCCACGTCGGGCGCGTCGTAGTCACCGCGGAACCCGGTGCCGAAGGCGGCGTCCACCACCAGGTCGACCGGGGGACCGGCGTACCCGATCGGTCCCGACCGGGGGGACACCTCGGTGACCCGGACGCCCCGGCGGGCCAGCAGGCGGGCCGCCACCCGGCCGTCACCCCCGTTGTTGCCCTTGCCGCAGATGAGGACCACCCGACGGCCGTAGCCCCCGCCCAGCAGGTCGAGGGCGGCCAGCGCCACCGCCGTGCCGGCCCGTTCGACCAGTTCGTCGAGCGGCGTGATGGCCGCGGCCGCGGCGTCGACCACCTGCATCTCCTCGACGGTGAGGACCGGCTGCACGCTCAGGCCCCCGACGATCCGGGGGCGCCGTCACCCGGGTCCCGCTCGGCCACCACGACGGCCACCGCCACCGTGTCGGAGTGGGTCAGCGACAGGTGCCAGCGGACCGCGCCACGGGTCCCGGCCAGGCCGGCCGCACCATCGTGCAGGACCAGGACCGGGGCGTCGAGGCCGTCCCGGGTCACTTCGACGTCGGTCAGCCGGAACGACCACAGGCCCACCCCGAGCGCCTTCATGACCGCCTCCTTGGCCGCGAACCGGGTGGCCAGCCGGGGCAGGGGGTCGGGGGCGAGGGCGGCGTAGGCCCGCTCGCCGTCGGTGAAGAGCCGTCCGGCCAGGCGGGGCCGGCGGGCCAGGACGGTGCGGAACCGGTCGAGGTCGACGGCGTCGACACCGACGCCCACGATTCCGGTCCGTGCCGTCCCCGGACGGGCCTCCAGCCCCCGGGACACGCCACCGGCCAGGTGATCGGCCAGGTCGGCGGCGGCCCGGGCCGTCACTCGACGGTGACCGTCTTGGCCAGGTTGCGGGGGCGGTCGACGTCGAGGCCGTGCAGACGGGCCATGGAGTAGGCGAACCACTGCATGGGCACCACGTCGATGACCGGCGAGAAGAGGTGCTCGGTGGCGGGGACCCACAACACGGCGTCGGCGTGGCGGGCCGTCTCCTCGTCTCCGTCGTTGGCCACCAGGACGACCGACGCACCCCTGCTCTTCACCTCGGCGATGTTGGCCATCATCTTCTCCCACACCGGGGTGCGGGTGGCCACCCCGACCACGACGGTGCCCGGCTCGACCAGGGCGATGGGACCGTGCTTGAGCTCGCCGGCCGGGAAGCCCTCGGCCCGCAGGTAGGAGATCTCCTTGAACTTCAACGCGCCCTCGAGGGCCACCGGGTAGCCCACGTGGCGCCCCAGGAAGATGAACGACCGCGAGTCCCGGAACCGCTCGGCCACGGCGTGCACGTCGGCCGACCGGGAGACGGCGGTGGCCACCTTGTCGGGCAGCGAGCCCATGGCGTCCAGCAGGCCCCGGGCGTCGGCCGGGGTGAGGGTGCCCCGGGCCTGGGCCAGGTAGAGGGCGAGGATCTCGAGGGCGGTGATCTGGGCCAGGTGGGTCTTGGTGGCGGCAACACCGATCTCGGGTCCGGCCCGCGTGTAGAGCACGGCGTCGGCGTCGCGGGCCATCGAGGAGTCGACCACGTTGGAGATGACCAGCACCCGGGCACCGAGCGCCTTGGCCTCACGGACGGCCTGGAAGGTGTCGACCGTCTCGCCGGACTGGCTGACCCCGATCACCAGGGTGTGCTCGTCCACCACCGGGTTCCGGTACCGGAACTCGCTGGAGATGTCGATCTCCACGGGCAGCCGCGCCCAGTGCTCGATGGCGTACTTGGCCATGAGGCCGGCGTGGTGGCTGCTGCCGCAGGCGACGACGAAGACCTTGGTGATCGAACGGAACTCCTCGTTGGTGATCCGCACCTCGTCGAGCACCAGCGTGCCGTCGGGCAGCAGGCGGTCGAGGAGCGTGTCGGCCACCGCCTTGGGCTGCTCGTGCATCTCTTTGGACATGAAGTCGTCGAAGCCGTCCTTGCGGGCGGCGTCGAGGTCCCAGTCGACGTGCAGCGGGGACGGCTCCACCGGGGTGCCGTCCAGGTCGGTCACCGAGATCGTGCCGGGCCGCAGCTCGGCCACCCGGTCGTCGTCGAGGATGAAGAAGTCGTGGGTGAGGCCGAGGATGGCCGGCACGTCGGAGGCCAGGAAGGCCGCCCCGTCGCTCACCCCCATGATCAGCGGTGACACCCGGCGGGCGGCCACGATGACGTCGGGGTCGTCGGCGTGCACGACGGCGAGGGCGAATGCCCCGCGGACCTGGCCCAGTGCCGCCCGCACGGCGCCGGTAAGCCCCTCTTCGGGGGCGGCGGCCAGGTGTGACTCGATCAGGTGGGCCAGCACCTCGGTGTCGGTCTCGGACTCGAGCCGGTGGCCGTCGGCGATGAGCGCGTCGGACAGCTCGAGGTGGTTCTCGATAATTCCGTTGTGGACCAGGGCGAGGCGGCCGGAACAGTCGGCGTGGGGGTGGGCGTTGTCCTCGCTCGGTCGGCCGTGGGTGGCCCACCGGGTGTGGCCGATGCCGGCCGACGGGTGGGCCGGGGCTTCGTCGGTGCGCTTGGCCAGATCCTCGAGGGAGCGGGTGCCGTTGGCTGCCCGCACCCGCCACATGCCGTCGTCAGGCGCCGGACCCACCAGGGCCAGCCCGGCCGAGTCGTAGCCCCGGTACTCCAGGCGGGCCAGGCCCTCGATCAGGACGTCCAGGATCCCCTGGTCGCCACCGTCCGGCCCGGATCCGCTGGTGATGCCGATGATGCCGCACATGGATGCCCAGGGTAGTGGCCCGGGGCACCGGGCACGGGACCGGGGAGGGATGGGGAACCCGGCTCCCGGTGCGGCACGGGACGGGCACGGCCGCCACGGCCGCCGGCTCAGACCCCGCCGTCGAGCTCCAGGGCCAGCGCCTGGGCGGCGGCCAGGGACTCCGCCTCGCGGACGGCCGAGGCGGCCAGCAGCTCGTGCTCGATGAGCGTGTGGAGCCGCGCCGCCGTGGCCTCGGCCACGCCGGGCCGGGTGCACTCGACCATGACCCGCACCACCGGCTCGGTCCCGCTCGGGCGCACCAGCACCCGTCCGGTCTCCCCCATGGCCGCCTGCTCCTGCTCGATGGCCATGCCGATGGCCTCGACGTGCCCGTAGAGCGAGGTGTCGACCCCCCTCACGTTGACCAGGGTCTGGGGCACCGGATCGATCAGGCCGTCGAGCTGGGCCACCAGGGTCGAGCCGGTGCGGGCCAGCAGGTCGGCCAGGACCAGCCCGGTCAGCAGGCCGTCGCCGGTGGTGGCCAGGCGCCGGAAGATGATGTGCCCGGACTGCTCGCCCCCGAGCGACAGGCCCTCCTTGTCGATGGCGGCCAGCACGTGCCGGTCACCGACGTCGGTCTCCTTGACGTGGATGCCGCGCTCATCCATGGCCCGGCGAAACCCGAGGTTGGTCATCACCGTGACCACCACCGTGTTCCCGGCCAGCTGGCCGCGGTCGGCCAGATCCCGGGCGAACAGCGCCAGCAACGAGTCCCCGTCGACCAGCGTCCCCGTCTCGTCGACGGCCAGCATGCGGTCGGCGTCACCGTCGAGGGCCACCCCGAGGAGGGCGCCGTGCTCGACCACAGCGCTGGACAGGAGCTCGGTGGCGGTCGACCCGCACCCGGCGTTGATGTTGGTCCCGTCGGGGTCGCAGCCGATGGCCACGACCTCGGCTCCGGCGCCCTCGAACACCCGGGCGGCGAGCGCCGAGGCACTGCCGTTGGCGCTGTCGACCACGATCCGCAGGCCCTCGAGCGTGCGCCCGTCCAGCGTGCCGAGCAGGTACTCCACATAGGCGTCGCCCAGGTCGGGTTCGGTGCGGACGGTGCCCACCCCGTGGCCCTCGAGCGGCCGGGGGCCCTTCACCGACGGGTCGAGCACCCGGTGGAGCTCGTCCTCGATGGCGGCCTCCAGCTCGGCGCTCAGCTTGGTCCCACCCGCCCCGAACAGCTTGATGCCGTTGTCCTGGAACGGGTTGTGCGAGGCGGAGATGACCACGGCGGGGAGGTCGCGCTTGACCGACAGCCAGGCCAGGGCGGGAGTGGGCAGCACGCCCACGTCGACCACGTCGGCCCCCTCGCTGGCCAGGCCGGCGGACAGGGCGGCCTGCAGCATGGGACCGGACTTGCGGGTGTCGCGACCGATCAGGAAGGTGGTGGCGGTGATGGTCCGCGCCACGGCGCGGCCCAGGGCGAGGACGAGCTCGGGGGAGAGCTCGGTGTTGGCGTTGCCCCGGACTCCGTCGGTGCCGAACCAGGTTCGGGACACCGGGCCTACCGCTTCGAGTACTGGGGCGCCTTGCGGGCCTTCTTGAGGCCGTACTTCTTGGACTCCTTCTCCCGCGAGTCACGGGTGAGGAATCCGGCCTTCTTGAGCGCGCCGCGCAGCTCGGGGTCGAGCTCGCACAGGGCCCGGGCGATGCCCAGGCGGAAGGCGCCGGCCTGGCCGGACACGCCGCCGCCGTCGATGGTCACGTCGATGTCCCAGGACTCGGTCGTCTCGGTGAGCCGGAGGGGCTCGGTAACGATCATGCGGTGGGTGGCCGAGGTGAAGTACTCCTCGAACGTGTGCCCGTTGCAGGTGATGGCGCCTTGGCCCGGGCGGAAGCGGACCCGTGCGACGGCCTGCTTGCGGCGTCCGGTGGTCTGGCAGATGGGGGCAGTCACTGGTGGTTCCTTCGCTCGGTGCGTTCGTGCGTTGTCGGGATCGGTCCGGTGCGGTGCGTTACGCGCCGCTGCGGGCGGACGACGTGCGGCGCGCCCCGGGGATCTCGAGGGGGACGGGGGACTGGGCGGTGTGGGGATGCTCCTCGCCGCGGTAGACCTTCAGCTTGGTGACCATCTGGCGGCCGAGCCGGTTCTTCGGGAGCATTCCCCGGATGGCCTCGCGCACGACGTCGTCGGCCCGGTCGATCATCAGGTCGGCGTAGGTGGTGGCCGTCAGGCCGCCCGGGTAGCCGGAGTGCCGGTAGGACATCTTCGAGTCGGCCTTGCCCGAGGTCAGCACGACCTTGTCGGCGTTGACCACGATCACGTGGTCGCCCATGTCGACGTGGGGGGCGAACGTGGGCTTGTGCTTGCCCCGCAGGACGGCGGCCACCTCGGTGGCCAGGCGACCGAGCACCAGGCCGTCGGCGTCGACGATGTGCCAGGTACGGGTGATGTCAGCGGGCTTGGGGGAGAACGTGCGCAACGTGGATCCTTGTTCGATGGTGTCGGGTGTCCGGGCACCTGCGGGTGCGGGGCCTCGGGAGGTGGGCGTACCGGCGGGGCGCAGACACGCCTCGGACCGGCCGGGGCCCGACCCGGCGACCTCCCACACTAGGTCGGATGGGGGGGTCCGGGCAAGCCGCCCGTCAGTAGCGGACCGCCATCAGGGTGAGGCCCCGGGGCGGGGCCGGCTGGCCCGCCTGGGACCGGTCGGCCGAACGGAGGATGTGGAGGATGTCGGAGGGGCGCGTGCGGCCCCGGCCCACGTCGACCAGGGTCCCCACCAGGGAGCGGACCATCTGGTGGCAGAAGGCGTTGGCCTCGACCTCGAAGGCCAGGAGGTCGCCCACCACCGGGGCCAGCCACGGGCCGGTCGTGGCGTCGGCGGCGGCCAGGTCGGAGGTCCCGGCGGTGCGGGCCCCGGCCGGCCGGCCGTCCAGCCGGGTCCACCGGGCGTCGAGCACCCGCCTCGGGATCGGGGCCTCGGCCGTGGTGCCGGGGACCCGGCGGCAGAAGGCCCGGAAGTCGTGCTCGCCCAGCAGGGCGTCGGCGGCGGCGGACATGGCCCGCAGGTCGAGGGGCTCGGCCACGTGCCAGGTCAGCCCGGCCAGGAGCGGGTCGGCCACCGGGGCGTTGACCACCAGGTACCGGTAGCGCCGGGCGGTGGCGGAGTGGCGGGCGTCGAAGCCCGGCGGCGCGATCTCGGCGGAACGCACCACGATCGAGGGGCCCACCTGGCTGTTGCACGACTTGAGGAGCGCGGCCGCATCCAGGGCCGCCGACCGCTCGGCGGGCACGTCGAAATGCACCATCTGGTCGAGGGCGTGCACGCCGGCGTCGGTGCGCCCGGCGCAGGTCAGGGTCACCGGGGTGCGGGCCGCCCGGGACAGGGCGGCGGCGAGGCTGCCGGCCACGGTGGTCAGGCCCTCCTGGGCGGCGAAGCCGTGGAAGCCGGAGCCGTCGTAGGCCACCCGGAGGCGCCAGCGGACCGTCCCACCCGACGGCGTGCCGTCCGGGGGGCCGGAGTCCGCGCCGGCGTGGTCCGGGCCGTCCCCGTGTCCGACGGTGTCACTCCCCCCGGTGTCGGGGGGCGCGCTCACACCAGTTCGATGCGGGCCATCGGGGCGTTGTCGCCCTGGCGGTTGCCCAGCTTCAAGATGCGGGTGTAGCCGCCCGGCCGCTCCGCGTAGCGGGGGCCGATCTCGGCGAACAGCTTGTTCGCCATGTCCTTGTCCCGGATGAACGCCACCACGTTGCGCTGCCGGGCGACGCCGCCCTTGGCCGCGGCCGTGATGACCTTCTCGGCCACCGGGCGCAGGGCCTTGGCCTTGGCCTCGGTGGTGACCAGGTACTCCGCGGCGATCAGCGAGGCCACGAGGTTGCCCATCATGGCCTTCTGGTGTGCGGAGCTGCCGCCGAAGCGACGGCCCTTCTTGGGAGTGCCGAGCATGGGCGGACCTCAGTCCTTCACGCGCAGGGACAGGCCCCGCTCGTCGAGCTTCTGGAGCACCTCGTCGAGCGACTTCTGCCCGAAGTTGGTGATGTTGAGGAGATCGTCGAGGGTGCGGTCCACCAGCTCGCCGATGGTGTTGATCTGGGCCCGCTTGAGGCAGTTGCGGGGACGCTCGGTGAGGTCGAGGTCCTCGATGCGCAGGTCGAGATCGGGCGAGCCGGTGGTGACGGTGCCGTACTCGCCGAGCTCCAGGCCCATGGGCTCCTCTTCGAGGTCGGCCACCAGGCTGACCAGGGTGCGGAGCGTGTCGCCCGCCGAGGCCAGGGCCTCGCGGGGGTTGAGGGAGCCGTCGGTCTCGATCTCGATGACCAGGCGGTCGAAGTCGGTGGACTGCTCGACCCGCACGGGCTCGACCGTGAAGGCCACCCGGCGGACGGGCGAGAAGATGGCGTCGACCGGGATGACCCCGATGGCGCCGGTGCCCTTGTTCTTGTCGGCGGACAGGTAGCCACGGCCCCGCTCGACGGTCAGGTCGACGGCGATGTGGCCCTTGGCGTTGAGCGAGGCGATGTGCTGGCCGGGGCTCAGGACCTCGACGTCCGAGGAGAGCTGCAGGTCACCGGCGGTGGCCGCGCCCGGGCCCCGCTTGTCGAGGCGGATGGTCACCGGCTCGTCGCTGTGGACCTTGAACAGCAGGTCCTTCAGGTTCAGGATGATGTCGGTGACGTCCTCCTTCACGCCCGCCAGGGTCGTGAACTCGTGGAGGGCCTCGTCGAACCGGACCTGGGTGATGGCGGCACCGGGGATCGACGACAGCAGCGTGCGCCGCAGCGAGTTGCCGAGCGTGTGCCCGAAGCCGGGGTCGAGCGGGCCGACCGCGAACTTCTGGCGGTTGTCCTCTTCTTCGCCGATTGCTTCGACGGTGGGTCGCTGGATGATGAGCATGCGTGTGTGGCTCCTCGGCAGGTGGTGC
>Ga0302202_10001092_pt1 | contig 34182 bp, 25 predicted proteins | sample II_Bog_N3_3_FD_194579 | JGI IMG/M metagenome (GOLD analysis project Ga0302202, IMG submission 194579) | Peat permafrost microbial communities from Stordalen Mire near Abisko, Sweden - II_Bog_N3_3 | ecosystem: Environmental > Terrestrial > Soil > Wetlands > Peat | place: Sweden: Abisko...
AGGATCTCCGCGGCGCCGGCCAGCGCCTCCCAGAGCGCAAACGGCATCCGCATCAGCAGCGGCCGCGACCCCGTGCTGCGGGCAATGGTCCGCAGCATCTCTTCGTAGGAATAGACCCGTGGACCGGCCAGTTCGTAGACCGGATACGGCTTTTTGCCCTGCCGCAGAACCTCGGCGATCGCCGCGGCAACATCATCGGCCGATGCCGGCTGCAGCCTCGTCCTGCCGTCGCCGAATATCGGATAGACCGGCAGCACCCGAAGCAGCCTGAGAATGGTCGCGAGCAAGCCGCCGTCCGAGCCGAACATCAGCGCCGGGCGGATGATGACCGCGCCGGGGAAGGCGGCCTGGACCGCCGCCTCGCCTTCGCCGCGAACCCGAAGATAGGGCGAGGGCGAGGCCGCGTTGACGCCGATTCCGGAGAGATGAACGAACCGTCGGGCCCCGGCCCGCCGCGCGGCGCCCGCGATCGCAGCGGCGGTCTCGACATGCACGGCATGGAAGGTGTCGCTGCCGTGCTCGACATAGAGGCCGATGGCGTTGACCACGCCATCGGAGCCCGCGACGGCGGCCTCGATCGAGCCTTCGTCATGAACGTCGACGGCGATCTGCTGGATGTCGCCGCCCTCGGCCGGCCCGGGATGCCGCGAGGCGACGCGCACCGTGACGCCGGACCCGGCCAGCTGGCGCACGACGCGACGGCCGACAAAGCCGGTTCCCCCGAACACGGTGACGCAGCGCATCGGCCGATCGACCTGAGGATCCGGGGCGAGGGCCCCGACCGAGCCGTCCAGCGTGGTACGGACGGCCTCGGCGGCCTCTGCCGGCGAACGGCCCTTGTCCACATGATGCCCGAGAACATCGATCAGGATCTGCGCGGCGGGGCCGACGGCCTGCAACTCCTTGATGGCCTCATGGATCAGCGGCTCGGCTTCCAGGTACAGCTTCTGCGCCTGCTCGATGACCGGCTGTGCCCTGGCGAGAAGATCGATCAGAGCCTTGCTCGCCGGCAGCGATTTCTCGATTTGCCGCAGTTGGGCCTCGCTGAAACCGGAGGCGTGACCCATGAGTTCAATGAGCCAGTGCTGCAACATGCTCCACCCCGCCGTTGGCGTTACCGCTGGGCGATCGACCGTTCCAATCGGACAGCCGGCCGCCTGGAAACGGTTTTACACCATATGGCCCGCGAAGGCTGCTGCCGGCGACATTGAAGCCGAGCACAAAATAGGCGGCATCCGCCATTTAGCCGCCGGCCGCGCGGAAAAGCGCAGGCCGCCAAGCCGGAACCAGAATTACGAAGTTATGATGCAGGGCGTTCCAACCGGATCGCTTCGGTGATCCATTCGTCGATGGCGTGGGTGGCGTTGCCGATCGCTTCGGTCGGCGTGCGGCCATCCGACATGCAGCCGGGAAGGTCGGGCACCCACGCCAGAAACCCGCCGCCCTCATAGGGCGAAAGCGGCTCAACTCGAATTTCGTAGTTGCTGTTCATCGTGCTTGCCAGGACTTCCGAACGAAGCCAATGAAGGCTCCAATGTAAACCGGCTTGATGGATCTTCGAGCGGGAAATGTGAGAATTTCATCAAGATAGAAATTACGGTGCCAGTGCATTGACTGTCGTTCTGCTGAGGCGATCTCTGACATTCTCAATTTTTGCAGGAGCGCACTTCACCGTAATTCCCAGTCAATTTTGCGGCGGTGGATGAGGCCGGTTGCGGCACCTTCCGACCTGCCAGGGTGTGGTCGGCTAGTGTCGGCTGCCAGGCGTAGACCAGAAGTGGCCGGCACCCGTTCAAAGCGACGCGTTGACCCATCTCGGAAGAACCGATCCCCCGATATTATTAACAACCGGCCGCGGGGGCCTTCCTGATGCCGCGAGTGGAAGATTATAATGCCGCATCCTGATCACGGGGGCGGTCATGAAACGACGCGCATTCATCGGTATGATCGGTGCTGCGGCATCGTGGCCGCTTACGGCACGGGCGCAGCACCCGGCGAAGATCAGGCGCATCGCGATAGTTAATCCATCTGTGAAATTCGCTGACTTGGAGACCGATCCCAACGTTATGGTTTTCAACGAAGAATTGAAACGCCATGGCTATGCCAAGGGGACAAACCTGATCATCGATTTATATTCGGCAGAGGGACACACTGACCGTTACGGCGATCTGGCTCGCGAAGTCGTCAGCACAAATCCCGACCTGATCGTTACTTCAGGGACTCCCCTAACCCTCCGGTTCAAGGCAGCTACGAACACAATTCCAGTTGTAACCATCACTGGAGATCCCATTCGTTTTGGACTCATATCGAGCATCGCGCGGCCAGGCGGCAACATCACCGGCGTTAGCGTTGATGCGGGACTTGAAATCTGGGGGAAGCGCCTTGAGCTGCTTGCCCAGGCTCTACCCAAGCTCACCAATACCGTTTTTGTTTCGACGCAAGGAGGTTGGAATGGCGCTGGGGGTAGAGGTTTGCGAGAGACGGCGCAAAAATTGGGAATTTCATTAACACCCGCGACTTTGGGTATCACTGTAAACGAAGCGGAGTACAGGCTCGTCTTTGGTTCCATTCAACGAGATCAAGTCGATGGAATTATGATTTCGGAAGAGAGCGAAAACTACCCCTATCGGCTGTTGCTGGTTCAACTGGTCGAGCAAATTCGTCTTCCCGCGGTTTACTCCTATCGTGAGCAGGCTGAGGCCGGGGGATTGATGTCCTACTCGTGGGATATCAAAGCGTCGACTCGCAGGATGGCCATGCAGGCCGCGGAAATTTTGAACGGTGGAAATCCGGCCGAAATGCCCTACTTTCAAGAGGCTCGCTACGAACTGGTGATCAACCTCAAGACTGCAAAAACGCTAGGCCTCGAGATACCGGCCGGATTGGTCGCCGCTGCCAACGCGGTAATCGAATAGTTTTTGAGACCTGGAATTGTCTTCACAAGGAGGCTGACGAAGGCATTTGGCTTGTGAGCTTCATGCAATATGATCTCGGATACTTCGACCTGGAGCAAAAAACCTTGCAACCCCTCGACAACCCGTTCGGCACGAGGTTGTCACCCATGTCCCGGGGTACGTGGTGTTACCTATCTGTCCGGGCCGGACAAAATGGTTACTTGGTGAGCGCGGAGGGACTCGAACCCTCGACCCCATGATTAAAAGTCACGTGCTCTACCACCTGAGCTACGCGCTCACTTGTGGCGCTGTGTAGGGGGCGGCCGGGTGCGGGTCAATAGCGCGGCCAAGCCGGAAACGGTGGCGGGGAAAAGCGGATCTTGCTGGCAGAGCGGTAGGTTAGCCGCGCTTCCTCATGCGGGCCGCATCCCCGGAAATCTGCAGCCGTCAGCTTGCTTCGGGGTGGATCTCGCTGGCCACCGGCGGGGCGGCGCCGATCGCGGTCGGCAGCGCCACCGGGCGCAGCCCGATCAGTTCGGCGGTGCGCACCCCGGTGTTGCGCCAGAACGCGAATGCGTTGATCCTTGAGTTTTCCAGGATGGCGATCGCCACAGCCGACAGGAACGGCAGGCTCTCCAGCACCAGCACGGCGGCGAACACGTCGATCTCGCGCACCTGCTTGGTGTTGGTCACCACCAGCACGGTGGCGCCGATCAGCAAGAGCACGCCGATCACCGCCTCCCAGAACGCCTGGAACTCGACCGACATCAGGGAAAAGCCGCCCTTGGAGGTGCGCGCAAACGCCAGGTGGTCGGTGATCAGCCCGTTGGCCACCGCGCGCGACACCGTCCATTGCACCGACATCGCCGCCACCATCGCGCCCAGCATCTGGCCGATCTTCACCGGCACCCGAAGCCGGTACAGCACCATGAAATGCACCAGCGAGACCGCGAAGGAGGCGATGATCGGCAGGGTCAGGATCTTGTCGGGAATCGCGATGTCGGCGAAGGCGACGATCGGCACCCAGATCAGGTTGAGGATCGCCACTACCACGCCGAGGGTTTCGGCGCCGAGCCAGTTCAGCCAGCCCAGCGCGAATTCGCGGCGCTGGTCCGGCGACAGCCGGCTCGCCCCCGGCAGGAACCGGCGCCAGTGCTTCTTGACGATCTGGAACCCGCCATAGGCCCAGCGGTGGCGCTGCTTCTTGAAGGCCTCGTAGGTGTCGGGCAGCAGGCCATGGCCGTAGCGATAGGCGGTGTAATGGGTCAGCCAGCCGTGTTCGATGATGGCAAGGCCAAGGTCGGTGTCCTCGCAGATGGTGTCGCCGGCCCAGCCGCCCGCCATGTCCATGGCGGCGCGCCGGATCAGGCACATGGTGCCGTGCACGATGATGGCGTTGGCCTCGTTGCGCTGGACCATGCCGATGTCGAAGAACCCGGCATATTCGCCGTTCATGATGTAGTGCATCAGCGAACGGTTGCCGTCGCGATGGTCCTGCGGCGCCTGCACCAGGCCGACCCGGGGATCGGCGAACACCGGCACCAGGTCCTTCAGCCAGTCCGGCTGCACCACATAGTCGGCGTCGATGATGCCGATGATCTCGGCATCGGCGGCGGTGCGGGCCATGGCGATGCGCAGCGCGCCGGCCTTGAAGCCCTCGACCTTCTCGGCATTGATGAACACGAAGCGCTCGCCGAGCGCGCGGCAGTGGTCCTGGATCGGCTGCCAGAACGCCGGATCCGGGGTGTTGTTGATGATCACGACGCATTCGAAGTTCGGATAGTCCAGCCGGGCCACCGCATCCAGCGTCTGCATCAGCATGTCCGGCGGCTCGAAATAGGCGGGCACGTGGATCGAGACCTTTGGAAACACCGAGGCGCCGTCGGCGGCCGGGGCGGGGAGCAGCGGCGCGTCCTTGACCAGCAGCCGGCGCGGGCTGCGGCCGAAGGCGATGGCGGCGATCTCCTCGATCCGCGCCATCGCGATCAGCACCAGCGGAACCAGCAGGATCAGACCCAGGGTCAGCGCGAAGGCCGAGCCGAAGACAAAATAATGCCCGTTCCAGTAGGCGAACACGGTGGCGGCCCAGGCGCCGACGCCGTTGGCCGCCGCCGACAGCACCAGGGCCTGCAGCACGGTGGGGCGGGCGAGGCGCACGATCGGCAGCGACAGCAGGATGCCGACCAGCACGGCGATGGTCGCGAGCTTCCAGTAGTTCTCGTTGACGACCGGGCCGGTCCAGGAAAATTTCGGCTCGCGCGCGGCGTTCAGGATGCCCCAATAGGGACCGACGCCGCCCTCGAAGAACTTCCAGGGCTGGTCGATCGCCTCGACGATGTTGTATTCCATGCCGATGGCCTCGGCGCGGGCGACGAAGTTGCGAAGCACCACGGCCTGCTCCAGCGGGCCGGGGTCGGCATTGCGCAGATTGTAGCCGGCGCTGGGCCACCCGAATTCGGCGATCACGATCCGCTTGCCGGGAAACTTGTCCCGCAGCATCTGGTAGATATAGACCGCCTGGTCCACCGCCTGCTTGTCGGAGAAGTTTTCCCAATAGGGCAGCACGTGCGCGGCGATGAAGTCGACCGAGGTGCCGAGATCCGGATGGTCGCGCCAGATGTTCCAGATTTCGCCAGTCGTAACGGGAACATTGACCGACTTCTTGACGCGCTGGATCAGCTTGATCAGCCGGTGGGCGTTGTTTTCCGCCACCGCCCATTTCAGGGCCTCGGCCCTCGTATCCTCGGGCTGGGCCTCGGCATCCCGCATCCGCTGGCTTTCCTCGCTGAGGATGCGCGCGGCTTCGTCGGGCTCGAGCCCGGTTTCGGGCACCGGCCCGAGGTTCTCGATCGGGACCTGTTCGCCGCGGTAGATGGTTTCGTTGCCGACCACGATGCCGATGACGTTGCTGTTGTGGCGCGAGAGGTTGATCGCCGCCTCGATCTCGCGGTTGTTGCGATTGCTGTCCTTGTCGATCCAGATCCCGACCGTGACCTTGAGGCCGAACTCGGCGGCGATCGGCGGCACCAGTTCGGCGCCTTCAGTCGAGGAATAGAGTCGCACCGCCCGGGTCAGCGTCGAAAGCTTCTTCATGTCGGCGCGCACCTTGTCGGCGTCGGCGGCGGCGTCGACGGTGTGTCCCGGTTCGAACGGCGCGTAGGAGGTGCTGGGCAGGAGGCCGGTGAACTCGGGGGCCTGCTGGCGGTCCCGCAGCGCCCCCCACAGACCGGCGTGCAGGGCGGTCACAAACAGCAGAACGGCGACGACGGCGCGCATCGCGACAAAACCATACGGGGTCAATGTGCCAGGGAAGCGGATCCGTCCCCGAGATCCGACCAAATCAGGCGGCAGAATGATACATAACTCTGCCGGCTGAATTAACAACTGCCATAAGGCAGACGTTTATACAGCCATTGTAATCAAGACATGTCGTTTTGAGGGCGCGCCTGATCGTACCCGCGAAAATTCCGGCTTCGCCGCGGTCGCGCGCGGAATTATTTGGCCGGAGCCGGCGCGGGGGCTGCGGCCGGCGGAGCCGCCGCCGGTACTGTGGCCGGCGCGGTGCTGCCGGCGGTGGTGGCCGCCGGGGCCGGCGGGGGACTTGCGGCCGCCTGCTGCGGCTGCGCGGCGGGATTGATCCAGCAGCCGTGAACCCGGCTGTTCAGCGTCTCGGCCACCTTGGGATCGATCTGGCCGCCGAACCTCGTCAGGCAGCGGAACGCGGCCTGGATATGGCCGCCCGGGCAGCCGAAGCGGTCGTACAGATCCAGATGCCGGAACGCGGTATCGAGATCGTCGAGCCACATCAGGCGCACCACGCGGCGGCCGAGCCAGACGCATTCCGGATTGCCGGCCGGGCCGTTGATGGCCTGCGCCGCCTCGACGAATTCGTCGGTCTTGCGCTGGTTGTCCTTGCTGATGTCGCCGGGGGTGGTCGCATTCGCCGCCGGCTTGCCGGACTGGTCCTGGGCGTGGACGTCGCCGCTCTGGGCCGTGGCGCTTCCGATCCCGATCAGCAGTGCAAGGCCCGAGACGGCGAGGTGGCGCAAGACCGCATGATGAAGCTGAAGCACCCGTCGACGCATGGATTCCCCGATTTGTTCCCGCTCGCAGCCGGTCCCGGCGCGGCCGGTGTGATGCCGTCCAAATAGGTCCCCAATGCGGCGGGGACGTCGCCGGATTCCCATGACGGACATTTTGGATTTTGTCCAGCAAAGCCACAACTTTATCGTCGCGTGGTAAAGCCGGGATGCAAATTCGCGAGCCCCGCTCTTGGCAGATCGCCGGTGACCGGCTAATCGACGATGCTCCTGGAGGATGGAACCGATTTCGCTTCGTACGCCGCTGGCGCTTCTCGTGTTGTCCCTGGTTGCGATCGGCGCCGTATGGTGGTGGCTGGCCACGCCCATCAGCCTGGCGCGCGCGCCGATCGATCCCGACGCCAAGCTGATGTGCGTGTCCTATGCGCCGTTCCGCGGCGCGCAGACGCCGCTGCTGCGGACCACGCATATCGCGCCGGAGCAGATCGCAGCCGATCTCGCCCAGCTCGCCAAAATATCCGATTGCGTGCGGACCTATTCGATCGAGAACGGCCTCGACCAGGTTCCCGCGCTCGCCGCCAAGGCCGGGCTGAAGGTCATCCAGGGGATCTGGCTCGGCAGCGACCGGCTGAAGAACCTGGCGCAGATTTCGACCGCGGTCAGCCTGACCAAGCAGTTTCCCGAGGTCATCAGCTCCCTGGTGGTCGGCAACGAGGTGCTGCTGCGCGGCGAGATGACCCCTTCCGACCTTGCCGCCATCATCCGCTCGGTCAAGTCGCAGGTGACGGTGCCGGTGACCTATGCCGATGTCTGGGAATACTGGCTGCGCAACCGCGAAATCTACGAGGCGGTGGACTTCGTCACCATCCACATCCTGCCCTATTGGGAAGATTTTCCGATCCGCGCCAAATATGCCGCCGCCCATGTCGACGAGATCCGCAAGCGGATGGCGGTGGCATTTCCCGGCAAGGAAATCCTGATCGGCGAAACCGGCTGGCCGAGCGAGGGAAGGATGCGCGAGGGCGCGCTGCCGTCGCGCGCCAACCAGGCGCGGGTGGTGTCGGAAATCCTCGAGCTGGCCAAGCGGGAAAAGTTTCGCGTCAACCTGATCGAGGCCTACGACCAGCCCTGGAAGCGCGCGCTCGAGGGCACCGTCGGCGGCTATTGGGGGCTGATCAGTTCGGAGCAGCGGGCGCTGAAATACCCGCCCAACGAGCCGATCCGCAATTATCCGCTGTGGAAATGGCAGATGGGCGGCGGCATGGTGCTGAGCCTTCTGGTGTTCGGCGCGGCCGCGCTGACCTTGCGGCGCCGGCCCTGGACGCCGCGGCCAGCCTCCTGGATCGCGGTCGCGGTCTCGGCGACCACCGCCGGCAGCCTGCTCGGCGTCGCCGCCGACAAGATGGTCTATGAGAGCTACGGGTTTGGCGGCTGGCTCGGCTGGGGCGCGCTGCTTCTGGCCGGGATCGCCTCGCCCTTGCTGTGCGCTCATGCCCTGATGTCGGGGCGCGCGCTGCCGACCTTCCTGGAGCTTTTCGGCCCGCGCGAGGACCGCGTCGGATCGGTGCCGGCGATGCTGCTCGGCGCGGCGCTTGTGGTGACCACCCTGATCGGCGCCGAGACCGCGCTCGGTTTCGTGTTCGATCCGCGCTACCGCGATTTTCCGTTTGCCGCCCTGACCATGGCGGTGCTGCCGTTTGCGGCCCTGATGCTGCTCAACCGCCCGCAACAAGGCGCCCGCCCGATCGCGGAAGCGGTGTTCGCCGCGCTGCTGGCCGGGTCGGTGCTTTATACGGTTTTCAACGAAGGCGCCGACAACTGGCAGTCGCTGTGGACCTGCGCGGCGTATGTCCTGCTCGCGCTCACGCTGTGGCAGGCGCGGGCCGTGCAAATCCCAAAATGAGCAGGCCGATCGCCAGCCCCGACAGGCCGATATTGTAGAGTACGATGCCGAAGCCGGCGGCGATCAATCCGCCGGTGAGCAGCACGATCGACGGCCGGATCACATGCAGCGTCGCGATCACCAGCGCGACCACGCCGAACACCGAATTCTTGAACAGCGCGGTGACCAGGATCCGGGTCTTGCACAACAGGGTCTGCAGCCCGGCATCGCAGGCCAGCGCCACCGTGGAGAATTCGATCGCCAGATAGCGCAGGTACAGCGCATAGCCGACGGTGACGAAGCCGACCACCAGCAGCCATTGCACTTGGTAGGGCGTCAGCCGGAACGGAGTTTTTTTCATCCTCCCACTATGGAAGGGAACGTGCGCCGGGACAACAGGCAAGCGCGCCTGGCGTTGCTAAAGCGTGTGAGAAGATGGTCCCAAGGCATTGCAATACGGTGTTTTATTGACGGAGAGATTCAATAAGCCGTCGCTGCGGAAGCAGGGACCCTTACGCCGAGGAATCTCGTTCTGGCACGGGAGCAGAGGCCTTTGGGCAGAGGCCGTCTTTCACTTTCAAGGCCTGGGGTGATGGGTCCCTGCCTGCGCAGGGACGACTTACCGTATCGCTGCGCGATTCAATTATGCTTGCCGAAATACGACGACAGCGTCGTGGTCAGGCTGGGCGGGTCCGGCTTCTTGGCCGGCTCCTCGTCGCTGCTCACATGCCGGGCGTAGCTGCGGCGATGGCGCTCCGGCCTGGCGGCCACCGGCTTGGCGGGAGTTTCCTTGGTGGGCACGGCCGCGGCCGGCGCCGCGGCGGCGGCAGGCGGCTCCTCGTCGGCCTTCATGGCCAGGCGCTGGCCGTCGAACACGGTAGTCTCACAGGGCCGCTGGTTCTCGATCATGACGGCGCAGATCCTGGCCGCGGCGGCGGCGTCGCCGAGCGGTCCGGCGGCCAGCCTGAGCTGCATGCCGAAGCCGGTATTGGCTTCCCGCACGATGATGATCGGATGCAGCGCCGCCAGCGGCGCGTTGGCGCGCGATTTGAGCAGGCCCCGCCACAGCGCGCGCAGGCCGCCGACCGAGTTGGCGCCGCCGACGTCGACCGCGAATTCGGTTCGCTGCACCTCGGCGCCGGGCGCTGCCTGGGCCTTGTCCGGCTCGGCATTGGCGGCAGCCGGCGCCGCCGCCATGGTCTGGGGCGCCGGCGCGGTCCTTGGCTGCGCCTCTTTCGACGAAGTGTCCTTTGCGGGACCATCACTGGCGGCAGCCTCCTTTGCCGTCGCCTGCCTTGCAGGAGTCTCCTTCTCCGGAGTTTCCCTGGCCGAGGATTCCTTCAGCGAAGCCTGCTTTTGCGAGGCTTCGGGCGCCATCAGTTTGCCGGCCGCCGCGTCCGGCGGCGCCATCATCGATTTCGATGCCATCAGCGAGGTCGCCGGCGCGATGGCCGGCATTTCCGGAGCGGCACTTGCCGTCCCCGGAGCGGCACTTGCCGTCCCCGGAGCGACCGATGCCACCGTGGTCGGGCTTGGCGCCGGCAGCCTGACGTCGGCGCGGGTCTTTTCCACGGTGGCCGGCGCCGTGGTCGCCACCGGGCCGATCTCCGGAGGCGGGTTCGGACTTTGCACCGCCGCCTGTGCCGCGGCCGCGGCCGACATCGGAACCGCGCCGGATGCGGAAGCCTGGGCTGCGGACGGCAGCGGGGTCGGGAAGCTCTGCCGCGCCAACGCGCCGGTCACCGATTCCAGCCCCTGTTCCACCGTGGTCAGGCGCGTGTAGAGCCGGTCGCGATCGCTGTTGAGGGTATCGATGGCGGAGGCCAGCCGCCTTGTCTCGTTCTGGCTTTCCTTGGCGACCGACTGGATCTGCTGCGCCTGGCGCGCCAGGTCGGCGGCGGCGAGCTGTTCGCGGCGCCATCCGAGCGAGGACTGGCTGGCCAAAAGCGCCACGGTCACCGCGCCGACTGCGCCGACCCCCCACGATCCGAGCCGCCATTGCGCGCGGCGGTCGAACGCTTCCTCCTCGGCCAGAAAGCCCGGCAGCAAGCCGCCGCCGGTGTTTTCGGTCCCCAGACCCGCCGCCAGATTGTCGGTATTGTTTGCCATCCGATTTCTTCGGCCCTCCCGAGGCCCCCGCCGAATCACGCCGCAAACATTAACAGGAAATGCGCCCCGAGCCGGAATCCGGCCTGTGCTGCCGGGGGACGAATCGGGTTTCCACTGGATGCCAAAACGCTTTATGACGGCGGCAGCGCCGGCGGCAATCGCCGCCGCCGGGCCAACGACCAGGCAAGGACCCGCAATGACCGGCAGAACCAGCCTCACGATCGTGCTCGCGGCCGGCGAGGGCACGCGGATGCAGTCCTCGACGGCCAAGGTCCTGCACCAGCTCGCCGGCCAGTCGCTGCTGGCGCATGTGCTGAAGGCCGCTCCGGAAGGGCCGGGCTCGGCCCTCGCCGTGGTGATCGGGCCGGACCGCGCCGATGTCGCGGCCGAAGCCACTCGGGCACGTGCGGACGCCGCGATCTTCATCCAGCGCGAGCGGCTCGGCACCGCGCATGCGGTGCTGGCGGCCCGCGACGCCATCGCCCGCGGCGCCGACGATGTGCTGATCGTGTTTGGCGATACGCCGTTGATTTCGGCCGCGACCCTGGCGCGGCTGCGGGCGCCGCTGCAGGCCGGCGCCGCCCTGGCGGTACTCGGCTTTCGCGCCGCCGATCCGACCGGCTATGGCAGGCTATTGGTGGAGGAGGGGCGCCTGCTGGCGATCCGCGAACACGCCGACGCCAGCGCGGCGCAGCGCGCGATCGACCTCTGCAATGCCGGGGTGATGGCGTTCGATGGCCGCAAGGCGCTCGAGATCCTCGACAACATCGGACAGGCCAACGTCAAGGGCGAGTATTACCTGACCGACGCTGTAGGCATCGTGCGCGACCTCGGCCTGCAGGCGGTGGTGATCGAAACGGGCGAGGACGAAGTGCGCGGCATCAACACCAAGACCCAGCTTGCCGAGGCCGAGCAGGTCATGCAGGCGCGGCTGCGCCAGGCCGCGCTGCAGGCCGGCGTCACCCTGGTCGCACCCGACACGGTCTACCTCGCCGCCGATACGCGCTTCGGCCGCGACGTCACCATCGAGCCGTTCGTGGTGATCGGCCCCGGCGTCTCGATCGCCGACGGCGCGGTCATCCACGCGTTTTCGCACATCGTGCAGGCCAGTATCGGCAGGAACGCATCGGTCGGCCCCTATGCGCGGCTGCGGCCGGGGACATCGCTCGGCGAGGGCGCAAGAATCGGCAATTTCGTCGAGACCAAGGCCGCGACCCTGGAGGCCGGCGTCAAGGTCAATCACCTGTCCTATATCGGCGACGCGCATATCGGCGCCAATTCCAACATCGGCGCCGGCACCATCACCTGCAACTATGACGGCTTTGCCAAGCACAAGACCACGATCGGGACGGGCGCCTTCGTCGGCACCAATTCCTCGCTGGTGGCGCCGGTGAAGATCGGCAGCGGCGCCTATATCGGTTCGGGCTCGGTGATCACCAGGGACGTGCCCGACGACGCGCTGGCGGTGGAGCGCAGCCCGCAAAACACCCGCGAGGGCGGCGCAAGGCGCTATCGCGAAATGAAGACCCGCGGCAAGCCGCCGAAGGGGTGAGGCGGCCCGCGTTTGTTAAGTCTTCGCCCGGCTATCGCATGATGCAATTTACCACGCCATCCGTGGGTGGGTTTTTCGGTTTTGAATTGCACTTCAACGAATCGTCCCTGCGCACGCAGGGACCCATCACCCCTGGCCTCAAAAGTAAAAAAGGGCTTCCACCCCAGTGCCGAAACGAGATTCCGCGCCGTATGGGTCCCTGCGTGCGCAGGGACGCCCGTGGAGAGTCTGTGCAAGGCCACGACCAGATCAGCGCGCGGTTTGATTAATCATGTCCGAAAGCTTTCCGCTCAACCCTGTCGCAATCGGCAATAATTATTGAGTATCTGAGGGCTCGTCATTGCCGTTAAGAGATGGCTTGAGCGGATTTGGCGATTTTCGTCGATTTGGAGAATTTGATCCGCATGTGCGGCATTGTCGGAATTCTGGGGCGGGGTCCGGTGGCGGACCAGATCGTGGATTCGCTCAAGCGGCTCGAATATCGCGGCTATGATTCCGCCGGCGTCGCCACGCTGGAAGGCGATCATCTCGACCGCCGCCGCGCCGAGGGCAAGCTGAAAAACCTCGAGGCGCGGCTGCGCGCCGAGCCTCTGGCCGGCCACACCGGCATCGGGCACACCCGCTGGGCCACCCACGGCAAGCCGAACGAGAACAACGCCCATCCGCATGCCACCGACAATGTCGCGGTGGTGCACAACGGCATCATCGAGAATTTTCGCGAACTGCGGCTGATGCTGGAGCGCGAGGGTGCCAAGTTCGTCACCGAGACCGACACCGAGGTGGTGGCGCATCTGGTGAATTCCTACCTCATCAAGGGCGCCTCGCCGCAGGAGGCGGTGAAGGCGTCGCTGCCGCAGTTGCGCGGCGCCTTCGCGCTGGCGTTCCTGTTCAGGGGCCACGGCGATCTGATGATCGGCGCCCGCAAGGGCTCGCCGCTGGCGATCGGCCATGGCGACGGCGAGATGTATCTGGGCTCGGACGCGATCGCGCTGGCGCCCTTCACCGACACCATCAGCTATCTGGAGGATGGCGACTGGGTGGTCCTGACCCGGGAAGTCGGCGTGATCTACGACGCGCAGGGTTCGGTGGTGAATCGCGAGGTGCTGAAATCCGGCGCCTCGGCGTTCCTGGTCGACAAGGCCAATTACCGTCATTTCATGGCCAAGGAAATCCACGAGCAGCCGGAAGTGGTCGGCCATACCCTGGCGCGCTATGTCAACATGTCGACCGAGAAGGTGGCGCTGCCGGTCAGGCTGCCGTTCGACTTCAGGGACATCCAGCGCATCTCGATCGTCGCCTGCGGCACCGCGAGCTATGCCGGCTACGTCGCCAAATACTGGTTCGAACGCTTGAGCCGGCTGCCGGTCGAACTCGATGTCGCCTCCGAATTCCGCTACCGCGAGGCGCCGCTGCGCAAGGGGGATCTGGCGATCTTCATCTCGCAGTCCGGCGAGACCGCCGACACCCTGGCGGCGCTGCGCTATGCCAAGGCGCAGGGCGTCCACACCCTGTCGGTGGTCAATGTGCCGAGCTCCACCATCGCGCGGGAAAGCGAGACCGTACTGCCGACATTGGCCGGTCCGGAAATCGGCGTCGCCTCGACCAAGGCCTTCACCTGCCAGCTGATGGTGCTGGCGGCGATGGCGGTGGCCGCGGGCAAGGCCCGCGGCGAATTGTCGGACGAGGACGAGGCCAGGCTGGTGCATGGCCTGGTCGAGATTCCGCGGCTGATGGCGGCGGCCCTCGCCACCGAACCGCAGATCGAGAAGCTGGCGCGCGAACTGGCAAAATCCAGGGACGTGCTCTATCTCGGCCGCGGCACCAGCTATCCCCTGGCGCTGGAAGGCGCCTTGAAGCTGAAGGAAATCTCCTACATCCACGCCGAAGGCTACGCCGCCGGCGAACTCAAGCACGGTCCGATCGCGCTGATCGACGAGAACATGCCGGTCGTGGTGATCGCGCCGTTCGACCGGGTGTTCGAGAAGACCGTCTCCAACATGCAGGAAGTCGCCGCCCGCGGCGGCAACATCATCCTGATGACCGACGCCAAGGGCGCGATGGAGGCCACCATCGAATCGCTGGTGACCATCGTGCTGCCCGACATGGCCGCTACCTTCACGCCGATGGTCTATGCCATCCCGGTGCAATTGCTGGCCTATCATACCGCCGTGGTGATGGGCACCGACGTCGACCAGCCGCGCAACCTGGCGAAATCGGTGACGGTCGAATAGGCCGCAAGGACCCTCGGAGCGTCGCATGGGGTCTTCAAAAGTCTGCTAGGATGGCTTAGCTGGCATAGACTGACGGCCGCCTTCGACTGACCCCGGGAACCCCATGAACCGCGATGAACCGCCTCCGACCGTGACCCCGGCTGAACTGCCGCCGGACGCCCCGCGGGGGTTTGTGGCCCGGTTCCGCAACTATTTCCTGACCGGCCTGATCGTCGCCGGGCCGATCGCGATCACCTTCTATCTGACCTGGTGGTTCGTGACCTGGGTCGACGGCCTGGTGCGGCCGTTCGTGCCGGTGGCCTACCGGCCGGAAACCTATCTGCCGTTCGGCCTGCCGGGCTCCGGGCTGATCGTCGCGGTGATTGCGCTGACCCTGCTGGGCTTCCTCACCGCCAACCTGATCGGCCGCACCCTGGTCGATCTCGGCGAGAAACTGCTCGGGCGCATGCCGGTGGTGCGCGCGATCTATCGCGGCCTCAAGCAGGTGTTCGAGACGCTGTTCTCGGGGACCGGATCGAGCTTTCGCAGGGTAGGGCTGGTGGAATTTCCCTCGCCGGGAATGTGGTCGATCGTGCTGATCTCGCAGTCGCCGAGCGTCGAGATCGCCAACAGCCTGCCCGGAGCGGAGGAGCACATCTCGGTGTTCCTGCCGTGCGCGCCGAACCCGACTACCGGGTTCTTCTTTTATGTGCCGAAGAGCAAGGTCATCGAAGTCGAGATGAGCGCCGAGGACGCCGCCACCCTGATCATGTCGGCCGGCGTGGTGCAGCCCGGCTCCGACCCGCAGAAGAAGATCGCCGCACTGGCCGGCATGGCCAACGCCGCCCGCGTCGCCAACACCTCGCCGCTGCAGCCCGCCCCCGCCAAGGTGGAGTGAGGGCACAATCGTGTCCCGGACGCGGTGCAGCGCCGCTTGGCGGCTAGCGCCGCAGAGCGGGGACCCATGGTGTTCGTGGACCCCGGATCTGCAGCGCACCACGCCGCAACCGCGGCGCGCTGCGCGGCGTCCGGGGAACGCAGCTAGACCCTAGCCGTCCCGCGCCGAGCAGCGAGTTGAAACCACCGTCATTCCAGGACGCGCCACAGCGCGAACCCGGAATCTCGAGTTTCCTGGTTCGATGCTGCGCATCGCCCCGGAATGACGGTGACTGAGCTCCCGGCAATGACAGTGATCGAGAATCCCGGAACGACGGGGATTAAACTATCCCGCGCCGAGCAGGGGAATCGCCTCGTCGCGCTCAAACAAATAGAGCAGGCAGCGCAGCGCCTCGCCGTCGGCGCCCTGCAGCTTCGGATTGTCCTTCAGGATACGCAGCGCCTCGTCGCGGGCCTGCGTGATCAGCTGGCCGTGCACCTCGGGGCGAGCGATGCGGTAGCCGGGCAGGCCGCTCTGGCGGATCCCGAGCACGTCGCCTTCGCCGCGAAGCCTCAGATCTTCCTCGGCGATCTTGAAACCGTCGGTGGTTTCCCGGATCACCTTGAGCCGCGCCGTCGAGGTCTCGGTGAGCGGCTCCCTGTACAGCAGGAGGCAGGTCGAGGATTCCGAACCGCGGCCGATGCGGCCGCGCAGCTGGTGCAGTTGCGAAAGCCCGAAACGTTCGGCGTTCTCGATCACCATGATGGTGGCGGCGGGAACGTCGACGCCGACCTCGACCACGGTGGTCGCCACCAGAAGGCCGATCTCATGGGCCGCGAATTGCGCCATGACGCGGTCCTTGTCGGCGCCCTTCATCTGGCCGTGCACCAAGCCGACCTTGTCGCCGAAGCGTTGCCGCAGGCTCTCGAAGCGTTCGGTGGCGTTGGTCAGGTGATCGATGCCCTCGGCTTCGGATTCCTCGACCAGGGGACAGATCCAGTACGCCAGCTTGCCGCTCCCCAGGGCGCGGCCGATGCCTTCGATCACTTCAGGAAGGCGGTTCGATGGGATCGCCCGGGTATCGATCGGCTGACGGCCGGCAGGTTTTTCGCGCAGCTCCGAGACGTCCATGTCGCCGAAATAGGTCAGCACCAAAGTGCGCGGGATCGGGGTGGCGCTCAGCACCAGCACGTCGACCGCGGCGCCCTTGGCGCTCAGCGCCAGCCGCTCGCGCACGCCGAAGCGATGCTGCTCGTCGACCACCGCCAGCGCCAATGCCCTGAACACCACATCGTCCTGGATCAGGGCATGGGTGCCGACCAGCAGATCGATTTCGCCGGCGGCGAGCCGCGCCAAAAGCTCGCGCCGCTCCTTGCCCTTTTCGCGGCCGGTCAGGATGGCCACCCGCAGGCCGGCGCGTTCGGCCAGGGGCGTGATGGTCTTGATGTGCTGGCGCGCCAGGATTTCGGTCGGCGCCATCAGCGCCGCCTGCTTGCCGGCCTCGGCGACGGCGGCCGCCGCCAGCAGCGCCACGACGGTCTTGCCGGAGCCGACGTCGCCCTGCAACAGCCGCAGCATGCGCAGCGGTTGCTGCAGATCGTCAGAGATCGCGGCGGCGGCGCGCTGCTGCGACGCCGTCAGCGCATAGGGCAGTGCGTCGATGATTTTCTTGCGCAGGTGGCCGTCGCCGGCATGGCGCTCGCCGGCCGGACGGCGCAATTGCGCGCGCACCAGCGCCAGCGCCAGTTGACCGGCCAACAGCTCGTCGAAGGCAAGCCGCGACCAATAGGGGCCGTCGGGCAGGATGTCCGTGATCTCGACCGGCACATGCACCCGGTTCAAGGCTTCCGCGAGCGCTGGAAACCGGCAACGGCGCAGGATCTCCGGGCTGATCCATTCCGGCAGAACCGGCAACCGGTGCAGCGCCTGCGCCACCGCGCGGCGCAGCGCGCCGATCGCCAGCCCTTGCGTCAAGGGATAGACCGGATCGATGCCGGTCAATTGGGCAAAACCGGCCTCGTCGACGACGCGGTCAGGATGCACGATCTGCGGGATGCCGTCGAACATCTGCAGGGTGCCGGAAACATAGCGTTTCGATCCGACCGGCAGCAGTTTCTCCACGTAACCGGGCTGCGCCCGAAAATAGGTCAGCACCACGTCGCCGCTGTCGTCGCTGGCATAGACCAGGTGCGGCGCGCGCGGGTTGCGCGGCGGCGCCGGGCGGTGGCGGTCGACCGTCACCTCCAGGGTCACCACGGTGCCCGGCACCGCGTCGCGGATCTTCGGCCGCGCCCGGCGATCGATCACGCTGGCCGGCGGATGCAGCAACAGATCGACCAGCCGCGGCGTGTCACTGCGGCCCAGAAGATAGCGCAGCAATTTGTCCTGCCGCGGCCCGACCCCGGCAAGGCTGGTGACCGGCGCAAACAGCGGATTGAGCAAAGCAGGGCGCATCCATGAAGCCTAAGTGTGTTGCAGCCCGTCATGCCCGGCTTTGTGCCGGGCATCCACGGTTATTTCTTTTCGACGGCCGAGCTGGCCGGGTCGGCAGCACTCCGGGGACCGCGGTTTGAGGATCTCCAAATTCTGGCAACGCCCGCGATTGTCTTGGCCCCGGAGGCCGTCGAGGACAACAAGCGGCTGCGCGCGCGCTCGTGAGGGATACCGACGGCGCTGGAACCGCATCTTCGGCACGAGCCGGAGAAAGTGAGCCGAAGCCGTATCACGCGATGGCGTGGACCCCGCCAGCCGCAATACCGGCTTCGCCTCGGCGTCGTAGGAATATTCCACGATGTGGCGGGCACGACGGTCCGGGTGCCGGCGATCATTTCCAGACAGATTGCTTCGCAAGAGCTCGCCATGACGATCTCGGCAGTTTGGAACGTGAATCGGCAGCGTTCGTCATGCGATCCGCATCTGCGACCCGGCAACCCGCTCCGGCCATGCCTCCACCCGGGTCAGCCCATGCGGCAAACGGCTACTGACATTTGCAGGCACCGAGGCTATATCAACGCGGCCCGGCACGTCCGGGCTTTTGGCGTTGGACGGGATGAGGCGATGACGGGATCGACACGATCGAGCGACGGCCTGGACGATCGGCGCAAGCGGCTGTTGTTCCGCTGCTGGCATCGCGGCACCCGGGAGATGGATCTCATTCTCGGCCGCTTTGCCGATGCCGAGATCGCCGCTCTCGGCGACGATGAAGTGGCGGAGCTCGAGCATCTGATCGAGGTGCCGGATCCCGATCTTTATGCTGCGCTGACCGGCAATGTGGTGCCGGCGCCGGCTTTCGCGGGAGCCTTGTTCGAGCGCATTCGCGCGTTCCGCCCCGCGGATCACGGCGCATGAAAGCGCCGGTCCAATCGCCGGCGCTGCAACTGGTGCCCGGCCGCGCGCTCACCTTCGCCAATGTCGCCGAGGGCGCCGAAGGCCTGGTGGTGTCCGATCTCGCCCGCGCGGTGGCGGCGCGGCCGAAGCCGCCCGCGGTCAGTCTTGCGGTGGTGTGCCGCGACGGCGCGCGGATGCAGCAGCTGGCCCGCGCACTGCAGTTTTTCGCACCCGATCTGCCGGTGCTGCAGTTTCCGGCCTGGGACTGCCAGCCCTACGACCGGGTGTCGCCGCATGGCGGCGTGCTGGCGCAGCGGCTGACCACGCTGGCGCGGCTGTCGCGCCTTGCCGGCAGCGAGAAGCCGCTGATCGTGCTGACCACGGTCAATGCCATCGTGCAGCGGGTGCCGGCGCGCGAGATCATCGCCGCGCAGGCGCTGTCGGTCGCCCCCGGCCATGTCGTGCCGATGAACAGCATCATCGCCTGGCTGGAACACAACGGCTACAACCGCTCCTCCACGGTGCGCGAACCCGGCGAATATGCGGTGCGCGGCGGCATCCTGGACCTGTTTCCGGCCGGGCTCGAACAGCCCGTGCGTTTCGATTTTTTCGGCGATGCGCTGGAATCGATCCGCAGCTTCGATGCCGAGACCCAGCGCACGCTGCTCGACATGCGCTCGCTCGACCTGGTGCCGATTTCGGAATTCCAACTGGTCACCGAGACCATCCGCCGGTTTCGGATGGGCTATGTCGCCCTGTTCGGCGCGCCCGAGCGCGACGACCTTTTGTACGAGGCGGTCAGCGAGGGCCGCCGCCATCCCGGCATGGAGCATTGGCTGCCGCTGTTTGCCGAGCGGATGGATACGCTGTTCGATTATCTCGGCGACGCGCCGGTGGCGATCGAACCGCAGAGCGAGGACGCCGCCCGCGAGCGCTTCAAGCAGATCGCGGACTACTACGACGCGAGGCGCGAGGCGCTGGAGCATCGCGGCGGCGGCGCGCTCTACAAGCCGCTGCCGCCGGACCGGCTTTACCTGACCGAGGATGAGTGGAACAGGCGCCTCGACGAGGCGGCACTGGCGCGACTCACCCCATTCGCGGTGCCCGAGGGCAGCGCCGGGGTAGTCGATGCCGGCGCGCGGCAGGGCCGCAATTTCGCGCCGGAACGGGCGGACGCCGCGGTCAACGTGTTCGAGGCCGTGGTCGGCCATGTCGGGGCGCTGCAGGCGCAGAAGAAGAAGGTGGTGATCGCGCTCTGGAGCGAGGGTTCGCGCGACCGCATGGGCAGCATGCTGCGGGACCACAAGCTCAGCCACCTGACCAGCGTCAACAGCTGGCGCACGGTGCAGGCCACCCCGCGCAACGAGGCGATGCTGGCGGTGGTCGGGCTGGAATCCGGATTCGAGACCGACCATGTCGCGGTCATCAGCGAACAGGACATTCTCGGCGACCGCCTGGTGCGGCCGCGCAAGGCCAGCCGCAAGCTCGATAACTTCATCTCCGAGGTAACCAGTCTCGCCGCCGGCGACCTCGTGGTCCATGTCGAGCACGGCATCGGCCGCTTTGTCGGGCTGCAGACGCTGGAAGTGGCCGGCGCGCCGCATGACTGCCTGGAACTGCATTACGCGGCCGACACCAAGCTGTTCCTGCCGGTCGAGAACATCGAACTGCTGTCGCGCTACGGCTCCGATCACGCCCATGTCGAACTCGACCGGCTCGGTGGCAGCGGCTGGCAGGCGCGCAAGGCCAAGCTGAAGAACCGGATCCGCGAGATCGCCGGCGAGCTGATCAAGATCGCCGCCGAACGCCACCTGCATGAAGCGCCGAAAATGCCGGTGCAGCCGCACGTCTATGACGAGTTCTGCGCGCGTTTTCCCTACGAGGAAACCGAGGACCAACTCGCCGCGATCAATGCCACGCTGAAGGACCTCGAAAGCGGCCGGCCAATGGACCGGCTGATCTGCGGCGACGTCGGCTTCGGCAAGACCGAAGTGGCGCTGCGCGCGGCGTTCGCGGTCGCGCTCGACGGCAAGCAGGTCGCGGTGGTGGTGCCGACCACGCTGCTGGCGCGGCAACACGCCAAGACCTTCACCGAGCGGTTTCGCGGTTTTCCGGTCAATGTCGCCCAGGCCTCGCGCCTGATCGCGCCGAAGGAACTGGCGCTGGTAAAGAAGAATATCGCCGAAGGCGCGGTCGACATCGTGGTAGGCACCCATGCGCTGCTCGGCAAGACGATCAAGTTCCGGGATCTCGGGCTTTTGATCGTCGACGAGGAGCAACATTTCGGCGTCGGCCACAAGGAGCGGCTGAAGCAGCTGCGCGCCGAGGTCCACGTGCTGACGCTGAGCGCGACCCCGATCCCGCGCACGCTGCAGCTGGCGCTGACCGGGGTGCGGGACCTGTCGATCATCGCCTCGCCGCCGGTCGACCGGCTGGCGGTGCGCACCTTCGTGGCGCCGCACGATCCCCTGATGATCCGCGAGGCGCTCTTGCGCGAGCGCTATCGCGGCGGCCAGGCCTTCTATGTGGTGCCGCGGATCGAGGATCTCGCCGGCGTCAAGGATTTCCTCGACAAGAACGTGCCGGAGATGAAGGTCGCGGTGGCGCACGGCCAGATGCCGCCGACCGTGATCGAGGACATCATGTCGGCGTTCTACGACGGCAAGTACGATATCCTGCTGTCGACCACCATCATCGAATCCGGCCTCGACATTCCCACCGCCAATACCCTGATCGTGCACCGTGCCGACATGTTCGGATTGGCGCAGCTCTATCAGTTGCGCGGCCGGGTCGGTCGCTCCAAGCTGCGCGCCTATTCGCTGTTCACGCTGCCGGCGCAGCAGAAGATCACCGCCCATGCCGAGCGGCGGCTGAAGGTGCTGCAGTCGCTGGAAAACCTCGGCGCCGGCTTCCAGCTCGCCTCGCACGACCTCGATATCCGCGGCGCCGGCAACCTGCTCGGCGAGGAACAGTCCGGGCATATCAAGGAAGTCGGCTTCGAGCTGTACCAGTCGATGCTGGAGGAGGCGATCCTCAACCTCAAGGCCGGCGTTGCCGAGCCTGCCGCGGACCGCTGGTCGCCGCAGATCACCGTCGGCATGCCGGTGCTGATCCCGGAGGACTATGTCGCCGACCTCGCGGTGCGGCTGTCGCTGTACCGGCGGCTGGCCGATCTCGACACCGACGACGAGATCGACAATTTCGCCGCCGAGCTGCGCGACCGTTTCGGGGTGCTGCCGGACGAGGTGCGCTATCTGTTCAAGATCGCCGCGATCAAGGGCTATTGCCGCCGCGCCAATGTCGAGAAGGTCGATGCCGGGCCGAAGGGGGTGGTGATTACGTTCCGCGACAACAAGTTTGCGCAGCCCGACCGGCTGGTCTATTTCATCCGCCAGCACGGCCAGGCGGCCAAGGTGCGGCCGGACATGAAGGTGGTGTTCCTGCAGCAATGGGAAACGCCGGAGGAACGCCTGAGCGGCACCACCGAAATCCTGCGCCAGCTCGCCAATCTCGCCGAGAACCGCAAGGCGGCGTAGCCGGCGATGGCGCGCGGCGGACTACGACGCGGCGCGGCGGGCCTCCTCGTCGAGCCGTGCCAGCAGCGAGGCGGCGCTATCGGCGGGCAAAAGGGTCGCCAGGGTCACGACCGGCTCGGACCGCGCGTCGCGCTTGCCGTGGCTGGTGTGGCGCATCACGCTCGACAGCCGCCGCGCGATCATGTGGGCGTTGCGCAGATCGGTCTCGGCGAACACCACCATGACCGAGCCATCGGGTTTTATGGCGCCAAAATCCATCTGCCGCATCAGGCGGCTGACGATCCGCGCGGCGTCGAACTGGGCGCGCGGCTGGGCCGCATCGAAGGCAAAGCGCGCCACCGACAATCCGCCGCCGTTCGACAGGGTCTGATCGACCGCCCGGGCGAGTTCGCGGTCGAAGGCCGCCGGAATCATCAGGCCGGTACGCGGATCGAGCAGGCCGCCGGCATCGATCGACCGCAGGGTGCGGCTCAACAGCATCTCGAGGGCATGCTGGCGGATCAGGGACGAGCTGTTGGCGGCCACCTGTCCGGGATCGCCGGCGATGATTTCCAGATTGGCAAGGTCATAGGTTGGCACCAGCTCATCGGAGGTCAGCACCACCGGCAGGTTGCGAAACCGCGCATCCTCCGACAGCACGGTGAGGAAGGCATCGACGACGCGAACGCTAAAACCCTCGCCGAGCACGATGCCGTCGATGTCGCGGGTGTTGAGGTGCCTGGCGGCGGCTTCGATGCTGAGCGCGCCAACCACGCCCATCCGCTCGCCCAGCGCCACCGACAGCGCAGGATAGGCGGCGCCGCGGCCGATCAGCAGCACGGTGGCGTCGCGAACCGGATCGCCGTCGGGCAGTGAAGGGCGCGCCGCCGGTTCGGCGTCGAGCCGGCGCATCACGGTCGTGTGCAGGGTGCGGACCCGCAACGCGGCGCGCAGCCGCGCGATCAGCCGGTCGGAATTTGTCGCACGTTGCGAAAAGGGAATGGCGTTGCCGGGCAGCGCGGTGACGGGATCGACCGCGATCAGCGGCAGATAGGGCCGCGCGGCGGCGATCTGCCGGGCGAGGGCGACAAAGCCGGCTTCGAGCGTCTCCGCCATTCCGACCAGCACCGCGGCCGGCTGCAGCTGTCCGATCGCGCGCGAAGCCTCGGCAAGAACGGTGTCGATGACCGGAAATATCCCGGCCTCGTCAAGCGCTGCCGCGAACGACGGCCGCTCGGCGGTCGACACCACGATGACGGGGCCTTGCTGGGACATCTGCTACTCGAAACCGACGCGATCGATGGAGCAGCGGATCGTAGTTCGGCGGCCTTAATGCCGCGTCAACGAAATCGTCGGCTTTGCATCATACAGGATTGGACCGATCGCGAAACGCTTCGACCATCAGCGGGTTGAGCCCGAGTTCCGCCAGCGCTTCGCGCGCCCTTGCATTGTCCTGCGCCCGCCCGGCGAGGCGGTAGCCGCTGAGCCGGTCCGGCAGCGCCGTCAGCAGCGCGCCCTGGCCGAGCCGCTTGGCCCACTCCTGCAGGTCCTGCGACAGGAACCGGTAGCCGCCGACCGCCATGATGCCGGAGGGCGGGGCGGTGATGCAGATCGCGCCGGTGGAACGGTCGAGTCGCGCCGCATAGCCGGTGTCGACATGATCGCGTGGCGCCTGCGCCACCAGGGAATCGCTGGGCGGAGCCGGCGGGGCGTAGGCCGCCACCGCCACCATCGGTCCGCGCAAGGCCAGCGTTCCCCGCGGCGTGATCAAGGTTTCGCCGGCGATCGACGATCCCGCGACGCTGCGCGGCGCACCGTGCGGCCCCGGCAGGATCGGTGCCGGCGCGCCATCGGACCCACGGCAGGCGCCGAACAGCCCGGCTTCGCCGAACAGATAGACGTCGGTCAGCGTGACCTGCGGGAGGCTCCAGATGGGGCTCGATGCGATCTGCTCCGGCGCGCGCCACAGCGCGATCACATTGCGCAAGCCCGGCAGTCGCGACGGCAGGCCGGCCTCGGCCAGCCGCAGCGCCAGTTGCGCGGGCGCGACCAGGGTATCGCAGCCGTCATCGTTGATCTGCTGATCGAGCACCTCGCCGTCGAACGGATGATGCAGCGCCAGGGTTCCACCCGACAAAAGCCAGACCAGCAGTGACGAGGTCAGTCCAGCGAACGACGACGGAGCGAAGGCCGACATCATGATGGCGCCCTGCGCCACGTCGCCTTCGAGGAAAAGGGCAAGCCCGCCGGCGATCAGGTTGAGATGGGTGCGCGGCACCGCGCGAAACCCCTCGGCGGTGACGTCGAACGAGATGATCGCGGCCCGGCGCCCGTCCTGGGTCACGGCGCGCGTGGTCGCCGATGACGCCTTGAGCGCCTGGTCGAGCGAGGCCATGCCTTCGGGCAGGTCGGGACCGAAGCCGCAGACATGGCGGATCGAAAAGGCTTCGACCGCGGCGTTCATGGCGAGGTCGGCATGGCTGACGCCGTCGATCCGGCTTGCGGTCACGATGGCCCGGGCGCCGGTGCGGTTGAGCGCGACGGTCAGTTCGGCCTGGCGCCAGAGCAGCGGCAGCAGCGCGACGATCAGCCCGGCGCGATGCGCGGCGAGCACCGTCAGCATGAATTCCACGGTGTTCGGCAGCTGGACCGCGATCACCGAATTGGCCGGCAGGCCGGCTTCGATGAAATGCGCCGCCAGCGCCGAGATCGCGGCATCGGCCTCGGCGAAGGTCAGGCGTTTTGGCGGCTGGCCGGTGATCCGCGGCTTGTTGAGCGGATCGATCAGCGCCAGCGCTTCCGGCTGCCGTGCCAGGACGCGACGGAACAGTCCGTCGAGGGTCGGCGATGCGTTGGTCGGGATCACGGCATCATCTGGGTTGAGAGTCCGGCCTCTGCCACCAGGTTTCCGGGAGGTATCCCGTCAAGGCGGTGGCCGAGGGTTGTTCTATCCGATTCCAGCGCGCGATCCATTGTTCTTGAAGGTTAAACAGTGGAATAGCGTAGAAACCCGACATCAGCGCCCGGTCCAGCGCCCGCACCGCCGAGACGAAGGCCGGACGCTGGCGCGCCTCCAGCATGGCAGCGATCATGGCGTCGATGGCGGGGTCCCTGGCGCCCATGTAGTTTCGGGAGCCCTGGCGGTCGGCCGCCTCGCTGCCCCAATAGAAGGACTGCTCGTTGCCCGGTGACAGCGACTGATCCCAGCGGTTCGGGATCATGTCGAAATCGAAGCCGAGCCGGCGCTGTTCGAACTGCACGGCATCGACCGCCCGCACCGAGGCGACAATGCCGGCGCGCTTCAGATCGCCGGCAAACGCCAGCGCGATCCGCTCCTGGTCGCGCGTCGTCACCAGGATTTCGAAGCTGAAGGGCGCGCCGGTGGAACGCTGCCGCAGCACCGTGCCGTCGAGCTGGTAGCCGGCCTCGGACAGCAACGCCAGCGCGCTGCGCAGCGTGACGCGGTCGCGGCCCGAACCGTCGCTGACGGGAAGGCGGTAGCTGCCGTCGAGAATGTCTTGCGGGATATGACCGGCGAAGGGTTTCAACAGTTCGCGCTCGCGGTCGTCGGCGGCGCGGCCATAGGCCGACAATTCGGAGCCGGCAAAGAAGCCCGCCGAATGCGCATAGAGGCCGAAGAAGTAATTGCGGTTGATCCATTCGAAATCATACAGCAGCGTCAGCGCCTGGCGCACGCGGATGTCGGAAAACATCGGGCGCCTGGTGTTGAATACCAGGAACTCCGAGGGCTGCGGCATCCCGGTCTTGATGGCCTCGCGGATCACCTTGCCGTCGCGCGCGGCGGGAAAATCATATCCGTCATGCCAGCGCAGCGGTTCATTCTCGACCCGAAAGTCGTAGAGGCCGCGCTTGAAGGCTTCGAACAGGCCGTTGGCCTCGCGATAATAGTCCAGCCGGATCTCGTCGAAATTCCACAGCCCGCGATTCACCGGCAGGTCGCGGCCCCAATAGTCCGGATTGCGCGTCAGCGTGACGCTGGCGCCTGGCCTGACCGCGCTGACGCGGTAGGGACCGGAGCCCGTCGGCGCGGTCATCGAGGTCTCCTCGAAGGTCGCGGCATCGGTGGCATGGCGCGGCAGGATCGGCATCAGCCCCAGAATCAGCGGCAGCTCGCGATCGGGCACGCCGCCGAAATCGAACCGCACCGTCAGCGGATCGGGCGCCTCGGCCCTGGCAACCTTGGAATAGAACAGCCGGTGGTTGGGGCGGCCGTGATCGCGCAGCAAGGCCCAGGAGAACAGCACGTCGTCGGCGCGCACCGGTTGGCCGTCGGAGAACCGCGCCAGCGGGTTGAGATGGAAGGTGACATGGCTTCTCGCCTCGTCGGTCTCGACGCTGCTGGCCAAGAGACCATAGAGCGTGAAAGCCTCGTCGTTGCCGCGCGCCATCAGGCTCTCGACCACGAGGCCGCGCATCTGCTGCACGGCGACGATCTGCTGGACGGCAATCCCCCGCACGATCATCGGGTTGAGGCTGTCGAAGGTGCCGAGCAGGCCCTGCACCAGCCGGCCGCCTTTCGGCGCATCGGGATCGGCATAGGGCATATGCGTGAAATCGGCCGGCAAGGCCGGCGCGCCATGCATCGCGATGGCATAGCTCTCCGCCGCCGACACCCGGTTGGCGGCAGCCGTCGCGACGGTGGCGAAAACGAGCATGGCCCAGCCAAGAACCCATGCGGCTGCGCGCATCATCGTGCGCACCGTCGCGCGCGGATTTGATTCGATCTTGCTCACGGCAGGGTTTTATCATAGTGGCCGGACCTGCGGTCCGATCCGCGCCAAGCATGCTGGTCGGCATTGATCTTTTCGCCCGCCGCTGTATGAAGGCGGGCAATTGACCGAGACGGCAGGGACTGTCACGCATCCGCCTCAATTGGCAAGGAGACAGCCGCCCAAACCGCGAGGTTTCGCTGCCTGCAGCGGTTTCGGGGCGCTCCCGTTCAGAAAGGGTTTTCCGCAATGAATTTCCGTATGTTGGCCGCGTCGGTCGGGCCGCGTGGGCGGGTTTTCGCCTTGTTGGCGGCGACGGCGCTGAGCGCCTCGCTGCTCGCTTCCGCCGTGCAGGCCCAGCAGCCGCCGGCACCCGCTGCGCCGAAGGCCAGGAAGGCCGCGCCCAAAGCCGCGCCGGCCGCACCCGCGCCGGTCGCCCAGGCACCCGCGCCGGCACCTGCGGGTGCGCCCCCGGCGGCTGGCGGTCAGCCCGCCGACCAGCAGGTGCAGCTGATCTACGCGCCCTGGACCAAATTCTGCCTCAAGGGACAGGATGCCAACGCCAAGCAGGTTTGCTTCACCGGCAAGGATGGACGCATCGAGTCCGGCCAGCCGGTCATCGCCGCCGTCATCATCGAGCCCGAAGGCGAGACCAAGAAGATCCTGCGTGTCACGTTGCCGCTCGGCATGCAGCTGGTTCACGGCACCCGCGTGATCGTCGACAACAACCCGCCGGCACAGAGCCCCTATGTGATCTGCTTCGCCAATGGCTGCATGTCGGACTACGAGGTCACCCCGGAACTGCTCGCCAACATGAAGAAGGGCCAGAATCTGGTGGTTCAGGCGATCAACGCCAATGGCGCGCCGCTGACGTTGCCGCTGCCGCTTGCCGAATTCGCCAAGGCCTATGATGGGCCGCCGACCGATCCGAAGGTGTTCGAAGAGACCCAGAAGAAGCTGCAGGAAGAGTTGCAGAAACGCGCCGAGGAAGCCCGCAAGAAGCTCGAGGCCAGCGCCCCGGCCGGCGCTGCTCCGGCCACCCCGGCCGCCAAGTAACCGCGCGCGCTTCGGTGACAAACCAAAAAGGCGCCCGGATCGGGCGCCTTTTTTTGTCGGGCAGGGGCCAGCGCGTGACCTTCGCGGCGCGAGGCGTTAATTCAGCGACGGGTTCCGCGGGCGATAGCCGCCGGCTTTGTCCTTGACGAAAATCTCGGCAACCTGCGAATGCCGGATCGGTTCGCCGGTATCGTCGGGGAGCAGGTTCTGCTCGGAAACGTAGGCGACGTATTCGGAGTCCGAATTCTCGGCGAGCAGGTGATAGAAGGGCTGATCCTTGTGCGGGCGGACGTCCTCTGGGATCGACAGCCACCACTCCTCGGTATTGTTGAATTCCGGATCGATATCGAAGATCACCCCCCGGAACGAAAAGATCCGGTGGCGGACGATCTGTCCGATCTGGAATTTGGCGGTCCGGGTTTTTATCATCTCTCGTCGAATAGACCATGATTGTGGCCGATGCTAGGGGCAAAGCGCCGAATTAACCGCTGCAATGGCTGATCCGTCCACGGTCCCGACCGGGGCCGGCAACAAGAAGAAGACGTTTTAGCCATGCTGGCCATTCTCAATCTCGCAGTGCCGTATTTCGGCCTGATCTTCATCGGCTTCGCCTGCGGCAAGGCCAGGCGCCTGCCGGAGCAGGGGCTGGCCTGGATGAATTTCTTCCTGCTCTATGCTTCGCTGCCCGCCTTGCTGTTCGGGATCACCTCCAAGACGCCATTCGAGCAGCTCAACAACCCGCCATTCCTGATTGCGACCACCCTCGGCACGGCCGGCGCCTTCGCGCTGGCGATGTTCGCCGCCCGGCTGATCGGCCGGCTGTCGTTCCGCGAGGCGACGCTGGCGGGCCTTGCCGGCGGCTATGGCAATATCGGCTATATGGGCCCCGGCCTGGCATTGGCCGTGCTCGGTTCCAGCGCCGCCGCACCGACCGCGCTGATCTTCTGCTGCGACAGCATCTTCCTGTTTTCGATCGTACCGCTCCTGATCGCGCTGACCGATGGCGAAGGCCGGCACTGGCTGCACACGCTCGGTCTGGTGGCGCGGCAAATCGTCTTCAATCCGCTGATCATGTCGGCCTGTGCGGGGGCGCTGGCCGCGGCGCTGCATCTGCATCCGCCGGTGGCGATCGACAATACGCTGTTGTTCCTGCAGAACGCCGCGGCCCCGGTGGCCCTGTTCGTGCTCGGCGTCACGGTGGCGCTGCGCCCGTTTGGCCGCGTCCCCTGGGAAGTTCCCGGCGTGATCGCCATAAAACTGCTGATCCATCCGCCGATGGTGGTCGGATGGATGCTGTTGCTGGGACCGTTCGCGCAGCCCTGGGCCGCCACCGCGGTCCTGATGGCGTCGCTGCCGCCGGCGCTGAACGTATTCGTGATCGCCCGGCAGAACGACAGCTGGATCGAGCCCGCTTCCGTCGCGGTGCTGATCGGCACCTTCGCCTCCGTCATCACGCTCACCAGCGTGATGTGGGTGCTGCAGACCGGCCGGCTGGTTTTTCCGTGAGCCTAGCCCGCCCGTCGCGGCGTTCGCCATGAAGGCGCCAGTCCTTCGCGCATGGCGAGGCGACGCAGCGGCCCGAACGAGCCGATCAGATGCAGGCCGGCCGCGCGCAGCGATTGCGTCGGCAAGAAATCGCTGAGTAGCGAACGGTTGGCGATGTCGATGGCGAAGGTGCGGCTGGCGACGTCGCCGCGGCGTGCCGAATCATAGCGCTTCAGCACCGCCGGGGAGCCGGGATCGTCGCCCGAGGCCATGGCCCCGCGCACGAGGTCGGCGACGTCGGCGGCGTCGCGCAGCCCCATGTTGAGGCCCTGGGCGCCGATCGGCGGCACCACGTGCGCGGCTTCGCCGACCAGCGCGACGCGATGCCGGGCAAATTGATGCGGCCGCTCGATCGCCAGCGGAAACAGATGACGTCCGGCCTCCACATGAATCCGGCCGAGAATGGAATGCGACCGGGTTTCGACGGCCTCCGACAGTTCGTCGTCGCTCAGCGCCATCAGCCGTTCGGCCTCGCTTGGCGCCGCCACCCATACCACGCTGCAGCGGTCGCCGGGCAGCGGCACGAAAACGCAGGGGCCTTGCGGGGTGTGAAACTCGGTGGAGATATTGTGGTGGGAACGCGAATGGCTGACATTGAAGGTCAGCGCCGCCTGATCCAGCCCGCGGCGCCTGACCTCTATGCCGGCGGCCTCGCGGCACAGCGATTGCCGTCCGTCGGCGCCGGCCACCAGGCGCGCGGACAACGATTTTCCGCCGGCCGAGCGAACCGCAACGTCGGCATCTGCCGGGCTGACCATATCCGCATCATCGTCAAACCGCGTCAGCGCCGGCAACTCGGCCGCACGCGCTTCCAGCGCCAGCATCAACGCGCGGTTCTCGATGTTGTAGCCGAACTGCTCGAGACCGATTTCGCCCGACGAAAACCGCACCTCCGGGGCGCGGATCAGCCGGCCGGTATCGTCGACCAGCCGCATCACCTGCAGCGCCGCGGCCGTGTCCCGGCAGCGCGGCCAGACGTCCAGCTGCTGCAGAAAGTCGATCGAACCGCCCAGCAGTGCCGTGGTGCGGTTGTCTGCATAGGTGGCGCGGCGGGCGACCAGGGCGGTGTTGGCGCCGGCCTGCGCGAGGGCGATCGCGGCCACAAGCCCGGCAGGTCCGCCGCCGACAACGACGACGTCGTAGGTCAAAGATGCATCGTTCATGTCGTGACAATTGACGTTCCCGGCGGCATTTTCAAGCCCGCGATCACGTCCGGCCGGGCCGTCCCGCTGCGCGGCCGAACGCCGCAAGCCGGTCTGTGCAAATCGAGGCGATTCCTGATAGCACTGACGCAGCGCCTGTTTTTCGAGTGCCGGCAGCATTGCTGCGCGGCCAGAGACGAACTGCGGAAAACAGGGGGGCATATACTCTTCCGGTGCCGCGTTTCGAGGTGCCATTCCTGATCGACCGCGAAGCATTCGGACGGGAATTTCAAATCGGCGGCATGAGGCAGATGGATCAGGTAAATCAGCAGGAAACGTCGTCAGCAACGCCCCGGGCGCGCGCCGCCGCGTTTTCCGTCCATATCCTGACGGCGCTGGGCGCAGGCATCGCCCTGATCGCGCTGCTCGAAGCGGTGCGCGAGCACTGGGCTGCGATGTTTGCCTGGCTCGGGGTCGCCCTGCTGATCGACGCGCTCGATGGCCCGCTGGCGCGGCGGCTGGATGTGGCAAGGCTGCAGCCGGACTGGTCGGGCGACGTCCTCGACCTCGTGGTCGATTTTGTCACCTATGTGTTCGTGCCGGCCTATGCGATCACCGCCAGCGGGCTGCTGCTGCCGCTGGCGGCGCCGGTGCTCGGCGTCGGCATCGCCGTCAGCGGCGCGCTGTATTTCGCCGACCGCCGGATGAAGGCCGCCGACAATCATTTTCGCGGGTTCCCTGGTCTGTGGAATGTCGCGGCCTTCTACCTGTTCCTGCTGCATCTGGCGCCGGCGCTTTCCAGCGTCCTGGTCGCCGTTCTGATTGCCGCAACCTTTGCCCCGTTCCGCGTCGTGCATCCGGTACGCGTGGTGCGCCTGCGTGGATTGACGCTGTCGCTAATCGCGGTCTGGGCGGTGCTGGTGGTCTATGTCGTGGCCCGCGATTTCGAAGCGGGTGCGGCGGTTACGATGGCGCTCTGCGCGATAGGCGCCTACGTCGTGGGCTGCGATGCCGCGATCCGGCTGCTGCGATCGATCAAGGCATGATCGCGCTGTGGGGCAGCCCGGAAGCCTGGGCGGCGTTGCTGACCCTGGCGGCGCTGGAAATCGTTCTCGGCATCGACAATGTGATTTTCCTGTCGGTGATCGTCGCGCGAATTCCGCCGCCGCAGGCGACACGCGCGCGCCGGATCGGACTGGCGCTGGCACTGGTGTTTCGCATCCTGCTGCTCGGCCTGCTGGTATGGCTGATCGGCCTGACCCGGCCGGTGTTCACGCTGAGCGGCATGACGTTTTCCTGGCGCGACATCATCCTGATCGGCGGCGGGCTGTTTCTGCTTGCGAAGGCCACCCACGAAATCCACACCGAGGTCGAAGCCCGCGATCCCGGCAACGGCGGCGCCCCGAAGCGCGGCGCATTCGGCTGGGTGATAGTGCAGATCATTGTCGTCGACGTGGTATTCTCGCTGGACTCGATCATCACTGCGATCGGCATGGCGCAGGATCTCCAGATCATGATAGCGGCGGTCGTCGTCGCCTGTCTCATCATGTATTTAGCGTCCGGTCCGGTCGCGCGATTCGTTGCCGGGCATCCGACCACCAAGATGCTGGCGCTGGCCTTTCTGCTGCTGATCGGCGTGGCGCTGGTGGCGGATGGTTTCAAGTTTCACATTCCACGCGGCTACATCTATTTTGCCATCGCGTTCTCGGCGGCGGTCGAGCTGTTCAACGTGCTTGCCGGACGCAACCGGAAAAAGCCCGTCGATTAGGTGATCGGAGGCGGTTTTGCGGGCCGTCAGTTGACAATGCGGCCTTGATGGCTTTCGCTTGATCGCCAGCAACGCCGTGGAATGCCAGGCTGTGCCAACGGAGAATCCAAGATGACCAAGGCCGTGCGCGTGCACAAGACAGGGGGCCCGGAAGCCCTGGTTTACGAGGATGTGGACGTCCCGGCACCGGGAGCCGGCGAAGTGCGCATTCGCCAGCACGCCGTCGGCCTGAATTTCATCGATGTGTACTACCGCAACGGGCTCTACAAGGCACCGGGCCTGCCGTTCATCGCCGGCAATGAGGCGGCCGGGGAGGTGGTTTCGGTCGGGCCCGGCGTGACCCATTTTCATCCCGGCGACCGCGTCGCCTATTATTTCAATCTCGGCGGCTATGCCAGCGAACGCAATATTCCCTGGGAAAAGCTGGTCAAGCTGCCCGACCACATCACCTACGAGCAGGGCGCGGTCCTGATGCTGAAGGGGCTGACCGTGTGGTACCTCCTGCACAAGACCTTCAGGGTCGAGGAACACCACCGGGTGCTGATTCACGCCGCCGCCGGCGGCATCGGATTGCTGGCGTGCCAGTGGGCCAAGGCGCTCGGCGCCCATGTCATCGGCACCGTCGGCTCCTCGGCCAAGGCCGAACTTGCGCTGGCCAACGGCTGCGATCATGTCATTCTCTACAATGATGAGGACTTCGTCGCACGCGTCAAGCAGATCAGCCGCAACGAGCTCTGCGACGTGGTCTATGACGGCGTCGGCAAAACTACCTTTCCCGGTTCGCTGTCATGCCTGAAACCGCGCGGAATGTTCGTCAGCTTCGGCAATGCTTCGGGCCCGGTGCCGCCGTTCTCGATTGCCGAACTCAACAATCACGGCTCGCTGTTTGCGACGCGGCCGAAGCTCAACGACTATGTTGGCAAGCGTTCGGAGCTGCTGGAAGGCGCGGACACCCTGTTTGCCGCGGTCATCAACGGCAAGCTGCATGTGCCGATCAACCATGCCTATGCGCTGAAGGACGCAGCGAAAGCGCATAGCGATCTGGAAAGCAGGGTTACCACCGGGGCCTCGATTCTGAAGCCCTGAATTCGCGCCGCCGCTGGTCGCGCCGGCATATGCCGGCTCGAGATCGTTCGGCCATCGGCGCCATCGATGCTAGGCCACGCACCTCGCAGCACCTGCCTTCATCAGGATCGCATCCAGCATGTCGGCCATCTCGGCGATCTCGGCGCGGGTCACGTTGAGCGCCGGCATGAAACGCAGAGCGTCGGGTTGCGGGGCGTTGAGCAGCACGCCGGCGTGAAGCGCCTGGGCGACGATCGAAGGGGCGATCGGCCGCTTCAGATCGAGCGCCAGCAGCAGCCCTCTGCCGCGGACTTCCCCAAGCCCGTGCCGGGCGGAAATCCGCTGCAACTCGCTGGCGAGATACGATCCGCTGTCGGTCACCGATTTCAAAAATTCGGGCCGGCCGACATGGCGCAGGACGGCGAGACCGGCGGCGCACATCAAGGGATTGCCGTTGAAGGTGCCACCCT
>Ga0302202_10001098_pt1 | contig 34112 bp, 34 predicted proteins | sample II_Bog_N3_3_FD_194579 | JGI IMG/M metagenome (GOLD analysis project Ga0302202, IMG submission 194579) | Peat permafrost microbial communities from Stordalen Mire near Abisko, Sweden - II_Bog_N3_3 | ecosystem: Environmental > Terrestrial > Soil > Wetlands > Peat | place: Sweden: Abisko...
CCCTGCATGATCGCCCGCATAGCCCGTCTCCCTGCTCGCGCGGATCATCCTGCACTCATTCCGGTAAGCGTACAAGAGGGGGTCGATTGGTTGATAAGCGGGGTTAAGAATGGACACAGGCCGAAAAAGCGCCGGAGCCAATTGCCAGTCCGCTATCGGGGTTGTGTGGGCTACCTCTCTTGGCGCCGTTCAGCGCACGCTTGAGGTCTTCGCCCCGAGGTAGTCAGTAAACGCACGGCCGGCGCGACCCTGTGGTAATATAATACCACCACGCCAAACCCTTGACCAGCCGCGGCTTTCCCGTCATACCCCGCCGCCTGTTCGCAGGGAAACCGCATCATATGAAGACCACCCTCTCGCTGAAACCCGCGGAGGTGACGAAGGACTGGCTGCTGATCGACGCCGAAGGCGTGGTGCTTGGCCGCCTCGCCGTGATCATCGCCAACCGCCTGCGCGGCAAGCACAAGCCGCAGTTCACTCCGCATGTCGATTGCGGCGACAACGTCGTCGTGGTGAACGCGCGCAAGGTCCGCGTCACCGGCAACAAGGCCGACCAGGCGGTGTTGTATTTCCACACCGGCTATCCGGGCGGCATCAAGGGCCGGTCGATCCGCCAGCGCCTGGAGTCGCGCTACCCGGAGCGCGTGCTGGAGAAGGCGGTGGAACGCATGATCACCCGCGGCCCGCTGCAGCGGAAGCAGATGAAGCACCTGTATATCTACGCCGGCACCGAACATCCGCATGACGGCCAGCAGCCCAAAACGGTCGATGTCGCGGCCATGAACCCCAAGAACAAGCGAGGCTGAGCGCATGTCCGGATCACGCACGCTCTCCGACCTCAAGGACCTGGTGGTCACCCAGCAGGCCGCGACCATCGCCGGCGACGGGCCGAAGCACGAGCCGAAGCGCGACGCGCAGGGCCGCAGCTACGCCACCGGCCGGCGCAAGAACGCGGTCGCCCGCATCTGGATCAAGCCCGGCAAGGGCGAGATCACGGTGAACGGCAAGCGCGTCGGGCAGTATTTCGCCCGCCCGGTGCTGCGCATGCTGATCACCCAGCCGTTCCTGGTCGCCGACCGCTACAACCAGTTCGACGTGTATTGCACCGTCACCGGCGGCGGGCTGTCCGGCCAGGCCGGCGCGGTCCGGCACGGCATCAGCCGGGCGCTTACCTATTACGAGCCCGAACTGCGCAGCATCCTGAAGGTGGCCGGCTTCCTCACCCGCGACTCCCGCGTGGTCGAGCGCAAGAAGTACGGCCGCGCGAAGGCCCGTCGTAGCTTCCAGTTCAGCAAGCGCTAACCGGCGTACCGCGCCAGACTGTTACGCTGAGAAGAGGGCGGGTCCGCAAGGGTCCGCCCTCTTGCTTTTCCGGGCGCGTCTCCCGACCATCGCCCGACCAGCAGGAGCACCCGCCCATGGCGGCAACGATCTTCATTGATGGCGAGGCGGGCACCACCGGGCTCGGCATCCGCGAGCGCCTGGGCGCCGCGCCGGACATCGTCGTGAAAAGCCTGCCGGCCGAGCGCCGCCGCGACCCCGAAGCGCGTCGCGCCATCATGGCCGAGGTGGACCTGATCGTGCTCTGCCTGCCGGACGACGCGGCGCGGGAATCGGTGGCGCTGGCCGACACGCTCGGGGACGCGGCGCCGAAGGTTCTCGACGCCAGCACGGCCTTTCGCGTGCACCCGGACTGGACCTACGGGTTCGCCGAGCTGCTCCCCGCCCAGGCCGGCCGCATCGCCGCCGCGCGCCGCGTCGCCAATCCGGGCTGCTATCCCACCGGCGCGATCGGCCTGCTGCGCCCGCTGGTTGATGCTGGGCTTATCCCCGCCGACCTGCCTGTCACGATCAACGCCATCAGCGGCTACTCGGGCGGCGGACGGGCGATGATCGAGGCGCATGAACGCGAAGGCGGGCCGGCCTTCGAACTCTACGCCCTGACGCTGGAGCACAAGCACGTGCCGGAGACCCAGCTTTACGGCGGGCTGTCGCGGCGGCCGATCTTCGTGCCCTCTGTCGGGCACTTCCGCCAGGGTATGCTGGTGTCGGTGCCGCTGCATCTCGATACGCTGCCGGGCAAGCCGAGCGGCGCCGACATGCACGCCACACTGACCGCGCGTTACGCCGGCTGCCCCCTGGTGCGCGTCGCGCCGCCGCCGGCGGACGGCAAGCTGGAGCCGCAGGCGCTGAACGCCACCGACCGGCTGGAGCTGCACGTGTTCGCCAACGAGAAGCACCGTCAGGCGGTGCTGGTCGCGCGGCTCGACAACCTCGGCAAAGGCGCGTCCGGCGCCGCGGTGCAGAACATCCGCCTGATGCTCGGGCTGGCGGCCGAGCCTGACCAGCACGCGAAGGAGCCCGCCCATGCCGGATAGCCGCGCCAGCCACGCCATTCCACTCGCCCTGGCCGGGCCGATCTACACGCTGGACGGCATCACGCCGAAGGTCGCGCCCGATGCGTTCATCGCCCCCACCGCGGCAGTGATCGGCGACGTGGAGATCGGGCCGGAGAGCGGCGTGTGGTTCCACTGCGTGCTGCGCGGCGACACCAACATCATCCGCATCGCAGCACGCTCGAACATCCAGGACGGCACGATCATCCACGTCGATGCACCGTCATGGCCGACCATCATCGGCAACGACGTCACCGTGGGGCACGCAGCGATCATCCACGGCTGCACGCTGAAGGATCGCGCCTTCGTCGGGATGGGCGCGACGGTGCTGGACGGCGCGGTGATCGAGGAGGGCGGCGTGCTCGGGGCCGGTGGGCTGCTGACGGTGGGGCAGGTGATCGGCCCCAACGAGCTGTGGGTGGGCTCGCCGGCGAAGCTGCGCCGCGTGTTATCGCCCGAGGAACGCGCCGGGTTCGATCGCAATGCGGTCGAGTATCGTCATCTCGCCGCCCGCTTTCGGGCGGGGCTCGGCGTGCCCGGGTAGCGGACGCCGTCTGGGACCGGGGGACTTTCAACAGTAGAAGAGTCGTGGGAGGGCGGTCCTTGAGCCAGGCGGGAGCGGTGGGCGGCGGCGCCATTACGATGCGCCACCGGATGATCTCGATCTTCGGCGGCTCGGTCGGCAACCTCATCGAATGGTACGACTTCTACATCTACAACTTCTTTGCCTTGTATTTCGCAAAATCGTTTTTCCCGGGGGACGACCCGACCGTGCAGTTGCTGAACACATTCGGCATCTACGCGCTGGGTTTTTTCATGCGGCCGGTGGGCGGCTGGGTGTTCGGGGTCTATGCCGACCGCGCGGGGCGCCGGGCGGCGTTGACCGTATCGGTGACGCTGATGTGCCTCGGGTCGCTGCTGATCGCCGTGACCCCCACCTATGCCACCATCGGCATCGCGGCGCCTGTCGTGCTGCTGGTCGCCCGGCTGGTGCAGGGCATTTCGCTCGGCGGCGAATACGGCACCTCGGCCACCTATCTCAGCGAGATAGCGGTTTCGAAACATCGTGGCTTCTACAGCAGCTTTCAATACGTCACGCTGATCGGCGGACAGGTGCTCGGCAGCCTGACGCTGATCGTGATGCAGGTGGGCTTCACCTCGGCGGAGCTTGAAGCGTGGGGCTGGCGCGTGCCATTCGCGATCGGCGCGGCGTTCGCGCTGTTCGGACTTTATCTGCGCCGCAACCTCGACGAGACCGAATCCTTCCTGAAGGCCAGCCGGGAAAAGCGCGGCAATCTGCTGGTCGAGCTGCTACGCCATCCCAAGCAGGTGCTGATCGTGTTCGGCCTGACCATGGGGGGCACCACGGCGTTCTACACCTACACCACCTACATGCCGACATTCCTGGTCAACACGGTCAAGCTGACGCGCGACCAGGCGACGCAGATCTCGTTCATCACGCTGGTGATCTTCGCGGTCATCCAGCCGCTGTTCGGTGCGCTGTCCGACCGGATCGGCCGCCGCCCGGTGCTGATCTGGTTCGGCATCATGGGCACGCTGGCCACGGTTCCGTTGTTGACCGCGCTCGCCGCCACGCGTGACTACACCACCGCGCTGCTGCTGATCCTGGCGGCACTGCTGATTGTTTCAGGCTACACCTCGATCAATGCCGTGGTGAAAGCCGAGCTGTTTCCGGCCGGGGTGCGCGCGCTTGGTGTCGGATTGCCGTACGCGATTGCCGTGTCGCTGTTCGGCGGCACCGCGCCCTACATCGCGCTATGGTTCAAGAGCCGGGGCTCCGAAGCGTGGTTCTACTATTACGTCAGTGCGCTCTGCTTTGGCTCGTTGCTGGTGTACGTGCTGATGTCCGACACGAAACGAATCTCCGCGATCGACCGGGACTGATCCAGGTCATGGATGGCTCCGCGGGCGAGGCTGGGTGGCGCAACCTACGCCGTTGCGCTCGGATCACGTACTGTGGCGGGTGAGCGCCGCCAGCAGCTCCAACAAAATCAGCACCACGATGGTGAATTCCATCAGTTCCGCCCGGCCGCCCGACGACTCTTCGTACAGCGCCGTGTAGGTGTCGCGAATGATCGCGAGCTTGCGTTCCACCGCCGCGGTCACCGGTCGCACGCGGAACAGCTCCAGCGCCGCGGCGTAGATGCGCGCCAAGTAGACGTCCTCGGTGACCTGCAGCGCGTTGTCCACCCGCTCGGTCAGCTCGGTGACTTCCGCCACCAGCGCATAGAACCGCCGTGCCAGGTTGGCGGTGCGCCGGGCCGCAAACAGCGGCCGCAGCCTCCGGGCGCCCTCCACCAGGTCGTACATGCGAGGCAGCTCGGCATCCAGCAGCTCGTCGTAGTAGCGCATCTCCAGCAACTGCGCGTTTGCGACCTCCAGAACTTCCAGGACGTCGGTCTCGCCCCGCGGCTCGCAGACGAAGGCGCGGTCCCAGGTCAGCACCGTCAGGTCGTCGGTGTAGTAGGAGAAGCGCTGCCGCAGCAGCTCCGTGCGTGATGCCTCCGACAGCGGCCGCTGCTCGCCAGACAGCAGCGGTACGAGATCGGCACGCTGGAGAAGCTCCGTTGCGGTCAGCGGCGTATCGAAGGCGAACACCACCGCGGCGAGGAAATCCTCCTCGATGGCTTGCGAGGTCGGTCGGATCAGCGCCTCGGCGACCGTTGCTCGCACGCCCGCCAGCAGGCGGCGCCATATCGGCGCCTCGCCCTCTGTCCCCACCGCCGCGTCGATATCGTTGGTCAGGCGGGAAAAGCCGGACCAGGCCATGTCGCGCACCGGCACGCGCAGCGCCAGGGTCACCGCCCCGAAATCATATAGCCTCGCCGTCACCGACGCCTGGACCGGTCCGTCGGGCAGCGGAATGTCGATCGGCTCCAACGCCAGCGCCACCGGTGGGACGCCGAACGCCATCGCCTTCGGTGGCGTGGCGGTCAGCCGCGCACGGGTGCTCGCCTTGGCCTGGCGCGCCCATATCGCTTCCACCTTCGGCAGGTCGATCGCGTAGGCGATATCGAACAGCCGGTAGGCGATCACCGCCCCCATCTCGATTCGTATTTCGTTCGAGCCTGGCATGGTGTGCATAATGGCACATCCTGGGATTGTATCGCATGGCTGACCTGCCAACCTTTTCCACGCCGCCCGGATTTCTGGGCGTCACGCGCCACGACGCCGCGGCGCGTATCGTGGTTGCGGGGATTCCGCTGGACGTCGGCACCTCCAACCGGGCCGGCGCCCGCGACGGCCCGGCCGCGATCCGCCGCGCCAGCCGCATGCTGACCGACGGGGCGCACCCGCAGCATTGGGTCGATCCCGCCGCGCTCGACCTTGCCGACATCGGGGACTTCGCCATCGCGCTAGGCGACATCCCCGGCAGCCTGGAGCTGATCGAACAGCAGGCGGCGCCGCTGGGCCATCTGGTCGCCCTCGGCGGCGAGCACGGCGTGACCCTGGCCCTGCTGCGAGCGCTGCGCCGCCGCGCCGGCGCCCCGCTGGCGCTGGTCCATTTCGATGCGCATGTCGATACGTGGCCGGACAATTTTGGCCAGCGCTACGCCCACGGCTCCGTGTTCTTCCACGCGATCGAGGAGGGGCTGGTCGATCCGGCGCGCATGGTCCAGCTCGGCATCCGCTCTCCGGTGCAGCGCGAGGTCTGGGACTGGACCGTGGGCAAGGGAGTGACGATCCTCACCGCGCAGCAGATCCATGAGACGCCCGCGCACGAGACCGCAGCCGAAATCCGCCGCGTGATCGGCCGCGCTCCGGCCTATCTCAGCTTTGACATCGACGCGCTCGATCCCGCGTTCGCGCCTGGGACCGGCACGCCGGAGGTTGGCGGCCTGGCCACGTGGCAGGGCCAGGCGATCCTGCGCCGGCTGGGGGGACCGGAGCCGCCCGACTTCCGCGGCATGGACCTGGTCGAGGTCGCGCCCGCATACGACACGGCCGAGATCACCGCCCTCGCCGGGGCGACGCTGGTCTGGGAATACCTGGCCCTGATCGGCGAGCGCTGATCACGCTTTGGCACGATGCGGCGACGAGAGAATGAACGGGAGCTACGCACACTTGAGAGCAAGCGCGTGGCCACGCCACACTCGGACGCAACGAGAGTAGCGGGGTCCTGATGCTGTCCGTGTCCTTCTACGTCCTGTCCGTCACCGCCCTGCTCGGGGTGCTGCTGATCGGCCTGCACCTGCGCGCAACCGGTCCGGCCCAGTTGCCGCCGTGGCAGGTCGGGGCGGTGCATGGCGTGCTCGGCGCGGCTGGGGTGGCAGCGCTGCTCCTGGCGCTGCGCGGACCGGCGCGGGGCGTCGCGACGGGCTCCAGCTCGTTCGGATGGCAGTCGGCCGTGCTGCTGGTGGCGGGGCTGGTTGCCGGCGGGGCGATCCCGGTGCTGGCGCGGCGGCAGGAGCGCCCCTCGCCGATGGCGCTGGCCACGCATGGCGGGCTGGCCATCACCGGCTTCGTGTTGCTTTGGGCCTATTCAGCGCTCGACTGAGCGGGAGGGTGGACCCGCAACGCGCCTTCCGCCTCAGCGGTGTCGACAGTGGCGGAAGGCGCTTCAGCGACCAGAGGACGGTGCAGGGAGCGGTGATTTCGCCGCTGCTGGCCAACATCTACCTGCACTACGTCTTCGACCTGTGGGCCGAACGCCGGCGACGGCACGAGGCCACCGGCGACATGATCATGGTGCGCTATGCGGATGATCTGGCCGTCGGGTTCGAGCACGAGGCCGATGCCCATCGGTTCCTCGATGCGATGCGCGCGCGGTTTGCGAAGTTTGCGCTGTCACTGCATCCGGAAAAGACCCGCCTGATCGAGTTCGGCCGCTTCGCGGCGGCGAGCCGCAGCAAGCGCGGTCTTGGCAAACCGGAGGGCTGAGGCATGTCGTCACCGGGTGGTTCAACTACCACGCGGTGCCGACGAACGGTCGAGCGCCGGCCACGTTCCGGTTCCTGATCGTCGAGCTCTGGCGGCATACGCTGCGGCGGTGCAGCCAGAAAGGCATGACGAACTGGGAGCGGATCACCCGGCTGGCGCACGACTGGCTTCCCAAACCGCGTATCCTTCACCCGTGGCCAGACGCTCCCTTCGCCGTCAATCACCAAAGGTAGGAGCCGGATGCCTTAATTGGGGGGCGTGGGGTAACCCACGTCCCTACCGCGATTTTTCCGCCGTACGGCTGGGGCCGGCGGCGAGGGCGCGGGTTAACCGCGTCCGCCGGCCTCAACCGGCAGCGGCGAGCATGCCTCCGCGGTAATAGCAGCCAGCCGGTACAACCGCAGCGCGGTCACGCTGGTCCCCGGAACGGCGCCAGCCAGGTGGCGGACCAGCGGCATGGTCTGCAGCGTGTGGTCCGCCAGCGCGCGCGACAGCAGCTCGACGCCGGTGATGCTGGCCGCGGTCCAGATGACCCGGCGGATTAGCGTGATCGTCACCGCCACGCCGGGGCGCATCCCATAGACCGAAGCGACCTGCCGGATCAGCAGCAGCCCGCGGAACGCCGCGAACACCCCGTCCAGCGCCGGCGATGGCGTCACCGCGACGATGGCGCCACCCTCCAGCGCCGCACGGCGCCCGGCCTGACGGGCGCTCTCGCGCAGCGGCGGGACCACGTAATGGCGCAGCAGGGCGGCGACCTCCATCGTGCTTGCGGCGGCGGCGACCGCGGCCCGGGTGGCGCCGGGGTCCGCCATCAGCGGCGTCACGTGCCTGAGCCAGGCGAGGCTCAGCGTGCGCGCTTCCCCCGGGGAGGCATCGCCGCGCGCCAGCACGTCGCGCAGCCGGTCCACCGTGCGCAGCCGGGAGTAGGCACGGGTCTCGATCACCACGCCCCGCCCCAGAATGGCGGTGCCGGTGGCGAACAGGACGATGGTCACTGCGCCCAGGGCACCGGACCGGCCAAACTGGTCAGCCACGAAGCCGGCGATGGACAGCGCGAACCAGGCGCCGAGCAGCACGGCCAGGCCGCCCGCGATCCAGCCCAGCGAGCCGGCCGCGCGCGCGGCAGGCCCAATCGAGGCGGGTTCCCAATCCGGCTCGATACGGCCGGTCGGCATGGGCTCGGCAGAGTCGTCGAGGATGAAGCCGGGATATAGGGTCACGCGAGCAGGTCCTTCAGCAGGGCGGTCAAGACCGCGTCCAGGCCGAGATGGGGAATGCCCGCCACGCCGGACGCATCGACGCGGGGCGGGGTGAAGACCGGCAGCTCGAAATACCGGTCCGACCAGAACGACTCGGGCGGCAGGCCGGACGGCACGTCGCCGGGGTAGAACGGCCGTTGCGTGGTCTCGCCGAGCGGCAGGCCGAGCACGACCTCGACCGGGCGGCCGGCGACGGTAATCTTGCCGTCATTGGTGGCGAGGACCGAAGCGACGGCGTGCGTGGTGGCCGGCACGCCCGCCCCGACCCCGCCGGCCAGGGCGCGCACCAGGTGCACCAGGTTCTCCCGCCGCAGCGCCGGGACATGGTCGGCCTTGGTGGCGGCGAAGGCGACGCGGGTGATGCGGCGCGGCCGGAACGGCATGCGCGAGCCGTTGTCGTAGGCGAGGCCCCCGGCGATCTCGCCGATCGCGCGGGCGGTGTCCTCGAACGCCTGGCGGCCGGCGTGCAGCGCGCCGAGCACGTCCACCAGCACGATCTGGCGGTCGAACTGGGTGAAGTGGCGGTCGAAGAACTGCGTGCGCACTTCGGTGCGGTAGGCGTCGTAGCGGTCGCGCAGCAGCGCGGCGTTGCTGCCGGGCAGCGGCGGGTCGCGGCTCTGGTCGAGCGGGAAGAACCACATATATGGCGCGTCGGCGCGGGCGCCGGGCGCCACGAAGCGGCCCGGCTGCAGGTAGCGCAGTCCGGCCTTCTCGCGGCATGCCTGCAGCGCGGCCCGGTACAGTTCATGGCCGCGGCGGATCAGCGCGTCGTCGGCGGGCGCGTCCGGATCGACCGCGCGCAGGAACTCCAGAAACGGCGTGCCGAACGCGTTGCGCGGCGGCTGGCTGAACAGGTCCAGCGTGGCGCGCGACCAGGCGGTGAACGGCTGCTTCAGCATCGGCAGGTCGAGCAGCCACTCGCCCGGGTAGTCGAGCAGTTCCAGCCTGATCCGCCGCCAGCGGAACCGCTGCCAGACCGCGCCACGGTCGATCTCCAGGTCGAGCGCGATCTGCGCCACGTCCTCGGTGCGCGGCGGCCAGGACGGGCTCTCGGCGGCCAGGTCGCGCAGCTTGGCGACGTGGTCGAACCAGGGGGTTGTGGCGGCGCCGGCGGGCACCACGCGCACCGAGCGCAGCCGGCCGCTGCCGCGGTGCTCCAGCGCGGCCTGCAGGCCCGGCAGCGTGTTGCGGCCGGCGCCCATCGCCAGCAGGTTGCTGATCAGCGAGGTGAGGAACACGGTCTTGCCGGCGCGGGTCAGGCCGGTGACCGCCAGACGGATGGTCGATTCGTTCAGCCGGGCCTCGGCCTGCGCCGCCGCGCCGGCGACGACATGGCGAAGACCGGAAATCAATGATCCGCCCCGCGGCCGATCGGCGTGCTGGGGCGGGGCCAGAAGCGCCCGTGACGGAGCGGGCGGCGGTGGCGGCGCCGTCGGCGCAGGCTCCCGGGGCGGCATGGGCGGCTGCACGGCGGGCGGCTCCTGGTCGGCGCGCGGCGTCGCAAGGCGGAACAGGCGATCGATCGGGCGAGTCATGTCTACCACGTGGTGTCGGCCACCTGAAGCTGGCGCACGGTCCAGGGTTGCGTCGGCCGGGCAGGCGCAAGGCCGCCAGGCCGGGGCTGATCGACAGCGGGGCGGCCCAGGCGTGCGCCGTGACCGCGCGGAGGGGGTGGGGAGCTTTTCACGCCAATGCGATCCCGGACGATGACGGCCACCGTTACACCGACATCGCGATCCGCGCCAAGCTGACAAAGCGGATTCGGCCGCATGTCGGGCGCTGACCGGGCCGAACAGGCCGCCTTTCCCGGCAACCGATACCGCCGGGGGGCGGTAGGCGGCTCGAGTCGTTGGCCCATGGGCCGCCTTATTCACGGTCCGTGGCGATCGGTCAGGGCAGGGCCGGATTCGTTGCCACCAGGCTTCGTCGCTCACCGTGCGGCACGCACCTGTCGCAGACAGTCAGTGGTCGGTATGCTGTGGGTTCCCAGTCCCGGGCAACGCGGTCCTGGCGGCCATGGGCGAGGCGGATACCGCACGAAATCCGCCCCGCGCCATCACCTGCAAGCCATCATCCTGACGTCCAGCCATAACCGCCCGGTCATCTTGCGGCGCCTGGCTCGACGCCGGGCAGAATCAAATCAAGGCCTCTAGGATGCCAGCTTGGTCCGGAGGTACTCGCCCAGCAGAAGAACCGTCGGCTCGGTCACTTCGTCGTCATGCAGCAAGTCGCTTGCGATTTCCCGGGCGATGCGCGCTGCCTGTTCGTCCCCTGCGTCGTCCGCGGCCGAATACAACTTAATCAGACGCGCGGTAATCTCTTCATGAATCTTGATGTTTTCCGCTTGCTCGGCCTTGACGCGGTCGATCATCGGCAATGCCCACTTCATCGAGGGGGAGACCTTGCCCTCGGCAATCAGCGGAAGCAGCGTCAACGGCGGCAGCACAACTTCGTCGTCGTGCTGCAAGTGGGGCCTGACAACGTCGAGCGCCTGTTGCGCCGCCGGCCCCACGGGCGCGGGGCGCTGCGCCAGCGTGGTGAGCTTGGTGATCACCTCCTCGTGCTCGAAACGCTCGGACTGCGGGATTGTCAGTCCCATTTCCGCCATCGCGGGTCTCAGCGGCCCGACAGCCGTCAAGGCACCGGCGAAGACGGCTGTCGTCAGCAGGCTTGTCAGGCGACTCATGGAGTCCTCCTTTGGCATGATTCAGGGATTTATCGATCCACTGGCTGGCCCGCCGCAAAAACGGGTGACCCGCCAGTCGCTGCCGTCACTTTGGCGGTCAGCGAGCCGGTTCGCCGAACGCAATAACAATGGCCAGTCGAGGAAACGAACTATCCTCCGGCCGGTTAAGTGCCGCGCAGAAATCGGATCGGAAAGGCAGCAGTTCAAGCACTGCTCCACAATAGTGACGACAATCGCTTTTCTGCGGCCGGGACTGCGCACAGCGAAGGACGACGACCGGCAATCGGCGCCTGGCGACTGCGCGCCGCTGTCTGACGATGCAGCCGGTGGCGCCCTTCCGGCTCACAGCGGAACGCCGCCGTAACCGGGGCAACCCGGTCGCTATCCGGTTACGGCGTTGCTGGCGCTATCGGCGCTCCGCTTCACTGCCCCGGCCTTCGCGCAGGCCCTTGGGCTGCGGACTCGACCGACGACTTCGGCGCTCTAAACGATCGGGCAAGCGGCGACGTGCTTGACGTAGGCCGGACGGCGCAGCAGCCGGTCGTACCAGGCGCGCAGGTGCGTCAAGGGCGGGCGCTCGAAATCCATGTTGAACCAGCGATGCGCGTGCACGCCCCAGGCGATGTCGCACAGCGTGAATGCCTCGCCCGCGATCCAGGGATGCCGTCCAAGCTGTGCGTCGATCAGCCCGTAGGCGCTGGCGGCGCCGGCGATTCCCTGGCTGATCGCCGCCATGTCGCGCTGTTCCGGCGGGGTGCGCACCAGACCCTGGAAGACCGCGCTCGCGTGGCGTCCGAGCACCGTCTGCTGCGCGTCCATCCATTGATCGACGGTGGCGCGAGCCTGCGGCTCCTGTGGCCAAAGCGGCGTGCCTGGCGCATGTACGGTGCAGAGGTAACGCAGGATCACATTGCTCTCCCACAGCGCGAACCCGTCCTCCTGCAGCGTTGGGATCAGGCCGGTGGGATTGATCGCGCGATACTCGGACGCGTCGGTCCCCCCGAACGGGCCGCCGACATCGACCCGTTCGTACGGCAGGTTCAGTTCGTCGAGCAGCCAGAGCACCTTCATCACGTTGCTCGATGTGACGCGGCCCCACAGGATACAGTGCATGCTTGCCTCCCAGCCATATGCGCCGCCAGCGTAGCAGGCCGCCGGACCTCGGCGAAGAATCGGGAAATCCTGAAGTTTTATCCCTCTGGCCGCCGTCTTCCTCTGGCCGTGAGAACCAGGCAGCCAGACCGACACGCGTTTCTGCCTTCGCGATCGGTTCGCTACGGCCTCGAGTCCAACGGTCTGCCAGGATGAAGCGGAGGTTCTTGAGTTTGATCTCGCGGACGACTTCGAGGCGCGGCATCAAGACCGGCTGCGCCCCGGCTTGCACGCCCGCAGGAACGCGGGCACATCGATCGAGATGACGCGGCCGCGCACCTGCACCGTTGCCCTGCTGGCCACGCTCGCCGCGGTCGTGGCGCTGGCGGTCGCGTTCGCCGCCGAGCAGTGGGGCGGGCTGGTGCCCTGCGCGCTGTGCCTGTGGGAGCGATGGCCGTATCGCCTCGCCGTCGTGCTCGGCCTGATCGCGATGCTGCTGCCACGGCGCCCGGCGCGAATCGTATTGGCGGCTCTGCTGCTGGCCGTGCTGGCGGAGGCGGCGATCGCCCTGGTCCATGTCGGCGTCGAGCAGGGGCTCTGGCCCAGCCCGCTGCCGGAGTGCACGGCGCCGCATTTGGCGAGCGGCTCGATCGCCGACCGGCTGGCGAGCCTGCCCGCACGCCCCGCCAAGCCCTGCGACGAGCCGTCCTATCTTCTGCCCTGGGTCCCCGTATCACTGGCGGCGATGAACCTCGCGTTCGCACTGGCGTTCGCGGCGGCCCTGGCCACTTATCTTGTCCGAAGCCAACGCGGCCGAAGGAGGAGGCGATGACGGACAAGATGCGGTTTCCCGGCGATCCGGCGCCGGCGGGGCTGGTGGACCGGGTCATCCGCGTGGACCACGCGGGCGAATACGGCGCGGCGCGGATTTACGCCGGCCAGCTCGCCGTGCTGCGCGGCAGCGACAAGGCGCCGCTGATCGAGCGCATGCAGGCGCAGGAACAGTATCACCTCGACACGTTCTCGGTGCTGATCGGCGAGCGCCGCGTGCGCCCTACGGCGCTGTTGCCGCTGTGGCACTTGGCGGGCTTTGCCCTGGGCGCGGCCACCGCCGCCCTCGGCGAACGTGCCGCGATGGCATGCACCGTCGCGGTTGAGGAGGCGATCGACGCGCACTACCAGGGCCAGCTCGACGCGCTTGGCGACAGCGAAGCCCCGCTGAAGGCGACCATCGCGCGGTTTCGCGACGAGGAACTGGAGCACCGCGACATCGGCCTGGAACACGGCGCGGAACAGGCGCCGGGCTACCGGGTGCTGTCCTCGGTGATCAAGGCCGGCTGCCGCGTGGCGATCGCGCTCAGCGAGCGGGTCTAGCCCCGCCTATCGTACCAGCCGTCCAGTGGTGACATTGCATTCCGACGGCCCGGGGGAACCGATGGCCGTAGGGTGGACAAGCGAAGCGCCGTCCACCACTGCCGCAAGCCGCACCGCATCGGCGGATGGCGCAGCGCTTATCCACCCCTTCGACCACGCACGACAATCCACCGTTGCTTCCCTGGGGCAGGCAGGTCCGCGTTGGCTGGCGCGCACCCCCAAACCGGGGCGCCGCTTCGGCACGATCTCGGGCTCGGCCGCGGCGCATGTCGCGGTGGTGGTGGCGCTGCTGGCAATCGTGCGACGCCCGCCCCCGCCTGCGGAACCGGAACAGCAGGTCATCGAAATGGTGTTCGAGGCCCCGTCGGCCGCCCCAGCCGCCATAACGCGGCCGGACGCACCACCGGCTGAGGCGCCCCCGCAATCCGCCGTAACGCCGCCGTCCGAGCCGCCCCCGCCGCCACCTGAGCAAGCGGCCCGGACATCGCCGCCGGAGCCTTTGCCTCAATCCGCCGTAACGCCGCCGTCCGAGCGGCCCCCACCGCAACCGGAGCAAGCGGCCCTGCCGCCGCCGGAGCCTTTGCCTTTGCCCTTGCCAGCGCCTTCACCGCTTGCGACAGTCACAGGGCCGAGGGAGCCCGCGAAGCCAGCACCGCGCAGGCCGGCGCCGCAGAGGTCCCGGCCGGCGCCAGAGACCGCGTTCCAACCGGCACCCCCCAGGGACTCCCCGGCAGCGCCGGCTCGTCAGGCGGCCCCAACGGCCGCTGCCCCCTCGGCCGCTTCCCCGGCGCGGGAGGCCGCCGCCGCGCCGGTCGATGGCGCCTGGCAGCAAGCACTCGGCGCCTGGCTCGCCGCCCACAAGACCTACCCGGAGCAGGCACGCCGCCGCGGCGAGGAGGGAAGGGTTGCGATACGGTTCACCGTCAACCGTTCCGGCCGCGTACTGGACGTGGAGGTGGTGCGCGGCTCTGGATCAGCGGTGCTGGACACGGCGGCCAGCACCCTGCTGCACGGTGCCGCGCTGCCGCCGTTCGCCGCGTCGATGCCTCAGGACCAGGTCACCGTCACCGTCCAGCTTCGCTATTCCCTGGCGCCTTAAACGACGACGGGCGGCCACTGCGCGTGACGCTCAACCTGTCGCACAGCGGCCCAAACCGCAGCCGCGGACCAGGCGGCGCGGATCAGCTTTCCAGCTCGGAATCCCAGTACAGATAGTCCCGCCAGCTTTCATGCAGGTAGTTGGGCGGGAAGGCGCGGCCGTTGTCCTGCAACTCCCAGGTGGTGGGCTGGCACGGCGTGCTGCGCGGGAACATGGCGCATTCCCGCGGCAGGCGGCTGCCCTTGCGGAGGTTGCAGACGCCGCACGCGGTGACGACGTTCTCCCACGTCGTCCGCCCGCCACGGCTGCGTGGGATGACGTGGTCGAACGTCAGGTCATGCACCGGGAAGCGCTCGCTGCAGTACTGGCAGTGGAAGGCGTCGCGCAGGAACACGTTGAACCGGGTGAAAGCCGGCCGCCGCGCCGACGGAATATAATCCTTCAGCGCGATCACACTGGGCAGGCGCATGGTCAGCGATGGCGAGCGCACCTCGGTGTCGTATTCGCAGATCACCGACACCCGGTCCATGAACACGGCCTTGACCGCATCCTGCCAGGACCACAACGACAGTGGGAAATAGGACAGCGGGCGAAAGTCCGCATTAAGGACAAGCGCGGGATAATGCTGTCCGCCGTCGGGCAACACGTCGCTCCTTCGCCACCGGAGCGCAAATCTTGGGGGTCAGCGCCGCCGGCCCGCCAGATGTTGTGCGCCGTCGTTAACCTATCGCCGTTATGTCAGACGATCCCGGTTGCCGCAAGCCGAACAGCCGCCAGAACCCGCGCCGGAATGACGCGCGGCGTAAGGATTCACCGCCTTGTCATGGGGCAAACACGCGCTGCAGCGCCAGTGCGCCCAACGCGAGCCCGGTGTCGTCGATGCCGTGGCCGAGATGGGGAACGAACACCGCCTCCACCGGCACGCCGGCGGCGGCCAGCGACTGCTCGGCTTCGCGGGAGCGCCCGGCGGGCACCACCTCGTCGTCTTCGCCGTGTACCAGCAGCACCGGCGGGCGGCCGGCAAGCTCCGATGCCAGGCTGGCGGGGGCGAGCAGCGCGCCGGAGAACGCAAGGATCACCCGGGGCGCCGGCGACCGCCGCAGCCCGGTGAACAGCGCCGTCATCGCGCCCTGGCTGAACCCCATCAGCGCATAGCGGTCCGGCGCGAGGGACAGCCGCGCCAGCTCGGCGTCGATGAACGGGCCGAGGCTGGAAGCGGCCTGGCGCACGCCCGCCTCCAGCACCGGCGGCGTGCGGTCGGCGAGGCTGAACCACTGCCGGCCGAACCCCGAATCGTGCACCAAAGGCGCATGCGGCGAGACGAAGACGGCGTCCGGAAGCGCCCGGCTCCAGCTCGGCCCGAGGTCGATCAGATCGAACCCGTCGGCGCCGACTCCGTGGCACAGAACGACGAGCTGTTGCGCCGGCTTCCCCGACGCGGGACCCCAGCGCGGTCCGTCGAGCATGGTGCCTCTCCCCATTTGCTGCGGCGGCACTACTCTGAGGCAGCCTTGCATGTCCATTGTCACCCGTTTCGCCCCCAGCCCGACCGGCTTCCTGCATCTCGGCCACGCCCATGCCGCGCTGTTCGCGTGGCGGCGCGCGCGGCAGGCAGGCGGCCGGTTCCTGCTGCGCATCGAGGACATCGATCCCAGCCGTTGCCGCCCCGGCTTCACGGCCGCCATCCTGGAGGACCTGGGGTGGCTCGGGCTCGGCTGGGACGGCGCGGTGCGAGAGCAGTCGCAGCACCTGCCCGAATACCGCGCCGCACTGGACGCCCTGGCGGTGCGCGGCCTCGTCTACCCTTGTTTTTGCACGCGCGCCGACATTGCGCGCGAAGTGGCGGAGTCGGCCTCGGCGCCGCACGCGCCGGACGGCAGCCCGCTCTATCCTGGCACCTGCAGGGCGCTGCCCGAGACCGGGCGGGCGGCGCGGATCGCCGCCGGTGTGCCATATGCGCTCCGGCTGGACATGGCGCGCGCGCTCGGGGCCACGGGACGCGATCTGGGGTTCGATGAGGCCGGCGAGGGCTGGCTGTCCTGCGATCCGGCCCGGTTCGGCGATGCGGTGCTGGCGCGCAAGGACGCGCCCGCGAGCTACCATCTATGCGTCACCCACGACGATGCGGTCCAGGGCGTGACGCTGGTCACACGCGGGGCGGACCTGAAGCCCGCGACCGATCTGCACCGGTTGATCCAGGCCGTGATGGGATGGCCGGCGCCAGCCTATGCGCATCACCCTCTGCTGACCGATGCCGGCGGAAAACGCCTGGCCAAGCGCGACGGCGCGGCGACCTTGCGGGCGCTGCGCGCCGCCGGGCGCTCGCCCGCGGAGGTGCGCGCCATGGCAGCGTTTCCGGACTGATTCGCCGTTGGTCAGTGGTCAGTGTCGCTGGTCAGCCGACGGACGCGCCTGGCGGTCTGCGGAGCAGGGTCATCGATGCGAATGCGCCGAACCACGACCCCACGGCCGCGAAGCACACATAGATCCAGTTCGACGTGTAGCTGATCACGGCGAACGCCGAGAGCATGTACCAGATGCTGCTCCACGTCGCGGCGGGGACGCGCCGGCGTGCCGACACGGCGGCATTGAACATGACATAGACCGCGTCGGTTGCAGCGGTCGAGGCGATGACGCCAAGCGCCAGCCAGGGATCGATATGCGGCACTTTGCTTCCCCTTCGGTGTTTGCATGAGGCGCCACTGGGTGCGCACCGGCCGCGTTTGCGCAAGCCGGCTCGGGCGCGTGCGCATGTGCCGGCAGGATAGTTGTGCGTGACGGCGTCTCGCGTATCCGGCAACCGCAACTGGGCTTGCTGCCGGGCAGCCATGCCGGTCCATCTCGCTTTATCAACAAACCGTGATTTCTTGTTGCGGCGTCGGACAGATATGGTTGCCTCGTTACGAACCTCTACAACCAAGAATGGAAGGAAATGGCCGTGCCGCATCACCAGAGTGGACGCGAAGCGGCAGATCGGACATCCGGCGTCGTGCCGAAACGCGACCGCCTGGAAGCGCCGCGAAGTCATGATCGGCGCTTCTCCAGCATCGAGGAAATCGCGCTGCTCGCCGAGCAGGCAGCCGGGACGGTTGCCGACCCGACCGCGACGCTGGCCGATGCGATCCAGGCGGCGATCGCCAGCGACGCCGATCCTTACGTGCTGCTGGGGGTGCTCGCCGAAGGCACTGTTCAGACGCTGGCGACCAACATTCCCGACGCGCGCCGATGGGTGGCGCTGCAGGGCTTTCTGCAGATCATCGGCAGCCGTACGCAGATAAAGCGGCCACGCTGACCCTTTGCGCAAAGGGTCAGCGCAGAACCGGTGATTAGTCTGTCACGCGGCGGCCTCCGGGGCCGGCGTCACGGCGCTCTGCCCGGTCCGCTGCCAGTGGGCATACAGCACGGCCACCGCGCAGGAGAACATCCGCGCGATTTCCTCGTCGGCGCGGCTGGTCAGCAGCACCGGCGCCCTTGTGCCGAGCACCAGACCGGCGGCTTCCGCCTGCGCCGCGTAGGTAAGCTGCTTCACCAGGATGTTGCCGGCTTCCAGGTTCGGCACCACCAGCACGTCGGCTCGTCCCGCCACCAGCGAGGACAGCCCCTTGCTGCGCGCGGCGGTCAGGCTGATGGCGTTGTCCATCGCCAGCGGGCCATCGACGATGCCACCGCGAATCTGGCCGCGATCCGCCATCTTCGACAGCGCCGCGGCGTCCAGCGTGGACGGCATGTCCGGGTTTACCGTCTCTACCGCGGACAGGATGCCGACCTTCGGCAGCACGATGCCCAGCGCCAGCGCCAGGTCGATCGCGTTCTGCGTGATATCGACCTTGTCCTTGAGCCCGGGCGCGATGTTGATCGCGGCGTCGCTCACCAGCAGCAGGTCGGGCAGGGTCGGCGCGTCCATCACGAAGACGTGGCTGATACGACGCGACCCACGCAGCCCGCCTTGCGACTTGACGACGTGCTTCATCAGCTCGTCGGTGTGAAGGAACCCCTTCATGACGGCGGCGACCTCGCCGGCATGCACCAGTTCGACCGCCTGGGCAGCGGCGGCGCTGTGGCTGGAGGCGTTCACGATAGCCACGCCGTCCAGGTTGAACCCGCTGGCTGCCGCCACCGCCTTGATGCGCTCCGCGTCGCCGACCAGGATCGGCGTGATCAAACGAGCGCGTGCGCTGGCCAGCGCCCCGCCCAGGGAATTCTCATCCTCCGGCGCAACCACCGCGGTGGCCATCGGCGGCAGGTTGCGGCAGGCAGCCATAAGGCGCTCGTAGTGCCGGTGACGCGCCACGACCAGTTCGGGCAGGACACTGGCGGGCGCGGTGACGCGGACCGTTGGCGCCAGCACTTCCGCCGAGCCCTCTACCAGCACTTCGTCCCCGCGCAGGATGTGGGTCTGCAGCGTGATGGTCTGCGGCGGGCGCTTTTCCGTCACGCGCACGCGCACCGTCAGCGTCTCGCCGACATGGGCCCGGGCGAAGAAGCGCAGCGTCTGCGTCCGGTACAGCGTGCCGGGTCCCGGCAGCAGGTTGCCGAGCACGGCCGAGAACAGCGAGCCGAGCCACATCGACGGCGCGGGCTGCACCAGGTCGTCCGACCCGTCGCCGGCCGAGCCGGGCAGATTGACCGGATTGAGATTGCCGCTGACGTGAGCGAACACATAAAGATCGTCCGGCGTCACGACGCGCGTGATGAACTGCTCGTCGCCAATGTTCAAATCGTCGAAGGTTTGGTTCGTGCGCATCGGTCCCCCACGCGGCCCATGGCCGGTTCAGCCGCTTTCTATCCGGGATCGGTGGCAGCGGGACAATCGTCTCGCGCAGCCCGGCCCCGGCCTGAATCCTGTCGTTCCCGCGACGCCGCCGACGTCCGCATGGGCGAGGCCCAGCCGCCCCTTTGCGGCCAGGCGCCACAGGTTTTCGGGTGCATACTGCGATTGCCTGGACCGGCTCAACGACTGCTGTCCGCTGGCCGGATGAGCGGCGCGCGCATATCGTCGCGCGATAAGCGGACCGCCGCAGCTTGCAATGAGCATATTCATGCATGCCAAAGTTGCATTTCCGGACGATACAGTTCGGCGGATCAGTTGCACTTCGACACTTGCAACGGGACGCCGTCGCGGCCACAGGAAGGCGAATGAACGCGTCCCAGGGCGACTTTCCTAGTTTTTCCGGCCTGTTTGATCAGGAATTGCCTCCGCGGCAGGTGTTCCGGCTCACGGAACAGCGCCTCGCCAGGCGGCGTGCGCATGCGCCAGATCTGCGCGGCGCGGTTGCAGAAGCGCTGCAAGTTGCACTAGGCCGCACGCCGGCGACACCCGGCTGCCTGGCGGCTGGCCAGGCGATCGCCGATGCGGTGGAGGCGCACGGTGCCGCCTTTGCTCCGGGCCGGGAGCCCGCCTACCACGACCGCCATCACCAGGCCGACGCCGTGATCGCCATGGGCTGGCTTGCCGGCACCGCCCGGCGCATGGGGCTGCTGGTTCCGCCAGCCGCCGCTGCCGCCGTGCTCGCCATGGCGGCGCACGACCTGCTGCATGACGGGTCGGCCGGCGCACCTGGGCGCCTTGAGGCGCGATCGGCTGCGGCCGCGGCAGACCTGGGCAGGCAGGCCGGTCTGGACGAAGTCGCCATCGCGACAATGCGGCGGGTGATCCTTGCCACCGACATCGGGCGGCCCGCGGCGGCGAAGGCAGCGGACGACCTGCTGTGCCGGCTTGGCCAGGAAGCGGATCTGTTCGGCAGCCTGACCCCCGGGCTGGGTTGGAGCCTCGGCGAGGCGCTGGCGCGCGAGCGGCGCGAACTGGGCGTCACGGCGGCCCCGCCGGTGGACAGCTTCGCCGGGCGGCTTGGCTGGCTGTGCAACCTGCGTCAGCCCACCAGGGCGGGCGAGGCGCTTGGCCTGGCGGTCGCGGAAGCCGACCAGATCGCCGCCTTTTCGGAGTCCGTGCGCGGGCTCGGTCTGACCGCAGCCACACCGGATCAGGCGGCCGCAGCACTCGATGCGCTGCCTCGGAACGAGGCGCGCGAGCGCTATCTGGCAGCGCTGAAGGCCGTATCGGGTGAATAGGCCTGCATGAGGTTCTCCTTTCGGCCCGAGGTCTGGCAGCGGGGCCTCGGCGCATGGTCGCCGGGGTTGCTCCACCGGCAAGCATGCGGGATGCCCCTGCAACCCCCGGGCGAGGCTATGCGTCGATGCTCTGCGGATCGGTCGCCGGATGGTGGAAAGAGCGACCCGTTTGTAGGCAACCTGTCGCGCCACTGGCGGGAAGTTGTAACCAAGCCATCTTGCGACTTTGCACAGTATATATATCACCACTCCGGGCTATCCAGTACGCTCCGCAATGAGACCGATCCGCTGCCATGCCCCGAGGTAACTTCCCACGTTACAGCCTGCGTTGTACTATTCAAATATTGCAAACCTGTCACACAAGCTAAGCGGCTTCATTAATCGCGAATTTTTGATAGTCACGCGTAACTTTCTGGCGAGCATGCGCGGTGGCTGTCGTTGCGGGCTAGATAGGGCGGGTCATGAACAGAATCGTCTCAGAGTCGCTCGCCGACGTTGGCTCTAAGCCCTCGCCGGCGTCTCCAACGGTCCTCGTGGTCGAGGATGAGGCCATGGTCCGCATGCTTCTGGCTGAGTCGCTGCGCGATGCCGGCTACCGGGTCATCGAAGCCGGCAACGCCGTAGACGCTATTGCGACCCTTAATCAGAACCGCTCGGTGGACGTCGTGTTCAGCGACGTGCGCATGCCGGGTGAACTGGATGGGTTTGGCCTGGCACGCTGGATCAAACGGCACATCCCGAAAATGCTGGTGCTGCTAACCTCGGGCTGGGAGGGCGGTGGCCACTCCGGGCACCGCTGCCTGGACGCGCCATTGGTCAACAAGCCCTACTCGCAGCGCCAGGTGGTTGAGTTGATCGATTGCCTGCTGCAGCGCCACTCCGCAATGCCTTAACCAACCACGCGCCATCGGCCGCCGGCAGACCGGACGTCAGGTACCCGGCCTGTCAGGCGGCGCCCTGAATCGTCAGTCAGGATCGCGCTTCTTGCGCCACGAGCGTCAGGCTGCCATGTGCGGCACCGGGTCCGCAACGCGCAGAGGTGCAACGGGGATGCCACCGGCTCCCCGCCACACCGGTTCGGGTCAGGCGGCGCCGCCCGGCTCGCCCGTGAAGTGGATGACCATTTCTTCGTCCCGCGCCACGAACTGGCAGGCCAGCCGATAGGGCGGCGGAATGTCGCGCACCTCGGCGTCCTCGATCTCCTGTTCTGTGATCTTGCCCAGGGTGCGCAGCGTCGCCTTCTCCTTTTCGGTCAGCGCGACGCTCATTTTCGGCTTGCCCTCGGCGTATTCGACCTTGATCAAACATGAGCCGCATTCGCCGTTTCGACATTCGAAGGGAATCTTGACGGCGTTCTTCTCGGCCACCGACAGAATCGTATGGGTATCCCCGGCTGTTGCATAGGCTCGCACGTCGCGGTGCATGGTTGGGGAGGCGAACGTGACGATTGGCATGGCCGGCTTCCTTCTTCGATCCAATTCCACATGCACGAAAGGCGAGAGCCGTATCGTTCAGGCGCTCACCCGTCGATGCAGCGCGGAATGGTTCTGAGGTCGGCGGCCGGCGCCATGATCTAGGTCAAACCTGGTCAATCGAAGCCACCCGCCGCGACACTTCGTGGCGGGGCCGCAAGCCAAATAATGCGCGGGTTGCTGCACGTTGGCATGCTGGCTGTCGCACGAACCATGGCAAATTCACGACCACGCTCCCGCGGCTGCCCGAAGGCGATTGCGCGCCGGGGACGCCCCGCAGCGGTGCGGGGCTATTCGCCGGCGAGCCGCGCGGACATCAGCGGGGCGGCCAGCCGGATCAGGCCCGAGACGCCCGCAGTCCGATCGATCGACAGCGCCGCACTGGCCAGCCGCTCAGCGCGCTCGACGCCGAGTATCCCATTGGTGAGGCTGGCAAACTTGGCGCGCAGCTCGTTCTCACTGAGGAAGTTGCCCGGTTCGCCTTTCGGCACCAGCACGGTTCGGGTGAAGCGCTCGCCGCGCGCAACAAGGGTGACCTTGCCCGCCATGTTGGCCGGGAACGCGGCCTCGACCTCCGGATCGACCTCACTGACGATCTTCGGCAGCAGCCGCCGTACCGTCGGGTCGCGCAGCAGCGAGTAGCTGTCCCAGGCCATGTCACCGGTCGCCAGCGCGCAGGCAACCACGAACGGAGCGCTGAACTGCCCGTCCACCACGTTCCGCGGATCGGCTTTCTTCTCGGCCGGCCGGCCGATCAGCATCATGCCCGATTCCGGCAGGCCAAGCGTAACGCTCTCGATTTCGTCTGGCTCGAACCCGTGCTCCGCCCGCAGCGCGAGCGCGGCATCAATGCAGGCGTGGCCCCAGCGGCAGGACGGGTAGGGCTTCACGGCGGTGTTCATCAGCTCGAACACGGAGCCCAGATCCTGCACCGCCCGCTCGGGGACGGGGTTCGGCGCATAGGCCCGCAGGAAGCCATGGCGTCCCTCCAGCGCTTCCGCGGGGGCCTTGAAGCCCTCACGGACCAGGGTCGCTGCCATCAGCCCGCTGCAGGATGCCCAGCCCACCTGGAAGCGCTTGGTCCAGGCGCCATCGACCAGGAACTGAATGGTGCCGGCGGCCTGGCTCAGCGCGGTCCCGAGAGCGCCGGCGACGCCGTCGGGGTCCAGCCCGAAGACCCGTGCCGCGGCCGTGGCTGCGCCGAAGGCGCCGCAGGTGGCGGTGGGGTGGAAGCCGCGGTCGTAATGGGCACTTGCCGGCAATGCCAGCGCGATGCGGCAGGCCACCTCGTAGCCGGCGATAATGCCGGCCAGCACGGTCTCGCCGGATGCGCCGGTCATCTCGGCCGCGGCGAACGCTGCAGGGATCACCGAAGCGCCCGGATGCAGCGAGCCAGGCGCATGTGTGTCATCGAAATCGAGCGAATGGGCCAACGCGGCGTTCAGGAAGGCCGCGCCCGACGGCGTGTAGCGGGCCGAGTCGCCGAATACCCCGGTATTCCCGGCCGCCATACCCATGGCACGGGCGGCTGCCAGGAACGAGAACGTGCTCTCGGCGTCGTGCCGTGCACGGATAATGTTCCCGATCAGATCAAGCACCAGCAGCCTCGCCCGCGCAGTCACCTCATTTGGCAACCCGTCCAAGCGGATAGCGGCGCTAAATCGAGCAAGCTGGGAAGTTATTGTCATCGGAACGTTTCCTCCCGTCCGGGAATACTCTGACGCGGAATGGCGCGGGTTGGCAAGACAAGCAAACGATAAAAGAACGATCCAGTTTACTTCGCATTTGCAACATAGCCGCTTCGCAGTTGCAGCACGAAGCATGGCAGCCCGGCCTTGTCCGGCACTCTCGCCGAGTTTCGTTGCAGTGCAGCGGTGGAACGTGCCAGACAGCCCGCCATGTTGACTCGCAGACTGTTGATCGCCGCCGCGGCCCCGGCCGCCCTTGCCGCCCGCGCGAACGCCGCCAGCGACAGCTTTCAGAGCTTCCTCGCGGGACTGCGCGCCGAAGCCCGGCGGGCCGGCATTGCGCCCGCCACGCTGGACAGTGCGCTCACCGGCCTCGCGCCCAACCAGAAGGTGATCGAGCGCGACCGGCGCCAGCCCGAGTTCACCATGACCTGGGCGCAGTACCGCGCCTTGCTGGTCACCGACCAGCGCATTGAAGCCGGGCGGGCGGCGTATCGCCAGCACCGCGCGCTGTTCGGCGCGGTGGACAACCGCTACGGCGTTTCCCCCGGCGTGATCGCCGGGATCTGGGGCCTGGAATCGAGCTTCGGCACCAAGACCGGCGATTTCCGCGTCGTCGAGGCGCTGGCGACGCTGGCCTGGGAGGGCCGCCGCGCCAGCTTCTTCCGGGGCGAGCTGATCGCCGCGCTGAGGATCCTCGATGCGGGCGATGTGACCCCCGGGCGGATGACCGGCAGCTATGCCGGCGCGATGGGCCAGCCGCAGTTCATGCCCAGCTCCTACCTCCGCTACGCGGTGGATTTCGAGGGCAACGGCCGGCGCGACATATGGACCAGCGTTCCCGACGTGCTCGGCTCGATCGCCAACTACCTGGCCCGCTCCGGCTGGCGCGCTGGCGAGTGCTGGGGCCAGCCGGCGATCGTGCCCGCGGGGTTCGATGAATACCGGGCGGGCCGCGATAACCGGCTGCCGTTGAGCGAATGGACGCGGCTCGGGGTGCGCCCGCTGGGCGGGCGCCTGGCAGCACCCCCCAACGCCCAGGCGGCGGTCCTGCTGCCCGACGGGACCGGCGGGGAAGCTTTCCTGGCCTATGGCAACTTCGCCGCGATCCGCCGCTACAACCCGTCCGACTTGTACGCCATCGCGATCGGATTGCTGGGCGACCAGGTTGTAACCTGATGCGGCGCTTGGCGCTGGCGCTGGGCGTCGCCGCGTCCGGCTGCGCCGTCCATCAGCCGCCACCGGCGCCCGCCCCGCATTATGTGCTCGGCCAGCCGTACCAGGCCGGCGGCGTCTGGTTCTACCCGCGGGAGAGCGACCAGACCGACGAAACCGGGATCGCGGTGGTCTATGGTGCCGGCCATGCCGCGCTGACCGCCGATGGCGAGGCGTTCGACCAGACGGCCCTGGCAGCCGCGCATCCGACGCTGCCGCTGCCGTCGGTCGCCCGGCTGACGAACCTGGAGACGGGGCGACAGGTGCTGGTGCGGATCAACGACCGCGGTCCAGCCACACCGCACCGGCTGGTGGCGGTCACGCGCCGCACCGCGCAGTTGCTCGACTTGCCGGACGACAGTGCGGCGACCGGGATCGCCCGCGTCCGGCTGCAGGTCTTGCCGGCGGAAAGCCACGCTGCGGCCGACTCGCTGCCCGGCGCCCCGCGTCTGGCGATGGACGCCGCGCCGCGCGACGCGATTTCGGTCAGCGCGCTGCCGCCTGCCCCTGGGGGGGCTCCCGACGAGGTTTCTTCCGCTGGGGTTTCTTCCGCTGGGGTCCCTTCCGCTGGCGGTTCTCCCGCCGGAGGGCCAGCGGCTGCGCCCGGCGAGATCCGCGCAGGTTCGGCCCCGCTTGCGATCCAGCCGGGACGCGCCAGCGATCCGCCGGTTCCGCCGCTGCGGCTGCCCGAACAGGTCTGGCAGGCGCCGTCCGACCCCGGGACGCTCTGGGTGCGGCTCGACTCGTTCCAGGGCTATCGATACGCGGCCATGCAGCAGGCGACAGTAGCGGGACTCGGCGCGCAAATCGCAAACTCCATCGAGGGACGAGTCAGGACCTACCGCGTGACGATCGGGCCGCTGGCGTCGGTGGCGCAGGCCGACGCGGTGCTGGACCAGGTGATCCGCGCGGGAGTCATGGACGCCCGCATCGTGGTGGAATAGGAGCCGGAGTTATGCTGACCCGTCGGGCCGCCTTGCTGGGATCGACCGTCGCACTGGCCGGATGGCCGGCGCTGGCGCAGGCACGCCATGCCGGCGCGCCGCCGCGGCACGGCCACGGCAAGGAGGCGGAAAAGCCGGCCGGCTCGCCCGCCGAGACGCCGATCGGCCCGGTCGATACCGCCGCGCGCTGGGCCTATATCGAGGACTTCAACACCGGTGCGACGCTGCTGAACAAGGAGGCTGACGCCGAGGTCGCGCCGTCATCCATGACCAAGCTGATGACGATGTACATCGTCTACGACCGGTTGAAGCAGGGCAAGCTGAAGCTCGACGACGAGCTGCCGGTGACCGAGCGCGCTTGGCGCATGGCCGGGTCGAAGATGTTCGTGCAGGTCGGCAGCCAGGTGAAGGTGGAGGACCTTATCCGGGGCGTGATCGTCCAATCCGGCAACGACGCCTGCATCGTGCTCGCCGAAGGGATTGCCGGGTCGGAGGAGCAATTCGCCGAGCTGATGAACCAGAAGGGGAAGGAAATCGGCCTGACCCATTCGGTCTTCAAAAACTCGACCGGCTGGCCCGATCCCGACCATAAAATGAGCGCGCGCGACATCGCTACGCTGGCCCGGCGCATTATCAAGGATTTTCCGGAGTACTACCACTACGACTCGGAGAAGACTTTCAAATACAATGGGATAGAGCAGGGAAACCGCAATCCGCTGGTGCAGAAGGGGACCGCCGACGGGCTCAAGACCGGCCATACGGAGGCGGTCGGCTATGGGCTGGTGGCCAGCGGCGAGCGCAACGGACGGCGCGTCATCGTTGTACTGAACGGGTTGCCGACGATGCGCGAACGCGCCGAGGAAGGCGAGCGGCTGTTGGACTGGGCGTTCACCAATTTCGAGGACGTGACCCTGTTCACCGCCGGCGACGTGGTGGAGCGGGTGCCGGTATGGCTCGGCAGCAGCCCGACCGTGCCGTTGGTGGGCGGTCGCGACCTCGTGGTGACCATGCCACGCAACTGGCGCAAGACCGCCAGGATTTCGGTAAGCTATGATTCGCCGGTGCGCGCTCCGGTGGCGAAGGGGGACACGCTGGGCAAGTTGGTCGTGTCCGGCGACGGCGTTCCGGCGATGGACGTGCCGCTGCTGGCCGGCGACGACGTGCCCAAGCTCAGCCTGCCTGGCCGCGCCATCGCGGTGCTGTCGCACTTCGTGACGGGGAGCTGACCGATTTCGGGCGGGCAGGGGCGGTTCATCACGCTGGAAGGCGGCGAAGGGGCCGGTAAGAGCACCCAGGCGCGGCTGCTGGAAGCTGCCCTGACGCGGGCCGGCCTGCGGGTGCGGCGAACCCGCGAGCCGGGCGGTGCCCCCGGGGCGGAGCGGTTGCGCGACCTGCTGCTGTCCGGCGACATGGCGTGGTCCGCGCCGGCGGAGACGTTCTTGCATTTTGCCGCGCGGGCCGAGCACGTAGAGGCGACGATCCGGCCGGCGCTCGCGGCAGGCACCTGGGTGGTATGCGATCGGTTCACCGACTCGACCATGGCGTATCAGGGCTACGGCCAGGGCGCGGACCGGCGCATGATCGCTGCGCTGAGCCGTTTGATCGGGATCGAGCCTGATCTGACGATCATTCTCGATGTGACTGATTCTGTTGCAGTATCGCGTCTCCTGAAGCGTGGCGAGCAGGCCAACCGCTATGAGCGTCTCGATGCGTTCTTCCATGCGCGCGTGAACGAGGGCTTCCGCGAGATTGCCCGCGCCGAGCCGGGTCGTTGCGCGTTGATCGCAGCCGATGCCGACGAGGCCGACGTGCTTGCGGGCATTCTGGCGGTGCTGCAGTCTCGGCTCGGGGTGCCGGCCAGCCCGTAGCCCAGGCTCCGGCCCCGGCCGCGCTGACGAAGGCAGCCGCCGGGCTCGCTGGTCGAGGCCCATCACCGTACTACGTTTGTTCAATCCTGGTTTTTGTTCAGGAGATGGCTGTCCCCGTCATGTCGGTCACAGTGAACCGTTGCGACGATGGGAGAGCCAGCGTGCCCCGGCGGTGGCCGTGGCTGGCCTGCGCCGTCGCCCTGGCGGCTGTTTTGTCGCCGCCGGCCAGCCGCCTGGCCGCCGGGCCTGTCTTCTCGCACGAGCCCGTTGCCGGGCTCCTCCCCGGCCTCCTCCCCGGGCTCCTCCCTGGGCCCCTCCCCGCGCCCCTGGCTGATCCTGGATCTGCGCGGCCGATCATGGCAGTGGGTCTCCGACTCATGAGCGCTCCAGAAAGCGCTGCCGCTGGCACCGGCGTGTCCGGGGGCTCCACGATCAGCGGCAGCAGCAAGTTGGGTCCGGTGACCGTATCCAGCGCTGATTTCCTCAGCACCGAGCTGAATGGCTTTGCGGTCGATTACGCCGCAATCAGCCTGAAGCGAGCCTTGCGTGCCGACCACGCGCTGCTCAAGCAGCGCGACGACCGCGGCGCGAGCGGAGGCGGCAGCGCCTCGCTCAACGCTGCGATCCTGCTCCAATCGAGCGATATCGTTGCTCGCCAGTACCCGCGATGACGATCCGGCAGCACATCATGTGGGCGGGGCCGATCGCCTTGCTATCGTCGTTCGTTGGCCCGGCAGACGCTCAGCGCACGGATCAAACGCTACAAGCCGACTCGTATCAGGCTGGCGACTTCAACCTGGAACCGAGCGATCCAGTCATCGCGACTGTCGAAGGGCGGGACCTGCACCTGAGCGCTATCGGCGCCGCCATGCGCTACCTGCCCGAAGCCGCAAGGGACGCGCCGTTTCGCCTGCTCTACCCGGTCCTGCTTGAAATCCTGGTCGAGCATGAGGCGCTGCTGATCGAGGCCTACAGCCAGCGTCTGGACGACGACCCCACAGTCGCGGAGCAGCTTCGAGCCGCCGCCGACGACGTGGCCAGGGGCGATATCCTCGGCCAGGCGCTGATCGAGCGGAAGGCATCCGAACAGGTCACCGAGGCGGCGATTCGGACACGCTATCAGGCGACGTACGGCGACAAGGCCGGCGAGGACCAGGTGCGGGTCAAGCTGATCGTGCTCGGCAGCGGCCCCGAAGCGCAGGCCGTCATCCACAGCCTGAACAACGGCGCCGACTTCGCGACCATGGCCGCGCGCAGTATCGAGCCGGAGACGGCCAGAAACGCCGATTTAGGCTTGCTGCGCCGAGACCGGATGCGTCCCGAGATCGCCGACGTCGCCTTCACCCTTCAACCGGGGCAGATCGCACCGATGCCGGTCATGACCGATATCGGCTTCAATGTGGTTAAGCTGGAGGAACGGCGCTTCGTGCCGACACCGTCGCTAGACGAGGCGCGGTACGCCATCAGGCAAGAGCTGATCAGCGAGATGGTCGATCAGGTGGTCAAGGACGCCCGGGCCGCGGTTCGCATCCGCAAGGTCAACATGGACCGAAGCCCTCTGGCGCCGTAGCCCCACTGGCGCCGTAGCCCTCTGGCGCCGTAGCCCTCTGGCGCCGTAGCCCACTGGCGCCGTAGCCCACTGGCGCCTTAACCCCTCTGGCGCCGTAACGACGTGGGCGTGCCGTTATCGCTATCGGTCGGCCCAAGCAAATGGTCCGGTGCCTTCGCGTAGTATCGGCCCCGATAACCGCTTCGGGTGAGAACACCCGTTCGGCGTAGGGCGGATAAGCGAAGCGCCATCCGCCGTTGCCGCGCGCGCCACCCCAGCGGCGGACGGCGCTTTCGACCGGGTCAGCACAACAAGTCGTTGCACGACATATCAGCCGAAGGCGCCGGCTTCGTGCGTAACTGCCATGGCAATCTCGCGCACCATGCCGAACAACTGCCGCATTGGCACGAAGATCGCTTCGTGCTCGCGGGTGTAGGCGCCGGAAGCGCGCGGCGCTGTCAGCTCGCCATAGTCCAGTTCCGCTGCCGGATCGGGACCCGCGGGGAAGATCTCCATCAGTTGCGCCAGCACCGGCTCGATATCGAGCCGCAGCACCGCAGCCTCCAGCACCTGGCGGGTGACGCCCCAGCGCGGCGCGAATTCCGGGATCTTCGTGGCCAGCAGCCAGATCCGGTGGATCAGCGCCAGCCGCAGAGCGTGCAGCAACAGTTCGCGCGGCGGCATGGACGGCGCCTCCGGCCAGGCGACGCGCAATGCCAGATGGTCCGCCTGGATGCGGCGGAACATCGATTGCACCGACGCCCAGATATCCAGCCGCTCCAACGCGCGCGCCACCGACGTCAGCTCCTCCCGCCGTCCCGGCCGGCGGGTGTGCGCGGCGCGGTCGAGCCAGCTTCCCGGATCGAGCGTGGTCACCACCGCCCGCAGCACGTCGATGTCGGAATGCGCCAGCGCGTGCTGCGCCAGGTCCAGCGCGCGGCGAAACCGCCGGCTGCGCGCGCGCATGTCGGGAAATGATTCGGGATGCCGCGCGGCCGCCGCGCCGAGGCCCTGCAGCGTGTTCGCGCACCAGCCAAGCTGCTGGAGAATCGCGTTGTTAGGGATCGCGCGAAGCTGCCGCGGATGGGTGATGCGCGCCGCTTCGGCGAGGCCTTCCGACTGCCGCGCCGCAGGGCGCGAGCCGGTCGGGTCGAGCAGCGCCGGACCAAAGGCGCCGAGCAGCGCGGCATAGCCGTGGTCCTCGACGAGCTCCTCCATGCCGCCGCGCACGGTGGCGAAGAAATCGGTGACGAAGTCGGGGTCGCCGTAAATCGGATCTTCGATCGGCCCGGCGGCCGGATGAAAGGCGTGCTCGGCGATACGGGCCACGGTCGCTAGCGCCAGCGCCGGGGTACCGAACAGCAGGTAGCCGTCGCCGCCCTGGAAGGCGCTCTCCTCACGCACCAGGACGCCGGCGCGGTTCATCGCCTGGCGGCTAGCGGTCGGGGACAGGTAGCGCAGCCGGTCGTCGAACGAGCTGGGATGCGCGCCGCGGCCGAAGCTCTCGCCGTGGGTGTCGAACAGCACGACCTCGACGCCGGTGACACCGAAACGCTTCAGGGTCTCGGCGATCTTGAGGCGCAGCCGTTCGATCAGGTAGCTGGCCGCGGTCTGGCCGACATAGCGGCCCGAATCGGAGTAGCCGAACTGCAGCGCAAGCCGTCCGGTCTGCTGCAGGTAGGCACGGTAATGCGGGCTGCGCAGCGCCTCCTCGATCAGGCGGGACCCGCGCTCCAGCGCTTCGGCGGTCTCGAACAGCGGGCTGATCTCGACATGGCGCTCCACGCCGAACAGCCGCGCGAGCCAGAGCGCGGCGAGCAGGGTGTAGCCGGTTTCGGTCTCCGCGATCAGGAAGCGCACCGGCACCGAGCCGTCGATGTGCTTGACGATCTGCGCCACCACCATCATCAGCCGCGCCGCCGTGGTCTGCTCGGCGAGCAGGGCGCCGAAATCCACCGGCTGCGGCTTGACCACATCCAGCGCCGCGTTGATCGCGCCAAGCAGGGCGCGGCGGCGGGAGCGGTCCTCGGGCGGGTCGGCGATGCCCAGCCGCTGGCGAATCGCATTGTGCAGTTGCGCCGAGTTCAGCCGGAAATGGGTGTGGGCAAGCGACATCCCATGCGACACCAGCCCGGCGCGGGCGACCATCAGCGCCAGCCGCTCGGCTTCGCCGGCCTCGGCCATCGCCGCGTCGAACAACGGCAGCAGCGGCTCCGGCGAGACCAGCGCGGCGTCCCGATGGTCGATCAGCGTGTGGGCGAAGAAAGCGACGGACGGTGGATCGGAGGCGTCCGGACAGGAGATGATCTCGGCATCCACCGCCTGCAGCGCTTGCTGCACGCGTGCGGTCAATGCCTCGGTGCCGTCGATGCGGGCCAACTGGGCCGTCAGGCGGGCAAGCTGCAGGCGCTTCATCCGCAGCCGCAGCCGCAGCATGTCCCACCAGCGGATGTCGGTGCGCCCGTCGATGTCGTAGCCGACCCAGCTCGACACGATCAGCGGACGGGGGGTCAACTCGGTCCAACGATCCGGCCAGACGCCGCGCGCGACCGCGAGCAGCGCCGAGACGAAATGATCGATCGCGTCGCGGCCATGCGCGATGGCGGCGACCGCCTGGTCGAATTCCTCGCTCAGGGTGATCCGTCCGGGCGGGCGGTGCGATGCGAACGCGGGCGGCGTTTCGCCGCAGGCGGCGCCGGCCAGGGCGCGGGCAACGGCCGCCGGCATGGCGAAGGTCGGGTGGGCGGTGAACACGGCGGCGTAGCGGGTGCGCTCCACCGCGGCGCGGAATTGCGCCCAGGGGACGGGGCTATCCTTCGGGTCGGGGCGCAGCACCAGGCGGGCGAGTTCCTCCAGCCTGGCCGCGTTCACCACGGGGTCGGTGCCCCCGACATAGGCGGCAAGGCGCCGTGCGCGGTCGGCGAAGGCCTGGTCCCGCAGATGGCGAACCAGGGACTCGATCTGCGCAACGCTGATCGTCTCCGTGTCCATGCGCCGGGTGATCGCCAGCGCGACCGACATGACCGGGTTGCCGAACGGATCATCGGCGGCGTGCTTGGCGGTCTCGGTGGTGAGCGCAAGCAGCTCGTCGGTGAAGTCCTGCATGGCGGCGGCATCCTGGGTGAAGTCGTTACAAGGTGGCGAAATTTGCCATGCAAGCCGCGTACCCCGCTTAGGTTTGGCCGCTGGCGAGGCCTTCGCGCGTGGCCGGCGATGCGGCAGGCGAGGCGCGGCGCGCGCGGTAACCATAGAGTGACCGTGGCAGACCGGCAAGAATGCGGTGTTTTGGCAGCAGTTTCGCCGGGGCGAGGGCGGGCTCCGACAGCCAGCCCGATGTAGTTGGTCGCAACCGTTGCAGTAGTGCGCTCGGACAGTTTGATTCGGAGGCACTGTGTGCCGGCAAATCTTGCAGGCCGCAGGCTGCACCGCGCAGGCCTGCAATGCTGGCATGAGGCCGCGGGATTGCACGCCTTTCAGGGTGCGCGTAAGCCTGCGTCACCGAGGGCTAGTGAAGGCCGGTCGAGTCACTGCGAATGGTGGGAACCCGGATGCTCTTCTCTTCAACGGGGCGCCCGCACGCGGTTGCGCTTGACGCACCGGGCTGGGTCGTTGGTGGCGCGGCGGATCGGCAGGACACGGATAGTCTTGAACGGGAAGCTGGCTACGCGCCGCCGGCTTATCTCGATGACTTCTATTGGTGGGCTTATGTCCATCCCAACGCCGTTCGGTTCTTCGAACGTCGATGGCTGGTGAATTTCATACTGTGGGGTAACTATGTTCGGCTGCGCGATGCTGCGCTGGCCGAGTTGGGCGAGACTTTGCCGGGCCGTTTGCTGCAGGTGGCATGCGTTTATGGCGATCTGACCGGGCATATCTGCGAGCGGGCGTCAGCCGGCGGCGGCACGGTGGACGTGGTGGATGCGCTGCCGGTTCAGTTGCGCAATCTGCGCCGCAAGCTGCCGGCGGATGCGCCGGTAAGGCTACTGGTGCGCAACGCGGCGGATTTGCGGCTGCCGGACGCCAGCTACGACCAGGTTCTGGTGTTCTTTTTGTTGCACGAACAGCCGCGTGCGTTGCGTGAGGCGACGCTCGCCGAGGTGGCGCGGGTGGTGCGTCCTGGCGGCAAGGTGGTGATTGTGGACTATGCTCGGCCGCGCTGGTGGCATCCCGCGCGCTGGCTGTGGTACCCGCTGATCAGCCGGCTAGAGCCGTTCGCGTCGGATTTGTGGCACTATCCGGTGCGTGACTTCTTGCCGGCGTCGGTGCGTGATTTGCCCATGCAGCGCACCACGTTCTTCGGCGGGCTCTATCAGAAGCTGGTATTCACCCGCTGAAACGGATGGGTTCCAAGGGCCGTCGGCCCTTGGCAGGGGGTCCAGCAATTCTAAATGCGGTGTTCGCTCGTGTTTTTTCGGGACGTGGCTCCGTGTCCGGGTGGGTTGAGTGCGAGACGGGGGCGCCCTGTGGTCAAGGGGGTCGTATGGCCGCCGCGGCGA
>Ga0302202_10001101_pt1 | contig 34057 bp, 33 predicted proteins | sample II_Bog_N3_3_FD_194579 | JGI IMG/M metagenome (GOLD analysis project Ga0302202, IMG submission 194579) | Peat permafrost microbial communities from Stordalen Mire near Abisko, Sweden - II_Bog_N3_3 | ecosystem: Environmental > Terrestrial > Soil > Wetlands > Peat | place: Sweden: Abisko...
ACCTCGCGTACCATATCAACGAGCACGCGACGGCGATGCTGTTTGGTTCCGGCCTGCATTCGAAGATCCAGGACAACGTCATTTCGGGCGTCGGCACCTATCTCGCAACCGCCGGAAAGTTCGAATCGGGCGTTCCCGAATATACGTTGGGCGGGCGGCTGCAGGGCAATTACGGCCCGGTCACTTTCGGCATTCAGGCCAAGCACACCGGCCCGCGCTTCGTGAACGATGAAAACCTGCCCTATACCTCGTCGGGCAATACCGGCGTTGTCGACGGCACCGTCGTCTACCCGGCCAAGACCCCGGCCTATACGCTGGTCGACCTCGACCTCCGCATGGCGCTGAGCGCGATCGGCCTGAACCAGGCCTCGTATGTCCAGCTCAACGCCACCAACGTGTTCAACGAACATTACGTCGGCGGCTTCAGCGCGACGACCTCGACCACGCAGACGCTGACCGGCACATTGACCAATGCGCAAGTCGGCGCCCCGCGCACGGTGATCGCAACGCTCGTGCTGGGCTTTTGATCGCCCTCATCCGGCAACACCAAAAAAAGGGGCGGCGATGCACGTGCATCGCCGCCCCTTTCCTTTTCTGACGGATTACTTGCCCTGCCAGTTGGGCTTGCGCTTTTCGGCAAAGGCGGCGGCGCCTTCGCGCGCGTCGGACGAGGTGAACACCGGCGCGATATAGGACGCCTGCTTGTCCCACATGTCGGCCTCGGTCCATTCGTGCGAATCGCGGATGATCGCCTTTGACGCGATCAGCGCGAGCGGGCCGTTTTCGGCAACGCGCGCGGCCAGGGCCTTGGCCGCGCCAAGCGAAGCGCCCTCGCTGATCTGGTTGACAAAGCCCAGTTCATAGGCGCGCTGCGCCGTGATGAAATCGCCGGTAAGCGCCAGTTCCATGGCAATGCGCGGCGGGATCTGGCGCGGCAGCTTGATCAACCCGCCGGCGGCTGCGGCAAGCCCGCGCTTGGCTTCGGGAATGCCGAACCGGGCGGCTGCACTCGCCACGATCAGGTCGCACGACAGCGCCAGTTCCATCCCGCCGGCCAGCGCATAGCCATCGACTGCCGCAATGATCGGCTTTTTCGGCGTCCACTGCGACAGTCCGCCAAAGCCGCGCCCCGGAATCGAGGGCGACTCGCCGCGCAGAAAGCCCTTGAGATCCATCCCCGAACAGAACGTGCCTCCCGCCCCGGTCAGGATCGCGCAGCGCAAATCGGCCTCGGCATCGAGCCGGTCCATCGCGGCGGCGATGCCTTCGGCTGCGGCCTTGTTCATCGCGTTCTTGGCTTCGGGGCGGTTGATCGTGACAATCAGGACATTGCCGTCAACTTCTGTCAGAACTTCGGGGGCAGTTTCACTCATCGCATCCTCCAAACGCTTAATCGCTTGATTAAGTTCTAGGCAGGACAGGCGTCCCCTGTCCAGCCTTCTTGCATATCGCTGCTTTGCGCCTAGGCAAAAGGTCGCAAGAAAGCGTCGCGCGCGCCGCCTTGCGCGCAACGCCGCACCTGCTAAGGGACGTTTCACAGAGTCTGCCTGCGTTTTTCGCCCTTGGGCGTCAGGCGCAGCGGGCCCCCGATTACTCCCCAACCAGGGCCAACTCCCCTACCCAGGAAGGCAAAGCACCCTCATGGCGAAGATCAAGGTGAAAAACCCGGTCGTCGAACTCGACGGCGACGAAATGACCCGCATCATCTGGCAATGGATCCGCGAGCGGCTCATTCTCCCCTACCTCGACATCGATCTCAAGTACTACGACTTGTCGGTCGAGAAGCGCGACGAGACCAACGACCAGATCACCATCGATTCGGCCAATGCGATCAAGAAGTATGGCGTCGGCGTCAAATGCGCCACGATCACCCCTGACGAAGCGCGCGTCGAGGAATTCCACCTCAAGAAAATGTGGAAGTCGCCCAACGGCACGATCCGCAACATTCTGGGCGGCGTCGTCTTCCGCGAACCGATCGTGATCCAGAATGTGCCCCGGCTGGTTCCGGGCTGGACCGACCCGATCGTGGTCGGCCGCCATGCCTTTGGCGACCAGTACAAGGCGACCGACACGCTGATCCCGGGCCCGGGCAAGCTGCGCCTCGTGTGGGACGGCGAAAACGGCGAAAAGATCGATCTCGACGTGTTCGATTTCCCGAGCGCGGGCGTCGCCATGGCGATGTACAACCTCGACGATTCGATCCGCGATTTCGCCCGCGCCAGCTTCAACTATGGCCTCGACCTCGGCTGGCCGGTCTACCTGTCGACCAAGAACACGATCCTCAAGGCCTATGACGGCCGCTTCAAGGATCTGTTCCAGGAAGTGTTCGACACCGAAGGCTTCAAGGAAAAGTTCGAAGCTGCCGGAATCATCTATCAGCACCGCCTGATCGACGACATGGTCGCTTCCGCGCTCAAGTGGTCGGGCAAGTTCGTCTGGGCTTGCAAGAACTATGACGGCGACGTGCAGTCGGACATTGTGGCACAGGGCTTCGGCTCGCTCGGCCTGATGACCTCCGTGCTGATGAGCCCCGATGGCAAGACCATCGAAGCCGAAGCAGCCCACGGCACCGTCACCCGCCACTATCGCCAGCACCAGCAGGGCAAGCAGACCTCGACCAACCCGATTGCGTCGATCTTTGCCTGGACCCGCGCGCTCATCTATCGCGGTCGTTTCGACGAGACCCCGGAAGTGGTGAAGTTCGCCGAAACGCTCGAACGCGTGTGCATCGCCACGGTCGAAAGCGGCAAGATGACCAAGGATCTCGCGATCCTCATCGGCCCCAACCAGCCGTGGATGACGACCGAGCAGTTCTTCGAAGCGATCGTCGAAAACCTCGAAACCGAAATGAAGACCTGGGCCTGAGCCTTCTGATCTTCATCCAAAAAAAGGGGTCCCGGATGCATTCCGGGGCCCCTTTTTCGTCAGGTCCGGCAGGTCAGCCCGCCATATCGAGCACGACGCGCCCTTCGATCGTGCCCTTGTGCATGCGATCGAAAATCGTGTTGATGTCTTCGAGCCGGGCGGTCTCGATCGTCGCGCGCACTTTCCCGGCAGCGGCGAAATCGATCGATTCCTGCAAATCGAGCCGCGTGCCGACAATCGAGCCGCGCACCGTGATCCCTTCCAGCACGACATCAAAGATCGGCAGCCCGAATTCCCCCGGCGGCAAGCCGTTGAGCGCCACCGTTCCGCCGCGCGCGACCATGTCGATCGCCTGACGGAAGGCCGTCGTACCGACCGCCGTGACCAGCACGCCCTGCGCCCCGCCGCCCGTCGCGCGGCGAATGGCCGTGCCCGGATCTTCATGCAGCGCGTTGACCGTGACCACGGCGCCCAGCTTGCGCGCCAGAGCGAGCTTGGCGTCATCGATATCGACCGCCGCAACATTCAGCCCCATCGCCAGCGCATATTGCACGGCCATGTGGCCCAGCCCGCCGATCCCGGAAATGACCACCCAGTCGCCCGGCTTGGTATCGGTGACTTTCAGCCCTTTGTAGACCGTCACCCCGGCGCAGAGAATCGGCGCGATCTGCTGAAACGAAATGTTTGCGGGCAAATGTCCGACATAGTCGGGATCGGCGACGACATATTCGGCGAAGCTGCCGTTGACCGAATAGCCGGTGTTGAGCTGGCTTTCGCACAGTGTTTCCCACCCGCCGAGGCAATGGCGGCAATGACCGCAGGCCGTGTAGAGCCAGGGCACGCCGACCCGGTCCCCCTCTTTCACATGCTTTACCCCGGCGCCCACACCGGAAACGAAGCCGACGCCTTCATGGCCGGGAATGAACGGCGGCACCGGCTTGACCGGCCAGTCGCCGCAGGCGGCATGAAGATCGGTATGGCATACGCCAGAGGCCTGAATCGCGACCTGAATCTGGCCGGGGCCGGGCGTGGGGATCGCAACGTCCTCGATCACCAGCGGCTTGCCGAATTCTCGAACAACGGCAGCTTTCATCGTCTGGGCCATGCGCCACCTCCTGCAAGCGGGCGCGCACTATCAACGCCCGCCTGCAAAGTGCCCAAAGGCCCGCGCACCGGCATTGCGCTGAATCAAGATGTCACTGATCCAGCGGGAACATCCGCCTTTTCAGACGCTTGTGGCAAAACCATGCCCCCGGCTTTCACCGGGGCATGATCAGCCTGCGATAACCGCCCGCACTGCGTCAAGCGCTGCCGCCGCGCTGCCACCATCGGGCCCGCCGCCTTGCGCCATGTCGGGTCGACCGCCGCCGCCCTTGCCGCCAAGCGCCGCAACGCCCGCCCGCACGAGATCGACCGCGCTGACTTTGCCGGTCAGGTCGTCGGTCACGGCGGCGGCGATACTCGCCTTGCCGTCGTTGACCGCGATGATCACCGCCACGCCGGATTCGAGCCTCTGCTTGGCCTGATCGAGCAGCCCGCGCAGTTCCTTGGGATCGAGCCCATCGAGCACTTGCCCGGCAAATTTGATGCCGCCGATGTCCTCGTCCGCGCTCACCGCGCCGCCAGTGCCGCCACCGAGCGCGAGCGCCTTTTTGGCCTCGGCCAGTTCGCGTTCGAGTTTGCGCCGTTCATCGAGCAGCGCGGCGACGCGCGCTTCGACATCATCAGGCGTGGTGCGCAACAGGCTGGCGGTGTGCTTCAACGCTTCCTCGCGCGCGACCAGCCAGGTGCGCGCGCCTTCGCCGGTCAGCGCTTCGATCCGGCGCACGCCCGATGACACCGCCGATTCCGACACGATGCGGAACACGCCGATATCGCCCAGCGCGCGGACATGGGTGCCGCCGCACAGTTCGAGCGAATAGGCGCCCGCCTCGGTTCCGCCCATGGTCAACACGCGCACTTCATCGCCGTACTTTTCGCCAAACAGCGCCATCGCGCCCGCTTCGATCGCTTCATCGGGAGTCATCAACCGGGTTGTGACCGGGCTGTTGCCGCGAATTTGCGCGTTTACTTCGGCCTCGACCACCGCAATGTCTTCGTTCGTCAACGCGACCGGCTGCGAAAAGTCAAAACGCAGCCGTTCGGCGGCAACTTGCGACCCTTTTTGCGTAACATGCCCGCCCAACCGGTTGCGCAGCGCCTGGTGCAACAGATGCGTCGCCGAATGGTTGGCGCGCAAGGCGTCGCGACGCGTCAGATCGATCGCAAGCCGCACCACATCCCCGACGCGGATCGTGCCCTCCTCGATCACACCGATATGGGCGTGGAGCTTGCCCAACGGCTTTTGGGTGTCGGTCACGGCGATCGCCAGCCCAGCGGCTGCAATCGTGCCGGTATCGCCCTGCTGCCCGCCGGATTCGCCGTAGAACGGCGTCTGGTTGGTGATCACCGTCACCGCTTCACCGGCACGCGCCTCGATGGCTTCGCGGCCGTCGATGACCAGCGCGACGACCTGCGCCTCGCCCGTGGTGGCAGTATAGCCGGTGAATTCGGTCGCGCCGACGCGTTCGGCAATGTCAAACCACACTTCGCCATCGGCAGTCTGGCCCGAACCCTTCCATGCGGCGCGCGCGGCGGCCTTTTGCTGCGCCATGGCCGCGTCAAACCCGTCGCGATCGACGGCAATCCCGCGCGCGCGCAGGGCGTCTTCGGTCAGGTCATAGGGAAAGCCGAAAGTGTCATAGAGCTTGAACGCCGTTTCACCGGGCAATGCGGCGCCCTCGCCCAGCCCCAGCGTCGCTTCGTCGAGCAGCTTGAGCCCGTTGGCCAGAGTCTGGCGAAAGCGGGTTTCCTCGCGCTCAAGCACTTCCTCGATCAGCGCGCGCGCGCGGCCCAATTCGGGGTATGCCGCGCCCATTTCAGTAATCAGCGCCGGGACCAGCCGGTGAATCAGCGGCTCTTTCGCACCGAGCAAGTGTGCATGGCGCATGGCGCGGCGCATGATGCGGCGCAGGACATAGCCGCGCCCTTCGTTCGACGGCAGCACGCCATCGGCCAGAAGGAAGCTCGACGAACGCAGATGGTCGGCAATGACGCGATGGCTGGCGCGATGCACGCCTTCGGCCTTGACCCCGGTCAGCGCTTCGCTCGCCGCAATCAGCGCACGGAACGTGTCGATGTCATAATTGTCGTGCTGCCCCTGCATCACCGCCGCGATGCGTTCGAGCCCCATGCCGGTATCGATGCTCGGATGCGGCAGATTGCCCGTGATTTCGCCCGCAGTCTGTTCAAACTGCATGAAAACGAGATTCCAGATCTCGATGAAGCGGTCGCCGTCTTCTTCCGGCGATCCCGGAGGGCCGCCCCAGATGTGGGGGCCATGGTCATAGAAAATTTCCGAGCACGGGCCGCATGGGCCATCATCGCCCATCGCCCAGAAATTGTCCTTGGTGGCAATGCGGATGATGCGGTCTTCGGACAGACCCGCAATCTTTTGCCACAGGCCAAAGGCTTCGTCGTCCGTGTGATAGACGGTGACGAGCAGCTTGTCCTTGGGCAGGCCCCATTCGCGCGTCAGCAAGGTCCAGGCATGGGTGATCGCCTGTTCCTTGAAATAGTCTCCGAACGAGAAATTCCCAAGCATTTCAAAGAAGGTATGATGCCGCGCGGTATAGCCGACATTGTCAAGATCGTTGTGCTTGCCCCCGGCGCGAACACATTTCTGCGACGACGTCGCGCGCGGCGTGTCGCGCGTTTCCAGACCCGTAAAGACGTTCTTGAACGGGACCATGCCCGCATTGGTGAACATCAGCGTCGGGTCGTTATAAGGGACAAGCGGCGCCGAAGGCACCACTTCGTGCCCATGCGAGCCGAAATAGTCGAGAAAGGACCGGCGGATTTCGTTCGTCGAAGTCATGGGAGTTGCGATTAGGCGAGCATTCGCGCCCAAACAAGCGGGTTTCAGCGATCAGAGCGATCGGAAGTCGCACGAACGATCCACGCCGCCGCCGGAAAGGCCACCACGCCGCCCTGCAGATGCCGTTCGAGCACCCCCGCCATCGCCGCCTGCATGTCGGCGCGCGCCGGATTATCGAGCGCCGCCAATCGCGCCGCCACCGGTCCGATACGCGAAAAGAACCCGATCGCATCAGCCACCGGATCGTCCCCGGCCCCGGCAACATACTGGAAATCAACCAGCGTAAAAGTCGCATCGCGCCACCCCGACAGGCAGCATTCGACATGCGCCGGATCGGCAAAGGCAAACGGCCCGGCGGGAAAGCGAATCACCGGCTCGGGCTCAAGCGCCGGAAACAGGTCCGCAAAGACCCGCGCCCAGAGGTTTTCCCGAGGGGATCGGAAACAGCTGAACACCATGCGCGCAGCCGGCGCTGCCGTCGCGGCAAGATGGCGAAACACGGCGGGCGGATCGGCAAAGAACATCACGCCATGGCGGCTGACCAGCAAATCGGGCTGCCCATCGGGATCGACGAATGCCCCCGCATCGGCATGATGAAACACCGCCCCGGCGACCGAACGCGCCCGCGCCGCCGCGATCAGATCGCCCGAAACATCGACACCGACGACCCGCGCCCCGGGCCGCATCGCCGCGATGGCCAGCGACAGCTCACCCGCCCCGCACCCCAGATCGAGCACGCGCTCGCCCGGCTCGTCTGCAATCGCCGACAACAAATGCGGCGTCAGCCCGGCGAAGCTGCGATCCGTCCGCCGCCATTCATCCGCCCATGCGCGCCCGACGCGCGCCTGCCATTCGCTGCCCGTGGTCATGATCCGAAATAGGCCCCGCCCTTGGCCCGCGCACGCTGCCACGCCGGGCGGGCATGGACGCTCTCGACAAATGCGGCCAGCTTCGGCCAGGCCTCCGCCCCGCCCTGCATCACCGCGATTTCCGCCGGAAAGCTGAGCATGACATCGGCCCCTGTCCAGTCGTCGCCGACGAAATGGCCCGAAGGCCGCAGGATCGCTTCGAGATAGCCGAAATGCGCCGCGAGCTGTTCATCGATCCGCGATTTGAGCGGCGCTCCACCCTCGCCGAGCCGCCCGACGTAAAGGTTCAGCAGGATCGGCGTCATCGCCGAGCCTTCGGCAAAATGCATCAGCTCCAGATGACGCAGCGCATCGTCGCTGCCCGGTGCCGGCAACCAGGCGCCCTTGCCATAGCGCTCGCACAAGACCTGCACGATCGCGCCCGATTCCTCGATCACCCGGCCATCGATTTCAAGCAGTGGCGATTTGCCCAGCGGATGCACCGCCTTCAACTCGGGCGGGGCCAGATTGGTGACCGCATCGCGGGTATAATGCCGGATTTCATAGGGCACGCCCAATTCTTCGAGCAGCCACAGCACCCGCTGTGATCGGCTGTTGTTCAGATGGTGAACGACGATTCCCATGATCCGGCTATCCTCTCGCGCCTTTATCAAAAAGCAGCAGAGCCCGGTTGCATCACAGCGTCAAGTGCGACTTCGCCGCTTGCCCCGCGCCGCGTTGACCGCCTCTTCCGCCGTCAATTTCTGCCAGCGCGCAAATCGCACGGGATCAAGCGTCCCATCGGCCAGACCGGCCTGCACGGCGCACCCCGGCTCGGCGCCATGCCCGCAATTGGAAAAGCGGCATTGCTGCGCCAGCATGACAATGTCGTCGAACACGTCGGCCAGCCCCTCGTCGGCATCCGACAGATGCAACTCGCGCATGCCGGGGGTGTCCATCAGCCACCCGCCCTGCGCAAGCCGGTGCATTTCGCGCACGGTGGTCGTGTGCCGCCCTTTGCCGTCGGCTTCGCGAACCGCCTGCGTCGCGATTGCGGCCAATCCGGTCAGCGTCTTGATCAGCGTCGACTTGCCGACGCCCGATGATCCCAGCAAGGCGACGGTCTTGCCCGGGCCGCACCAAGCGGCAAGGCGGGCGACGCTTTGCGCATCCTTGGCATTGACGGTTTCGACGTGCAGGCCGGGCTGCAACCCGCGCGCCGCCTCGGCATACGTCTCGGCGGTGTCGGTCTTGTCCACTTTGGTCAGCACGATCACCGGCGTCACGCCGACTTCGCGCGCCAGCACCAGATAGCGTTCGAGGCGGGCAAGATTGAAATCCTGATTGCACGAGGCGACGATAAACAGCGTATCGACATTCGCGGCGATCAACTGCGTCTTGCGGACATTGCCGGGCGTGCGCCGCTTGAACACGTTGGCGCGATGCAGGATGCGCGCGATCTGCGATGTCGCCTCATCGATCAGCAACCAGTCGCCGACCGTCGCATGCGATTCCTCGTCGGGCGCATCGGCGATATGCGGCGCGATCAACCGATCGCCCCCGGCACCGGCCACCGCAATCTTGCCGCGATGCACCGCCATGACGCGCACCGGGCAAAGCCCCGCGTCGGCTTCGGGCGATACTTGCGCGCTGAAAAACGGTGTCCAGCCCAGCTCGGTCAGACGGTCGTTTGGCGCGGACATGGCGGGCTGAATGCTGCTTTCGACCATTCAGGCGGGTTTTGCGGCCAGCCAGATGGTATGGTTGACGTTGTCGTTGTATTCTTCGGCCGCAATCGTGATTTCTTCAACCGCAAATCCCGCGCGTTCAAGCCGCAACACGAAATCGGCATCGCTATAAGCCGACCAGATCGCCAGCACGCCGCCCGCGCGCAAGGCCGCATAGCTCGCGCGCAGACCCCAATCGCAATAAAGCCGCTCGTTGGCCAGCTGTACCAACCCGTCGGGCCCGTTGTCGACATCGAGCAAAATCGCGTCAAAGCTGCCCGGGGCGCGCACGATCACATCGTGCACATCGGCCACTTCCAGCGCCACGCGCGGATCGGTCAGCGAATCGCCAAAGATATGCGCCAAAGGCCCGCGCGCCCAGGTGACCACTTCGGGCACCAGTTCCGCAACGACGATTTCCGCCTTTGGCCCCCAGGCCGCCAGCGCCGCGCCGAGCGTAAAGCCCATGCCCAGCCCGCCGATCAACACCCGGCCATCGCCACGCCCCAGCCGTTCGCACGTCAGCGTGGCCAGCGCCTGTTCGGAATGGCGGACATGGCTGCCCATCAATTCGTCATCGGCAAACTGGATCGAGTAGAAATCGCCCTGACGGATCAGATGCAATTTCCCCCCGCCGGGGATGAATGCAGCGTCGATATATTCGTAGCGCTCGCCGGCCGCAGTCTGATCGGCCTCCTGTACGGATACAGTCAAAATCAGAGCGCAACCTTCGCGGGCTTGGCCGCCTCGGCCAGCGTCTTTTCGGCCAGCTTGCGGCGCGCAATATCAGCCGCGATGATGCGCTTGTGGTTCTTGTTGGCGGTACGGATATTGGGCATGGGGGAATCCTGTCTGCTGAAATTCAGCTGCGCCGCTGGCCCGATTGGCAACAACCAAGCGCCTGTCACGACCCCTTGGTCATATATCGCCCCCAATGACAAGCGATGATCGCGGCTCACGCCTGCACCGGCCCGATCGGATCGATCCGCAGGCATTTTGCCAGAATGAAGCCTTGCGATGCGACGGCGATGCTTCCGATCAGCAAAAAGGTGGTCCCGATCCCGATCACGCCGGCCAGCGCGCCACAGAGCAGATTGCCGATCGACAGCCCGCCGCGCATGGCCAGCATATAGATGCTCATCATCTGGCCGCGATTGGCATCGTCGCTCGACACTTGCAGAAACGTGTTCGCCGAGGTGTTGGCGACCGTCATCAGAAATCCGGATGCCACCAGCACCAGCAGGAATTGATGGACATTGGCAATCAGCGGCACCGCCATGACGAACAGGCCGAAAAACAGCGGCGAAATCAGCGACAACCAGCGCGATTTGAAGGTTTTCGCCGTGGCCATGATAAACACCGGCCCGACCAACCCGCCGATCCCGAACGCCACCATCAACGTGCCGAAATCCCCCGCCCCGCCGTGGAACACCGACCGGACGACGACCGGCGTAAAGGTGATGATCGGGCCGCAAAAGAGCGAAGTCACCAGGACCGAGATCACGTGCCACCGGATGGAATCATCGCGCAGGATCTGCCGGATGATCTGGGTGGGTGGCGTCGTGGGTGTGGCGATCTTCTTGCGCTCGCGTGCTATTCTTGACCAGGGCAGGATCCAGTAAATCGTCGCAAAGAACGGCACATAGGACGCGGCATTGGCGCCAAAGCACCACAGCGCGCCATAGCGAACCATGACCGCGCCCGCGATCGCCGGGCCGAGCACACGCGACAGATTGAACTGCGCGGAATTGAGCGTGATCGCCTGCCTCTGCTCCCTTTTCGAGACGATCGACGGGATCAGCGAGGAAAAGGCGGGCATCGACAGCGCATCGGTGATCCCGACGATCAGCGACAGCGCGATGATGATCCACACATTGATCCAGCCTACCGCCAGCAGCACGAAGATCAGTGCCGGGCACAGCATCTGAATGCCCTGAAACAGAAAGATGACTTTGCCCTTGTCCGCCCGATCCGCCAGCGCCCCGCCCAGCAGAGTCAGTATCCAGAACGGCGCATTGATCGCGAAAGCATCGAGCCCCAGCAAAAACGAAGACCCACTCGTCGTGATGACCAGCCACGGCTCGGCCACGGACTGCATCCACGACCCGATGTTGGAGAGCAGGCTCCCGCACCAGAAGGCGCCATAGCGCTTCGTTCGCAGCAGACTGGTGGAATTCGTTTCATCGGACATCCGAGCCGCTATAGCAAAAAGAAGCGGCCACGCCCCCGAAACTCAGCGCACTATGATCAGGCATTGACCGCATGCGCCGTCATAGCTGACATTCCTACTCCCGAGACCGCTTCTTAATAGCCGCCGTCGGTTCAGTTTGGGAATTTATGCACGTGGCACCGTAATCCCCGTCATAGCGGTCGCTTGCGGGCACGAATTCATCCTGTTGTAGCTGACGTCCGTTCAATTTAGGGGTTTTCGCACCTGTCACGGTAATCCCACGGTAATCCCCGATCCCGATCACCCCGGCCAGAACACCGCAGACCAGATTGCCGATCGACACTCGCAGAAAGGTGTTTGCGGACGCGTTGGCGACCGTCATCAAAAAGCCGCACGCGACCAGCACCGAGATCAGGCGCGTGGGGCGGCGGCTGCTAAATAGGCACGGGAATTCGGCCATAGCTATAAAGCTCATGGATATTGCGCCCCCCCGCATTTTTCTGTTCATGACACCCAACGCGAGCCGGCCAAGTGCGCGAAAAGGCACCTTTGGCGCTCATCCTTCAAATTTCGAATTAATTATGAAAATGTGGAGATTGCCACACCAATATGCTGTTGGTAGCCTTTGACCTTGATTGTTTTGAGTTTCAGCAAAGGAGGCAGTTTTGTCGGATTTAAACTTGCGGACTGCACCTTCCCTTGCTGCTCTTTGCGCGATGCTGGCCGGATGCGGCGATGGCGGCGTGGCCTCGACGCCCGCACCGCCCTCCGTTAACGCTTCACTGGCGAATCTGGTCGCGAGCGAAAGCTTTACCAATGATGCCGCGACACACTCTGCCAGCTTCAATCTTGGCAACGCGACGACGATTTCCGGATCTTCTGCGAGTTCGACCCTGACAATCGCGTACGATCAAGCCACCAAGACCTATACGCTGTCGACCCAGGGACGGAGCCAGAGCTTCTCCCCTGCCGACATAACGAGCAACGGCAACGGTCTCGGCGTATTCAAGACTTCGACAAGCCCCTATAAGGATATCCTATCACTCAATGCTGCGACATTTGGCTGGTCCAACGGCCCCCAGTACGTGGGACTCGGCTTTTGGCAACGCAACGCGGTCAGCGGCAGCACACAGACCACCAGCTTCGATATTTTTACGTATGGCCTCGACACCCCAGCCTCGGGTCTCCCGCACAACGGGCAGGCTACGCTGGAGACGTTTGCATTCGGATTGACGACCACGCCCGGATATGAACCAGCCTCGTTCAGCGGCAAGGGGCAGGTCGATATTGATTTTCAAAAAGGCATATTCAGCACCAGTACCTATGTGACCGAGACCAGTCTGGTATCTGGGGCGACTGCAACGGGCGGTAGCAATGAGTTGACGGGCAGCGGCACTCTATCGGCAAGCGATGGCATTCTGACAGGGCTGGTGGATTATAGCGGCGCGCATGCCAATACGCCTGGTATACTCAAAGGGCGGCTTTATGGGGCCTCAGGGCAGGAAGTCGGCGCGACCTTCACTGGCAACGGTGCCGACGGCAGCGTGGTTAGCGGAGCACTGGTCGGCTATGCACCGACCGGTACCTCGCTGACGCCGGCCAACCTTTCACAGACTCATCTGGTAAGCGATCAACTCTATTACACATTGGCCGATACGCTTTATGCAACGCACGGCTACTCGATCACCGCATATTTTACATCAAATGGCGTTGATCACCAGCAACTCACGCAGCATACGTCCGGGGGCATCGATGTTCCGGCCAATTATATTCTGCCCTATGTGCAATATGCAAAAGGCGACGAAATATCTGGTGGACCGTCAAACTTTACGACCTACCAAAAAACGGTCAATGGGCAGACTGTAACGACCGAACTCTATAATTCTGGCAGTTCGAACCGTGCCTATCCGCTTAAGCCATACAGCCCCTATATATTGCGGTCCAATCCGCCCCATAGCCATACACATACCACCATAGGTGGTATGTGTATGGCTTAAGCGGATAGGCACGGTTCGAACACCGAAGTAGCCCTGACTTATCTCAGCTTTTCCCACATTTACGACGGCACCAAGCCATCGAGTGCAATCCAACAAACTTACGAGATCTTCGGCATGCCGACTGCCGACTATCTGTTGATCGCGCGCACCGGCAGCGCACATTACACCGGTGTGGCCTATGGCGCGGGTGGAAACTCGACGACGGGTGCATCATATACCATTACCGGCACATCGAGTTTCGATGCCAATTTTGGCAGTCAAACCTTGTCGGGCACACTGAACCTGTCGGGTTCGGGCGCGTCCGGCTCACTCAATTTCGGTGCTTTTGGCTTCAGCGGCGCCATGGCGCGCGGTCAAGGGGTGACGACACCGCTCAACCAGGGGACAACGACCGTCGGCACGATCACACCTCAGTTTTTCGGCCCCACGGGGCAGGAAATCGGCGCGCCGTTCCAGTTGAATGTCCCTGCCGGCAGCCCGGGCGCCGGTACATCGATCGCGGGCGTAGCGGTGGCCAAAGGGGGGTGAATCCCGTCAGGACTCATGCCTCCAAATTGCAGTGCCTCGCGATTATGCCGATTTTGGTAAGCGTTGCACCATGGCATGGCGGATGGCCCAGACGAACCTCGATAGAAGCCATTCGAACCTCGGTAAAGGCCATTGCGCCGTCGCAAGGATACCGTCCGGCAAGTCCAAAACCGGACCAAGGCAACCAGCCAATCTGGTCGCCTATCGCTGCCTTGCGCGTGCAGACAAAGGAAAACCGGCGCGTTCCTACCGGGGAACGCGCCGGTTTTGGGTCGGCGAGGGGGTGGGTCTGCGGGTCGGGGGGACCGCGCTGCCCGTGCCTGGTCCTTCGCTCCGTGGGGGGACGGGGCGAAGGGGGCGCTCACCTGAAGGTCATGATTCGTCGTCCGCGTCCGGGCCGGCCATCATGCCTTCGGCCACGACCTCGGTGCGGCTGCGGATGGCAGCTTCGAGGCGGTTGGCCATTTCGGGGTTGTTGCGCAGGAAGGTCTTGGCGTTTTCACGGCCCTGACCGATGCGCGTGGAATCATAGCTGAACCAGGCGCCCGACTTTTCAACGATGCCGGCCTTGACGCCCAGATCGAGAATTTCGCCAATCTTGGAAATGCCTTCGCCATACATGATGTCGAATTCGACCTGTTTGAACGGCGGGGCGACCTTGTTCTTGACCACTTTGACGCGGGTGGCGTTGCCGACGATTTCGTCGCGGTCCTTGATCTGCCCGGTGCGGCGAATGTCGAGACGCACCGAGGCATAGAATTTCAGCGCGTTGCCGCCGGTGGTCGTTTCCGGATTGCCGTACATCACGCCGATCTTCATGCGCACCTGATTGATGAAAATCACCGTGCAGCGCGACCGGCTGATCGATCCGGTCAGCTTGCGCAGCGCCTGGCTCATCAGGCGGGCCTGCAGGCCGACGTGGCTGTCGCCCATTTCGCCTTCGATTTCGGCGCGGGGGACAAGGGCTGCGACCGAATCGACCACCAGCACGTCGATCGCGTTGGACCGGACCAGCGTGTCGACGATTTCCAGCGCCTGTTCGCCCGTATCGGGCTGCGAGACGATCAGATTGTCGATGTCGACACCCAGCTTCTTGGCATAGGCCGGGTCGAGCGCGTGTTCGGCGTCGACGAACGCGGCGGTGCCGCCGATCTTTTGCGCCTCGGCAATGCAATGCAGCGCGAGCGTGGTCTTGCCCGAGCTTTCGGGCCCATAGATTTCGACGATACGGCCGCGCGGCACGCCGCCGACGCCGAGCGCGATGTCGAGCCCGAGCGAGCCGGTGGAGACCGCCTCCACCTGCATCGTCTCTTTCTGCCCGAGCTTCATCACCGAGCCCTTGCCGAATGCCCGGTCGATCTGCGCGAGCGCTGCGTCGAGCGCTTTTTGACGATCCATCTGTTTGTCTTTGCCTTCCTGAATAAGCTTGAGCTGCGCCGCCATGGCTTTGCACTCCCCTTTGCTAGAGATGGCCGACAGGGACCGTCAACAGCGCCTTTGTACCCATTTCGTTCCATTGGAACAAGAGGGGAACACCAATTTTTCGCCAAATTCGCGACAAATGATCGCAAGCACTTAGCAGCAAAAGCAAATTCACGTCGGGAAAAGCGCGGAACCAGCCTGCGCACTGTGCCGCGCAGCCCCCTGCCCGCTTCGGCGTTCCGAAAATTTTCTGCGTCAGCGTGCGGTCGCGATCCAGCGATGCCGCGAATCGGTGCCGGTCAAAGCAGAACACCGCCCACCGGAGCCAAAAGCGGCGGCAATGGCGTCACCCCCGCAGCGCCGAGCATTTCGCGCTCGATCGTGCGCACCATGGCATCGAGCGGCAAATCATTGGGTTCGAGACCAAAGGGTTCTTCAAGCTGATCGCCCAGCGCATCGAGCCCGAAAAACGTATAGCCGACCAGCAGCGACGGGACGAGCGCCCACCACCCCATCGTCCCCGCCAGCGCCATCGGCAGCGTCAGGCAAAAGACATGCGCCGTCCGGTGCAGCAGCAGCGAATAGGCGAACGGCACGGGCGTTGCCGCGATCCGTTCGCAGCCGGCCTGAACCTGGCTGAGCGCGACAAGCTGATCCTCCAGCCGCGCCCAGACCAGCGGATCAATCCGCCCCGCGCGCAGCGCGCGCTGGATCGTGCGCCCCATCGCCGACAGCACGGCGTCGGTCGGGTTTGGGCCATCACCGACGAGCCCGTCCGGCAGCCGCGTGGCAATCGCGGCCGCTTCATCGCCCCCGCGCAGGCGCGCGGCGAGGCCCGCGGCGAAAGCGGCAACGCCCGAGAGCAGAACCGCACGCGTTTCATCATCGAAAACTTGCGACTGGCGCGCCAGCGAACGCGCCGCGATGATCAGCGCGCCCCACAACTTTCGCCCTTCCCACCAACGGTCATAGCAGGCGTTGTTGCGAAAGCTCATGAAGATCGACAGCGCAAGGCCGATCAGCGTGAACGGGATGGCGCCGATCCGCGCAAAGATCCCCGGATGCAGATCGGCGGCAAACACGGCGGCCCCGCCGACCGCCGCGATTACCACCAGCCGCCCGATGATACGCGGCAGCATCGTGCCGCGCAGGGCAAACAGGACTTCGATCAGGCCGGGTTTGTCGCGGACGATCATGTTTCGCCGCGCAAGACGTCTTCGACCGCGCTGACGATCTGCTGCACCGAAAACGGCTTGGGCAGGAAATGCATGTTGGGAATATCGATTTCGCGGCGCAGCGTTTCCTCGGCATAGCCCGACATGAACAGGAACGGCAGTTCGGGTCGGCGTGCGCGGATTTCGCGGGCCATCGCCGGTCCATCCATCGTCGGCATGACCACGTCGGAGACGACGAGATCGAACTTGCCCCCTTCGTCATAGGTCCGCACGAGCGTTTCGAGGCCCTCTTCGCCGTCGCTGGCGGTGGTCACTTCATAGCCCTGACGCACCAGCGCGCGCTCCGCGACGGCACGAACGGTGTCTTCATCCTCAACCAGCAGGACGCGGCCCCCGGCGGTCCACTGGCGGCGGCGCGTTTCGATCTGCCGTTCGCGCGGGGCTTCGGCCTGATCCGCCGGGTCGGGGATATGGACGGGGAAATAGATCGTGAAGCGAGTCCATTTGCCATAGTCGCTTTCGGCGAAGATGAACCCGCCCGACTGTTTGACAATGCCATAGACGGTCGACAGGCCGAGCCCGGTGCCCTTGCCGCGATCCTTGGTGGTGAAAAAGGGCTCGAAGATCTTGTCAATCTGGCCGGGGCGAATGCCGTGGCCGTTATCTTCGACGACCAGCGCGGTATAGTCGCCGATCGGCAGGATGTCGGTCTTCATCGCGCGGACCATTTCGGCGGTGATCCGCCGGGTGATCAGCTTCAGCACGCCCGGGGCCCGATTGTCTGCCGCCTTGTTGTCCGCCATCGCATCGCGGGCGTTGACCGCGAGATTGAGCAGCACTTGTTCGAGCTGCACCGGGTCGGCACGCACCGCGCCGAGGCCGCGATCGTGCGTCACTTCGAGCGTGATGCGTTCGCCAATCAGGCGTTTGAGCAGAGTCGAGACTTCGGCCACGACATCGGGCAATTGCAGCACTTGCGGGCGAAGCGTCTGCTGGCGCGAAAAGGCAAGCAACTGGCGCGTCAGGCTGGCCGCGCGATTGGAATTGGCCTTGATCTGCTGAATGTCGTCATAGTCGCTGTCGCCGGGGGTATGCCGCAGCAGGATCAGGTCGCAATAGCCGATGATCGCGGTCAGCACGTTGTTGAAATCGTGTGCCACGCCGCCCGCAAGCTGACCGATCGCCTGCATTTTCGAGCCTTGCGCGATCTGGTGCTTGAGCCGGGTTTCCTCGCTCGAATCCTTGAGGCTGAGCAGGACGGCGCATTCGCCAAGGCCGCGCACCGCGGCAAGGCCCAGCAAAACCGGCTCGTCAGGCGTGGCGCGCAGACGCACCGCGACATCGCCCGATGTCGTTGCCCCCTGGGTGTGGCGGCGAATGGCGTCGGACAGCGCGCCTTTGTCTTCGCGGATGACGAGATCCGACGGATAGGGCGGCGGGACGGTCCCGTCGTGCCCGGCGACGCGCAGAAAGGCCGAATTGGCAAACAGAAAGCGCCCGTCGCGATCGACCATGGCCAGGCCGAGCGGCAGGCGCGCGAGCAAGGCCTCGATCTGCGGCAGCCCGGCACGGGCATCGCCGACGCCTGCATGGCTGTCGACAACCAGAAACAGCGAGGGGACAAGGCTCGGGTCGTCAGGCTCGCCCGCGTCGGGATCGGCAATCGGAACGTGGAGAAAGCGCACCGGCATGCCGCGCCCGCGTTCCTGCGTGAAATAGATGTCCTGCTGGGCATCGGATTCGAAATGGCTGACAAAATCGCTACCGATGATGTCGCCGGATTGAGAGCCTGTCGCGCGCAGGACAAAGGCGTGGTTGGCGGCGAGCACGCGCCCGTCGGGGGCGACCACGGCAGCCTGGATGCTTTCGCGGCCCAGCGCCCGGCCTGGCTTTCCGGCGATGGCAGCGATCGCTTCGGACACCGGATCGTGCCGGATGACCGGAACGAGACGCCAGATCAGATGATCCTCCCCCCGCCCGGCGCGATCGACCGACAGGGTAAACGTGCCGCTGGCGGCGGTGACTTCGCCGACATGCGCCTGGCCATCGCGCCATGCGGCGCGGGCGGCTTCCTCGGCGCGCGCCGGGTCGGCGGCGGCCAGCGGCAGGCGTGGCGGCGCGACCGTGCCGAACCATTCGGCAAAGCGCGTGTTGGCGCAGACCAGTCGCCCGGCGCGGTCGGTGATCGCCACGGCCTGCGCCGGGTGTTCGATCGCGGCATGGGTGACCGACCAGTCGGGCGCGGAAAAGTCGGCCGCGACCGGCGCGGGCCGCAGCGCGAGAGCCGCACGCAGGACCAGGCCGAGAACCACGACTCCGCCGCCATAGACCGCGGCAATCACCACGCTTCCGGCAAGCACATCGACCGCCGCGACGCTGAGCACCAGCGCCAGGCCGACCAACGCCACATCGCGCCACGACCGCGCCGCCGGTGCTTCTGCAGGGAGCGCGCTCATGCGTCGATCCGGGGCCGCAGCCGTTGACGCCGACGCGCCATGACGCGCCAGCGCCAGATCCGCGATGCGACGACATGGCCCATGATCGCCGCCGCCACCGCCAGCAATGTCAAACCGAGCGCCAGCGCGGGGGCCGCATCGCTGCTGATCCAGGCGAGCCATTCCGCCCCGGAGGCGCCGCGTTCGATCATCGCGGTTATCGCGGCGATGTCGGCATGGTAGCCAAAGCGATTGCCGATCGAGGCCGCCGCCGGAAGGAACACGAAAACCACGGTCGGCGGAATCGACACGAATGTGGTCAACGCCGCAATCGGCACATTGGCGCGAAACGGCAGGCACAGCAGCGCCGCGCCGATCACCTGCAACCCCGGCACCATCAGGAAAATTCCGACGAACAGCCCGACCGCCACCCCGCGCGGGACCGTGCGGCGGGTAAACCGCCACAATTCCGGCCGCGCAGCCAGCGGCGCGACCAGGCGATGGCGCGCCAGGCGTTCACGGGTCGGCATGCGGCCATGGGCCCAGGCGAGGAATCGGTCGAGCATCAGAACAACCGGTTAGGCCAATCCATGGGCAAAGGTATAGTTCAAAGATGAAGCGTGCCGCCCGCGGGATCACGGCGGGGGCGCCGCGGTTTTGACGTATATCATTTTGCCCTGCGTTTGCAGCGCCTATCCCGCCATCGTCGCAACCGGCCCAGCGGTGTGGCGGGCATGGAAAAAGAATGCCTGCCATTTTGTTGCCGCGAATGGGATCTAGGGCGAATGACCTTGCGGGGTTTGACGCAGAACACCGGACTGGACGATGTGCATGACAGCCTATGACGTGATCGTGGTCGGCGGCGGGCCTGCCGGGCTTGGCTTTGCGCGCGCACTAGCGAACTCTGGCCTGCGCCTCGCGGTGGTCGAACGCAGCCTGCGCGCGGCATTGGCCGATCCGGCGGACGACGGGCGCGAAATCGCGCTGACGCACCATTCGGTCGCCACGTTGCGCAAACTGGGCGCGTGGGACGCGCTGCACGCCGACGAAATTGCCCCCTTGCGCGCGGCGCATGTCTTCAATGGCGGATCGCCCTTTGCCCTGTCGTTCGATACCGGGGGCAGCAAGGCCGGGGCCGGTCCGTTGGGCACGATGGTCCCCAATCACGCGATACGCCGCGCGCTGTTTGCAGCGACAGAGGGACAGGACGGGCTTGACCTGATGACCGGCGTCGGCGTGACCGGCGCGCGGGCCAATCGCGCAGGCGCGACGGTGACTCTCGATGACGGGCGCGTGTTGACCGCGCGGCTGCTGGTCGCGGCGGATTCGCGCTTTTCGGCCATTCGCGATCAACTGGGGATTGCGGCGCGGATCAACCGTATCGGCAAATCGATGATGGTATGCCGCGTGATGCACGAAGCCGATCATGACGGGATCGCCACCGAATGGTTCGATCATGGCCAGACGATCGCGATGTTGCCGCTCAGCGGGCCGCGTTCGTCGGCAGTCCTTACTCTGCCGTGTGCCGAAATCGACCGGCTGGCCGCGCTCGATGCCGATGCGCTCGGCGCGGAATTGACCCGGCGCTTTTCCGGTCGGCTTGGCGCGATGCGCGTGCTCGACCGGGCGCATGTCTACCCCCTCGCGACGACCTGGTCGCATCACTTTGCCGCCGATGGCGCCGCGTTGATCGGCGATGCGGCGGTGGGGATGCACCCGGTAACGGCGCATGGGTTCAATCTGGGCCTCGCCGGCGCGACACGGCTGGCCGATCTGATTGCCGCAGCGGCGGCAAAGCGGCGCGACATTGCCTCGCCCTTGCTGCTACGGCGTTATGAAACCGCGCACCGGCTGCAATGCCGGCCGCTTTACGACGCGACCGCGATGATTGTCGGGCTCTATACTGCGGAAAGCCCGGCGGCGCGCGCCGCACGCCATGTGACCTTGCGGGCTGCTGCACGCTTGCCGTTTTTGCGGCAAAGTGTCAGTCGCCTGCTGATGCAGTCCTGATCCGGAGTTCCCCCCAAAGTGCAGCCAGCGTCCATCCCCGCCCCTTCGTCAAATCACGACGAAACGCCCCGCAAAGGCGCGCGCATCACGCTGTCCGGCATGGCGGACGATCGTGAACTGTTGCGCACGGCCGCCGAATTGACGCGCGACCTGCAAAAGCCGCGGGCGTGGATTTATTGGCCCGATTTTCTCGGCTCGGCGGCAGTCGGCTATGGCTCGCTGGCGGGCGCGATCCTGGCGCATTCGCCGTGGGTGGCGCTGGCCTTTGGCGTGCTGGCCATTTTGGCGCTCTATCGCGCGACCTTGTTCATTCACGAGATCACCCATCTCAATCACGCGCTGCTGCCCGGATTTCGCTTTATGTGGAATCTGGTGATCGGGGTGCCGACGATGCTGCCCTCGTTCATGTACGAAGGCATCCATACCCAGCATCACACGCGCACCAAATACGGCACCGCCGAAGATCCCGAATACTTGCCGCTGGCGCTGATGAAGCCATGGAGCCTGCCGTTCTTTTTCCTCGTTGCCGTGTTCATGCCGGTCGGGCTGATCTTGCGCTTTGGCGTGCTGGGGCCGCTGTCGATGATCATCCCGCCATTGCGCCGGGTGGTGATGGAGCGGCTTTCCGGGCTTCAGATGAACCCCTCGTATCGCCGCCGTCCGCCCGAAGGCGAATTTGCACGGCAATGGTTCTGGGAAGAGCTCGGCGCGTCGCTGGTGGCCATGACGATCATCGCCACGGCGGTGACCGGGCTGCTGCCGCTCCATGCGCTGCTGTTCTATATGGCGATCATCGCCGGAGTGGCCTTGCTCAATCAGGCGCGCACGCTGGTCGCGCATCGCTGGGAAAACGAAGGCGAGCCGCTGACCGTAACCGCGCAGTTCCTGGACAGCACGAATGTGCCTTATGGCATCCTGCCCCGGCTGTGGGCGCCGGTGGGCCTGCGCTTTCATGCGCTGCATCACTTGTTGCCGAGCCTGCCCTATCATTCGCTGACCGAGGCGCACCGCCGCATCGCGGGCGCAATGGGCCAGGATTCGACGTATGCCAAAGCGAACTATCCGACTTTGCGCGGGCTGCTCGCCCGCCTGATTTCCAGCACGATGACGCGCGGAATGGCGGGCTGACCGGACAAATCCGACCCCCGGGCGAAGCTGACTTCCGGGCAAAAAGGCGTTAGGGCGAAGGGCATGACCTTTCACCTGACCATTCCCGACGATCCCTCGCCCGCAGACCGGGAAGCCGTATTGGCCCCCCTTGCGCGCCTATAACATCGCGCAAGCCGGCGATCCGCGTATCCGCCCGGTCGCGATCCTGATCGCTGCCGAAGATGGAACGCGTGAGGGCGGGTTGTGGGGCCGGATCGGCTATGACTGGCTGTTCGTCGAATTGCTTGCCGTACCCGAAGCCGCGCGCGGACAAGGACTGGGCCGCACGCTGATGCAACAGGCCGAAGCGATCGCGCGCGAGGCGGGCTGCGCCGGGATCTGGCTCGATACTTACGAGTTCCAGGCGCGCGGGTTCTATGAACGGCTGGGATTCACCCTGTTTGGCACATTGCCCGACCATCCCGTTGGTCAGCGCCGCTTTTTCCTGATGAAACGCCTGTGACCCAATTCAGCTGTAACCCGCGTCAGCTGTGCCCGATTCAGCTGTGCCCGATTCAGCTATGCCCGATTCAGCTATGCCCGATTCAGCTATGCCCGATTCAGCTATGCCCGATTCAGCTATGCCCGATTCAGCTATGCCCGATTCAGCTATGCCCGATTCAGCTATGTTCGCGCATGATGCGCGCCTTGTCGCGCTGCCATTCGCGTTCTTTGGTCGTGGCGCGTTTGTCGGCGGCGTTTTTGCCGCGCGCGAGCGCCAGTTCGACTTTGGCCCGGCCGCGCCCGTTGAAATAGACCGACAACGGCACGAGCGTCATGCCCTTGCGCTCGACCGCGCCGTGAAAACGGCTGATCTCGCGCTCTTTGAGCAAGAGTTTGCGCACCCGCTTGGGTTCGTGATTGTAACGGTTGCCATGGCTGAATTCGGGAATGTTGGAATTGATCAGCCAGACTTCGCCGTTTTTGACTTCGGCATAGCTTTCCGCGATCGAACCCTGGCCAAAGCGCAGAGACTTGACCTCGGTCCCGGTCAGCGCGATCCCCGCCTCATAGACATCGTCGATGAAATACTCGAAGCGCGCGCGCCGGTTTTCGGCGACGATCTTCTTTTTGTCGAATTCGGGTGGAGTGGGACGCGCCATGGTTCGACGGCATGTAGGGTGATGCGCGCGGAAATGCAAAGGTGCAGAAAGAGGCGCAGGCGATATTGCCCCGCATGATCCGTCCACATGATCTGATTGGCGTCATCGCCCATTCATCCTTCGCAGTGCAGCACGCGCCATGAAACAGGAACCTTTCAGCCACATGACCACGACCAACCACGGCGAATCCTGCGTGCTCGTGCTACAGGGCGGCGGCGCGCTCGGCGCCTATCAGGGCGGCGTGTTCGAGGCGCTGGCAGCCGCCGATTTCTGCCCCGACTGGGTCGCGGGCATTTCGATCGGCGCAGTCAATGCGGCGCTGATCGCGGGCAATCCGCCCGAACGGCGGGTGTCGGCGCTGCGCGCGTTTTGGGAGAATGCGTCGGGCCGGGTGCCCTTTGCAGCGCCGTTCGAGGACGGCTGGGGGCGAAAGCTGTTCAACGAGGCGGCGGCGGCGACGGTTGCGATGACCGGGGTGCCCGGCTTTTTCACGCCGCGCTGGCAAATGCCGTGGATGGCGCTGCCCGGTTCTGCGCAAGCGATCAGCCTTTACGACACCACACCTTTGCGCGAAACGCTGCTCGAACTTGTCGATTTCGACTTGCTCAACGACGGGCCGATGCGGTTCAGCGTTGGCGCGGTCAATGTGCTGAGCGGCAATTTTGTCTATTTCGATAATCGCGACCGCCGCATCGGGCCCGATCATATCATGGCCAGTGGCGCGTTACCGCCCGGCTTTGCGCCGGTGATGATCGATGGCGAGCCTTATTGGGACGGCGGCATCGTCTCGAACACCCCGCTGCAATATGTCCTCGACGAACGGGGCAAGCATCCGCTGCTGGTATTTCAGGTCGACTTGTTCAGCGCGCGCGGGATGATGCCGCGCACCCTGGCCGAAGCGGCGCAGCGCGAAAAGGACATCCGCTTTTCCAGCCGCACCCGGCTCAACACCGATGTCCACACGCACATCGCGGAATTGGAAGCAGCGGTCGCCCGCCTGCTGGAAAAGCTGCCCGACAGCGTCAAGGACGATCCCGACTATCGCGCGTTGATCACGCGGCGCAGCGGCGGGCCGGTGACCATCATGCATCTCATCAATCGCCCCGAAGACTATGAATCGCAGGGCAAGGACTACGAATTCTCGCACACGACGCTGACCGGCCATTGGCAATCCGGCAAGGATGACGTCATCAGTTCGCTGGCCAGTCCGCGCTGGCGCCGCCGCGTGCCGCCGGGCCATGGTATTGTCACGCTCGATCTCGAATGATTCGCATTCAACCAAACGGAGCCCTCCCCATGACCCTCGATAACAAGGTTTCGCTCATCACCGGGGCAGCCAGCGGCATCGGCTTTGGCATTGCCCGCCGCTTTGCGGCTGCCGGAGGGCGCGTCGCGATCGCCGACTTGCGGCTTGACGCGGCCGAGGCGGCGGCGGCGGCGATCAATGCCGACCATCCCGGCGCGGCGATCGCCGTGGCGATGGATGTCAGCAGCGAGGATGACGTCAACACCGGCGTCGCCAAAGTGGTCGAAACCTGGGGCACGATCGACATTCTGGTATCCAATGCGGGGATTCAGATCGTCAACCCGGTTGAATCATTTGCCTTTTCCGACTGGAAAAAGATGCTCGCGATCCATCTGGACGGTGCATTCCTGACCAGCAAGGCGGTCCTGCCGCACATGTATGCGCAAGGCAGCGGCACGATCCTGTTCATGGGTTCGGTCCATTCGAAGGAAGCCTCTCCGCTGAAAAGCGCCTATGTCACGGCCAAGCACGGATTGCTCGGCCTGTCGCGCGTGATCGCCAAGGAAGGCGGAGCCAAAGGCGTGCGCAGCAATGTCATCTGCCCCGGCTTTGTCCGCACGCCGCTGGTCGACAAGCAGATTCCCGAACAGGCGAAGGAATTGGGGATCAGCGAAGAGGACGTGGTCAAGAAAGTCATGCTCGGCCAGACCGTTGACGGCGAATTCACCACGGTCGAGGACATTGCCGAAGTCGCGCTGTTCTTTGCCGCTTTTCCGACCAACGCGCTGACCGGCCAGTCGCTGACCGCCAGCCACGGTTGGTCGATGACCTGAACGAGGCGGCCTGCCCCCCCCCCAATCGCCCGCAACACACCAAGTCGCCCGTCAATAAAAAGAGAGATGGACCGCATGGCGGTCATATCCCGGGCGAATACGGGGGGGACGCCCGGGACACGCGATCAACAGCAAGCCGGAATTCGGGTCGATCCGATCGTTCCACGAACCCAACGCCGGGATCACCACCTCCAATTCCCGGCCAGAGGCGGGCTGGGATCAAAATCGCGACAGCCCCGTTCCGGCGCTGCGCAACGATGGTTGCATGCATGGCCAGACATGGGAGCCGCCCACAAATCGAAGGAGCGAAACCAACGGGGGCTCCACCATTCTCTTGTTCGCTGGAATAAGTATCAAATACCCATTTGCAGCACAACTGCCGCAGCCCCGCTAAAAGACGCATAAAACCGGGCGTATAGGTAAATTGCGCCACAACCGATGCAACTATGCATCACTCTGCGCAGATGCTGAAATCTGCCGTTAACCAAAAATACGCCAAATCGCCGATCAAAGAGATGTCCTAATTAGGACAATCGTCAAATTTTGACAGACAGACACGCTCCAGCCAACGCCGGACGTTTCGCGGCAACCAAGGCGTATTATTGACCCAGGGGCGACCGCACGCTCACGCGCCGTCGCCCCGCAGGAAACGATTTACAGCAGGCCGGCGTGAATCAGCGCGGCATCGACCGCCTTGCGCGCAGGCTCGCTGCAGGTCACCAGCGGCAGGCGCAGTTCTTCGGTGATCCAGTCATGCACGCGGGTCAGCGCATATTTGAGCGGCGCGGGCGAGGCATCTTCGAACATCGCATAGTGCAGCGGATAGAGCCGGTCGTTCAATTCGCGCGCGCGGACGAAATCATTGGCCGCGCAGGCTTCCTGGAAATCGGCGCACAGACGCGGCGCGACATTGGCGGTGACCGAGATGCAGCCCACCGCGCCCGCCGCATTGGCCGGCAGCGCGAGTTCGTCATCGCCGGAAAGCTGGCAGAAATGCTTGCCAATGCCCATGCGATGGTCGGTCACGCGCGACAAGTCGCCGCTCGCATCCTTGATGCCGATGATCCGATCGGGAAAGCGCCGCGCGAGTTCGCACACCGTTTCGGGCAGGATGTCGGTCACCGTGCGGCCCGGCACGTTGTACAGAATGATCGGCAGATCGTTGTGTTCGGCAAGATAGCTGAAATGCGCGAGCAATCCGGCCTGGCTCGGCCGGTTGTAATAAGGCGCGACAAGCAATGCCGCCGTAGCGCCGCTCTTCTTCGAAAAATTCATGTGCAACAGCGCGTTCATCGTATCGTTGCTGCCGCAGCCGGCGATGACCGGAACCCGGCCCGCCGCCTGTTCGACGCAGACTTCGATCACGCGATGGTGTTCGGCATTGGACAGCGTCGAATTTTCGCCCGTCGTGCCGCATGGCACCAGCGCCGACGACCCGTTCTCGATCTGCCATTCGACCAGTCGCCGAAACGCTTTCTCATCCAGCGCCCCATCGCGAAAAGGTGTCACGAGGGCCGGAATGGAGCCGGAAAACATGGACTTTGTTCCTCAAGTTGGGGCATAATCAAGATCGGGCGGATAACGCGAGCCAAAGCACGCACGGTCACGAGTCCGCCTGATAAGGAGACGCACCCCCTGATGTCCAGCACGGACATGCATAGAAAGCCCGGTTTGATGCGCTGGCCGCCTGTCCGCTCGCGCCGCTGGCTCGCGCTTGTGCTGGCTCCGGTGGTGGCAGGCTCGCTGGCGAGCGCCAGCGACGGCGATTACGACGGATCGACCTGGGACCGTGCGCGCGCGCAGTTGACCAGCCAGAGCCAGGGCCCCATGGCGCAAGCGATCGAGCGGTGGAAGCTGCTGACCGCCAGCCCCCGGTTCGGCTTTTCCGACTACGCCGGCTTCGTCACCGGCTACCCCGGCTTTCCCGAGGAAGACCATCTGCGCCGCGCCGCCGAAGCCGCGCTCGATCACGAAGTCCCCTCGCCCGAGGCGCTGACGGCCTTTTTCGACCGCTATCCGCCGCTGACCAACCCGGCGCGCGCGCAATATGCGCTCGCCTTGCGGACAATGGGCCGACCCGAAGCTGCCGAGATGGCGCGGGCTGCCTGGCGCGGCGGGGTGATGAGCGATGCGGCGGAAACCGCGATCCTGACCACTTGGGGCAGCACATTTGTCACCGCCGACCATGACGCGCGGATCGATGCGCTGCTTTGGGCCGGAGCCGCTGTTTCGGCGCAGCGGCTTTTGCCGTGGACCTCGCCCGGCGTGCGCCCGATCGCGCAAGGGCGGCTGGCCGCGCTGGCGGGCGGCGATCCTTATGCCGCCGCCGCGCTTCCCACCGCACAGCTCGACAGCGATCCCGGCTTTGTCTTTCAGCGCGCGCGCGAATTGCACCGGCTGGGCCGAATCGAGGCCGAAGCGGCCTATCTTGCCAATCGCCCGCTCCTGAACGCCCGCCCGCTCGATCGGCCGCATTGGATTGCCGAGCTTTTGTCTGCCGCACGCGGGGCCGCAGCGATGGGCGATTCGACCAGCGCGGCGCGCATTGCACTGGGCGCAGCCGACGCCTTTGCCCCTGGCGAGGATGTCAGCCAGCAGCCTTATGCCGTGCGTGACGATTATACCTCGCTGACCTGGCTCGGCGGGACGAATGCGCTGTGGCGAAACCATGACGGACTCAATGCGGCGACGCTGTTCCGCCGCTATGCCGACGCGGGGCGCGGCCCCGGGGTCAAAGCCAAAGGGCTCTATTGGGCCGGGCTCTCGCTCACGCGCAGCGGCCATCCCGCCGAAGCGCAAGACGCCTTTGCCGGTGCGGCGCGCCATCCCGATCAGTTCTATGGCCTGCTCGCGCTCGAACGTCTGGGCCAACCGGTGCCGCGCCTCGCCGCCGCCACCGCGCCCGAACCCACGCCCGAAGAACGTGCGCGCTTTGCCGCCGCGCCGCTGACGCAGGCGGTGCGCGAAGTCGCGCGGGCGGACGACTGGCACACGACAATCCGCTTTTTCAAGGAAATCGCCGAACAGCAACAGACGCCGGGCCAGCACCAGCTCGTTGCCGAACTGGCACAAAACCTTGGCCGTCGCGATCTCGGCGTGATCGTGGGGCAAGCCGCCGCAACGCACGGTTACCCGCAGTTCGAAGCAATCGCCTTTCCGCTGATCCCGGTCCCGCCGGGACAGGCGCGATCCTGGACCATGATCCATGCGATCATCCGCCAGGAAAGCCAGTTTGCGCAAAACGCGGTCAGCCATGCCGGTGCGCGCGGACTGATGCAGATGATGCCCAGCACTGCCGGAGAGCAGGCGGGCAAGCTCGGCCTGTCCTATTCGCCCAATCAGCTGATCGCCGACCCGCAGTTCAACATGGCAGTGGGCGGAACCTATTTCGGTCACTTGCTCCAGGTTTTCGGCGGCAGCTATCCGCTGGCGGTCGCCGCCTATAACGCGGGCGCGGGCAATGTCGGCAAATGGCTGCGCGCCAATGGCGATCCGCGCACCGGGCAGATCGAATGGGTCGACTGGATCGAGCGCATCCCGCTGTCGGAAACGCGCGGATATGTCACGCATGTCCTTGAAAATGCAGTCATCTATGAAACGATGAACCCCGACAAGGCAAGCTATGGCGGGCCCGATCCACTCAGCCATTTTCTGGGCAAATCGCATCCGGGTTAAGCGCCCCCTCCCCAAGCCGCCGTTCACGCGGTATGGCCGCGCACAATGAAACCCGATGGCAATCCGATTACCCCCGCCGGCATGGCCGCGCTGCGCGCACGCTATGACCACTTGCTCGGCACCGAGCGCCCGCAGATCGTCGAAATCGTCAGTTGGGCGGCAGGCAATGGCGACCGCTCGGAAAACGGCGACTATCTTTACGGGCGCAAGCGCATGCGCGAAATCGACCGCGAACTGTCGTTCATCGCGCGACGGATGAAGGCCGCGCGCGTGATCGATCCGGCCGGACAACAGGACCGCACCCGCGCGCTGTTTGGCGCGACAGTCGAAATCGCCGACGAGGATGACAATCGCCGCGTGCTGACTCTGGTCGGCGATGACGAACAGGACGCCGGCAAGGGTCTGATCGGATGGAGCGCGCCGATCGCCCGTGCGCTGCGCGGCGCCAAAATCGGCGATTTGCGCCGCGTGCGCCTGCCCGGCGGCGAAAAGGAATGGGAAGTGATCGCCATCACCTACCCGGCAACCGGAGCCTGAGGCCATGACCCGTACCCGCCATTTCATCATGCGCCACGGCGAAACCGTCTATAATCTGACGCGCCGGCTGCAATCCAACACGATCCATACCCCGCTGACCCGGCGCGGCTGCGATCAGGCGACGCGCATGGGCCAGGCGCTGCTCGGCGCGCCGGGGCCATCGCCCGATGCGCACATCCATGTCTCCGACACGGGGCGCGCGTTGCAGACGCTCGGGCTGATTGCCGAAGTGGCCGGGTTCGACTGGTTCGCCGCACAACGCTCTGCCGACTTGCGCGAAATCGACATGGGATCATGGTGCCTGCGCGGGTATGACGAAATCGAAGCGGAAGTCGGGCCGATCCGCATGGCCGACCATCTGTTGCGCCCGGCGCCCGATGGCGAGGACTATCCGGCGATTGTGGCGCGGCTGTCGCGCTGGCTGGCAGGACCGGGGTCTGCGCCCGGCGATCATGTCGTGGTCATGCACGGGATTTCGAGCCGGGTCTTGCGCGGCATGATGACCGGGCAACCGCTGCGCCCCGAAATCGGCGCGCCGGTGGGGCCCTCGCTGGTGCAAGGCTCGATCGCGCTGATCGAAAACGGCGCCGAGACCGTGTTTTACGGCAGCGAACAAGGCACGGAACACGCCTGATGGCCGAGATCATCAATCTGCGCATGGCGCGCAAGGCGCAAAGCCGCCGCCAAGCTGCCGAAACGGCGGCGGAAAACCGCGCCCGCCATGGACGTACCCGCCACGAACGCGAGGCCGAAGCCTCCGAGGCCGAACGCGCCGAACGCACGCTGGCCGGGCATAAACGAGACGAGACGGACTGATGCGCACGACCGATGAAGGCGCCACGGTGCGCCTCTATTACCTGTCCGACGGACCCGACGGCGGCATGGCCGAAACCTTGATGTATGGCTCGCTCGCCGATGCCATGGCGCTCGCCGCGCAACAGGAACCGGGCGTGCAGGACGGATTGTGGATCGCCACGTCAAACGACGTGATCGCCTGGCGCGATCTGGTGAACGAATGAAGCGCGCGGCGGCCCTGCCGGCAATGACCCTACTGGCGCTGGCCGCGCTGCTGAGCGCAAACAGCGCGCTCGCGCGCGACCGATTGGGCGTGTGGAACGATTGGGGCGCGTTTCGCGATGCCGCCGTGCCGCGCTGCTATGCCATTGCCATGGCGGCGGACCAGCGCGAACGCGGCCGCGAAACGCAACCCTATGTCACCATCGCGACATGGCCGCGTCGCGCCGTCCGGGGCGAAGTCCATGTGCGCCTGTCGCGCACCCCCGCGCCGGGCAAGTCGGTCACGATGTCGATCGCGGGGCAGAAATTTGCGCTGGTCTTTAGCGGGATCGACGCCTGGGCCGCGGATCGGCGGATGGATGCGGGCATCATCGCCGCGATGCGCAGCGGCGGCGACATGACCGTCGCCGCGCCGGGCCGCGATGGCCGCCGCTTTCACGACAGCTATCGCCTGACCGGCGCGGCCTCGGCAATGGATGCCGCGAGCCTGGGCTGCGCGGCATCCTGAATCACCTCCGTCAGAACCGGAAGCCGACGCTCGCCAGCAATTGATGGCGGTCGTTGTGCAAATCGAAGTTGCTCGCATCCGGCGTCGCGTTGCTGTAATTGAACTGCCCGCTGCCATAGTGCGAATAGTCGTATTCGAGCTTCACATAGGTCGCCTTGGTCAGCTTTTGCTCGACACCGGCGCCAAGGCGAAAACCGTTGGCATTGATGCCCTCGTAAAGCGGGTCGCTGCCATTGTCGCCCGTGATCGAAAAGTGCGCATTGGTATAGCCGGCCTTGCCGAAGATCTCGGTCTTGGGGCTCAGCGCATAGCCGAGCTTGGCCCCGACATAGATGTCGCGCCCGGGCTTGACCGTTTCGGTGTTGAACGTGCCCGAAACGAGATTGGTCGTGTTGTTCCACTTGGCCGAGCTGCCATAGACGCCGAATTCACCGCCCAGGGTCACGCGATCGGTCAGCGCGAAGTCATAGCCGATCGCGCCGCCATACGTCACGCCGTCGCTCGAACCCGTCGTATAGGCAGTGGAATCGATGTCCTTGATCGACTTGTTGTTCAGGTGATCCCAGCCAAGGCTGACTTCGGCATGCGCCCCGCTGAACGCTTCGGCGGGGGTCTTCGCCGCCTGCTGATCGTCGTCCTCTTGCGCAAAGGCCGGATTGGCAGAGATTACCGCCAGACCGGCGGCGAGAAGGGCATATATGGTCTTCATCGGTTTTCTCCGTTCGCATTTGTCCCCCGCTGCCTGATGAAACGCTGCGACGCCGCCGCCCCTTGCCTTTGTGCGGCGGAAATGCCCACGTGTGACAATGTGTTACAAATGCCGCCGATCGTGGCGCAATCGTGGCGCGCGATTTGCGCTTCTGCGCGCGGCGCACTATATGCGCCCCATGCCAACACCGCTGATGCCGATCCCGGGCCATATCGATCCCGTGCCCCTGCCCCGTGAAGTCACCCCGCGCGCCGATGGTCGCGTCGATGTGCTCGGCCTGTCGCGTGCGGCAATCACCGATCTGTTCGCCGCCGCCGGGCTCGATGCGCGCGCGGCGAAACTGCGCGCAAAACAGGTGTTTCACTGGATCTATCATCGCGGCGTGATCGAATTCGACGCGATGACCGACATTGCCAAGACGATGCGCCCCTGGCTGGCGGAACGCTTCGTCATCGCCCGGCCCGAAATCGTCGAAGCGCAGGCCTCGACCGACGGCACGCGCAAATGGCTGCTGCGCACCGCCGACAATCACGATTACGAAATGGTGTTCATCCCCGATGCCGACCGGGGCACGCTGTGCGTTTCGAGCCAGGTCGGCTGCACGCTTAATTGCCGGTTTTGCCATACCGGCACGATGCGGCTGGTGCGCAATCTGACGCCGGGCGAAATCGTCGGGCAGGTCATGCTCGCGCGCGACGCGCTGGGCGAATGGCCCAAGGCGGGCGGAAACATGGCGGGCCTCGACGACGATCTCGACGATGAAGGCGAAGAAGCCGCGCGGGCCTACAGCGCCGATGGTCGCCTGCTCACCAATATCGTGATGATGGGCATGGGCGAGCCGCTGTATAATTTCGACAATGTCCGCGACGCGCTGAAAATCGTCATGGACGGCGACGGCCTCGCGCTGTCGAAACGGCGCATCACGCTGTCGACCAGCGGCGTGGTGCCGATGATGGCGCGCTGCGGCGAAGAAATCGGCGTGAACCTCGCGGTATCGCTTCACGCGGTGTCAAAGGAAGTGCGCGACGAGATCGTGCCGATCAACCGCAAGTTCGGCCTCGACGAATTGCTCGCCGCCTGCGCCGCCTATCCCGGCGCATCGAACGCGCGGCGGATCACGTTCGAATATGTCATGCTGAAGGACAAGAACGACAGCGACGCCGACGCGCGCGAACTGGTCCGCCTGCTCAAGCATTACAAACTGCCCGCCAAGGTCAACCTGATCCCCTTCAACCCCTGGCCCGGCGCGCCCTATGACTGTTCGACGCCCGAACGCATCCGCCGCTTTTCCGACATCGTCTTCGAAGCGGGCATTTCCGCCCCGGTCCGCACGCCCCGAGGCCGCGACATCGACGCCGCCTGCGGCCAGCTGAAAACCGCCGCCGAACGCAAAAGCCGCGCCGAACTCGACCGCCTGGCCGAAGAGAAGCAAGCCGCGCTGGGCTGAACGCCGAGCGAGACCGGACGACGAAATTGGCAAGCAAAGACATCACGCAACTGGGCAAGCGCATTGCCGCGCAACACGGCTGGGCAGCGGCGAAAGCGTTCAAGGCCTATGCCATGACCGACGCCGATCGCGCGGTGCTGTCGCAATGCGCGCTTGACCTGCTGGCGATCTTTCCGCCGGTTGCGGGATCAAGCGCGCTGATCAGCGCCGCCTTGGCCGTAAGCCTCGAACGCCGCATGACCGCGCCCATTCACGTCGTGGCCGGAACCTTGTCGGTCGAAGGCGTGCCGGTCTTCGGCGACGGGCAGCCCTTTGACGACGCACACATATTCAGCCCATCCGCCCCCGATTGGGACGGCCATGTCTGGATCATGATCGGCCCCCATATCGTCGACCTGGCGATTTTCCGCACCGCCTATTCGGCACAGGGCCCGGCCCGTTTGGCCCGCCATGTCGACCTGACCTTCGGCCCCGGCAAAGGCCTCTACGTCGATCACTGGAAAAAAACCCCGCGCATGGGCCTCCATTACGAGCCGCAATACGTGCTGAGCGCCGACGAAGTAACCCGCCTGATGGGCGACGCGTTCCACATCATCAAACAGGCACAGGCCGTTTAGGCATAAGTGGGCAAAGTCGCCGTCATAGCTGACATTCCTACTCCCAAGACCGCTTCTTAATAGCCGCCGTCGGTTCAGTTTGGGAATTTATGCACGTGGCACCGTAATCCCCGTCATAGCGGT